>JAAUYE010182900.1_pt1 | contig 37202 bp, 74 predicted proteins | sample 7278081 | NCBI WGS metagenome assembly JAAUYE01 (sample SAMN14350131, study PRJNA611818) | marine sediment metagenome | isolation source: surface marine sediment (0.6m) | place: French Polynesia: Moorea | collected 2018-08
ACAGCGGTTGTGTGAGATCTCTGAACTTCATCTTACCACCCTCGTCGTCCCACTGCTCAGTAATCGGTCCCTCGGGTATCCTCGCCATCTGATTATGATGTCCAGTGGACTCGAAATCGTACTCATAATACCAGCTTATCAATATACCATCGGGCATCTCACGACCGAGTCCAGTATCATATGGCTCCGGACGCAAAGTGAGAATGACGTTCAACTTGTCCGCCAGATTTGTGAGAAAGCTCATCATGGCAGTTCCTGCACCTTTTTGCTCACTCCACAACTGGTTTATTTCGATCACATTGTCACCACGAAGGAAAAGAGAATATCCCCCTTTGAATTTGTGTTCTTCTCGCTCGGCGGTATCCTTGAATTTGTACGCTGGCGCCTCATATCCACTGGGTAATTCTGAGTAACTGTAGAATGGACCTTGTGCTTCGTAGTCGGGGTGCTCATCTTCCTCGTCGTCATACCAGCCAGGTATTGTTGATTCCACAAGTCCCGATTTTCTTATAAGACCAATGGCACGTCCATAGTCATCAACCTCCGTTCCACGTATGTTGAAGACTTTGCTGTTCGAGAAATTATCAACCAGACGTATGAGCGCTACTATTTGCTGTGGAGTGAATGGTTTTCTCTGTGGTGTGGACACTTCGAATATGGTAATTCCAGAAGGATAAGTGTCAAATGCTGCTCTCAACCATCCATTCTCGTAAGCAAGATCCTTGGCTTCATCTATAGCGTCGTCGTCATCTCCCTGAATTTGGAAGTATTCGAGTGCTGCGTGAGCATGACCACCAAGATCATCGGTTTCTATCACCCTTCCATTCGGCAACACCCAATAGTAGAAGTCCTTTTGCACAAATGCTTCAATTAGGCGCTGCTCGGTCAACTGGTCCTGGATGCGCTCCCAGCGTGCAGCACCTTGTGAGTTGACGGAGCCTTCGGGAACGTCGGTGTACTGGTATTTGAATGCTTTGTCACTGAGCGCCTTGATGATTTCCGCTGGACGACCATTATAGGTGATCTTCTTTCCGACGTGTTTGTGGAATGGAATGGCCAGAGTTCGGGCATGGTGCTTGAGTAGGTCTGGGTTCCGCTTCTGCCAGAAGGCATACGCCTCGTCCGAAAGCTGTTGGTCCGGGGATGGGACCAGCTTCAGTCCTCGTTCATTCAACCACTCTTCGGCAGCGTTGTATAGTGCGGTACCAATTCCTGTGCGTTTGAAACCAGGTTTGACTACTGCTTTCCAAATGTAGCGCTCGTCCGGTGCAAACTTGCCTTCCCTGTCCTTGAAGTTGTATATCGAAACGTATCCGACGTACTTGCCCTTAAGGTATGCTTTGAAGTTACCATCTCCAACGTCTTTCACCTTCACGTCGGGATGGACGGCTTCGGTGAGCTTGAGAAATTCAATGAGGCGCATGGGGGTTACCCGCCGTAGTGCTGCTGTAAGACATCTGAACTGAGTCCAAGGTCAACGATTACCGGGCGTCCCTTGAAGATGCCCCAGTTGGCAGTGCGTCCAAAGTCTCCAGGGGGAATCCCGAAGTTTGTGACCAGATCGACCACGGAAGCGACGTAGTCATTCTCTTCCATTAGTTCTTGAAACCACGCTTCTCTTTCATACCCGATATTAGAGAATTCTCCATTAGCATACATTAGCAACCAATGGAAATCGGTATGAGAAATGTTGAATAATTTCCGGAACTTGGCGGCAGTCATCTTCTCGGCCATCTCAGTGTGAATCCATACAGGTGGATCGTTTTCCTGGTCGTGGTCGATCATGGGGATAGTGATTCCCAAGGTCTCGACATATCCATCATCCAACATCCGAGCCTCGAATTCGTTTTGAGCCAAGCCCTTTTTGTTCTTGGCAACTTTCAATATCGTGGGGCGCCCCTCATAAGGGATTTGAACTGCTACCCGACCGGAACCTGCTCCGACCTTCTTTTGGGCCTGTGCCACAGCATACCTGATTCTGGCAGCATGGGAGGTTGCGGGAGAGAACTTCTCCTTCTCCCAGTCGGGTGGAAGTGGAGCCTCATGTAGAGGGGTGGTTAGGTCTGAGATTTTCACCAGCCGTCGTCTCCATACTGTTCGAAGTCAGCGGGGTTAGCGCTGAGTTGGTTGATTACGATGTCGTCGGGTTGGAAGACCACGTCGGGGATTTTCTCCCAGGAGTATCCACCACCACGTTCGTAGATGCAGAAGGGAATGTCTACCTCGAACACACCGTCGCTTGCTTGGGCCACGGCGAAGACATGTTGCTCACCCACGGCAGCGCTCATGGTTGTGGCCTCGATACCAGCGTCATTCAGGCCATCGGCGATAATCTGAGCGAAGTTCTGGCAGATGCCACCACCTCCCAGTTCATCGTCTTCACCCTGCTCCCACTCGTTGTATTCCTGCTGGATGAGCTTGATAAGGGTAGGACGCAGCCTGGCAATGTCTGCCGAGCTTGGCATCGGGGCCTCGGTAATCTTGAAGAATTCAAGAAGGTGCATTATCCAGCAATCCTGTATGCCTGCACGTTGCCGGTGGCGTAGCCCAGGGGAGCGCCCTGCGCAATCAGGTAGGCCGTTAGGTCAGCGGAGAAGTTGGTGTCCTGCTGCTGGGTCTGAGTGACGACAGCGGTGTACTCGTAGAAGACCGAGGTGGTTGCACCAAAGTCGGTCTCGTCGATGTCGCCACCATTGACCTCGACTACCGTGGCCCGAGCGGTGACCGCCGGGTTCTGAGCAGCGAAGAATTCTTCGATGAGGTCCAGGGTATCGTCGGAGACGGCGCCAGGAGTGACCGTGGTGCGGATGCTGTAGACGACGGAGGACTGCTCCACGCCGACATCGTTCCAATCGAACCTCCACCAGCCGGTGTCCGGGTCCAGGGTGACCACGTACTTGGCATCCACGAAGTGGTCCCGGTACTCGATTTGAGGATCGGTGAGCTTCTCGTCATCACTGGGGTCCCCGGCGGGGTTCCCGAGGATCTGAGCGTTGTAGACCGTATCCCGGCGCTGACGGCGCCCGGCCCGGCGAATCTGGGCCTCGGTCAGGAAGACCTCGTCCTTTACGTCCCTCTCGGTCTGTACGGCGATGGCCTGATCAGTGATTTGTGCGGCGTCGGATGCTTGTAATACCATGGCTGTTCCCCTATGTTGCCATGGTATTTATCGCTCATTTGAACGGGCTGTTCCCCTCTCCGAATATGTCTTTGAACATGTCCTCGAATCCGTTGCCCTTGTGGTACTTCTTCGTGTTCTGAAGCATTATCAAAAGCCGGTACCGCTCGGCGCATTTGGGGCAGAGAATCATGCCACCCTTGATGAACCGGCCCTTCTCCATGGTCCCGCAGTTGGCCCCACACTCACAGATCAGTTGCTTAGCAGGCATCACTCGCCCTCCGTCACTAACTCGTTGTAGAAGTTGAAGGCATCTGTGTCGTTCTGGAACACGCTGTCCAGGGCCAGGATGTCGATGCCGAAGTTGAATTTTCGCAGGACTGCGGCCACCTGATCTTTGTTCAGGTGCTGGTTGTCGATGATCCAGCGGTAGTTGAGCCTGCGCACTCCTATCTCTTGAATGACCCCATCCATGCAGGCCATCTGGACCTCGTGCAACTCCACCATCTCGGGGCCGTCTTCACGGTGGTAGAGGGTGTCGTAGATCCACTCGAAGCGAACCGACCTGCATGTGATGGCCGGACTCTTCCCAGGCCGGTGGATGATGCCGTCCTTGTGCCACTTGGACAGGTTGCTGATGCGCACGGTGGCCGGGCCACGCTCCCGGTGATTCTGACCGGACTCGTTGTTCCAGAAGAGGTTCATGGCGCCGATGTGAACCGAGGAACTGTCGTCCTCCGTGTGGAACTGGCGCCAACTGTTGGTTCGGTGGTGGAAGTTGGTCATGTAGATCTGGTCCGGGAGGTCATCCTCGTTGCCGTCCGCTTTGACCTTCTCCACAATCTCGGGATCGAAGTCCTTCCGGCGAAGCTGAGTGTTCTCGGTTACCGGAAAACGCACGTCATTGCCGCAGGCCCGGACGACCAGGTCGTAATATAAGTCGGTAACGATATAGTCGAGTATGTTCTTCGCCATGCCCTGAGTCTAGTCGTCAGGACTGTCGATGTCAAGCGCCGGATGGAAATCAGTCATGTAGACCCACTCGTCGTCCTCAAGCTCGAAGGTGGACTTGAAGTCGGAGAAGGGGAAGATGACTCCCCTGGTTCCGTTCCTCAACCACTCGATGAACTCGGGCCTGATGGTGACTCTGGTCTCCATGAAGTCAGTGCCATGAACGTGAGTAAGTGTGTATATCCCTGGCCACTTCATGAGGATGTCGATTGGAAGCTCTGAGTTGACCCGGAGTGAGACCTTGTTAAGGCCATTTTTCTTGAGTGGGAACCCGTGCTTGATGGTCTTCATGATCCACTGCCAACGTGGGTCGATGGGCTGGCGCCACCATTTGACGACTGAGAGCGCCGGGGCACCGACGAACTTGGTGAGACCCACCCGTTCAGGATGCAGGTCCCGAGCGCTAATCTTCCATCGGTTGGGGTTCTTGAGATAGCGCCCATTCTCTCGTATCAGGCGTTCCTTGGTCGATGCAAACATATGACCATGGATGGTCGCATATACCCTCATTGGCTTGCTTGCCTGGTCCTCGGATAGGAAGCAGTCCACGGTCAGAGTACGCTGTTGTCCGTTGATTATGACATCCCATTCGTAGTCCTCGACCGGGCGGTCCCAAACCAATTTGCCATCATCGAGCCGCAGAATGTTAACCATGGATCATGAATTCCGTCATGTAGTCAAACTCGTCTCGCTCTTCTTTGAAGAACTGGTTGTTACGAGGATACACCCCTTTCGAGCGTTTTACAAATGCCTCGACCTCGTCATAGGTCGCCTCCTTACCCATGTAGCCCAGAGGCCAGGAAAACCCGTTGTGATCCCATTTGGCTCGCTTGAACTCCCCCTCTAACCAGAACTCTCGGTAGTTCCTGAATCCGATCATGGATGGTCCATTGGCACGGTTGGGTGCCATGTGGTCATCATACCAGGCGGACAGAACATATGATGCTTTTAGGGCCGGGATCCGACTCCAGTTCTTCATCGTATCCTTGGGTCGACCGTGGTGGGGCTTTCCTTCGGGTCCGAAGTTGACTCCGATGTGTTTGGCTTCCACGATGGCCGGGAACTCGTTGTCATGTCCGGCTCCGTATGGGGAGAATATCGGGAACCTGTTCCCCCCGGAGATGCGTTCTTCTTCAACCATCCATATGAACAGGATGCTGCCGAATCCGTAGTATACCGAGCCATCACCCTTCTCGATACGTCGTGCTCCACGCATGTACATGTGGCTGGGGAAGAACTTCCTTGCATCCTCGGAGAGGTGCTCCATCAATCCCAGGTTCTCGGCTGATTTGTGGGCTCGCAGCAGGCGGTTGTAGTTCGATACTATACCCAAAGGTGATTGGATCGTGAGCTTTCCATTGTCGTGGAACTTCACCGCCCAACGGTCATCATCGATTGGGATGTTGTTGAACATTGCGAACGCAATCTCGTAGAACTCAGGGATGTGGAGAAGCTGAATCCAGTCCTTAATCATCATCATCACCCAGGAACTTCGGAAGGTCAGTTAGAACCCCAAGCTCGATCATCGGGTCATCGTAGAACGGCTTGTCTACAAACCCGACACGGTCAATCAGTTGCCTGAATTGCTTGTCGAACTTGGCGCTGGTGATTCCCCCACGCCTGAGTGTCTCTGGACTTATTTCTCTTCTATCTTCTTCGTTGATGCGAAACCAAGTGCTGCGCACGGATTCGATAACCCGCTTTGTGAGTTCATCCCCATCCCAGAACTCATGAAATCCCTTCATCTCCATTTTATATGGGTAGATGCCAGAATTCAGTCCCTTGGGTAGTTCCCACCTAGCGTTGGCAAAGGCAGCAGCGATTTCACGTTTCCCGTCCTTACTAAATTCTCGGCCTTTGTTCAATGCCAAACGCTTCACGTATGGCCAGGACAAAAGCTCGGTGAAGTCACCTTCTTCGGGGCAGTAGGTGCACTCGAAGACGGCTTGGTGAAACTTGATGACCGGGTCCCCATCCGGAGTGAACTCGGTCTTGTAATTGTGGTACAGTTCCATCGACGGCGCCGCATCACGGTGCTGCACACCGTTGATGAAGTACATGCGCATCATGGTCTCGATGGTCCGTTCCGGATTGAGGTAGTTGGCGACATAGGCCGGGCCATCATCACGATGGAGTACCCCTCCCAGGGTCCAATGCGCATAGTCCCCGAGGACTCCTTCATTCAGTTTGGAGGACACGCAGAATACCAGTGGCACATCATTCAATCGCTCGACCAGGTCAGAACCGTTGTCGTGCAGGTAGAAGGTCCGTGTCCGGTTCTCCGGGGTCCGGGACAGGACTGGATTCAGGTTGGTGCCGTCGGTACGAATGTTCCTGAGAGCATAGCGGTCGTGTTGGAGGAAGCGCAGGAAGTACACTCCTTCACTAAACTCGACATCCTGGCACCCGGTGTGGGCGATTATCGCTTCTGTGAGGTCTTCCATTCGTCGTACCGGCTTGTCATGTGATTCAAGAACTCCAATTCCTCCAGGTCCCTCGTGAAGAACCGGGGTCCGGTCCAGTTGATGTGGGCCGGTTGGACCCCAATCTCTCTGAAGAGTTCATCGTCTTCAACTTGGGCCACCAGACTGTCACCCAGAGGCCATTCTAACACAACCCCCTCGATAGTGCGATCAATGATGACATCGTCATCAGAAATGAATCCACCGAAGGGAGGAAGCTCGTTGGTGATCTTGAATTCGGTCCTGGCCTTCTTGAATGTGAACCGCAGAGGATGGGCAGCCACCTCTTCGGGATTTAGGTTGGGAACCCACCTTACGTCCAGATCTCGAAGCGTGGTGTGGAAACGGTTGGGGCGGTCCCTGGTTCCCTTTAGCATTACCAGACTGGAACCGTATGCTATTCGGTAGGGTAGAGTTCCGGTCCGGGGCCTGCCGTTTTCCCAGTATTGGATATCCACCGTACTTTCCATGGCGCTGGTGTGGTCCTGAACATCGTTGTGGCTGGTGTACATCTCGACCGCCGGTAGCCCGTCGGAGCGGTGCTTGCGCCCGTCGATGTAGTATTCCTTTATGTGTCTGGTGGTCCGTATCTGGGGGTTTGGGTTGCCCAGGTTGATGTCCATGGAGATGGCCGGGCTGGTCTGGACCTTACCTTCGGGCTCCACGTCCCCCTCAATCTCCATCTCAGCGCTCTCCAGGCGTCCGCAGACGGTCGTTGCGTAAGCAGTAATGCGTCGGTTCATCAGGGAGAAGACAACACGATTCTGGGAGCATTTCGGGCGACTGGCGTGGTATCCGGTGTAGGCGATCAGCACCTCCCGGAAGATGACATCGTCCATGTCGTCGTCGGTGAAGGAAATGCGTATCTCATGATTGGTACCGTCCACCAGTGGGTGGCGGGGCCGGGCCACGGAAATCTTCGGGGCTCGTCCGGGGCATACCCAGGCAAGCATTCCCCTGATGTCGGCATCGATGTCGAAGATATCCATAAGGGGGATAATAACGAGAATTGTGACAGGAGTCAACCAATAAAAAACCCGGCATCCTTTGTGGCGTCCCACAACGATTACCGGGGTGGCCCAGCATCCTTCGCCCACAGAAGCGGGGCGACGACCCTCTGGGATCTCTGGAGCGGGTGAAGAGGCTCGAACTCTCGACCTTCTGCATGGCAAGCAGACGCTCTACCAACTGAGCTACACCCGCATTGTGACCGTATTTACTCTAAGGTAGCACAAGTCTCCAGATGTTTCAACTATCCTCGTCGTCGTAATCAGGTTGATCCGGATTCTCCAAGTAAACGCTGATGAAGACAAATGTCTCAAGGTTGTCACCAGGACCGTACTCGTACCTATAGCTCACAACCCTTTTGGTGTGCGTGACGCCGTCACCGTCTTTATACTCCACGATGGCGCCGACGGGAGGTGGCATAGGATTGTCAATGTAATAGAACTCCTGCCCCTCGATTAACGGAGCCCCCAGTATCTCAAAGTCCAAGAATCTCAAATGGCCTCTCATACTTCACCCCCTTTGGGTTCATTGCGGACAATGGTGTGGTTCGAGTCCACATGAGCTTCGCAGACGTAATTTGCCTCAGCGTTGAAAGGCGAATGGCCCGGACCAGCTAGAAGGTGAGTCTTCTCTCCACAGAAGATACACCACCCGTATTCCTCGACCTCGTAGACCTCTAGATCAAGATCGTCCATACTAACCGTCCAGGACCCACTGGAGGACGCTGATCTCGGTCTGCTCTTCCTCATCGAGGTAGGCTTCCGGGTCTTCGTTTCCATCCTCGTCCTGGGTTCGGCTGCGCAGTTCCTGAAGGCGCTTCTCAATCTCGTGTGCTGTTCTCATACTGTCACCCCGTTATGGCTGATACGTGAACGATGATCCCGATGCGGGCAAAGGCTTCGCCCTTGAACACGTCGTAATCGAACTCGATGCGCTCCACCACGTATTTCTGGTTACTGAACACGACGATGGCGCCCTTGGGTGGGTATATGGGGTTCTGCACGATGGCATCCTCATAGAGGTCCTCACCAAGGCTGTCCCGAAGAACGACGTTTGCGTACATAGTTAGCTTACCTCCACGGTTATGATGGCCATCCACTCTCTATCGATCCACTGGTACCCATAGTCAATCTCGTTGACTCGAAACTTGTTGGTTCCGTGGCGGTAGGTCCCACCGACGGGAGGAATAATCGGGTCCTCGACTTCATTAAGGTAGTCGAGAGTTTCCCAGTCGCTTTTCTTACCGACCTCTGGCGCCAGCATGAATCTAACGTTTGCTTTCATCCTCTTGTGCTCCTGAGGTATACGTGAATCTCGGTGATGACCTCTGGTAACCGGCCACCAGTCTGGTAATTCATGTACCGGTACGAATAGATGATGTTCTGCACCCGGTACATGGTCGTGTTGTCATCATCGTCCTTGTGCATGTACACTCCCCCGATTTCCGGCAACGGCGGCACCGCCGGAAGCTCGTTGAGGATCTCGATTTTCCTCGCCTTGGTCATGCTATCCTGCACGATGAAGAAGACATCCACGGTCATGTCCTTACGACCGGCTATGCCCTCCCTGTACTTGTGCATTCCCTCCGGGATGGCCGCCGCTACGGCTTTCTGGATCAGAGTCTCCAGAGAATCCCGAATCTCGTTCGGTAGGTATTCCATCTCGTTCATGCCAGGGGTCTCCTGCGCTTACCACTGAACGGGACCCGAGTGCCCTTGCCATCGCCCTTCGGCATGTAGCCCCAGGCAGAGGCCGTGTTTGGGCAGCCCCTGAAGTGCATTTTGCCGCCAATGCCACGGCTCTCTTTGCCGCAGTAGGCGCACTTGTACATGCAGCCGTAGGTGCTCGTCTTGGAGAACCAGGGTGACTTCCTGGGGCCTTTCCAGGTCCGGGAAGACGGCCTTGACCACACGGCGAACCGGGGGTTGATGACCGTGTGAAGTTCTGGGTCCGGGAAAATCGGCTGTTTCTTGTCGCTCATGCTCGTATCCTCTATGCCACCATGCTGTCTTGATTCGCCAGCAGGGCGGCCTGCTCGGCGAAGAGTTCAACAACCAGGCCCCGAACTATGGGGCGGATGTGGTCCACGTCCAGACCGAAGGTATCGACACCGTCCTTGATGAGGCAACGCTCCATCTTGACCAGAATGTCCTCGACCGTGGTGTCAACGTTGACCGTCGTCCGGCGAGGGAGACGGGCGATGTTGAATACACGGGGAGCCGACAAGCCCTGGTCCCGCTTGGCCACCAGACCCACGACGATACCCAGGATGGCCGGGGCGATGTCGGCGGTACGCTGGTGGAAGATGGAGATCTTGTCCCGACGCATGATCGGGGCGAAGGCACCCATGACAACGTAGTTGACGATGTCCTGGATGTCGATGCGGTCGATATCTCCTGCGTTCATACTATACAGTATAGCAGGCTCGGTGGCAAATGCAAGGTTCTAAACGATATGGCAGCCCTTCATTTTCAAGAACTTATGAACTTCGTCCAGATCCTCTATGAGTTCCAGGCTCTTGAATTTTCCAGTCAGGGAGTCGGCCCAGGATTCTTCAATCTTCTCAAGGTTGCACCATTTCCTCATCATGCTGAGAATTTCAACGTTCCGATCTACCTCGGCTGTGTTTTTCCCGTGGAGAACGCCGTTGAGCTTCCATACGAAGGCGAACTCCCCACCATTGTCTTCTGCCCAAGCAGGCCCGAAGTTGCTTGAGACGATGTAGTATTCAGGCCACTTGATCATTTGTCGAGCCCCACGGTTGTCACCATGGTATCCAGGGCTCTTTGGCCTTGTGAGTTTCTCTTGTACTGCAAGACCATCTTGGGGATGCTGTACTCGATGTGGGCCAGCTTCTTGTAAGGGATTTCTGAGTTCTTAGCTCCAATTCCGTGAGAAACCTCATGAATGGTCCGGGAGTCCCTATCCATCCCTCTTCGTTTGGCCATGCGCACCAGGTACAGGGCCATGGCAGCGCACCACAGGTGGTCTTTGTTGTTGGTCTTCCAGGCGTACAGGTCGTGGAAGTACGCTCCCAGTTCCCGACACTGAGCGATGGTCAGGTCCTGTGCAGGGTAGATTGAGAGCATCTCGCAGTCCATCAGAACCTCTTAGGGAAGTGGGTCCTCACCAGTGAGTCGAGTCGCTGGGGCTCCCGGCGATAGAAGTAGTAGAGCAGGTCCCTCACCGGTTTCAGTGAGATGGGAACCGTGTAGGATGACCGAGCTTCGGACAGGTGCTTGTAGAGGGCCGCCAGGTGAAGGTCCTCGATGTTATCGGTGACCCACGAATAGCGGTCGTAGTAGTAAGCGGCCATGTCCAGGCACTCCTGATCGGTCAACATGTCGATTGGCCGATTGGCGATGCCCAGGAAATTCCCTGGGAATGGTATCTCTACAGGATCTCCCGCCATATGATGTTGGCACCTCGTGTGCAGTTGGCGTAGCCTTCGTCGTCGTCGACCTTGACCAGTAGGTCGTTGAGGTCTTCGAGGGGGTGGTCTGATATCTCGGTGACCATCCCCTCATGTTGATTGCCACCTTTGATAAATCCAATGCGCTCACCCAACTGGATGTCGCTCAGTTCAACCTCATGCTGATTGACCATATCAGTCCTCCACAGCGTTGTCAAGAAGGAGCCCCATGAGCAGGTGTAAGTCCCGGCGCTCGTCAATGTCCAGGGGCTTGGACTCATCGGCCAGTCGTTTATGGATCCTGGCCAGTTTCTGCATGTCCTCGCCGTCTAGTAAGTACGTGCGAGATTCATCGAATTCTTTGAACGTCTTACTCATCCTCGACCGTTCCTCCCGTCAGGAATGCATAGGCCCGATGGTACTTCTCGATGCGTTTGAAGTCTTTGGGCCGAAGACCCTTCATTCTGAAGATGAGGGAGTTGTGCTCCAGGTCGGCGATCTTGACTTGCACGGCATCGTGGTTCGTTGACACCCGGCGAATGTAGTCCCCGTAGTCCTCGCCGTCGAGGTGAGTCAGGCATCCCAGGGCAGTGATGACCCGAACGGAGAAACCCTCGTCCTGGAGTTCCTTGGCGGTCCAGGACGGGCAATCTTCAAGCAGGTCATGGAGGACAGCGATGGACATCAACTCATCGTCTGCGCCCCTCTGCTCCACCGTGTGCATGACCTGAAGGCAATGCAAGATGTAGGGGCGCCCGGACTTGTCTTCCTTGTCCTGGAAGGCCAGGGACGCAATGGCAATGGCTTTGGCTAGCATATTCATTGACCGATGATCTCCAGTCCCTCGATACCGCCGTTCGCCGCTGCCCATCGGGTTGCCGTGGCCGTGGCCCGGATGGACGCTCGGGCGATGTCGGCGCTGTGGCTGCTGGTGAAGGGCTCAGAACCAGAGTACACGGTCTCGCCATCTTCGTCGGATACTTGGAAGTGAACGGAGGTGACGCCCACGATCATCACGATGTACTTTGCCATATCAATGGTCTCCGCAGGGTCCGGCCCGGTAGCCGACGGAACGCACCTGGGTCCAGTCTTTGTCGAGGTGGTACACATCCAGTGTGGTACCGGTGAAGAATTCGCATGCCACCATGCAAATCCGCAATCTGTTGTTGGGGATAACGGCATCGATGGGACCCTTCCAGTCGCTCGGATCCTCAAGGATGGAGTCCAGCGCCTCAGACAGAGCACTACGGGTGAATGCGTAGTCGGGGCCGGTGATGACCTCATCCAGTTCGTTGATCAGGTCGAGGGCTGCTCGTTCCTCGGCAGTTCCCAGGTTCACTACGTCGCCCATGTTCAGAACCTCTCTGTGCCGTTGACCACGGCCTGAATGCGCCGGGCATGTTTCTGTGCCACCAGGTTGACCTCGTCGAACTTGCCGCTGGGCCTCTGCTGAAGAACCTGAAGATCCTTCAGGGCCGCCATCAGCATCTGCTGAATCATGCCAACCTGAACGTTGTTTGCGGCCACGATGCGGGCCTCAAACTCTTCTGCGGCTCTCTGGCGCTCGGCCAGCTTCCGCTCCAATTGTGCTTGCTCGATGCTCATGTTCTTATCCTCGATGATGGGCGTCCCTGCCCTTCCGATGATTCTTATCCGTAGTGCCCCAAGGCCCGGCGCCACCGATTGGCACCGTACTCGTGGCTCTGAGGAAGACAAGCCCGAAAAGCGTCGACCAGACGGTCCAGGTCCTTGGACATCTTGCGGGCCTGGGCCGAGGACCAGCGACCATTCTCATAGGCCGGGAGGTCGAAGTCGGCGCAGATCGGCATGCACTGTAGCGGGCCGCTGCGGGCGAAGATGAAGCCAAGCATACGCCACACGTAGGCGGCCTTGCCGTAACGGTCGGCCAGGTGCGCAGTACGCTTGCCCACTTTGGGCTTACTGGCACGCATGTCGTTGGAGGTGCCACGAAAGACCAGGTCCGCAATCAGAAGATACTCCTGATGCGTCTCTTCGTCCAGCCCGAGGGCGGCGATGTTGGTCTCAAGGGCGGTGCGGTCGAAGGTGGGGAGTCGAGTTGCCATAATGCAGTCTCCAAAGGCCAGTTTTTGTTGCGACTGTCCTAAGTATAGCCCCTCAGTTCCCGTTGTCAAGACTCCTTGATAAACTGCCCTATGTGGTAGAGAATCCAACCACCGACCAGGCTCAAGAGGCCCCACCCAATGGATTCAATGAAATTGTCGGTGCCGATTCCCACCAGGATGGACCCGAGGATCCAGAGTGTCGACAGCGGGAACTTGGCGATGACGTATCCGGACAGGGAGCCCAAGACATCCATGATGTCCTCGGCTTCATCGGGCTCGTCGGCCTCGTTGTCGAGCACGTCTTTGGCCATGATGATTACCTCTGAGGATGGTTGGCCCAGTCACAGGAAATGTGGTCGGGGTGAATGAATTCAGGGGTCGCTCCCGTCCCTTTTCTTTTGAAAAGACGGCAGCGGAGACCATCTTCAAAAGTCTCGTCCCGCCAAAACAAATGGGAAGTGGAGCCCTCGGCTTGTTTGGGAATGCTCAGGGGCACCGGCTCGGATGCAACGGCCCGGCGGTCGGCGGTGACCTTCAGGATATCGTTGATTCCAAAGTGGAATCCGGCTAGAGTGGCCATGGCCAGAAGAAGCAGCACCAGAACCGCCCACGTCCAGAAGCTGGACTTTTTCTTGTAGGACGGGGAACCATATCTATTGCCAAATGCCAGATGTCCGTCATGCATCATTGATACCTCCGTCGACTGTAGTCACAGGACATGCCCGTCTGTTGAACCCATGTGCAAGGCAACGGGCCGCCATACTCTTCGGGTAGAGGAACGATGAAGAATTTCCAATCGAACTCCCGTCCCGTATTGCTACTGACCTTACCCATTGCCAGAACGCTAGAGCCTTCATCACCGATGAATTCCTGTGGGGTGATGACGGTGGGAGGGACTTCGGGGCCTTTCGCAGCGAGGGCGAACAGTGCTCCCAGGACGAAGATGAGCATAGCTATGGCGGCTATGATCAGTCCTGTGCCATCACGTGTGGTCATCGTCATTGCCTCCGATTGCTTTCCTACGTGCTTCGAGCATCTCGGCTATGTTACCATCATCGACCACGTCTGTAAAGGGCTGTGTGTGTCCGCTGACGTGGTCCTTGACCTCATTCCGAGGGCTGTGGTAGGTCCGGATGCGCTCGTTCGATGTGGCGGGCCTGGGGCGGTCCCTGAGCCCATAGTGCTCGACCAGCTTCTCTGCCATAGCGTTGAAGGCGACCTTGAGGTTGGCCTGGCGTTCACGGTACTCAGAACCCTGAGTGGTGATGCCAGACTCGATGTGGGTCACCCGGCAGTAGTTGCGGTGCTTGTTCCGGTGCTGTCCCCCGGCGCCGGTCCCGGAATACCACTCGACCTTGAAGTCCTTCTTGGTGGCGCTGAAGACAAGCTCACGGGTTTGTTTCGTCTGGGTCATAGTGGTGATCCTTGGTGTAAGTGTATGGGTACGGTCCCAGGAGATTTATGTCCCAACGAATAACCCTGTAATTTGGTGGGTTATATGTCACTTCAATGACCGGCTTACCTTGCTTCGGGAATCCATTCTTGTGCCAGGAGTCTTTGACCCGGCTCTTCAACCAGAGACGAATCATGTATTCGTTCTCACACTCGGTGAGCATCTCTCGGACCATGTCGGAACCGTCCTCGAAGGCGAAGTATTCCCACAGGTATTCGATGGCCTCTTCCAACTCACTGTTGAGAAGCTCACTCGGATAGCACCAGAGCTTATTGCCTACGGACACGCTCACGTGGGTAATCCTTCAATTGACTGATGGTGACCCCATGCGTCTCCAGAATCCTGGCCATTCTTTCCCACCCAGAAACGTCGGATGTATTGGGTTCTCCACGTAAAATGACCCGATCTGGATCAGTGATTCTCTGATCCCTCTCATTGTTGCGTTCCATCTGCCGCTGTCGACACAGTGAGGCAGCTTCAGCCACGAGAACGGAAACCTGAGCACTAGGGTTGTCGAACGTCCACTCGGTTATGAGCACCTGATGAAGTTGTTGAACCTCTTCATAGGTCAGCAACCACATGTTGTTGTGGATGAACATCAGTGTCTCGACGGTCAGCATAGCTTGTACTTCGAACTGTCGGGGTCGATGCGCAATGTGTTCGTGGGCGTCCGAAACCAATTCCTATCCTTACGGATTTGTAGGGTCTTCTCCACGTACTCGATGCGGGCCTTCAGCTTCGGGTTCTCGTCGAAGGCATAGGCCGCATACATGTGGTCCAGCACGACCTGAAGTTCTTCGGTGGTGAACCACTTTATTTTGTACGTGAACTCGGGATTCAGAGGATCCTTCAGAGCCTCTTTACGTTTGGCATTCAAGCGCTTCAGGCGCTCTTTACGCTGCTTCCGGTTCATACCGGAGAAGTATAGGGGGAGTCAAGGGGAAAAGCAAGGTGGTAGTCCCGGAGGGATTCGAACCCCCACCATGCCCTAATCTGGGGCGAACAGGGTATAAGTCTGCTGTGCTACCATTACACCACGGGACCAGAACTGTTTAGCAGCCTGGTATCGAGTGGTGCGATACGTGGAGAATGGTTGGACCGGGCGGGCTTGAACCGCCGACCTCCCGGTTATCAGCCGGACGCTCTACCAACTGAGCTACGGTCCAGTCGTGTACAGTAGTAGTTAACAGCATCGTACTTCCAAAGTCAAGTTCTTCGTGGTGGCCCCAGAGAGATTCGAACTCACATTCACCGCTAATCGGGCGGTAGTCCTGCCATTGGACGATGGGGCTAATGTTCAGTTTGGTGGGGCCGGAACGGACTCGAACCTTCATCTCTCCGATTAAAAGTCGGGGGCTCTGACCAATTGAGCTACGACCCCATTGGTCCCCCCGGCACGGATTCGAACCTGCGCACATCGGCTTAAAGGGCCGCCGCTCTACCAGACTGAGCTACGGAGGGATTACATCATATGTTCTCCCAGCGTTTATACTTGACGATGTCGTAGTTCATCTTCATCTTCTCCAAATTTGGTGGGAGCGGAGGGACTCGAACCCATCAACCCCCCGGTTAAGAGCCGGGAACTCTGCCAATTGAGTTACACTCCCATTTGTTGCCGGTCTACCCCCGCCTTCCGGTGACCGCCTCTCCTGGACCCGACCATCCTGCATCGACCCTGGGCCGAATACAAGTTCCAGGCTTACCTTTCAATCATCCGTCTATCAAGCGACCTATCAAAATCAGGAACCATACCCAGGCCGCTGTTGATCCAAACCAGATGGCAATGACCAAGGTTCCTATGGCCGATACCATCCCCGCTGTAACTAGGCCGTCACGCAGCCTTCTTAGCCAGGGCCTCAACGCTCACCCCACGGGCTCGAAGAACGGCCAACGCCTTGCTGGTATCACGACCACCGAGGGCTGCACGGAGTTCCTCATTGGTCAACTCGTGAGCCGGGCGACCGTTACGACGGTTGCCGATCCGGAACTTCATGGTCTTCTTGCCGAGGACCTTCTTACCTTCCATACGATTCTGCTTGGGCATTTCGTACTCCTTCTGCTGTCGTTGATAAAATCGGCTGTTGCGGTGAGGCTCGAACTCACGTCCAGGGTTTTCAATCAGCTTTTGGGCGTCCCTAGCTCTACCACGTACTCACCGTTTCATTCAATCCTACTGGGACCCGCTTCCCCATCCTACTAACGTCTAGGCCCCATTGCTCGTCTGCCCCATTATACGGCGGGGTCGACCAGGGCGTCAAGCCCAAAAGCTGATGTTACGAACCGGGTTGCCAGGGCGGTTTCAAATACGGTCCTGGGTATCTTCAGAAAGACCTACTCGGGCTTTCCTCTGAGCTTACACAACAATCATTCATCTCCTTCAAAAGTTGGCTCCGGAGGGAGGACTCGAACCTCCAACTTCCTGATTAACAGTCAGGCGCTCTGCCAATTGAACTACTCCGGAATTGGCTATCATCGGGTCGGTGGCGCTGGTGGGACTTCTACCCACATTCCCGCATCTGCGGCAGTCTTTCCTAGTCTTACGTTGGACGACAACGCCGTTCCATGTTACCTGGCCGGACCCAGCGGTCAGGCGGAAAATTGGCGCCCCCGACAGGATTTGAACCTGTGACCCCCACCTTCGCAGGGTGGTGCTCTACTCCTGGCTGAGCTACGAGGGCTCTATGTTCTTGGCGCCCCTGGTAGGATTTGAACCCACGACCCCCTGGTTCGAAGCCAGGTGCTCTACTCCAGGCTGAGCTACAGAGGCATTGCTCGGAGATTCTTGGGTTCCGGGGAGAGATTCAGGTAGGATTCTGGGTCTGTCCACGGAGCCTTTGAAGTCTCCGTGGCGCACGCACGGAAACTCACCGACGCTTAATGCGACGGTTATTTCGTTTCGGATTGGCTATGCGTGCGAACATGTTAAATTTTCCCAGTGCTGTTATTTAGCAATACCCGTAATATAGCCGCACAGGTTTGAAAAGTCAACCCCTATCTGTCGGTGGATAGATCCTCGGCGAAACCCATAGGGATCCGCCGGTCCCCGAAGAGGCGGTGCGCCCTGTCCTTGATGTTCATACCCATGAGGACGCCGGTCATCAATAGCACGGCCACACAGGGCATGATGATGACCATTTGTAGATCAGTCATCGAGGTATCGCTCGGGTCGTTTGATGCCGGTCGCCAGCCATAGCAGCCGTTCCTTGGCGGCAGTGAACAACAGCCACCACAAGAAGAGGGTTCCTATGGTGCCAGCGGGTGCTAAGGCTGTGAGGAATTCTAAGAGGGTGTACAACCGACCCCCATCTTCACCCTGCCGGTGATTGAGTTCCAGCTTCCCTCCACGTCCACCCACTCGGCGAACTCGATGTTCCCTGGGCAGGGCTCACCGTCGGGTCCGTTGTGGCGCCGGGGGAAGCGCTCGCTGCGGTCAGAGTATTTTCCAGTTTGGCGGCCAGCCGTGAGCTTGCCGCATACAACGCATTTGTATCGAGTGATGTGCATTATCAGATTCCCGTATCGAGAAGTTCCGTCATGTTGTCCAGCTTTCCCAAGGGGTTCTTGCGCCCGGTGGTCAAGAACCGAAGACGCTGGAATATAACCATGATCTTGAAGACCATGCCTATAAAAGCAAGCAAGCCGCAAGGTACGAAGACTACGATCTGCCAGTGAATGAGTTCCATCAACGGAGCCAGTATGGCGATGCCATCGGCTTGTCGTTCATCAGCGGGTGAAGAATCGACAAGGGGGTGATGTTCTCTTTGACGAATCCTTTGTCGTAGAAGACCAGGGTGACGTGGGCCTTGATGTCGGCGGCCTTCATGACAGCGCTGTAGACCGAGGTGTTTTCCGTCCACTCGGTCCAGTGCTCATCACCTTTGAGTTTTTCTTGTGTGTGGGGGAATATGGGAGGGGAGTCGTTCTGGAAAGAGTAGGAATCTGCGAGGTAGAAAATCTCATACACTACATCACAGAATGAGTTGTGCTCGTTAGAGCGTTTGTCCACTATATTGACGACTGCCATCTCCGTACATCTCCGAGTCTTCGATTAGTTCTGGTAGGGTGACCCCATTGAGATGATCAAGCTCATGGAGGAACGCTCTGGCTAGGAGTCCACGGAAGGTGTGCTTGCGCACGAGGCCGCTGGGGAGCATGAACTGCGTCCGGACGACCATGGGACGGGTGACGTTGCCGTATAAGCCAGGGTACGATAGGCATCCCTCCTGACCTTCTTGGAGGTCTTTGGAGACTTTCAACACCTTGGGGTTGATGCAAATGAAACTCTCACCCTGGTACTCCAGAATGAAGAATCGCTTGTTGATTCCGACCTGAGGTGCAGCCAGACCCACGCCAGCCTTCTCCTTCATTAAGACAAACATGTCGATGATGGTTCGGTCAAGATCAAAGCCGGGATTGCGGGGGTTGAGAGGCTCGCTCTCTTTGTGGAGTCTGGGGTCTGTGTCGGGGATTAGTTCCATTCTGAGACCATATTTAGGGTTGAACACAGAAGTAAGTGTAGCCCAGGTTTACTGCCAGATCAAGTGGCGGAAGGGGTGGGATTCGAACCCACGGAGGACGCATTGCCTCTCCCGCTTTCAAGGCGGGCGCCTTAGGCCACTCAGCCACCCTTCCAGTTCCGATATTTACGATCTGGTCCTGTCGATGATAACAGATATGATCGAGATCGCCGCTGTGGCTATGGCCGCACCAGCGCCGAAGTTGAGCCCAACCACGATGCTCATGACCAGGATGAACGTTCCGGTGTGGTCGATTCTCATGGGTTCCTACTATGCGGTGGGAAGAGCTTCCGGAAGTCCTTCCACACGTCTTCGTCCTGTCGATTGCGTGCGCCATGGCTCATGGCCTTGAACAGTTCCTGGAACAGCCTGAACAGGTCCCCCTTCTCAACCTGGTCGTTGAGCATCCTCATCAACCGGGAGACCTCGGGCTCGACCCGTTCGGCCTCGTAGTCATAGCACATGTCGTAGTCCTCGGCGAACCCCAGACGCTCGATGAACTGGAACTCTATGATCCCCTCGGGGTTCAGGAACTGGATGGCTCGAATGTCGTCCTTCTGATGCTTGCTCCTGGCGAATGGGCTATGCCGGACCACGATTCCGACGGCGCCATTACCGAAGCGAACGATTCTCCCGACCATGTTCTTGGTCGGTTGCCAGTCATAGTCTCTGTTGTCGATCCACTTCATCGGTCTGGACTGAACCCGTGAAGGCCATCCTCGAATTCCAGAACCCAGCCGTGCCAGCCCTGGGTCACCACGCATCCAGGACCAGCGATGATTCCCGACCCCATGCGCAGCCACACGTTCGGGATGCGCCATTCCAATTCCTTGTCATGAACCGACTGAACCACGATGGTATCGGTTCCGTACTCCTTCACGTACCCTCGCTGTTGGCCGATGACACGGGGGCCTTCTACCATATCGGGGTTCCTTTGGTTGGTTTCTGACCGGACAGGATGTTGGTCATCCCACCCTCGAAATCCTGAAGCGTCCTCGTGAAGACTTCAGTTCTCGCCAGGACCTCCTGAAACTGGGGCTCCATCTCATCCCAGACGCCAAGCTCGTTGGCACGTTCGGCCAACTTCATGACGGCCTTGTTCATGGATAGGCCGGACTCGGACAGGTTCAGGAGCAACTGGAACATCTCATTCATTCTCATCCTCCAAGGCCACTTCGGCGACCGGGTATTTGGCTTCTTCTGAGCCGTTGAAATCGTGCCAGTATGCGCAGGCTCCGCACGGGCAGCAGCAGACGGAAATGTTGGAACTCCATCGGAACCGGGTTCCGCATTCACCGCACTCCATGATCAACTGATTGACGAAGTCGGTCCAGTAAACGTCGACTACCTTCCACATGGACCGTTGACTTCCCACCAATCTCCAGCCCGATCCATACCAAGGATCAGGATCATCATGTGCAGTTTGATGCTATCATATATGCCTTTCATATTACCAAGGTAACACGTTAGTCGCCCCAAGGCAAGTGGAATTCGATGTCTTCGAGAATCATGTAGATGATGTGGCCGAGCATACCGCCGAATATTATCCCTGCCATAAACCCGACTGCTTTGGAATGCTCGGCAAAGAGTCCGGTTCCTAATGCAGCACACCCCATCACGGAAATGAATAGGGCGATGTCGAACGAATGAGCGTTGACGAACAGGTGTATAGAATACCGAAATTTGTGGTGGATGTTACGGGCAGGCAAGATGTCCTCCCAGGAAGTGGCGGAAGGGGTGGGATTCGAACCCACGGAGGACGCAATGCCTCGCTCGGTTAGCAACCGAGTGCCTTAAGCCAACTCAGCCACCCTTCCAGTATGTGTATGTGGCGGTAGGGGTGGGATTCGAACCCACGGAGGACGCAATGCCTCGCTCCGCTTCCAACGGAGTACCTTAAGCCAACTCAGCCACCCTACCAGGGTGCGGTTACCCGCTGATTCCTTTCCTCTGCACGAACTGCCGGACCAAGAAGTCCTGTTCCAACGGCGACAGGTCGTATTGCTTGGAGACGATGTCCACTGTCTCCGAATTCCATCGTAGGCCATGTTCCTCGGCATACCGAATGGCCTTCCGCAAGCATTCCCCTTTAGGAAGCAGCGGTGAAGTCTCGCTTGTGTGCATACCCATGATCAATACCTCTCGATCAGTAAAAGGCGAAACTTGGAGCCCCCACGAGGGTTCGAACCCCGGTCCGCTGATTACAAGTCAGCCGCTCTGCCCATTGAGCTATGGGGGCAAGATGGCCACTCGTCGCATCTGGGGCAGCAGACTTGAGTTGTGACTCTATCCCGCCGGAGGTCCTGGGCTTGCCCACACCAGTCGTTTCCGGCTCGCATTACGGTTGGATTCGAACCAACGTTCCCCGCCGTGAGGGCGGGTGTCCTAAACCACTAGACGACGTGATACTTGGTGGCCCCAGGTGGTATCGAACCACCCTCTTCGGCTTTTCAGACCGACGCTAATCCGTCTCAGCTACAGGGCCAATGGTCATGCTATTTACGTCGCCTCGGGCTCGAATCCCGAAGTTTCAAGACCGGCCAGGACACCTCACCCTTTAGGTTCCGTGGGCTTCCGTGGCGTTCCGGCCAGTACAGTTGTCAAGATAGCAAAGGAACGAAAGGAAGTCAACCCTTGCGTATGGGGCAGCCTTCGTAGAGGCAATGGAATATCAAAGCGGCTATGACACAGACGATCAGTCCGCCTATGAGTTCTCCGAACATGGTTTTTCTCCCTTGTGGAGCCCCCACCAGGATTCGAACCAGGGTCTGCTGATTACGAGTCAGCGGTTCTGCCGATTGAACTACAGGGGCGTTGACGTATTTACGGGTCGTCGTCCGTCTTGGGCCGAGATTCGTAGGTTCTCCGAACCGTCTCGGTGGCCATGAAGTCCTTATCGCAACTTGGACAAGCGACTTCCTCTTCGGTTCCATCACCACCCCAATAAGTGACCAACTCGCTTGGGAAGTCGTCGCTGAAGTCGAACTCGAAGCCGCAGTAGGGGCAGGTGAGCGTTTCTTCCCGGCGCCGCTGCTCCGTGAGTCGGTTTATGAACCCTTCAACGTCGAGTTCATGCATCGTTTCGCTTCTGTGCTTCGGCTTCGGCCATGCGCACTTCCTGCTCCCGGATGCGTTCAGCACGTCTCAGGTACAGGGCGATGAGGATGCTGACACCGAAGGTAAGCCAGCCTGCGGTCTCGTTTATCGAGTGGCCAACCACAAGGGAGATGATAACGATGGCAATCCAGGTGTAGTCACTCATGGGGACCTCCTACGATTATGGTTTCACAAGCCTGTTCTGGAGCAGCGCCGGGGTATGGTCCTGCGATTGCATAACCAGCGATGACTATTAGGGCTGCCAGGATTATGCCTACCGCAGCCGGAGTCCACGGCCGGTCCCAGATTCTATTCACTTCGCTTCTCCCTTTCGATTCGGGCGCACTCTTCCCACGCCCGAGCCTGGAAATTGCGCTCATACGTTACCGGAATCACTCGAAGGTCGGACCTCCAACGGAAGTAGGGCATACCGTGGATGCAGACCAGGTCGTAGTGCTCAGTCCAGTCGATGCCTTTACCCTTCCAGTAGTGCTTGTCGTGAACAGCACTCAGAACCGGTCCCTTGGGCTGTTCGATGACAACCTCTTCCGGCGGTGCTTCGACGCATCCCGCTGGTAGGAGAGCGATTCCGATTCCGAGAATCAGCGTACTGAAGAATCCCAACCAGGTCCGTATGCTTCTCATATCTCCGGGTGTGTACGTTTTCATTGGTCTTCCTGGTATCGTTCGACCATCGTGTTGCCCATTTCTCTACAAGCTGCCCACCAGCGGTTGGCTGCCTTCAGCCCACGCTGGTCGTTGAGAAGGATGAGTTGACCAGCCTGATTGCCCCGCCTGGCGATGAACGCCGGGATCCCGTGTACGCATACCGGCTGGTAGTCGTCGGAGGCGTTGATGAGAACCTCGTTCCAATAACCGGCGTTGTGGTAGGCGTGTCCGTTGGTATGGGCCACGATCATGGATTCATCGGAATATGCTGCGGCCTTCTCTTCTCTGTGCTTCTGATCGGACTGAACGGCTGCGGTGATTAAGAAAACCATGAGACCGGCGACAGCGACGACGATCATCAGTTCGATGAGTGTGAATCCTTTGGACCATTTAATCTTCTTCATAACTCCGTTCCTCGTAGCGAGTGACTGGTTTGTTAAGGTAGGCCAGCATCATAAAAACCAACCCGAGGGTCATGGTACCCATGGCGATGACTAGCCATCCGTAGACTTGGGATGTCAACTCACCCACACAGAGTGCGGCGATGAGAAGACCAATGAAATACATGATTGCGCCAGAGTGCATGATCAAGCCCTCGTTTTAATCCAGAGACGGTGGTCACGGTCGGCCCAGTCGTAAAGCTCTTCGAGCCATCCGTCGAACTCTTCAGTCTCGGTGAATTCTCCTGGGCATCCAGTGATGCACTCGAACGACTCGATGATCTCTTCGAGTTGCCAGTCGTCCGGGCAGTGCTTGAACACCTTTATGCGCAGAAGCGTGGCCAGCTTCTTGCCCTTTTCCGAGATTGGCACGGAATCATCGTGCCAAAACTCAGAGCAGTCGACAGTGTGCTTCCAGTTAGGCATCAGACGATGGCGAGGGCGAGCACGACCACGCCCACGAGTCCCACCAGCACACCAACGGTAATGCGGCGCAGGGAGATGGCATGGGAATGCTTGGAGAAGTCGACCCGGCTGATCTTGTCGGGATTGGAGAATGTTCGGTCTCTACGAATCATGGCAGTTACCTCCTTTCAGTTCAAGCCAGTCTACCACAACGTGAAAGGGGGCGCAAGGCCCCCTTCCCGAGCACGGTAAGACTCTGATTGAAAAGCCGTGCTTACTTGTCGTAGATGCTGACCGTCAGGCCGGGTCCACCGATCTTGCGGCCCTTGCCGACGTTGCTATGCGGGACCAGCCAGAACCAGCCACTGCGACCGGCAGCACGAAGCTCATAGCGGCGCTTGCCCTTGAGGCCCAGACGACGGGCGGTGTCGGAGTTCAGGGTCGTGCGGTAACGATTGCCGATGCTGTCACGGGGACGGAACACACCGGAGAGCAGGCTGGAACGGCCCTCGGTCAGGCGTACCTGGGTGACGGCGCCGTTGGCCAGGCCCTTGGCGGGCTGGCGGAACTCGATGTGAAGCTCGTCGGTCGTCGGGATGGTATCCAGAAGTGCCGTGGCACCTGCGGGGTTGATGTTGAGCATGTAACGCATTGTCTTTCTTCCTCTTCTTCTATCATGTCAGGTGCCCCATACCGGGGCATACCTGTAAGATAGGTACAGAAGGCACGAAAGTCAACTACGCCATGTGTCGGTGTTTGGGTGGTACCAGCGACCGTCTGGGCATTTGATCCAGCAGCGTCCGAGGGCATCAGTCTTGAAGATGAAGTCAACAGCCAACTCGAAGGTCTCGAACGGCTTCATGTTGCAGGACTTTCCGTGGAACTCGCCGATGACTAGATAAGGGTCCATCCGTGGGTCCTCAGAAGGTGGCAGGGGCGGAGGGATTCGAACCCCCATCGTGCGGTTTTGGAGACCGCTGTCTTAGCCATTGGACCACGCCCCTATAAAATCCATATATCCGCTGCGGCGTAAAAACGAGTTTTATGCGCTATGCCGGTATATGCAGCATTTTGACACTAACGTGCATTGATTGCACGTCAATGTGCATAAAGTGGTCTCCGTGGCCAGAATCGAACTGACGACCTTCCGGCCCCCGACCGGACGCTCTACCAGGCTGAGCTACACGGAGTGTAAATGTTTGAACGTCCGTCCCGACAACAAATCGGCGATGCTCGTTTTTGAGACCCCATGCTTTTTGGCGAGTTCCCTATGGGTGATACCGCCTGCGGCATATTCGGCCCGGATCTCCAGGGCCTTGGCATCTGACATCTTTGCTGCGCTGGCTAATTCCCCACCACGAAACATGCGCTCGCTTTTGGTCGGAACTCCCCCGGTCACCTGGACCCAGGTTTTTCCTTCCCGTATCTGCCAGATTACTTTGCTATTGACATCATAGTCTTTAGCGATGAATGTGACAGGGTCACCCCTACGCATTCTGGCCACGATTTCACGGACATCCGATTCCGTGAGCTTACTTCTTCCGTTTCCCTCTCCTTTGGCACTTCGGTTCTTTCGGACCCGATCTTGGACGTTGTCATTGTGTGAACCCAGGAATAGATGTCTTGGATTTACACATTCTGGGTTGTCACAGGTATGACACACTACAGAATCCTCTGGGATTTCCTCACCAAGCACAATTTCCAAAGAAATGCGATTGGCATTTCGGATGCAACGTGTTCCATCCTTCATGCTACCGATTCGCATCTGGCCGTAACCTAAGGCGTTTCGATAACCGAGCCAGGGCCAACACTCGTTGAGTCCCTTTTTCTGGACCTTTTCCCAGAACCTTTCTTCAATCGGTCTTGCTTTGACCGGCATTCGTTTCTCCTTTTAGTGGTCGGAGTGGGGAGACTTGAACTCCCGACCCCCGCCTCCCGAAGACGGTGCTCTACCAGGCTGAGCTACACTCCGATTCCCGCCCTGCTTGGCGCTGTCGCACTCACAAAAGCTGAATTCCGTCTCTCCTACCTGATCGGGCGGTAGACCAGGGGACCGACGGGCGAGGGCGCCTACGGTTCACGGTGTCGAGAACTATCCCGTGAACACTCTATACTTAGCACAAATCGGGGGTTTCGTCAAGAGGTTTGTTGGAAGTAGCGGATGTAGACTTCCAGAAGACCGTTGGCCAGAGTGAATCCGACGAAGAAGTACCACATGCGGGCCGCCCGGACCATCAGGGCCGCCCGAATCTGCTGAGTCAGTTGCTCGTGCTTCATCGTGAGAATCCGGAACTGAATGACAGCATGCAGAAGGGTGTATCCCAGGAACAGGGGAACCATCATGAAGGATGGGGTGACCCAGGCTAGCTGGGCTATGACGATGGAGAAAATTCCTCCGAAGAGGCAGGCCCTGGAGCCCCCGTAGAGGCTCCAGGTTTGCCCGTAGAGTTCCCGAATCTCCTTCATGGCATCAGAAGATGATGGCCAGGAGAACGTTCGCCAGCAGGAAGCCGAGGTGCAGTACGTTGATGAGGACCAAGATGGCACCCAGTGCGAACGGGATGTCGCTCACCTCCTTCTCGGACTTGCCCATGAAGGCTTTCTGAGCCCGGCGGAAGATGGTGCCGATGGCGATATGGAAACCCAGGTAGATGGCTGCGGAGGTTCCGAGGAACCCGGCTCCGGTGAGGAATGACACCGAGCCGATGAGCGCTGTGACGCCGAAGACCAGGGCGCCAAAGGCCACGACCACCCAGAAGTCGATGACGGTGTAAGACCAGAAGGTCCACAGGTTGGGCCAGTAGAGCTTGTGGTCGATGTCGGCCTCAGCCGCTTTCCGGAATGTGTTCGGGAACAAGAATGACATTGGCAGTTACCTCCTTAGGACTGTCTTACATCAAAGTGCAGACAGGATACCCTAAGTGGGCTGCCCGTGTCAACCCATCAGGACCTGGCGTTTCTGGACCTGGCTGGTCTCTACGACTATGGTGCTTCCACTGGCCAGCCGAACCCGGATCTGGTGGGGTGTCACATACCCCTCGATGGTTCCGGACTGGTTCAGGTGCGGGATGTATACGGCGCCGCCGCTTTCTTGCTTCTCGCCGTCTTTCTCTACGAGCATCTCGATATTCCTCACGTTGCGATGTCGACCTTGGCGCCCTTCTGTTTGAGGGTATCTGCCAGGTCGATTACTTGTTTGACTTCTTCTCCGCCGTTGAGGAACATGGGGACTCCATCTTCCTCCATTTCCTCGGCGCTCGGGCCAACATCCGAGCGGTAGGGCTCGGCGATGTCTCCGGTGATGTCGTCCATGAAGATGGCGATCTTGGCATGGTCCGGCATGTTGGCCTCGTAATCTGTGTTGTTCCCAAGGTTGGTGTAAGCCTGGTCGAGCTTCCAGAGGAACTGGTAATTGTGATTGGCGTTCACTTTGACCATACCTTCCTCGTCACCGTTCGTATTCTCGATGATGACCCTGAGGAACGGCTTCTGCCTGATCGTGGCCCAGAACTGCTTCCAGGGCTCCAGGAACACCAACATAAGCACGAGTGCAATGATTACCAAGGTCTGAATGACCAGAAACGCTATTAGCCAACCCATTGTGGTTTTCCTATTCTTGTATCTTCTTCGCAGTCAGCATGATGGTGTACTTAGCCAGGTCGTTCTCGAATTCCACCTTGAGCGCCTTGGGCGCCAGGGTCATCACTCCACCACCCGCCTCATTCACGATGCGAAGGAGGGCCTTGAAGTGTCGAATCGAGAACAGGGCGTTGATCTTGCGCCCGTCCATCATCGACTCTGCATTCTCGGTCAACTCAACATTCGACTGGTGACCCTTCTCACCGAAGGATGCCAGAATCGCATTGCCGTCGAAGCCCAGGGAGAAGATGTCGTCACGGTCTCCACCAATCTTGGGGGCCATGGCGTGGATCTTCGATATCTCTGTGAACTCCCGCTCGGCTGCCTGGTCGATTCCACACATCACAGTCCAGTCGGTCACATTCGGTGCGTTGACGCCGCCGATAATGTTATTTAGGTATGGATCGGTGGCCTGGTAAAATGAATCCATCTTCCCAGCCCGCACCCTCATATTTCTAAGGGACGGAGTCTTGCCATCCGAGGATGTCTGGACGTTGAAATTGAAGGCGAACGAGGCGCCCTTGGACGCCATGTACTTGGACTTGAGGATGGAGTTCAGGTACGGCAGGCTGCCGAAGCAGAACTTCTCTCCCTCGTGGAACATGTCCAAGTCATCTTTGAATTGGGCCTTGATGGAGATGACGGTACCGTTAGAACGGCAACCGGCCACGATGCCCCCGCCCTTGGAACGGGTCATCACGACGTGGGTCACGTCATCCTTGAACAGAAGGGCCTTCTCAAGAATGTCGTTTAGAAAAGCTCGGAACTCTTGGTGCATTTCTCTTCTGTCTCCCCTTTGTATTCTTCTGTCTCTTTCACCAGGGCGGCCCACCGTCTCATGCCGTGGTACTGCCAATAGGCTTGTGCATCGTACTCATAGACGCCGGACCAGTCCGGGCAGTCCATGATGTTGTAGACCGTCTCCGGGGTGAAGTCCGAATAGGCGTGCTCCATCAGAAGCTCGATGGCGAACTTCCGGGCCTCGGGGTCCTCGACCCTCAACTCGGTGGCATCGAACGACCTGCCCATAACGAGGAAGCCGTCCAGGTACTCGTAGATCTTCTCCCAGGGGTTTGGATCGGCGAACTGAATGAAGTATTCCTCAGCCCGACGAGCCAACTCGGCCACGGTCTTCAACTGAACGAACTTGCGTTTGGCCGTGGACTTTTCCATAAGGTAGCTGAAACCAGCCCGGTCGACCCAATTCACGGCTTCCTTCCAAGTCGGCATGGCGTGATAGTGGGTGAAAGTCACTTCGTCGAGATCGCCGCTGAAGTGCAGGTTGCCGGGAATCCAGACCACTCGGAAGGCGTAGTTCCAGTCCTTCTCTTTGCCGACGAACCAGGCTTTGGTGTTCGGGTCATCGAGTAGCTTGTGCCCGGATAGCGTCTTCTCGACGTAAGAGGTGAAGCATCTGTCTCCATCCTTCTTGGCGTACTCGGTGATGGTCTCGGTGAGATCGATTGGTGACTCTTCAACGTCCATTACATGAAATCCTCATCTTGAATGAAAACTTCCTCGCCGTAATCCGTTCGCTCAGCGAACGACCATCCCATGATTGAGCCTAACACGTTGTCGAGCTTTTTGTCAATCAGTTTTTGCTCATGCGTGTGGTTGTCGAAGGGCAATTCCTTAAACCAATCAGGGATATACACCGCATCTGAGGATATGGCAACGGACTTCACTTCGAAGGGATTATCTCGTAAAACCAAAACCTGAATCTTGTCCCCATCGTATATGAAATCCCAGTCGTGCTCGTTGTGAATGCGAATCAGGTTGTTGGTGTTCCTGGCGGCCACGACCGAGAAGTGTATCTTGGGCTTCGGAACACCAATGATGCCTTCCCCGACCAACTCTTCATAGCGGTCGATCTCTTCGGTCTTTCCGGTCAGGTTCCGAACGGCACAGGGACTGCCCCGCTTCCAGGGGTCCAGTTTGCGGAACTCGGCTCGGAAATCCAGAACCATCTTGGCTACATCTTCATAAGTCTTGTCGTGTTGGACCACGGCCTCGATGCAGGACTTCAGGAACTTCTGAATGAACTTGGGCGTGTCGGAGCGAACGACCTCCATGCCCATGATCTTGAGCTTATCGACGTTCTTCTTGCCGTTGTGCAGTACGTGAATGGCGTAGCGCTTCTTCTTGTCCTTGAACAGGCCCTTGCGTCCAACCACTTCACGACCGGCGGCGATAATGGCTCCCCTCTCCAGGGACACCAGGTTGTTCGTGTGCATGAACTCGGGGAAGGATGCGTTGATCTTCTTACCGAAGTCATCAGCCAGCGGAATGGCGTGTGTCTTGTTCAGTGGGATGTTGTGCTCTTCCATGTACCACTTCATTGTGCAGTACACAGAGTCGGTATCGCCGTAGATGATGGCACGCTCGTCTGGCTCACGATTGCCAGTCATGATGTAGCTGGCCTCACCGATCATGTGCTTGGTGATGCACCTACCAGTGAACGTGACGCTCCGTCCAAGGCGCTGATCATAGAACCTGAAGGCTTCATTCAGGTAGGCGCCATAGGTGGAGTTCAGGAAAATCTTCTTGACCTGCTGAAGCATCTTGTTGTATGCCTCTTCCTCCTGTAAGCGCTTCATCTCGGCCTTGTCGTAGTCTCCCTGCTCCTTCAAAGCATCCTGAGCCTTGGCCGCAGCATTCTCCTTACGCTGGAACTTCTTACGGTCGGAGTACCAGAGGGTCATGCACTCAGAGATAATGCCTTCACGGCTCAGGTCAAAGACCGTACCGTTGCCGGAGATGGACCAGTTGTTCTCCTGGAGAAGTTGTCGCCACTCTTTGGCTGTGGCCGTCACTTCTTCTCCATCCTGTTCGAGAACCAGGGTGATTTCATCATCGGTTCCATCGGCGACCATGTGGAATTCCAGGACACCAGTGAAATGGCGCCAGGCATGGCTGGCAGCGTCCTGCATGACCTTCTTGGTGGCCCCTGGCTTGGTGCCGCCATAGTGATCGAACCACTTCATGAACTCCTGGTCAGTGCGGTCAAGACGAAACTGGCCCACGATTACCTCGGGGCTGATGTTTATGGTCCTGATGACTGAAGGGTACAGGCTGTTGATGTCGAAGCTGGCAATCCAGTCGTAGAGCCCGGCCTTGGGCTGGACCACGTAGGCCCCGGCCACGGATCCGGTCTTGTGCTTCTCGGTCTTGTCGAAGCAGATGAGCCCGTTGCGGTGAAGCTGCCTGAGCACGGCTTGCTCGATGATGGCCACGGAGCCCAGGGTCTTGTCCAGGGTGACTCCGGCGGAGTGAGCCATGGTGTTGGCCAACTCAACGAGCTTCATCTTGTCGTCGAGCTTACTGAGCCCGGCAACGTCCTGGCGGTTGTAGGCCACGAACGTTCTGAAGTCGTAGCGCCACAACTTATCGAGGGTGCCCTCATAGGGAACCTTGGATTCCTCGATCTCCTTCTGAAGAACGAAGTCCAAGGTGTAGGAGTGCAATTCCTCGAAGGTGAATTTCTTGTAGAGGTCCTGGTAGTCTAGTCCGATGCGACCGTACAACTCGTAGGTCTTCTCCATCTTGCCGTAGTTCTCGGCCATGCGTATCCGTGGCAGCGTCGGGAACACACTCAGGCGCTTTAGATACCGCTCGCTTTTCTCGGAGGGAGACATGGGATTCTCACGGGACCCGTCTTCCTGAATCAGATCCACCATACTCTCCATGCCAAACACGATCCGGAGGCGCTCGATGAAGTACGGAATATCGTAGAACTTGCTGTTCCATCCGGACAGGACATCGGCTCCTTCGATGATTTGAAGGGTGTATTCGAGAAGCTCACGCTCAGTCTCGACGATGTAGTAGCCATCGTCTTCTGTCATGGCGCCGAACTCATCGTCATCACACGGTTTATCCAGAAGCTCCCTTGCCTCTTCCATGGTCATGGTCGGTGGCTTCAGGATTATTGTGAAGAATTCATCTTCCCATTTGTTGTAGAGGGTGATGGCGTTGATTGGGGCGTAGGGATTGTTCGGACGAGCAAAGTCCTTGCCCTTCTCCTTGTCGACCTCGATGTCGAAGAAGCAGATGTTCAGGGGTGGGGTGTCGTCTTCCGGGTACCGTTCCTCCAGAAACCGGTACACGACGTTGATGTCCGATTCGTAGACCTTCTTTTTAAGCTGGCCCTTAACGTAGTCGAGTTCGTTCTTGTACTCACGCCACTTGGTGAACCGGCGCTTCTTGAGCCTCAGTCCATCGATGGACGTGAACTGGCCCTTCTTCTCTTCGTAGTAGAAGGTGTAGGGTGGCAGGTGGGAGTGAACTTTACGGTGACCGTGCTTGGTGCGTTCGCTTACCCAGATTTTGCCATTGATGTTTCGGGCATCAACGTACATATTTCTTCAAGATGCTAGATCTCAACCTCTGAAATGCTTCCTTCAAGACAGTAATGCAATCCTTCTCTGATTCCCGGTAAGCATGTGAAAAATCGGGTCTCACCGGCTTCGTTCTCCAGAGAAAATCCATTCTGGACTCGCAGTCATGCAACATAATGATGACTAGAAAAAACCACGGACGAGACTTCTTCCAACTCATGTTGGAGCCCACCCACCATCGATAGCTCACACTTGACCAAGGCTTCATTAACGCACACGGGATAAAACGTCCCCTACGATGTGGTGAACAGCTTCATCACTAGCCGAGTCCGGGTGGCGCCCACGTAGGGTCGTGTACGGAACCCGCCATGTTTCCAGCCAATGGGTGACCTTGGGATCGACATCCTTGGCCTCTTGCTCAGTCTGGCCACGACCGACTGGGTCATAAGGGAATGACCGCTCCAGGTTGTAGGCCATGTTGTCCATGTTCTTGTAGATCTCGTACACCGTGTCAGCGAAAGAGTCCGGGTAGTTGTTGGGCATATAGACGGCACTCAACAAGATGGAGGTATCCATAACGATGACCTCGACCTCGTCTGTGCAGCGCTCGATTCGCTGGACCTGCTTGCCGGTGATGTACATCTGGTTGGTCAGCGCCTTGTGGCGCTTCTCCCAGGTGAGGTCCTTGGCGAACTCGTTGACGAACTCGCTCTGGATCCTCTTCTTCTTCAACTCGAAGAAGACTCCGGCGGCAACCGTGCTCTTGCCAGTGCACGGGCCGCCGAACAGGTTTACGATGACGGCAGGCATAGCTTATTCAGCTTCGGCGCCCGCAACCTTGCCGTTGATGGCGTCTTCGTAGGCGCTCAGAAGGTACTCAGCCTCTTCGATTTCTCGGCTGGTCTTCTTGCGGCGCTTCAGGATGTCCTTGATGGTCGGAACATCGAAGCCTTCGTCCTTGGCTTCCTTCCAGACCTCACGGATGTCCTCCATGAGCCCGGCCTTCTCCTGTTCGAGGGCCTCGACTCGGTTTACGAAACCCTGAAGCATCTTGGCGGCCTCTGGATCGATGATTTTCAGTTCGTCGTTACTCATTGCTCTCTTATCTCCACTTCTTGATGATGGGGAATACCAACTTTCCGTCTGGGCCAAGCCCGCAGGAAAGCACCTCGAATTTACGCCCGAGGTAACGTTCTCTCTCTTGTAAGATTGTCATTCTGTCGTCAAAGGTCAAGCCCGAAAACACCGGAGACTCAAATTTCTGACGATTGATGGTGCCCTTGCCCACCACGTACTCGACTCCACCAGCGTACTTGGTGTCGTCTTTGGCGTTCAAGAGCTTGGTGCAAGTCAATACGCTCTTCTTCGTAGGGTGCACGACCACTCGGGTTGCGTCCCTTCCGTAGCCCGGCTCATTGTGACGCATCACGGCGCCTTCGTAGCCCTGTTGGATGATGGTGTTGAATGCTTCCCTGGTGGTCTTTGCGCTGTCGAGTCGACAGGGGTGATACTCGGTGCACCAGATGTTGTTGACCTCGTGGCGCTCCATAATCTGCTGGATTCCCTCCAGGGCTTGGTAACGCTGATTCAGTGGCATCGGGTTTCTGCCATCGGCCAGGAACATGGTGACATCGTTTATGTCCGTGAGGGTGATGCTGTTCTCTTCCATGAAGCCCTCGATGACGAAACTGGCGTCTTCACTGCCGGTCATCAGAAGGTCGTAGAACAGCTTGTTGGTGAAGTGGTCCCACTCGGTACCATCGGCCAGGAACGACCGGACCTCGTCGTTGTGAAGGAACCAGAAGATTCGCTCATAGTCCCCGGTGATCAGGGGTTCCATGTAGAAATCCTGTGGCATCGCTTGCATCTCGGTGATGGGGATCCCGTAGATCACGGGGAAGGCCGGAACCCGAAGATGCTCGGGGGCGTATTCGTTGAAGACCTCGTTGGTGATCGGTAGGCGAAGGCGCTTGGTGAGGACCGGCTCATACCAGGCTTCCCACTCGTCCGGGCGAGCCCGCACGGAGAGGGCGTACACGGCCTTCCCGAAGTCCATCTCTCGGAGGGAACCATCCAGCATCCCTTCCAGAATCATCGTCAGGACCTTGGGAGCGCTCTCATAGTCCACCTGCCCGGTGTGCTTCTGCTCCTGCATGACGAAGCGGTACGGGTACGGTGTGAAGTGACTGAGGCCGTGGTGGGCCTCGAACCAGAAGGTGCTATCCGCCGGAATCTTCGACAGAAAGCGCTTCTGGGCTGTCAGGGACCGATAATCGGCCAGCTTACGAATGATCTGGAGCGGAGTCATACCCAAAAGATAGGTATGACGGGGCGAAAGGTCTAGTCTTCTTCAGTCCTCTCGGCAATGGCTTGCTTGGCGAATTCTCCCAGTACGTCGATGGCCGCTGCCATTCCGTTAAGAAGGGCCATGAATCCCAGGGTGAAGGTGAGGTTAGCCCAGAGGGGAAGACCTTGGTGGGTAGTCTCCATGTGAAGAAGGAATATCCCGGCTGCGATTAGCGCACCAGGAAGAGGCATACGAAGCCATCGTCTATAATCTCTCATAGTCACACCACTCCGGACGGTTGCGGTTTTTCCAGATCGGCGCACGCTTGTCATGCGGCCACCGGGCGTTGAGGTACAGACGGTACGCCTCATGAACATCCTCGATGTGCGTGAAGTCGATGCCCAGTTCCTTGTGACGGGTGGCGTTGACGAACGGCGTCTGGTCAATGCCCGACATCTTAAGACTGGCGTCTTGTACGTATGCCAGGCAGGTTGCTGACTTATGGATTTTGCCCCAAGTGTGTTGCAGTGCCGTGGCATGCCGGTAGAGCCACCAGAAGTTCGCCTTGGATTCCCGCACCCACAGGTTACAAGGGTGATTGACATGGGTTGGCTTGAAGACACGCTTGCCCTCGGGAAGTGGGTTCTCTAGGTCCCATCGGTGGAGTTGTTCCCAGCGTTCCTGGTCGACAATGTACAGCGCCGTGGAAAGCATTTGGCAGCTTTCCGTCAGCATCTTGTTGACACGCTTGTCGTCCAGTGCTTCGGCGCACAGGTACGAATCATCGTAGGTGACAAAGATGTTCATGATGTCAGTGTAGCCCCGAAGGGCTACGCTGTCAATCAGGTGCAGTGAGCCAGGTAGTCCAGTTCGGCCTGATTACCCAGAACCATCTGGCCATCGCCGAAAGGAACCGCCTGAATCTCCTTGCGCTTTATGCGCTCGATCATGTAGGAAATGGGGCTGTTCTTGTCGTCGAGGGCCGAAGACGATGAGTTTCCGGTGCCTTCCTGAGCCTTCTTCCAGGCTGCCATCTCGGGCCAGACTGCCATGCACTTGATGCTGCGACTGGCGGCGAAGACTGGGTTGACGATGCCTCGGAATGCACGGACGGCCAGGTTGACGTTGGCGGTGGCTGGGGCCAGGTGGAAAACGACCTGCTCGCCGACATCCTGGAAGTAGCCATTGCTGTGGATGACGGGGTTGACCTTGTTCCAGACCCGGCTCAGGAGGAATGAACCCTCGGACCAGAAATCGTTGGGGACCAGAACCCGCTGAATCCCATACTCGTCACGGTCCTGACAGAACACGGTGACGTACCCTTCAACAGCATCCCGCTCGAACTTGAACGGGTATGAAGACCTGACGAGTCTGGACATGGTTACCTCCTTAGCGGATCTGATTACAGTGGTGGGTAGTCTATCACTCGTGAGGACTGGAGTCAACTCTTCCAACCCCAATCCCTCACCCGATTGGCACGCCCGAAGCTACCGTCCAGGGTGATGTCATCGTTCATCTCCATAAACATGGAGTCTTCAAGTTCCTGGATGAATTCACTCGGGATGTCCTCGCAGGCGGCGATGAAGTCATTGAGGGAAATCACCCAACTACTGGTCTCGTCGATTTCGACTCTGACCTGAAACATCTCCGACTCGGGGTCCCGAAGGATGTGGGGGCCGTCCTTGAAGGTGAAGGTGTGGCCCAACTCCAGAGCCCGCAGAACGGTAAGATATTTTGATGACATGATTAAAATTCCTTATCGTCTCCCGGTGGAATGACTCGAAGCTGAGTCGCCGTCGGGTAGTGGCCCTTGCGCCAGACCGCATGCATGTACTCGATGCTGTCTGTTCTTCGATGTATGGGGTCGAAACTGATTCGCCGGGCATGGACATAGCATCGCTCCGGCATCATCGTCCTGAGCCATTCTGAGCGCTTCTGGCCCCCAAAGTAGTTGAGTCTCAGGAGGTAGACCAGGTAGCCGTTTTCCGGCAGCAGGTTGAGCGCCCGATTCACGAACTCGGGTATCAGGCTGAAGGGAGGATTCGAGATTATGAGGTCGAACTTCTGGGACTGAAGGAACCGGTAGGTCAGGAAGTCTCCCTTGAAGTCGGCCATGGAGTTGTCTCGGATGTCCAGGGTGAAGGGCCGGATACCCCATTCCCTCAGCACAGCCTCGTAGGGCATAATTCCGAACGGGTAGGAGTCCAGGACCTTCCTGGCCCATTTTGCTTGGGGGTCGCCGCTCACTTTGCAAAGGTCGGCTTCCACCTCTGACGTGGGTTGGCCCCCGGCGCACGGGTCCAGAACCTGCACGGCAGGGTTCTTGGCCAGGAGTGAAGGTACGCCAGTATCGTTGTCCCATTCTCTCAGGAACTCACGAATGGCCCACCTCGGGGTGATGTAAAAGTCGTCTTTGTGCTCTTCTCGATTCTTGCTGCGTCCGGTGGATGACATGCTGACCTCTCAATTCTGGGTATCATCTTTCCAAATTGCTTCCCCATCCTCGTCGGCGTTGGGGTTATGTTCTCCCAGGTAAGATATCTCAAAATCGCACAATTGTCCACCAGGCATTATGATCGTCACGACTGCAACTTCTTGATCTGCCTCTTCCAGAGCATTCTTCAGAGCTTCAAAGAATTCAGGCAGTCCGGGTGTATCGTCTGACATGGGCTTTTCCCTCCGTATAAGGTACTTAGTCCCAGAAACGAAACGCCCCTGGCTAATCCCAGAGCCAGGGGCGAAAGGCCGGTTTTGGGTTGCCTGCGGCGTCGGCTCACAAACGGGTTTCGTTGGACCCGTTAGGAAAGGAACCTATGGAACGTTTCGGTCGTTGCAAACGTCCGTGATGCCACCCATGATGGTGACCTTCTTGAGATTCAGGCCCGGAACCTCGGCGGCTTGAATGCGCTCACAAAGCTGATCTGGCTCATGCTTGAAGCCTCCGGCGTGGATGAGTAGGAACCCCTGGTCTTCTCGGTACAGATAACCCTGGTAGTCCTCGAAAAGGTCGGCGCCGCTGGGCATGGGTATGCCATCGACCACGGGCTGGTGTGGGCTCATGAAGCCGTCAAGGGTTTCGACATCGGCGTAGGTATATGAGGCCACGGCCCAGCAGGCTGCAAGCCCGCAGATGAGAAGTAACGGTCTGCGCATAATCGTACCTCCAATGAATTCAGTGTTCTGCTGGAAGCCCCACAGTTTTAGCCGACTGCACAGGCCATCTCCATAGCCATGGGTGGGTTAGAACGGATCCCATCAAGGACTTTA
>JAAUYE010135400.1_pt1 | contig 36751 bp, 70 predicted proteins | sample 7278081 | NCBI WGS metagenome assembly JAAUYE01 (sample SAMN14350131, study PRJNA611818) | marine sediment metagenome | isolation source: surface marine sediment (0.6m) | place: French Polynesia: Moorea | collected 2018-08
CTCTCAAGGGCGGAGCCTGCCAACGATGCGGATATGACAAATGCATAGCGGCTTTGGAGTTCCATCATGTGGATCCTAGTAAGAAGGAGATGACATTCAATCGTGGGAACCTGGCTTCCAAGGAACGGGTATTGAAAGAATTAAAGAACTGTGCGCTTCTATGCGCAAACTGCCACCAAGAAGTTCACTATATCAAAGATCCGGAGTATCTGGTATGAAAATATGCGCCTTCCTGTTTGAAGTTCTCCTGGTGATGGCCATCCTGGTCACACCATCCTCTGCCCGAGAGTATACTCCCCAAGAGACCCTTCTCTGCAACGCCAAGGGAACCGTCGTTCAGTACGCCTACACCAACCGCCACGTAGTGACCAAGGAGCAAGCGTTCAAGGCCCTGGATGTCACCTGGGAGGAACGTTGGACCTCCCTGCACTATGCCACCTACATCGACATGAAACGTATCATAGAGGGCGCTTACCGGCGGCAGAAGGGCGGCTTCCAGGGTGGATACCGCCGACAAGCCTGCAATGCCGGGGATACCTACGAGAACTCCGAGCAGTGCAGAGCTATCATCAGCGAGCGCTCTGTCAAGGAATGTCGTGAGGCCCTCCGTAACGGCTTCTGAAGACTAAATACTTCACTACTCAGTGAAGGACAATCGCTATGCCGTTCCGCAACAACCTGGACGAGATCCGTCAACGGGCCGGGCTCCCCCCGATGGAGCACGAGAAGGAGAAGGTCACCGAATCTACTGATGTCGATGAGGTCACCATCTACCTGGCCGATGATGATGACATGATGCACGAGCAGGAGCCCATGCCGGTACGCCTGCGGGTCAAATACTACGTCGAGCCCACCGAGTACGATGGCCCCCACGTCTTTTACCAGGGAGGCGTAGTCGTCGAAGACGCTGAAATTTACGAAGCCTTCGAATTCCTGGGCAAGAAGTACCCACATAGCCAGCCCTTCCCGGATGAGCTTCTACGCCACGTCGTGCGCCCCAACGGGGAGACCATCCACCGTTCTGGCCAGGACCCGTGGAACAACTTCAAGGATCACCTCGCTGAGCAGTTGTCCGGCTACGGCGACATCCACGTACCGACTCACCGGTACCCAGATTCGAGGGGAATGTAACCATGAGCTTCGAGGACGAACTTAAGCAGATCAAGAAGCGGGCCGGTGTCACCGAGGCCGAGGTTGATACCTCATTCCTGGGACGGCGCCAGGAGCAAATGAAGCAGGACACCGATCAGGGTGTTGGACGCATTCAGACTGAGTTGCAGACCAAGCTCAAGATTCGTGAGCAGACCGCAGCCAGACTGGCCACCGTTATCGCCGACGAGCTTCAACTCAGAGCCAAGCGTATGGTCCTCCTTCACCCGGAGCATGCCGAGGGAAAGACAGCCGAGCAGTTGCTGACCGATATGGCCTACGACCGGGAGTTCGACGAGTACGTGGAGCCCATCCTTGACGCCATCAAGGAGCAGATTCGCTCAGACATCGGACACCGACGTTAATTCTCGTCGGCCTGGTCCTCGGGGTCACCCCGCTTTATCCTACCATCGAACCAGAGCATGGGGAGATACCGCTTCTCGGGTATCTTCTCTTTTGGCACGTAGTGAATCAGGAACCGGTGGTGCTTCTTCGGTAGCAGGAGGAAATGAGGCCAGGGGAATGCTTTGAACTTGGCCGTCCTAGCCCATCGGATGACCAGGTAGTAGTCACCACTCGACCATTTCTTGAGAGCCCAGGTGAGGCAGTTTTCTTTGCACCGGGGCTTGAGCTTCTGACCCAGAAACCAAATCCAGAACCAGATTTGCGACCAGACCACAAGTCGCCAGTATTCAAACATACAGTCTCCTTGCCCGCAGGCAGAAGTATTTACTTCTCAACCTACCACAAACCAACTTCAAAGTAAATACTGGCGTTCCCTTCTACATGAGAAAACGCTAATGCCATTCAAGCTCGATGAACACGAACTTCCTGATTACGTTAAGGAAATTCCGCCTTATGAGATGAAAATCCGCCGGGTCTTCACCAGCGACGGCTGCTCCGGTGGCATGTCTCTACTCTGGCGCAAGATCTTCGGAAAAGCCCCACCCTGGGAGGGTTGCTGCATTGAGCACGACCTGGCCTACTGGTACGGTGGAACCTTCAAAGATCGGAAGCGGGCCGACAAGGCGCTGCGTAGGTGCGTGGCCGCCAAAGGCCATCCCATCTGGGCCTGGATCATGTACATTGCTGTGCGAATAGGCGGTGGACCTCTGTTCCCATTCCCATGGCGCTGGGGTTACGGTTGGCCTTGGGGCGCCCGCTACTCGAAGGAAGAGACCCGTTTCGACGTAGAGGACTAATCCAGAATATCATCAACCAGACGAGAGAAGTCCATCTTCTGCGGGGCTTTCTCGTTCTCCACTATCTGTTTGATAGTGGGGTCCTTTTCAAACATCAGGCCGGTGATGAAGTTCTTGTTGTCGGCCTTGTGGGGAGCCCACTTCATCTGAACAGCGGGGGTGTGTTTGGCGATGAACTCGTGCTTGCACACCATGAAGAAGAAGTGATGCTTCACGCCGTCGGCGGCCACTTCGTTGAACTTCTTAACGTGCTTGGGAGTGACCACAGACGATGCAATATCACCCAGCCGAGTCACAGCCGTATCTGACGGGTCCTTGTGAACCAGGGCCATGGGGAAGCCCACCTTACCCCTGGCAATCTCGAACAGGAACCGCTGAGTCCCTGGGCAATAGATGACCAGTTCGACCCATTCCTCTGTCACCTTCTTTTCATTCTGCTCGACCATGTCACCGAATGTGGTGCGCTTGGCGGGGGCTTCCTGACCGGCGAACGCCGAGGTTCGGCGGTAGGATGCACGCTCGTTCGTCTTGGAAGAAGCGAATGCATACAGTTCCTTACCCCGCATAATGAAGGTAACTTCGGGAGCGTATGAGAGGGTCACGGCAACACCCTTGACGACTCCGATCTTCCGCTCATCCATGTGCTTCATCAAGAATTCTTGGGCCGACGCCATGTTCTCGGACCAGACCTTGGCGACCTTGGTCTTGGCGTCGTACTTGAGACGGCGACCGTCTTTCTCAAAGAGCTTAATGTCTGATTTCATGCCAGTATTTACGAATCTCCGTCTGCTAAAGGTTGAAAGCACGTACACATAAGACTATGTTATTTGGCAGGTGAAATCAAGATGCAAGATAACCCAGTTCAGTTCGAGCAGAGCATTTTGGACCTTCTCCCCAATCCGGAGAGGATCCTCAACCCTATTCGAACCGGGATGAAGAACCCCAAGCATTATGACGGCCCGCATGCCGAGGTACGGTTCATCGGGGGCCTGCACAACCTGAGTATGTCGGATAAGCTACGCTGGGTCAATGACGACAGCAAGGATCTGCTGCTCATCGAGAGCAAGAGCGACCGGGCCGAACTATACCCTCAGATGAGCTTCGGTAGCGACAACTACCGGATCATGATGATTTCACTTCTGAACGTCAAGAAGGGTTTATACCTCCACTCTCATCACAGGTACCACGACAGTCATTCTCCCCAACCAGCTATCCTGTATACCACCGGCATGGCCCGCAGTGGAGTCATCAACAACCAGGTTGCAGTCTTCACGAAGGAAGGGAACATGGAATCTCGGGACTTCTGGAACCGTGACAACAACACCCACAACTACAACGTGGCCGCAACACGATACGTGCGTACATTCCCATCAGATCACGACTATCTCCGGAGCATCATCTTCACTGGACTCTTCGAACGCTGGAAAGACAATGAGCATGTCTTTACTGGATTCAAGGACATGGAAGTGATCATGAAGGAAGACCGGGACCGGAACAAGCCCGATGATGCTCCGTCTCCATGGGGCTGGATTCACAAGAACTGCAAGCATGGGTTCTTCCCCCTCCGGGACGAGCCGTTCGAAGACGAGTCGGATGAATTTCACTTCTTGACAGATATGGCTTGGTGAGTTATCTTATACCCCGTTGTGTTTCTGAAAGGGGTATCCCGTGAAAGCCAAGCCACCAGCACCGAAGACCAATCCTGTTCTCTACATCCTGATGCGGAACGACATGGATTCCCTGAACCCAGGGAAGATGGTCGCTCAGGGCGCTCATGCGGCAAACCAGTTCACTGCTTTCATGGGTCGGGAATTCAAGGACATTGAGATCGACCTTACGTACTTCATGTACCAGGAGTGGTTGGAACAGGGTGAGGACTTCGGCACCACAATCTGCTTGGGAGTAGACGGTGATACCCTAGTCAGGGCTGTCGAGTTTCTCCGTAGAGCCGGTTTTCCAACGGGAGTGACCCATGACCCCTCCTACCCGCTTCTGGACGGCAGAACGCTTCACCTGTTGCCTCTGGACACCTGTGGATGGGTCTTCGGCGACAAGGATGCCCTCAGGCCCCTGCTGAGCAACTGGGGCCTGCTTCCGTGATCATCCGGGACTACCACGGTTGGATTCCACCGAACGCCGAGAACGACGTTCATCTGACCGTGGGTCGAGTGCGGCGCCGGGAGCCAAAGCTGGCCGAGACCGCTGAATTCATTGTGGGGCACGGGGGACCGGTGCGAGATGCCGTCCAACGTGCTCTGAACGAGCTTGGGATTGAACCCAAAGACACATGGGGGAATCCCGGTTCCATTACTGTCGTCATCGAATGATCGGCATCCTGCTGTGGTTGCTGAGCATGGTGGGCATCGTATGGTTGGCCATACTCGATGCTCGTGCAGACAAAAGAGAGGAAGAACGTGAGCGCATTTGCGAAGAGAATGAAGGGGATGAATCCTGACGAGATTGCTTCCAAGGTCAAAGAGCTTCGGCAAAAACAGTACCTGGAGGCGTGTAAGGAATCTGGAGTGACTCCACGTCTGGACAAGGATGATCAGCCAGAACGGTGTCAGCAATGCGGCTCCCCCCGCATAGCCTACATCCATTCCGAGCCAAAAGATCTGAACGACTTCAAGTTCAATGATGATGGGTTTGGAACCGGATACCTCCCAGATGACAGCGTAGGCATCAATGTCGGTGAAGACATCGAATTCTACTACTGCCTGAATTGCGGGCAAATCCAGGGAGATTGGCCCATCACCGAAGAGCAGATCGAGGAAGCCCTCGGCCCCATTGAGGACGAAGACGACTGATGAAGTTCGTCAGCACAAAAGAGACTGAGTACGAGCGAAAGATGCGGGAGATTCGTGAATACCCCGAGCTTCACGTGCATAAGGACCTCAACGATTTACATCGATGCTGCATGGTTGCAACCGGGGACGGTGGCCGTGCACTCGATATCAGCCTTCTTCAAGCCCACTCGGATGCAAGCGCCGTCGGTTACAACGGCGGTACTGCATGTGATGTGCTTGACGGCCCCTGTTCATGCGGGGCCTGGCACAAGCTGGAAGAGGACCGTAAAGGTCTAACCCCGCTTGGAAGAAAAATGAGAAAGAAACTACTGGAAGATCGTAAGTGAAGACATTTGTATCAGAAGACCAAATGGTCACCAAATACGTCCACTCGGACGAGTCAGAAACATGCATCAAAACCGTACCCTCCCTCGACACCAAGCCCACGGCTGATGGCGACGTTGAGTTGGAGGTCGTGGACCGGAACAAGTATTCCGTGTTCATCTCCCCAAGCCGTGGCTGCCCCCTGAACTGTTCGTTCTGCTACCTCACCATCGATGACGTACCCTTCAAGAAGGTACGCACCGAGGAACTGTTGGAGAACCTGAAGGAAGCGGTCGAGCACCGGGTGGCCATGGAGCCCGACATCTGCAACCGCTTCATCAAGCTCTGCTGGATGGGCATGGGCGAAGCCATCATCGACATGGACCAGGTCGTCGAGGTCACCAACGAGTTCCTCGACTGGATCAAGGCCAAGGGTTATGCCCAGGGCCTGGACGGCGTGGACATTTCCACGGTCCTTCCCAGGATCAAGAACGATGTTTGGATGGAGCAGTGCCAGTGGCTCAGTGAAGAGTTGCAAGGGATGTTCGATCTGAACCCCAATAACCGCATGGCCGACAACGTGGAAGATGGGTACGGGACCTTCACCTTCTATGAGGGCCGCACCGTGTTCCGCCTCTTCTACTCGCTGCACTCAGCGATTCAGGAGACCAGGGACCGCATCATCCCGAACGCCATGCCAATCGCTGAGGCCCTGGAGAAGCTCAAGGAAGTGAGCACCGAAGGGGACCACCCGGTCGATGTCATCATTCACCACATGTTCCTGGAGGGCATCAACGACTCCGAGGAAGAGGTGAACGCTGTCGTAGAGTTTATGAGAGAGCTACCCGGCTCCGAGCTACGCATCCTCCGTTACAACAAACACGACGACTCCGACATTCAAGAATCGAAGGTCTTCAAGGAGTGCATGTGTTTGCTCGGGGACCGGGTCCCTAAAATCAAGGTCCAGGTGAGTCAGGGAGGGGATGTCAAGTCCGCCTGCGGCCAGTTCATCTACAACAACGAGCACCGGGTACAGGAGTACCTGAAGGTGGATGCGATTGAAACTTGACCCCTGAGCCGTTTTGGCTTATAAATATGATTGCCGGGCCGTTGAAGGCAGCGTCGACCAACCCTTCCGTAAGTCCTGGCATGATTGGTCCGTAGCTCAGTTGGTAGAGCGCTTCGGTGACATCGAAGAGGTCGCTGGTTCAAGCCCAGTCGGACCAACCACATGGGGCTGTAGCTCAGTTGGGAGAGCGCCTGCCTTGCAAGCAGGAGGTCGCCGGTTCGATCCCGGCTAGCTCCACAAAAGGTAGAAAAAACATGATTTTAGCAGTAGGTCTTATAGCATTTTCTTTACTTTCGGGAGTCGTTCTTCTCGTATCGCACTCCTGGAACGTTGACATCGAAGGAAAAGGTGACTAGAATATGTGGTGGGCATTAGGAATTAGTACCCTTGTTGTGGTAATAGTCGCTGCCGGGTTTGGCCTCTGGGTTCATAAGATCTACCAGGCCACAAAGGAAGGCAAACGACACTACGACTAAGTTTCCAGCTTCTGACAAAAGCTGGTGGTGGAGGCGGCGGAAGCCGCCCTAGCTGACCTACCACGTGTAGGAACAGTTACAGCGTCGTCCTCCAGGGCGGCGCCAGCTTTTACTAAATATCACTGTTGGGGCTATAGCTCAGTTGGGAGAGCACAACGCTGGCAGCGTTGGGGTCGTCGGTTCGAGCCCGACTAGCTCCACCACCCCCTCTTGATTTCCCCTCCCTTTTCCCTTATCTTATACCCAGGATGTCCAGCGGGCTCACTACGCTGATGAGAGAGTGAGTGGGTTGGGTCAGGCCCGTAAAAAGCCGGTCGGCGGCTTCCTTGAAACTCGACATCCTCCCGAATTGAGGCCCACTGCCCGTATCCCTGTATGGTCAAGACAGTCGGCCAATAGTCCGGTGGACCAAAGAAGGGTGTGCGGGGAGTGGAGCGTCCCAGCTATGATCCGCAACACTTGCCGTAAGGTGAAGGCGTTGACTGAAGCCGAGTCTGTCGTGTGCTCAAACCCGGCGTGAGGGTGGAAGGCCCTCTTCATTACCACAGGAGAAAGACGATGGGAAACACAACTGATGCCACCGTTTCAGTAGAGGATGGAATCCGCCACTATGTGGATTTCAAGGTCGAATACTCCCTGACCCCGGACGAGATTGCAGAGTTCGTCAGTGACCTCCCCGAGGCAAAGAAGATGGCAATCATCATGGCCATCCTAGAAAACTCCGAAGGTGTGATTGATGTTCTTCGAGAGATGGGGACCGACGACCGGCTCCAGGTGTTCGGTGAATTCTGCACCTTTTGCGGCGGTGACAATCCTCATTGCAACTGCATGAGGGATGACTAAATACGGTATGGAATACGATAAGAACAGACCAGTCATTGACTACCAGATCCTCGACTACAATGTTGAGCCTATAGCCCCATTCGGGGATGTAGACCCTACCCTGGAAGAACCCATGAAGCACCGAACGAAGGTCTGCCCACAGGCAGCAGTTGCGGAGATGCGTGCGTATGTCGAAAGCGCCACCAATCTGGATCCCTGGCCGGAGAGCGATTACAGTAAGAAACATCTTACTGATTGCCTCGACCAGATCGAATCGGGCAAAGTCGACGATGCTAAAGCGCATCGCTGGCTCGGTTGGGTCCAAGGTGTTCTGGGAGCCAGGGGCAACGGTTCAGTCAAGGAATACGGGGAAGTGAACAAGCGCTCGAAGCGGTAAATACCCGCATGAGCCACATTATACTTCTTCCTGTTCTCACGGACCCGACCTACCCTCAGGTGGTCCTGGCGGATAACCCTGTCTCCTACTGGCGGATGGAGAACTCCCCGAGCAATCCATTCACCGATGCGACCGGCAATCAGGACGCCACGTCCTCCTTCGTCAATGGCTTCCACCAAGGCCCGGCTCTGGTAACCGACTCCACCAGGAGTTTCCGCAACTCGTCATCTCTTACCCTGAACACCCGACTGTCCGCTCCTGCCTTGGCTGGTAGCAACCTGGACATCGTTGGTGACCTCACGATTGAGATGTGGATGCAGTTCAACAGCACGAGTACCTACAATGGGGCTTTTGTAAGCCGGTACGCCTCGGCCCTGGGCGGCAATCATATTGCTTTGCACATACAATGCTGCTGGGGTGGCGGTGACCCAGATACGATTAGGGTGTACTTCAACAACTACGATTTGACGGGAGCATACGCATCGTTCTCACGAAATGCTTTCATCACTGAAATCCACCACTACGTCGCAACCATCAACAGTGCGACGAACACGTGGACCCTGTGGGTGGATGGAGTTGTGGGTCCCACTGGTACCGCCGTCAATGCAAACATCCCGGTATCGACCTCCGAGTTCTGGTCGATAGGATCATTCTGGAATGGTGGAGCATCCATCAATCATGCGAACGCCTCGATTGATGAAGTCGCCATCTACAACAAGGTTCTGACCCCGTCCCAGATCTCCAACCATTACACCGTTGGATCATCGCCATGAGGATTCGCCAACTTCGAGAACAACGGGTCTTGAAGACCCAGAAGGGCTCAGCCATCAAGCGCTCGAAGTTTGGCGTGGGGAAGGTCATCGGTGGACGCATCTACCTGCATCGGGACTATGTGGACAGGCTCCCTGAGGCCCTCCAGAACCTCTACCACGCCGCCGCAGCCTCAATGAAGGTGGTAGCCCCAGAATTCACCTGGAACGCCACAGCGATAGACCTGAAGGGCGACAAGGTCACTCTGATGGAAGCCCCTGGCTTCGACACGGAACCGGAGCCCAGGGTCGGAGTCTACTGGACCGTGGCGCCAGGCAAACCACCCAAGCGTGGCCAGACCAACCAGATCTGGCATCACAAATGGCTGTGGGTGGATGACGATTACAAAGGTTTTGACGTGGAAGAGTCCTTCCAGCGCTCGGCCAAGTGGCTTGGCTTCGAGGACATTCCATTCAGTAAGATCGGCAAGCCCGAGCTTTGGCAGAATTTCATCGCCGGGCGGCTGTAAATAGGGAACTGGAGGAAAACAACTATGCCCGCTGAAAACGATAAGTGCACTTGGTGGGGCGGTGGCCCCGCAATGAAACTCCACTGGAAGCGAGTCTGGTGGAATGTGAAGAACATCCTTGACTTCAAGACCCCGAACCCGTATTATGAGCAGACGAATGGGAAGCAGCGGCCCGCCTACAGCGACCTCTTCCACTCATTCGTGAACATCCAGGTGGAGTTCTGCCGGGCCTGCCCGCACCTTGCTGGCCACGTTTGGTACTATGAAAATTTAGCCCTGTTGGCTGCCGTGGTGCTTGTTGCCATCTTACACCTGGTCTAAGAACAACGTGGCGGTGACCTTGGTACTAATGTAACCCACAGGTTGTCTGTCACCGCCACCTTTTGAACATGACACGATATGAAGAATTTCGAGAAGGAGGGTTTCCTCTAGGTTAATCCTAGAGGAACCCGACATTGCAGAACTGGAAAACGGTTGGTCCCGTCATCGTATGGGACATCGTCGAGCACACCTATCAGTGGTTTGACTCGCTCGATTCGTTCATCACATCGATCTACTGCTCCATCTCCGACCGCATCGGAGATCAGTCCACGCTGGACAAGTTCGCCCACACCCGCTGGGCCGACAAGCACCCCATCATCTTCCCCAAGCGTTACCTCGTCCGTGACGAGAACGGCCTCATCATCCCCCTGTGGAAGCTCGAAGAACGCCAGACTCAGCTTGGCGTTTGCAAGCCCCGCATCTACTCGATGCGCTGGTACCGGCGCCGTCAGGAATACGAGTACCGCAAGGACCCGGTTCCCTACGTCCGCTGCTACCGTGGTGGAAACTCCTACTTCCGCAACGTTGGCACCTTCCGTGAGCGCCGGGAGAACGACTTCTGCAACGACTATGACGAGGACGCCAAGTTCTACGGCGTGCGTGCTCGGTCGGCCCGCACCACCGGCAACCTCCCCGAGCCCTGGGACGATATTTCGAGAAGCGACTGGGGTCACCGGTCCTGGAAGCGTCATCGCAGAACACAGTGGAAATCCAAGAAGAAATAGGTTATCTTCTTACCATCGGTCCGTAGTTCCAACGGCAGAACGGGGGACTCTAAATCCCTGCGCTGGGAGTTCGAATCTCCCCGGACCGACCAAACACGAGAAGAAAAACAGTGGGACCAGTAGGATTCATAAGAGCACGCCACAGAGAGATCGTCAAACGTCTGGAATATCTCTTCTGGGGACGCAAGTTCCTCTCAGAGTTTGGGAAGGTGCTACTTCCCATCATGCGAAGGGTCCTTCCCAATGTCATCGCCGCCGACATTATTGGTGTGCAGCCGATGTCTGGACCCGCTGGTCAACTGTTTACACTGAAGCACCGGTACGGCATCTATGGGATCCTCGATGCGGAAGAGAACATTCACTACCACTGGGGCCGAGAACTTCAGAACCAATGGAACATCGTGAAGAAGGTGTTGCTGTCATGAATCAAGCAGGTGGACGCAGCCTACGACATCCCACTGTCTCCGTTGTGGTCCTAGATAGGTGCGTGCTATCAGCTACGCCTATGAACATTCATGGCCGCTTCACATCCAAGATTCGTGGCACCATGGTCTATCGTGTGTTCCGTGGTGCAAAGTGGGCGAAGGAAATGATAGCATCGGTACCATCACCGCTATGAGCAACACCAACCCACATGATCCAATCGACGCCGGGTACTTCTACTGCCCATACGTTCCATTGCAGACCAGCAGCATTGCGGGGAACAGCATCATCGAGCTTGGGTTGTTCTATGGTGAAACGTGTTACAACAACATCCATGCTCTGTTGGCCGCTGTGATTCGTATTGAGCTTAAGCGCATGCGCCACTTCGTTAGGGATATGCTGCCATGAAGGTCCAAACACTCGACTGGCAATTCATCCAGATATCGGTTATGATGGCCCCTCGTGAGAACCTCCACTCACGGTGGGCAGAAGAGTTGCGCAAGGTTTTGAAGAAATTGGTATATACGGTTGAAGGAATCAAGAAAATGATGTAGGTAGCGAACAAGGCACAGGGTAACTGCTCACAGCAGGTGCTGCTGCGTCCTCATTTTCTCCATTCTTCTCCTATCCTCCGTCCCGACCCGGCCAGGGCGTTTGCCCTGGAACCGGGTTTTTCATGTCCCCAACCAACCGAAAGGAGATACTGTTATGAAAACGGTAGATGATGCTGTGCGTGTGATCGAAGAGTTTGGAGAGATCCAGAGACTGGCAGCGGAAGTTGCCACCGACCTGCTTTCCCTTGAATGGAATCGCCCCGTGGCGGTGGACCCCGAGGAAATCACAGTTGAAGATGGAGAACTCTATGCCAACTTCGAAGAGTATCTGGGATGTAGCGATTACGAGAGTCACCATCGACATATCCCCGTGGAGTACCTCTTCGATGCTGAGTGGAAGGAGAAGGCCAAAGCCGAACTCGCCCGGAAGCATGCAGAGAAGCAGGAGAAGAAGCGCCTGGCCGCAGAGAAGGCCAAGCGTGACAAAGAGGACCGAGAACGTCGGCAATATCTAGCACTCAAAGCCAAATTCGAAGGAGGGAAGTAACCATGACATAGGCTTACTGCATTCGTCCTCCATGAGGTCTGTACACAATCCGAACCCGTCCATTATTCATGGACAACCGCAGATAGTGAACAAACCAATTGGAGATTACAAACATGAACCTCAATGACTTTTACAACGTAACCGAGCGCCGCCCGACCTACCTCTGGAACAAGAAGGGTGTGCAGATCATCGAGTGGACCTTCGAGTTCCTCTTCGAGAACAAGGAAGAGTACCTCGACTTCATCCGGGTATGGAAGGACCAGTACAAGGAACTCAGCAAGCGCTGCAAGAAGGCCAAGCTCGACCTCCGCAATGGCATGCGAGAGGGCAACGTGAAGTGGCACGCCCATGAGCACGTCGCCAGCCTGAAGCAGCAGGCCACGATGATGCTTGAGCTTCGCCGCCAGGGTAAGGTGGCCGCAGCCGAGCAGATGCGCCGCCAGAGGGCCGTAGCCTAAGGAGGGTAGGGCTCCAGGGAAGGAGCCCCTTGAATTAGCTGGCCAAACTGTGGTATCCTACCTGTTGATTTCAACCAACTGAGAGGATACTGCAATGGAAGGTATCGAAACCGTAGATTTTGAGGACGTTCTTATTGAAGCATTGACCGAGCGCCTCATAGAGCGAAAGAAGCAGAGGGAACAAGCCGAGGAAGAGCAAAAGCAAAAAGAGGCCAAGAGAGAGAAAAAGTGTGCACAGACCAGGAAGACTGCCAAAGAACGTCGGGATGCCGAGAAGAAGCTGGATCGCACCTTTTCCAAGATTACCAAGGAACGAGAAATAGCCAAGAAACCAACCATGACACCCTCCCCTTCTAAAGCGGATGCTGCCGGTGATGGGCGGTGGACTGTAAGGAATGTGGAACCCGAAGCCATAGGGGTCCTCAAAGCCGCCGCCGATAAGTCCGGTCGCTCCCATGGAGACCTGGTGTCTGAAGCCATCAAAAAGCTACTTCAAGCCAAGAAAACAAAGACGGCTAATCCCAAGTCCACTATAACTCCGGCGAGTGTAAAACTCCCAAGTGGGGTTCACCCGAAGGTCATCTACGCTGGGGAAAAGTCAGCTACCATCGTAATGACGAGGGAAGCCGCCATCTTGCTCGGTACAGAACTATTGGCCATAGCGCAAGCCGAAAATAAGGATGGCGTGAAGTATGAAGGGGATGTCAAGCTGACTGCACACATTGCCCAAAAGCGGGTGACGGTGCTTCGGAATCGGTCCTAACTCCGGACAACAGACCAGACTTGACGAAATGGACTCAGACGGCTAGGCTTAGATCAGCCGTCTGAGACTAAATGTCCTGGACACCAACAGCCAGAATGTGAAGGACCAGGAGACTCGTACCGGGTACGGATACAAATATCCGGGAACCAAGGCTTGAAATTCACTCTGAGTGTTGCTATCTTCCCCTTATGGGAACGTACACTCTACTCCGCTATCCAGGCGGAAAATTCTGGGCAACTAAGAAACTACTTCCATTCTTCCTAGCCACGGGAGAGACCTCCTTGGTGTCTCCATTCTTTGGTGGGGGAGCCATCGAGTTTGCTCTACTCAACAAGGGCTGGACGGTTCGTGGTTACGACAACTTTGGGCCTGTGGTTAACTTCTGGCAGTGCGCCCTGGAAAATCCTGGCCGCATAGCAGACATCGTCGAGATGTACCGCCCCATGGAGTTCCCAGCATTCAAGGCCATGCAACAAAATTGGGAACAGATTGATGGACGCTTCTCACAAGCAGCCGTTTACTACGTTCTGAACCGTACCTCCCATAGCGGCATTGGTTTCCTGGGTGGCATCACCAAATGGTCCGCTGACGGAACCCCGGACGACCCCCGTCTGAAAGACAGCACCATCAAGAAGCTACGTGGGTTCGTGGCGCCGGGCCTGACCGTGGACAAAGCCGACTTTGCTATCTCGATTCGCAAGAATCCAAAGACCCTGATGTACCTGGACCCTCCTTATGTAGGTATTGGAGAGCGCCTTTACAAGCAAGAGCGCTTTAATGCTGATGACATCGTACTAGAAGCATTCGACCATGAGCTTCTGGCCTTCCTTCTTCGGCGTCAAGAGAACTGGATCCTCAGCTACAACGACCATGATGTGGTGCGGGAACTGTATGATGGATACCCCACCATCGAGCTAAGCTGGGCCTATGGTCATCAACGAACCCAGGGCAATGAGCTTCTGATTTTCTCTAAGAATCTCAGCCACTTGACAGAACTTGCACCAAGACCCTTGACTTCTGAAGAAGAAAGCCCTATACTTGCCAACCAAGGGTCTGAATTTACTTCAGTGCCTGAGACCGACGGCCCATAGTAACAGTACACTGTTTGACTCGGCTGTCACCACATCAACCCCATCAATACGTTGATTGGAGGTACATCATGTCTTTCTACGAAAATCAAGTGGACCCAATTGGTGTCCACGATGCCGGTTCTTTGTTCTCCGTTCTCACCCATCAGGTTGACTGTATCCAGTACATTCGTGAACTGGTAGTGAACATGATTGAAGCAGGTGCTTCCAAAGGGCGCATCACTGTCGATCTCGAACACTACAGGAATACCGGAACCATCAAGCTCTGCTTCATGGACAACGGTTGTGGGATGACCCGAACCGAACTGGTCGATTACATCAACAACATCGCCGCCGGGCGCAAAGACCGTGGACAAGGAAAGAACTACGGTGCTGGTGCCAAGATGTCTACTGCCAAATTCAATCCGGCTGGTATGAACTATCGTTCCTGGGTCATCGATGATCCGGATGGTGGTGAAATCATCTTCGCCGTGGATCCTGTCACTGGAGAATATGGGCTTCGGCGTTTCGAAGCAGAGGGTGAAGATGGACAACTCGAAATCACCAATTCATGGTACCCCGACGGAAAGCCTGCTTTTTTGAGGAAGGAAAGCAGCGGAACCTACATCCGACTCGACGGTATATCTGATGAGCACAACACCGCCGAAGCCCCAGAGGGAGTACGTGGTGGGGTTCATTGGATTCATGTGGTGTTGAACTACCGGTTCTTTCGGTTCCCCAAAGATTTCCATCTGAGTGCAGTGCGATTTGGCACCTCCGACACTTCTCGGTGGGGAGAGGCTGGTGTTGCTCACAACGATGTGGTTCATGGAGCAAAGCACTTCCTGGACAAAGAATCAGAGCGTCATGGAGTCCTCGATGTATATCCCAAGGATGCTCCTAACGCCAAAATTCACTGGTGGTTGTTCCCAGAAGGGTTCAACAGTTCAGGTGGCGGAGATTCACGGAACCCACTCACCCGTCATTTCGCCTTCCTTCATGAAGATGAGATCTACGAGCGGAACACCTCGTTGGCTCAGATGCGTGAATTCGGATTCTCATCCATCAGCAGCCGAGTCGCCATCTACATCGAACCAGAAGATTGTGAGCCCGACGTGGGTCGAACCTATCTGCGAACTCTGGGAGGCACTCGATTGATCGAGTACCTCGAAGATTACCAGACTGAGTTCTATACCAATCTTCCGGACGAACTCCGTAAGGCAGACGAAAATGCTGTGCATTCCAGAGTGACCAAAATCACTCCAGACGACATCAAGAAGTACCTGAAGAAGCAGCGTGAGGATCTCCCCTTTGCGCCTCATCTATCCAGGTCATCTTCCGGGCAGTTGGCCAACCTCGGGAATACATCCCGGAGTACCGGCGGTTCCCGAGGCACCGGAACTGGCACTGGTGGTGGCGGTGGTGTTGGGTCTGGAAGTGGAAGCACTGGACGTTCGGGACCGGTCGGCGGCCCCGTAGATCCGACCAAGAAAAGGGTTCGGGTGAAGCGCCGTGAAGCCGTTCAGGAGAAGCCAATAGTGGTCAAGCTGACCAACGAGACGGAGAACGAAGACCTGGCAGGTTATGCTGCCTCGTTCACTGTCACGAACAATCAGATTCTGGTCAACCAAGACTACTACCTCTATGGGCGGATCTATGAGCGTGCTAAGAGTGCACGTTACACGGATGAGGTAATCAAAGCCCAGATCGAAAGCTATGTCGGTCTCCGCATTGCCACCGCAGTAAGTGCGGCCAGGAACTTGAAGTCCACCGGGTTGTGGACCGAGTCTCAGTTCAAGCAGGGTGTCGAGTCTTCCGCCTTGACCACTGCGGTAGAGCTTGCTCGTTTAGATATCCTGACCGATGTAAAGCGGTCACTTGGAGCCAAGCACGGAAAGGCAAGGGCTGCCAAGAAGTAGGACATGAAGTCCGAACACAAGACCCCGCTCCAGCGGGGTCTTGTTTTTTGGGGTTCAAGTAATTATCTTATGAACATGGTAAATCGAGCATGGACAAAAGAAGCTGACACCACCGGGGACCTGGCAATCACGGTCTCCGAGATGGTGGTCGCTGCAATGGAATCGGACTTCTACTACGTTCCGACCGCACAAGCCTTCAAAGCATACGATGTGAAGTTCTCAGACGGGGCCAACGACCTCTACATCGAGTGCGAGTGCAGAGACGCTGAGGAAGACGACAACTGGTCCAAACTGTGGAATGGGGTCTACACCACTATCCATGTCCCTGAGCGGAAATACAGGCAACCTGGAGCCATGTGGACCGATTACATAGCATTCCGGGCTAGTGACACTCCCATACAGGTGGCCCTATTCAAACGGGATCATCTGGATACCAAGTCCAAACCGACCCGAGCCAATGGTGAAGACTTCAGAGACCTTTCTCGCTCCCTGGTCTACTTCGCCGAAGTCGACGTGGGAGGAATCATCAAGCCCCACATTCTTCGTAGTCTGCGACAGTATACACTCGGATGAGCGCCCCCATCACCGCACTACTGGCCGCCTGGGTCCTGCACGAGGAACACAAACGTCGTCAGGAAGATCCAGACTACGAGGGCATGGAGCCTAAAGAAGTCAACGATGCTATCGTCTTCGGCCTGAAGATTGCCCTCGTCCTGGTGATAGGAATCCCCGCCAGCATCTTCATCGTTCTCACCTTCGGATTCTGGTGGGGCATGCTCGCCGCCGCCATCACTGGCCTGCTTGCAGGGGCCTGCCTGCTTCTTTGCTAATCTGGTCTTGACAACCACAACGGTCGGGTCTATACTGTCCTCAACGGTTAAGAAACGAGGGCAGCAGATGGCAACAGCGGACAAGAAAGACGGGCGTCGAGCAGCAGGCTCCTGGGGCCGTCCTGGAACTCCCAAAGCACGCCGAGCAGCCTCCAAGAAGGCACGGCGAAATGGCAAGAGAGCAGCGCAGGACTACTGAGTTTCTCCTGTGTTTGGTCACAAGGACAAGGAAGTCCACCACCGATTTCGTTGCGATGCTCTCTCCTCTGGTTTGACCCCGCTCCGGCGGGGTCCTTTTTTGGTAAATCCACCTTGCATTCTCCACACCGGGGGCTATACTTTAGGGGAGAGCAACGGAGACACCGACAATGATCGTACTCAAGACAAATTACGGCTACCTGAGCGGATACAAAGTCAACGGGCGCCTGCATGGCGTCGAGGCCGAGTACAGCGACGAGTCAACTGCCGCCCTGTTCTTCCACACACGAGAGCAGGCAGTGGACTTTGTCATCAAGAATGGCTGGCAGGTGGACCTGTTCCGTGTAGAACCTGCGGACTTCGATGCGATGCTGGACAAGTTCGTGGGGAAGGCTCAGATGTTGATCAGCGAGAACGAGCGCAGGATCCACGATAAGGTCAAGTTCAACACCCGTTTGGAGGTCATGCATGGGCGCCGGTACGTTCGGGTCGTCAAAACCGATGATTTCGACCATCGGAGCGCCTACTGCTTCGTGGACAAGCAGAACGGCAACGTCCTGAAGGCCGATGGGTGGAAGCGCCCGGCCAAGCATGCCCGTGGAAACATTTACGGCGAGGACGGTGGCCTGGGCGGCGTCACGCCCTACGGTGCGGCCTACATCAGGTACTAGACAATGCGCAAGGCAACTGATATCATGATCCGGGTCACGGACTCTGGCAAGGATGAGGTCATAGGCCACATCACCTGTGAGCAGTTCCGGAAATTCATGAACGACAGGACTTCGTTCATCCCCGCCCTAATAAAGCGGTTCAACGATGGCAAGGTTGCTTGCGGTGAGCCCGAACGAGTGGAGCAGGTGTTGGTATGAGCCAGAGATTGAATCAACTGCTGAGTGAGTTGGCCCGAGAACTTCAGGCCAAAGAGGGGCCAGAGTACAACGGTGACTTCCCGGAGGGATTCGAGGCCGGTTCCCATGGTGCTGGCGTTGAGCTTCAAGAACTCCTGGTACGGGAGGGTGCGTGGGCCGACCCGGTCGTGATGGGGTATACCAACACCCTGGAGTCGGATCTCAAATCACTGCTGGTTCTCTGGAGACAGGTCGCCAACGGCCAGGTTCAGATTCTCAAGTCTCCGGAAGAGCAGAAGGGTTTTCAAGACTGCGCTGGACAGGCTCACCAGGCCCTGTCAGAGGTCCTGAAGCGTCACGGGATACTGTAAGATGAGCCAGACGCACTACCAGTTATCGGTCTGGGCCGATGACCCACTGACTGTTATCTGGGTGGGCGATGACTCAGGAAACTTTGTGTGCAAGGCAACCGGATGGCTAAACGAGAGGCTGGAGCCGGGGACCTACGTGGTCCAAGTCGGGGGACTGAAGGCTCCGAAACATCACATCGAACTGGTGGAGGACACCAGCATCGATGAGGAATACTTGAGAGGCAAGACAATGACGAGACGTAGACTTATCCGTAAGAGTGGCGGGCTCCTGGCTAGGACCTTCATCGTTGTGGCCCTGGGCATCGTCCTGTTCCTGGCGACCCAGCATGTGCGGGCCGCCGAGACCTGCAAGGGCTCCGTTGAGCCGGTCAAATGCGTGACCGAGAACATCCGGGTCGGTGACGAGCTTACCACGGTCCTGGAGGTCCTGGGGCTTCCTGTGAGCACCTTCGAGGGTACAGCCTGCCCGCCCGGTGCCGAGCCCGGCGACAGCCGATGCACCACCAGCCGGGTGTCGATCCACATCATCGGTGAACTGGAATTCGTGGTAGCCTATGGCGCCGGAGTGGTTCAGAGCGTGGATGTCCGGCATGTTCCTCCTGCTCACCGGCCCCTGCTGGAAAGCATGGACAATCCGTTCCGTTGAAGAACACCTTCCTAAACCGAGAACTCGTCACGGGGATCCAGCGGGTCCCCTGCGGGCTCTACCTCCTGCTGCTTGTGATTCGATTCAAGATGATGGTCGGCGGGGGCCACGAAGTCGATACTGAATCCTTCTGAAGACTTCAAATCCGCCTTGCAATCTGAATTCTGCCTGCTATACTCTATAGTGTTGAGGGCAAAAATCATCATTCGGACGAGGGTAGAGCATTGAATATCAGAACCTTAGAGCGTATCGTTCAGCAGGTCCTGAACAAGAGAATCACGGACTACGGTGTTGGCAAGGCGATTGCCACGTTCACCGGCCTGTCCGCTGGTGCCGTTTCCACCATTCTGAACAAGGGCGAGATCGGCCCCCGTTCCGAGCGTGCCATCGTGGAGAACTACGAGGCGTGGCTCGAAGGTCGTGCCGGGCTCCCCAACGTACTGGAAGGCATCGATGACGATGAGGTCCCGGCCTTCACTCCTGTTGGCCTGGTCCGTGACACCACCAGTGGTCGTGTCATGGATGCCAAGAAGGTCAACCCCCAGCTTGTTGGCCATGTCGAAGCCAAAGACAAGGGCACCGATGAGGACATCATCGGGCGCATCTCCAAGCGCTTCGATGTCGTGGACCAGATGGTCGACGGCATGGTAGAGCAAATCATCCGCAGCGTCATTGTATCAGGTGCGCCGGGTGTTGGCAAGACCTTCAACATCGAGCGTCGGCTGGCCTACTACGAGAAGGACTTCCAGTTGAAGATCGTCCGTCTGAAGGGCGGTGCATCGGCCATCGGCCTGTACCAGGCCCTGTGGAACACGAGAGACGGTGGCATCATCCTGGTGGATGACTGCGACAGCCTTCTGGATGACGAGCAGAGCCTGAACCTGCTGAAGGTCGCTCTGGACAGCACCGAGCGTCGTATCGTCGGTTGGGCCAAGAGTGCCAGTTGGGTGTTCAATCCGGACCTGACCAGCGACGAAGAGCAGGACAAGTTCCTGGACAAGGGCATGATCCCGAACACCTTCGAGTACAAGGGCCAGTTGGTCTACATCACCAACCGGGACTTTGCTGCGCAGATCGAGGGCGGCAGCAAGATGGCTCCCCACTACGCTGCTCTGATGAGCCGGTCGGTGTACGTTGACTTGACGCTACACACGATCCGTCAACGGATGGTGTGGATGCGACACATCTTCATGTCGGAGATGTATTCCGCCAAGGGCCTGTCCCGTGAGATGGCCGAAGAGATCATGGAGTTCGTGGCCGCCAATGCCGGTCGCTTCTACGACCTGAGCCTGCGCATGGTCGGGCAGCTTTCCGACTTCCGCCGCATCGGCCCGAATTGGAAGGAAATTGCTGAAGTTACGAAGATGAAGTGAGGTGTAAGATGAAGATGGACCAAGCAACAGCCGAAACCCTGATGCGTGCTGGCCAGACGCTGGCCGAACTCGTCGAGCATCGTCTGGAGAATGGGCAACTGGATCCGAATTGGCTCTTCGAGCAATGGCGGGACAAGAGTGAAGAGCAGATCCGCTGGTCTCTGGAAAGGGCACCCGCTGACGGTAAGTTCGCCGAGATTCTTCAACAGATACTGGACGACAAGGAAGAGTGGGATGAACAAGCCTAAGGTCGGTCAGCGTGTCCGGGTCACCACCGAGTACCCGGACCACTACATCTACTCCGAGACTGGGGTCAAGCGCCACACCTATGAGGGGGAGGTGTTGAAGCCTGAGCCCTGGTACAAGGAAAACCAATTCAAACTGGAAGGCACTGGACGCATGGTGTTCCACACCATCTCCATGACCGCCGTAGTTGACCTGGAGGTGCTCTGAAATGACACAGCAAATATCGAAGGTCGAGATAAAGCTCACCATAGCCTTGATGGTCCTGTGCTGGGTGTGCATCTTCGGCGCAGTCATCGTGGGATTCTGGAAGGGCTTTGATGCCAGCATCGGTACATCCATAGCGGTGTGCGGCATATCCTTCATGGGTCTTCGTTCCATGGCAAAACGTTCGGGGTGGATGTAATGTTCAGATTCATCAAATGGGTGTTTGTCTCGATCCTTAGTGTGGTCCTCACGACCCTTCACATCGTGGCCGATGTTCTGCTGTTCTGCCTCAGATGGATCTTCATCGCCGCCGTCTTCGGTATAGCGGCGCTGGTGGTGGTCCATTACGCCTACGAGCTTCAGTACGGCGAACCACCCGGCTACAAGTACCAGTCGTACATCGAGGGTAAGGTGGGTGTGCTCCAGGGCGAGACGAAGGCTATGCTGGTGAGATTCGACGTTACCCGAGATGATGGCACAGTCGAGCAAACTCGGGCTTTCCTTACGCCCGATCAGGTGCTACAATTAGAGGAATTACCCACCCTGACTTTCACCGAAACAGGCCCTGGGTGCTACCGAATCGAGGAATTACAGGTAACTACGAAGAGGTTCTGAGAAATGGCCCAAGACACAAGCAAGAAAGATGCCAAGGTGAATTGGAAGTTGCTCATCTTTGGTGTGGTCGGCTCAGCCATGTTCATTATGATGGTGATGGTATCGCATGCCATCGGCAAGACCCAGGGCAAACTGGAGTGCTTGAACGATACGCTGACAGAAATTCAGGAGACAACTGACCCGCTTGTGAATCAGGCCGAGGCCCTCCGGCGTCAGGTGATAGAGCATCACGGGGAACAGGCTGGGATTCTCCTGAACCGGATGATGCAATTGGCCGACGAAGCCATTCAACGGGCCGAGCAGGACTTCGAGGAAGCTGACCCGGCAAGGGGCGGACAGTGACCAAGCTACTGAAGGAACTCGTGGCAGGAACGGAAAACCGTCTTCGCTGGATCACCGGGTCTCCGGTTTGGATTGACGTTGGGATGGGTGATGGGAAACTGAAAAGGATGTTGATGACCCAACATGCCGTAGGATTGTTCAGGAACCAACACGAGTGGGTGGTGAAATGAGACTGAAGCAAGCACTAGAGCGCAGCAACGGTTGCCTGGCACAGATAGACCAGGTGCTCCGGGCTGGTGGGTTTGAGGCCCGCCTAGTCGGTGGCGCCGTGCGTGACCTTCTGATTGCTCAACAGCCCAAGGACTTCGACATCGCCACGACCGCCGATCCGGAGATGGTCGCTGCTCTGTTCCAGGCGAAGGGCTACAACGTGATTCCCACGGGCCTACAGCATGGCACCGTGACCGTGGTCTGCAACGGTGAGCCCTACGAGATAACCACGCTCCGAAAGGACGTGGAGTGCGACGGGCGTCATGCCGTGGTGCAGTTCACCGAGGACTGGGAAGAAGACGCCCGGCGCCGGGACTTCACCTTCAACGCCATGAGCATCGACCTGCTGACCGGCGAGCTATACGACTACTTCGGCGGTGAAGAAGATTTGTTGAATGGCAGGGTCAAATTTGTGGGCAGCGCCATGCGACGAATCACCGAAGATTCTCTCAGAATCCTGAGGTACTTCAGATTCTTGGGCCGCTTTGAGCATTGCCGGGAGTTGGACACTGAAGCCATCGATGCAATCAATGTGCTGCACAATTGGCTGAGGGGAATCTCCGGAGAGCGTGTCTGGATGGAGATGAGTCGCATTCTCAACAGCAACCGTATGGCCATGCTGTCCATCCTCATGTCGCAGTCGGGAGTCCTGGATTCCATCGGCCTGGATGTTCCTGGTACCGAACACATGTCCTTTGGGCATGATCCGGATGGCACCGAGGTCGCCAACGTGCGCCGGATGACTCGGGACCCGGTGACGGTTCTGGCTGGCCTCATCCTCAACCGCAAGATGTGTGGTGTGCCGAAGGAAGCAATCGAGCACATGCGCAACAACGTGGTCGAGGGCTGGAAGATCAGCAGCGCCGAGCGGGACCTGTTGGACTTCCTACTGAAACATTTTCGCCGTCATCAGCGTGAGATTGACTTCTACCTGGACCTGGCCGTCGAAGACGGTCATGCGTACCGGACGATGGAGTTATGCGCTCTGACGGGCGATGAGAGCGCCAGGGCCTACCTGGCGGCAAAGACCCTGCCGGTGTTTCCCGTGCGGGGGCAAGACCTGCTGGATGCAGGTATGAAACCAGGCCCGGAGGTAGGCCAAGTGTTAGCGAATATGAAGGCGCTCTGGAAGCGCACACGCTATGTCTTGAACCGGACCGAATTGATGGAGGAAATCAAACCATGACAATGCCAATCATACCAGTCGCACACCTGACCGAGCAGGATCGTAATCTGCTCACGTCCTACTATCGTCACTGGAACATCATTCCACGGAACATGGAATGCGTCGGGGTCACCAATGGCAAGCCCGTGTTCCGGCCTGTGCCGAAGATTACCGAGGGACAGGGGGGTTGACTTTTCCTTTTGAATGAGTTATCTTGATTACCGTGTAAATAAGGAAACCCTATTGCGGGGTGGAGCAGTTGGTAGCTCGTGTGGCTCAAAACTGCGATGAGAGATTGTGGATACTAAGCTGAAAGGAGATATTGCAGAGACTGAAGCAGCACTGTACGCCATGAGACAAGGTTGGGGAGTTCTCCGACCAATCGGCGACAGGCTACCGTATGACTTAGTTTTCGATATCGACGGTGTGCTCGTCCGAATTCAAGTCAAGTCCGCATGGCTTGACAGCACCTCCCGAAACTGGGTGGTGGACAACAGAAGGACGAAAACCAACCGGCGGGTAATGAAGCAGGAGACATACGATTCTCAGGACTTTGACTTCGCTCTCCTTTACGTGGAAGACGCCGATATCTTCTACGTCATGCCAGTGGACGTGTTCATCAGTTACGGCGGTCCAATACACTTAGTAGAAGCCGCCAAGCGACAACGGAAACCAAAGTCGGCTGAATTCCGTGATGCTTGGAATCTCATCACAGAAAGGGCTGTACGGAAGGAAACTTCCGTATGATAATCCGTCAAATTCAGGGAAGCCTGTAGTGTGGTAACCCTGAGCCAAGCCCGTAAGGGAAGGTGCAGAGACTTGATGGCGGACACCTAAGTCGTAAGATATGGTGAAGGGAAAGTCCAGACCACAAACATAGGGCCATGAAAATGGTAGTTGGTAAGCATAACCACAAGGTCGGCGGTTCAAGTCCGCCCCCCGCAACCAACCCCTCCTGTGAAGAGTGCCAGGGAACCGGGGAAACCGACCACGGTGGAACTCACCCTTGGGGAGATGCCATCACGATTCCTTGCCCACAATGCAAGCCAGGAGAATTCCAAGCAGCCATGGCCGTAGGCGGACCCGAACAACCCACCGAAGAAGAAATCGACGCAGCCCTGGACCGGGTCTTGAAGGTCCTTGGATGTGAAGACCCAGTTGTCGGCGGGATTCCGGTCGTGCTGTCCTCAACCAGAAATCACAAGCCCGAGGATCATCTTCTCGACATGTCCCATATGGATGAGAAGTGGTTCGAGGCTCGTAATAAACTCCGCCAGGCCATAGCTGATATGCTCTGGGCGGACCAAAGCTCGTGGTGGTGATATGAACAGCCCCGAAGAGTTCGAAATTCACAAATGGTTAGAGAAGCAAGGCTGGACCGTAAAGGACTGGACCGGTCTCACCGACACCGACATCCTGAACTGGATCGAGCAAAACGTCGAGGACATTGGAACTTACGCCACGAGCGAAGAGTCCTACATGGTCATCAAGTGGTCGGCGGTAGGCCCCGACGATCAGGTTCACTCGATGTCCACCCGAGGCAACAATCTTCGGGACTGCGTGGCCAATGCACAGAGACTAGTCAACACACTGGAGACCTTCGATTGAGCAATAGAGACATAGGCATCCGCCACGAGTATTACGAATGCTCTTGCGATTCTGATGAGCATCTGTTAAGATTCACATACTTCGTCGATCCCACGGATGAGATTATCGACGAACCAGAGTTGTATCTGAACGTCTATCTGGACACCCGGTACGGCTTCTGGAAGCGTCTATGGATGGGTCTGAAATATGCGTTTGGGTACAAGTGCAAGTACGGTCATTTCGGGTCGTGGATCATGAAGCCCGAAGACCTCGACCGCTTGGAAGCCCTACTCGCTAAGTATAGGAGGTTCGAACGTGAACACGATTAGAACATTGATCGGTTTCGCAGTATTCATGGTTCTGTTCATCGGCGGTGCTTTCATCGGCGGTGAGTACCTGGCCATCGGCGGATTCATCGCAGGCATCGTCGCCCTTGCCGCCATCGCCATGGGCAAGGTCCGTCTTCCGAAGCGGGAAGACCTCCGGGACCAGCCCGGTACATTCTAAATCTGGTAGTGAGCGCAATGAGGTGAGCGGGCGGATTCATAATCCGTTGCTAGTGGGTTCGAATCCCTCCGCTACCACCACTCCCTTTCCTTGTTCTAAGGAGGTATTCCCATGGGCATGAGAGTCCATACTGGAGAACCCAAGGTCGAGCGCATCGAACTCGGAACCACCCACGGTTCTGCTGTTTTCGTTACCTGGCGCAACCTCGGAGAGATGCTCAGAAATATTCACAACATGAACCCGACCGAGGGTGTCGGTGGTGTCACGGTCGACGAGTATGGCATCCACGTCTTCTTCGGCGACTCCGCACGTGGGGACGACCTGCTCTAATGCCCATCTACGACACCAAGGTCAAGTTCATCTTCGATGGCCGTCCCTGTGGGGGCGGTCATGCCACTCCCATCGTGGTCGAGGCCGACGACGAGGATGCAGTGCCAGATGCCCTGGACAAGCAGTTGAAGCACCGAGCCGGGCTCAGGTTTGAGATCGTCTCCGTCGAGCTTGCCAAGATTCAAAGGCCCATCCCAGAAGAGGACTAACATGGACCCGAAACTACATCAGAAGATTGAAGACTTCATCGCCGAGAAGCGTGAGTCAGATGGCGGCTATGCGCCGGTCATCGAGCGAGACATGGAACTGCTCGAAGAGATCATCGAGGGGCTGGTCGAGGCGAAGTTTGAAAGGGATCCCGACGGGGACCTCCCGGTAGAGTGGAACCTCATCAACCGCCACACTCATCTTCGGATGCATTACCGGCCACTTCGGTACGATCACAAGATTGAGGGATGGGGTGAGAAGGACCCTATGAGCCGAGAAGAGCGTGTCAAGGCTTCCCTGGAATTGCACCATGCGGTCACCCTGAACTTCAACATTGCAACCACCGAGTTGGAGCGCTACCACAACCACATCGAGCGCAGGCTGCGAGACGAGAAAGAGGCCGCTGACGAATGATCATCATACAACGACAGGACAACCACACCCTGAACATATCGGCGGCATGCAGCACATGTCCGAACTCCAGGGGGCTGATCGTTGAGATGCCTGGGAATGAATTCTACATCATCCCGGACTACAACATCGAGCAATTCACAATGGACGTTCTTCAACTCCGTTCGGTAAATCTGATAGTCATTCACCGTGAATGGCACAGTTGGCCGTCATAGTGCCCAAGACCACCGTCATCAACCTGACCTTCATGGATGGTGATGTCTACATTGGCCGTGGCTCCATCTGGGGCAACCCCTACAGAATCGGTGAGGATGGCACTCGGGAAGAGGTCATCGAGAAGTACCGGACCTACATTACTAATCGACTACTAATCGAACCAGAATTAGTAGTTCAACTCCTGGCTCTTGACGGCAAACGCCTGTCGTGTTACTGTAAGCCGGAAGCATGCCATGGTGACGTGCTCGTGGAATTGATTGAGGAATTCAAGAATGGCACGGTACGTGGATCCGGTTAAAAAGGATCTCCCCTACCACCTCAAGTATCTGAAGCGGGACTTTCCGGACTGGAAGGATGTTCCCAGGTTGGTGACCTACATCCAGACCTATGCCGACCTGAGAATCTACGAGCCCAGACCCAGGAAGAAGGACGGCAAGCTGACCCTCCGGTGTGTGGGCGCCGTACACCTATATCACCCAAAGACCATGGGTAAACACGGGTACGCACTGGCGATGTCCCGAGCAATCGCTGATGCCCTGGAGTGGGTATACATTTTCCAGGTGCGGGTGGGAATGACCCTGGACAAAACCCCGGAGTCCTTCCAAGTCGTATCAGAACTGATTCAACTGGAGAAACGAAATGGCTGACTTCGATGAATTCTTCGATGCTCACAACCCCGAGCACCGTGCTGCATACCGACATTTGGAAAAGACCGGCTCATGGCCCGATGGTTTCATTCCAGATGAACTGGAAATGGGGCCTACCTGGCATGTAATAGCCATAGCCAGACTGGGCCAAGCCTGGTTGGCTCACACTAGCGCAGAGGATTCCAAACATGGCAAACGTTGAAGTTCACACACGACTACGCACCGACACTGATAGCTCGACTGGAGATCCAGAATTCGTAGTCTATGCCGACCTGTACGAAAATGACCTCGTCTACTCCAAGGGTGGTAAGGTTGAAGGCGTCGGTGACACCCTCGATGCTGCCCAGCGGCGCTTCTGGCGCAACCTGAGAGAACGTCTGAAGAAGCAGGATCAAGACGATGGATAAAACCTCTCTCGGCGACCGAATGAAGATGTACGAGCGGAAGCGTGACGAGCGCTTCATTCCGCTCATTCCAATTGTGGCCCGGCTGGATGGCCGTGCGTTCCACAGTTTCTGCCGTGGCATGGAGCGTCCTTTTGATGCCGCCATGTCCAACTGCATGCTGCAAGCCGCCAAGTACATCTTCGAAGCCACCGGAGCAAACATCGCCTACACTCAGAGTGATGAGATCTCCCTGTTGTTTTACACCGACAACTTCAAGAGACAGGTGTTCTTCGATGGTCGTGTGCAGAAGATGGTTTCCAACCTGACCGCTGAGGTAATGACCGAATTCATGCTTCAGGCCATCGATGCTTGGGGTCTGGAGATGGTACGGAAAAAGCGTCCCCGGTTCGACTGCCGAGTGTGGCAGTTGCCAATGGAAGAGGTTCATAACTACTTCCGTTGGCGGGTCCGGGACGCTATCAAGAACTCCGTGTCAATGGCAGCTTCGGCCTACTACAGCCACAAGGAACTGGAGGGCAAGAATGGTTCCGAGCGGCATGACATGCTTCATGCCAAGGGCGTCAACTGGGACAAATACCCTCAGCACTTCAAAGAGGGTACGTTCATCCAGAAGCGTGAAGTCTTCGTTGCCGTGGATGACGAGCGCATGCTGGACATCCCCAAGCAGTACCGAGCCCAGGCCGTCGGCAAACGTCGGGTGACCACGTTCGTCGAGGACTTCCAAGGCGACGGTTTCGAGTCAACCACCAACATGGAAGGGTTTCTGTTCCGTGGTGAACAACCACAAACGACCTTTCCTCTTCAAATCACCCCCGAGGCAGCAGAGATGCTTCGTAAACTTTGGCCAGGAGAGAAGGAATGAAACAGACGATTGAGATGTCACAAGACGGTGGATTCCGGGTAGACATTGAGGAAGATACCAAGACCTTGTTCCGTGGACAGGATTTCAAGCCGTTGCCTGGGACTACCATCGTGGGAACCGGATTCGGTCACTGCCTGACCGTAGCCATGATGGCTGCTCAGGATCAGTTCACGAAGAACGCCGTCGTGGCACGTGAATGGTATCTGGAGCAAAAGAAAACTGCTTGATTTACAACCCCCATTGTGCTAAGTATATGCACTATGGGACCGTGGCGTAATTGGCAGCCGCACCAGGTTTAGAACCTGGCGGGTAACTCCCGTGAGAGTTCGAGTCTCTCCGGTCCCACCACTCACAACAACGAAGGATGAGAGATGGAAGAGAAGCACACCCTGAATGTCTCTGACGAGCGCCTTGAGGAAATCAAGGCCAAGCTGGCTGCCGGTGAAGAAGTGAATCTCACCAAGGAAGAAGAGGCCAGCATCGTTCCGCCTGCCTACCCCGAGCTTGGGGACCTGCCCATCGCCTTCGACGACAAGGGCGTTGAGGAACTGGACCCCGACATGCTGGCCCGAGCCTACGAGGAAGCGGCCAGGAAGCGGGCAGCCCAGATCAAGGCCATGATGCGAGCTTCTGGCCGGGGCTCCATGTACACCAAGAAGTCCTTCAGCAAGTCCAAGCGTGACGCACGCAAGAAGCTGGAGAAGAAGTCCAGGAAGAAGAACCGGAAAAAGTGAGCACCGAGCGCATCGCTGGCTCCGACCTCTACAAGCACACCGATGTCAAGGTCCGGGTCACGGCGAAAGACAATCTCTTCCGTGACCTGAACCTACCCCTGACGGTCTATCAATGGGACCGGCCCAGGGAATTCAACGACTGGAAGATAACCAAGTCCGAGAACACTCGGTACCTGACCACGCCCCTACGAGTCTTCCCCGACGGAAACAAGCTGATCCTCTACCGAACCATCGGCAAGCAGGAACAGTTCACCTACGGCTGCCAAACCGAAGACGGAATGGAGATCCTTGGGGGCAGGGTCAAGAGCCCGGACATCGTCTGGGAGGATCGAGGCGCTCGAAACATGATTTGCAACTGTGCTCTGAGGAACCTGGCTTGGCTTCATAAGCAACTGCATGCACGCAACAAGGATGTCCTGGAGACCGAGAATATCGCCGAGCAGCCCGTCAAGTGGTACGTCAAGCTGGAACGCAACGTGAAGCGCCCCGGCCTGCGAGGTTTCGGGACTATGCCCGTGGGCCTCGTCCCTGAACTCTGGATGCGAGAGATGGACCCCAAGGACCTGAATGTGGTTGGTGCCGCTCACTCCAGAATTCGATTCACCATCATGTACAAGGATACCCTGGCCGAGCGCATCACCATCTCCTGGCCCAATCTCATCTTCATCACCCACACCGATCTGAACTACCCCGCCCTGGCCTGGGTCAAGGCCCACTGCATCGGCAGAATCATCCCCTTCTCAGCCCTCCCCTCCATGTTCATGGAACCCGTAGACGAGATCCTTTACACGCATTGGTTCGACGTGACGGACTATGAATAAATAGGGGTATGTCCATATTCCTAGAATTCAATCGATTGATCACTGAATCAGAGACCCTGGCTTATTACCGGGGACTATCTCCTGAGAAGCTGAGACAAATCGCCTCAGAATGGAAGGAACAAGCCTATCCGGGAGATCCCGGATACATCCATCCCAATGATGCCGATTGGAGGTACGTGGAGGATTATCCTGTGGCCCGCCTCCAAGGAATACCCGATTGGATGGATTGGTTCAAAGACGAGATAGAGATGTGGGCAGATGAGGGACAACCAGATCGCTATGCAGATATGATAACTAATGCAATCGAACATCCAATAGTGGTGTTTGATGATGGTTCTGAGGGACATATCTGGGATGGTCACCACCGCACAGGAGCATCTGTGATGACTGGGCGCAGAACCATCCCTGCCATCGTAGGTACCAGAAAGAAAAAGGTCACCGAAGCCATGGCCCCCGACGAGGCCCTCCAGATTTTCCGGAAGTACGGTGTCGATGCCCGTGGGATGGACCGGCAAGCCCTCAGAAAGGCCCGCAGCCGCATCACCATGAAAGGTGGGGTACACCCGGAGAAGGGTGGCAGCCACGATCTGATGCAGGAACTGAATCAGGCCGTAGATGCGCTGGCGGCTCAGCCCCAGAAGCGCCCCCAGAAGCCACAGGCTGGCTTCCAGGACTTCAAAGACTACATGGGGACCCAAGGCAAGGCCCCGCCCAAGAAAGGCGGTTTTGAGCCCTTCCAAGGCGCCAAGGTCTATCGTGACGTGGCCAACTTCCGTCCTGGTCGAGTCTGGAAAGCATAAACCTCTTGACCCCAACCCCGATCTGTGCTAAGTATACGTTAGCGCTACCTGATGGAATCGCTCCCAACCTAGCCCGAGTCGACAGGCCGTTGGAAAGCCCATTAGGTTCTTGGTTCCGGGCTCTGAAAGACAACCTCAACCCGGAACCCTATAGGTCTGTAGCTCAGTTGGGAGAGCGTCTCGTTTACACCGAGAGGGTCGGCGGTTCGAGCCCGTCCAGACCTACCAACACTAAATAAGGGCATGGAACCAGACGCCCTTAGAAAGTGCATGCGGGGTATGCTCAAGGTCAAACGAGAGCGGAAACCCGACGAAGCCTACGACCGTGCGGAACTTGCCGCCGGTATCGAGGTCGAAAAGGAGCACACGGGAAATCCCGAGGTGGCCAAGGCCATTGCTAAGGACCATCTGAACGAGATCCCGGACTACTACAGTCGCCTTCTCCGCATGGAGGTTGAGGCGACCGATGAAGACGACGAGATTTACGACATCGCTAAAAGAGCAGGACTAAGGATATGAGAATCCGAGACATTCCGACCACCTCTGGACCCGGCGTAGGCCGTGGGCCTGGTCTTGCTCGCCCCCCGTTCTACCAACGCAGCACAGAGACAATGTGAGCGTTGGGCCTTTTCTTGGCTCTTAGGCTAGCGGCTAAACCGACGGGCTCTGACCCCGTAATCCCTGGTTCGAATCCAGGAGGGCCAGCCACATACATTTCAACCCCAACGCTCTGCCATTTACCTCTCGTCTAATGGTAGGACGCCGGGCTTTGAACTCGGTAATCGGGGTTCGAGTCCCTGGGGGTAAACCACCCTTGCAATCCGTTCTCCACCTGAGTTATACTACTCCCTCGTTAAACTAACCGGGAGTCCGTTATGGAGTTCTACGATAACGCCTTAATCATCTACCAACGTCCCTGCGGCGATCCCCGATGCGGACTTCTTCATCCTATCGTTGTCGAAGCCGAGTTCATCGCCGCCGTCGTTCATGAGAATGAGGCGCTCGTTGCCATCGTTCAGAAGAAACCGGTTCCCGGCAGTGAGGAAGTGTACATGGCACTCATTCTGGAGCCCACCTCCATCGGATACCTTCCGGAACAGGACGACCGTCTGTGTGTCGTCATCACCCAGGGTGAGGATAACGCCGAGCCCATGATGATGGTCAACCGGGACCCCGAGAAGTTGAAGGAGATGCTCATTCAGGATGCAGCGTACCTGCACGGAGCGCTCTTCGGTCGCATCAAGGTCCCCGGCGACGACGGATACGAGGGCGAGCAGCCCCCCTCCGCCGAACCCACTGACGAACCCACCGAGTCCACCGATGACCGCATTGACCTGGCCAAAATGGACCCGTCGAAAATGCCACGAGCATGAGAACCAACTACAAAATTGCGCTCGCCTTCATCGTGGCCGCACTCATCCTCACCGGAGTCATCGTCAATCATGGCCCCGTGGAGGACACCACTGAGGTCCACGTAGGGGTTAGCGACGACTAAGGAGAAAGCTATGCCTTACGCTATGAGATTTGAAGAGTACAACTGGGTGGCCATCCGGAAGTTCTTCCGGAAGACCAAGTCCAAGAAGCAGACCTGCGAGCATTTCGGACTATCGCAGTATCTTTTCGACAAGGCCGTGAGCCTTGGTGAGATCAAGCTGCCCAAGGACTGGCACTGCAAGCGGTTCGTCCCTGACAACCACCCGGCCAAGGGTGTGGGATGCGACATCCAGAAGATGCTGCTCTCCCCAGCCGGGCAGAAGATGTCCTACGCCGAGCTTGGCGCCAAGTTCCAGTGCTCCAACGTCAACATCGTCTACCACGCCCACGCCCTGGGTCTTCCCAACCGGAAGAACCTACCCCCGGAGCATTACGAGCGTGACTGGGCCAAGGTGCAGAAGTACCTCGACAAGGTCCAGAACCTGCGCCGAGTCTCCGAGAAGTTCGGCATCTCCGTGAACGTGATCAACAAGCGCATCCAGCGTGGTGTTCTGACCCGGCCCGCTGGTATTGGCGACCCCGCCAACCGTCCTGGCCGTGGCCCCGACAAGAAGCCCCGAGCACGTCGCCGAGCTTGATGACAACTCTTAGCGGAACCCCGTAAATACTGAGGTATTCACGGGGAACCCGCTATGAAAATCAGAAATCTACGCATCAACGAAGCAGAACGCTACCAGGGCCAACTGAACATGCTGCTTGAGAGCGACCGGCTCCGAGACTGGGCTGGCCTCTTCCGCACGTTTGGAAAGCTCTCCGGCAACCTCCGAGAGGACGCCGAGTTCATCACTGAGTTTGTCACGCTACTGGAGAAGGACGCTGAAAGAGGCTCAGAGGATGTCGAGTTCGACCCGTTTGGTCACCTAACGGCCAAGGGCAAGATCGATGTCAAAGACGACTGTGTTCTGACCTTCAGCCGAGGCAACGAGAAGCTCAAGTACCTCGATGCTGAGGCCGGAGTCATTCACTTCTCGCTCCCGGCTGGCTACACCTGCCCCTTCGCCGACATCTGCAAGTCCATCGCCCACAAGAAGGGCGGCAAGTTCCCCACCGGTTCGTCCATCAAGGACTTCGGCAAGATTCGCTGCTACGCTGCTTCCGCTGAGCTATACAGCCCCCAGGCCCGCAAAGCACGCTGGCGTAACTTCGACCTTCTGAAGAAGCACAAGAGCGCCGACGAGATTGCCGACCTCATTTCCCGGTCCCTCGACTACTACGCCCAGACGACCACCCCGTTCCGTCTGGTCCGTGTTCACGAGGCCGGTGACTTCTACTCCCAGGAGTATTTCGATGGCTGGATGGAGACCGCCCGGCGCCACCCGGACAAGCTCTTCTACGCCTACACGAAGTCCCTTCCGATGTGGGTCAAGCGCAAGGAGGACATCCCGAAGAACTTCCGGCTCATCGCCTCTCAGGGCGGCAAGCACGATGAACTGATCGACCAGCACCAGTTGCGCTTCGCTCAGATCGTCCAGAACAAGGAAGAGGCCGCAGCCCTCAAGATGCCAATCGACCCGAACGACTACTACGCCGCTCTGGAAGATGGCAACTTCGCTCTGCTGCTCCACGGTGTTCAGCCTGCTGCGGCAAAGGCCGGGCCAACCTTGAAAGCCAACAAGGCTGCCATCAAGAAGTACGCCCCAGACATCCCCAGCCGTGCGGAAATTCTCAAGAGAATGAGGCAGTATGTACAGGGTGTAGAGGACGAGTAAATCCGCCTTGCATTTGGCCTCGGCAGGGTCTATATTTAATATAGGTCAGCAGGTTACGAGGCTCAAATGTTCAACGGACAGCAGCGCCAGGTAGCAAAGCTCCAGAACCGGACACCCCTACGGGTGTTCATTCCTATGGACCTGGATCGGGCCGTCGAGTTGATGAAGTACGGCCTCGATAGCCGTCCTGGTAACGTCCAGCGGGAACTGACCGGCAAGGGTGTTGTTCGGGCTTTGGAAGTCGAATCTAACCTGGACACCGCCGCCAAAGAGGGCGCCGTGGTGGTGGAAATCAACATCCAGGGGCGCCACCTGTACCCGATGAGCAGCAGCAGCCAGCTAGAGCAGTTCGCTGGCAATCGCTATCCTGAGTCGTCCAACCCCGTCATCAGCCACATCCTTCTGGACAATCCTCCGGACAATGAGGCCATTCTCAATGCTCAGATCACCCTGGCTGACGTAGTCACGTTCTACCTGGTCAAGTACGATGGCGAGGGCTTCCGTGACCACAGCAGCACGAAGGTTCAGGGCGCCCTCACCCCTGAGGAATTTCAGGAGTGGCTTATACTCCGTCGGGGCCGCAAAGCTGAGCAGGCCAGTGGCCAGACCGCCGGGACTCACCGCTGGCATCAGATGCACCGGCTGCACGGCGACCACGGTCACACCTCCACCAAGGCTTGATTTCTGCCTCTAACGTGCCTACCTTTCTCTGGGTAACTACCCGGAGAATATCAGCATGTTTGAGCGCACACAGCGAAAAGACGATTTCCAGGTCACGGTGCAGCACCGGGGCTTCAGCGACGAGTGGAATAAGATCCTGTCCAAGAGGATTGGGCGGGTCGACATGGACCTCGTCAACCGGACCCTGATGATCAAGGTGCACCAGTTGAAGAAAGGCGTCGTCCAGGATATACTGTTCTCAATTCTGGAGAACGGCGGGTACCTGGATCAGATTTCCATCCGCCCGGCCAAGGGAGCCCAGAAGGGGTATGAGTACCTGTTCGTGAATGGTCATGTCACCGGTCACCGCTGCGAGTACAACTACGGCAAGAAGGAAGACCTGAACCACGCCATCACCATCAAGTTCGAAGAGGTCACTCTGAAGTCACCGACGCTGGACAAGCGCACCGACATCACTCTGCGGGACCGCCCGGTTCATGTGCACGAGGTTCCGCCCGGCACGACGCATCAGCGTCAAATCTTGATGGAGAGTTAATGCCTCAAGAAACCTTCGTCTACGGCGGAGAACCACAAACCAGATGGACGGTCGCCATCATAGCCGTCAATGAGCCAGCCTGGTTTCTCGACTTGGGGATGCCGGACTGGATAAACATCCGATGGCATCAGCGACCCAAGCTGGCCACCACCTGGCCCAGTAAAGCAACCGCCGATTCATGGCTCCGGGACCTGAAGGTCGGCATATACGATGAAGACATGGAAGTCAATGGATTCGCCTGGGCCGTGGGGCAAGAATATCGGATAGTCAAGGTAATCATCACCGAGAAGTTTGAGGCTACAGTGGTATGATCACCCCGACCAACAGAGTCGCAACCATCATCTTCGAAGTGGTTCATCGGATTCGTTACCTTACCGACTGGGAAGGATTCTACTGGCGTGGATTGTTCAACGATCAGACCACGGACTGGGACTGGCACGCCAAGGTCTACCACCATAAGCGATGGAGACGAGGGAACCCGAACTGGTCCCTGTGGAAGCCAGCACCCAAGCCTCACCAATACTACAACCCACCACCATACACATGAACCTAATCAAAGAAATCAATCACCGTGTGCGGTGGCTCTTTGGTTGGGTTCCCATGCGTCTGAAGGCCGCCGCTATGGACCTCGAATTTGCTGAGTTCATATACTGGCATGCCACGCTCAAAAACGATGCAGGCATGCAAACAACCATGGCCGCTGAAATACTTCGTTTCAAGACCAAACGTCCGGGTCTTTAACCATGAACCCCTTTCAGGAAATCGCATTTCGGGTCTGGTATCTGACCGGATGGGAAGACTGGTACTACGGGAAATGGATAGCGACGAATAGCAGCCCCAGTCTGGGGGAATGGTTCGTTCTCCAGGAGTTCCGCTCATGGAAGGCCAATGACTTCACGGCGCCACCGGAATGAATCCGCTCATCCATATCAACTTTCGAATCTGGACCCTATGGACCCCAGACTGGTGGTGGAGTAACTGGACCCCAAAATCTTGCTCCGAGCAGATTCCGTTATTCACTCTACCCCACACGATGAAGGGTATTATTTTCCGTGCATGCTACCTGTTCGGAGCCGTTCCCTGGTCATGGACCACCCACATATCTCACAACAGTCATTGGGAGATAGACTTCGGATTTGACTGCAAGAATTGGTTAGACGATCAAACCTCTTGACCAACACCCCCTCCTGTGCTATATATTAGCACATGGGCATGTAGCATAGCGGCGAATGCACCTCCCTGTCACGGAGAAGATCGAGGGTTCGAGTCCCTTCATGCCCGCCAACCCACCACTACATTCGGAGTGTGGCGCAGCCTGGTAGCGCACCTGCTTTGGGAGCAGGGGGTCGGGGGTTCGATTCCCTCCACTCCGACCACTTGACATCCTCTGTCAATTCACTTAAGATACCCTCAATGCTGGAACGGAGTAAAGTCCTTGACGGGATCCGTTCTAACCCACCCATGGCTATGGAGA
>JAAUYE010154961.1_pt1 | contig 36468 bp, 22 predicted proteins | sample 7278081 | NCBI WGS metagenome assembly JAAUYE01 (sample SAMN14350131, study PRJNA611818) | marine sediment metagenome | isolation source: surface marine sediment (0.6m) | place: French Polynesia: Moorea | collected 2018-08
CTCGGGAAAGGCCGCGGCACGCGCAGAACACGAGTAACCCATTGAAAAGGTTGGCGCGCCCGACAGGATTCGAACCTGTGACCCCTGCCTTCGGAGGGCAGTACTCTATCCAGCTGAGCTACGGGCGCATTGCGGGGGCGTTATTCTACGGCAATTCTACGGCCCCGGGTCAAGAGAACCCGGCGCCGTATGCCTGTTTGTCCCTGCTCTCCACACAAGTTACTGGACGACGAACGTCCAAGTATACGGCACACCCTGTCCAATCTGTGATCCGGAATTATTGAAGGTGTACTCGAGGAAACTCAGCGGAATCGCGGCGACGTCTGCTGCGATCGAAGCCGGCGTGGCCTGTTGGCCGGTAACAGGATCCCGTCCTCCAACTACCGACCACTGGAACGCACACGATGTCGGCTGCGCACATGGCCTGATTCTCATGAACAAGACTGTCGGGTCCTGCGTTCCCCAATTATCGAGAGTTATACTGGTCAGACTACGGCCAGCCGGGACCCTGATCGAGAACACATCGAAATCAAACAGGCTGCCTGCCGGATCGGGAACAGGTCCGTTTCCGATGCCTGAAACGGTGTTTACACCAACGCCAAGCTCGAATACCGGGCCTAATCCGTATTGCCCCGCGATTTCGCCATCGACCTGCTCGTCATAGTTGATGGGAACATTGACTATCGGACCCGGCCCCGCCAACCCGAATGTCACGGCACCGATTCCGCCTGTGTTGTAGACGAAATTACTTGCATCGCCGAAGTAGTTCTCGTTCGGCGTGCAAATGTACACACCACCCACCGTGAACTGCGGTCCATTGTTCAGGCACATCACGTTGTCCGCGACGGTCGGACTCACACCTTCCGCCGCACCGAATGCGTAGTCAGCGATTGTACCGTTGACGATCGTGAACGTATTGGCGGCCTGCGTTGTCCATCTCGTCACGATATCGCCTTCCTGGGAAGGCGGAATGGCTGCCGGCGTCGAAGTAATCCGTATATCGCTTGCCGGACCGGTCCCGCTGTCGAACGGTGAGCTGAGAAAATCGAAGCGAATCGTGCCCTCGACAGTGCCTGGCACCGTACCAATCACGTTATCGAACGCGAACGTGTAAAGCGGCACTTCCGAGACCACGGTTTCGAACGGCAGATCCCGGCGTGGACTGAGTGCAACCCACACTCCCACCGGATTCGGTCTCGAATCAAAGAAGCCGTCCCCGCCCACGTAGGAATCACCGGTCGGGCCGGGAATCGTGGAACAGCCGCCGGTCGGGTTGTCGACGACAATCGCAAACTGGTCGCCCGAGTTGAATGATGCGGGGCTCGCGAATGCTATCGGTCTCAGGCTCGGCGCATTGCTGCCGAACGAGGGCAAAGACGTACCGGGCACAATCTCGCTGGCCAGCACGTTGCCGTCGGGTTGACCATTGTCGTCAACGCCCTGAATCTGCACGACAAGATCACCGGACCCGCAGGCGACCGCCAGGCGAACTTCGTCGAGCGAGCCCGTGATGCCCGCCGTGACAACCTGTGCCAGTATCTGGTCGCTGTTTCCACCGATGGCGATGACCGTGCCCGCACCCGTGTCCAGCACCGGCTGTTGCTGATCAATCACCGGACCGGAAGGTCCGCCTGCGACCGTGATAGAGAAGGCCTGTTCGGCGACTTGCACGTCGTCCCGTGCACGCACGTCGAACGCATACGCGCCCGCGGCCGTCGGGACGCCACTGATTACGCCCGTCGTCGACAGCGAAAGGCCCGGTGGCAGGGAGCTGCTCGGCACGAGCGACCACGATACCGGCGTACCGTTGCCGCCCGACGCACTGAGCGCGGACGAATACGGGATGCCCGTCGCCGCATTGCCCGGAGGCGTTGCATCGATAACCAGCGGCGGCACCGAGGGTGCCAGTATCACGACCGGCTCCGGTTCCGTCTCGCCCTGGGCCACGCTCTCGGTATCGACGGCCTGCGGCGCTACGGACTGGGACAGGTTGAGTTCGTCAAGCTGGTCGATGGTCGCCGGATCCCCGGGGACTGGCGCATTGGGATCGGGCACTACGCGGACCGTTACGACGACATTGTCGGCCGGCGGGATGTAGAACGTCGGAGCCTCCGGATCCAGGAGGCTACCCGAAACATCCGGTGTCAGCTCGCTCACGAGCTGCTCCTGCAAGACTGTTTCGACCAGTTCACAGCCCTCGACCGATGGCACGGTGTAGGTTCGGTAGACCATCACCTGGAACAGGAAGCCGTCGGGCGGGCTCTCCAGGTCAAGGTTCAGGCTGTAGGCCGCCGTCGCGTTACCGGTGTTCTCGACCACGACCGATGTCTCGACCAGCGAGCTGTTGAAGATCGCGGGATTGAAGATCGCCGGATTGAAAATCGCCGGGTTCGCGACGCCCACATTGAATATCGCCGGATTGAAGATCGCCGGGTTGAAAATTGCCGGATTGAAGATCGCCGGATTGAAAATGGCGGGATTGAAGATCGCCGGATTGAAAATCGCCGGGTTGAAGATGGCGGGATTGAAGATCGCCGGGTTCAGCAGAGCCAGCTGCTGCAGCGTGGCTTGAGCAAACTCGGCGTCCTCGGGGTTGTCGAATATCGCCGGGTTGAAAATCGCCGGGTTGTAGATGCCGACGTTATCGGTACCGAGCAGCGCAGGATTGAATATGGCCGGGTTGAAGATAGCCGGGTTGAAGATGGCCGGGGTATAGACTTCTTCGGCGAGGATATTGCCCTCCTCGGGCGACGGCGCCGTCGGATCCGCATTGATGCGCGTCCTGGCCGTCAGTCCATTCGACACTGGCGTGCCGCTCGCGTCGATCTCGAATACCCTGACGTCCACCGACGCGGATGGATCACTCGAGCTGACGTAGATAGTTCTGGCGATGCTCGAGTTACGCTCGACAACTTCGTCGGTCTGCGTCTGCGGCGCGAACTGGTCGAAGGACGCGCTGCCGCCCACGGGCTGGTTGAGAATCTCGATTCGATACAGCTTGTCGGTATCCGTCAGGTTCTGCAAGAACGCGACAAACGCCCTTTGTATGGTGCCCAGAGGTCGGTTGTTGCCCGGCACCGCAAGCGCGACGCCCTGGGTAAGACGCGACGTGTAGATGTTCTGGTTGCGCATCCTGGTGCGGTCGATGTCCGCGGTCCCCGGGGTACAGACCGGGGTAGCCTGGTCGGGATCGAAAATACTGGTCGATCCGTCACTTCCTGGCGGTACGTAGCTGGTCCAGTCGCCGTCGAGTGGCGCAACGACATCGCGGTTGTCGGTCCAGACCGCGTGCAATACTGGGGGACCATTGCCGGGATCCGTATCGAAATCCCAATTGCCCGTATCGTCCCGGACGAAATGCAGCGCAGCCAGATCGATGAAATCACCGAAGAACGGCACCAGCCCGCCCTTGAACATAGGCAGGTTCGGCGGGTTGTACTCGGTCTGCCGACTGACGGGGTTCGAATTCTCGTCGCTGAGGATCAGGAACGGGTACCGGGATGCCTGCGTGGACGGATTGTCGAGTACCGTGTAATCCGTAAATACAGGGACATCGGCCGCATCAGCAAACGCTGCGCGTACGTCGACACTGTGCCGCGGCGTGGTCGCATCCACCGGCAGATCGGTGATGAAGCGATCGAAGACCCCGGAGACGTCCGCGCGGAAATCGTAATACAGCAGGAACACCTGCTCACGGCTGTACTCGAGCGCCGGCATCAGCTGGTGACCGGGTACCTCGGGTTCGTCGATCGGCAACGGGAACGTCCAGTTAACTCCGTCATTGGACGTCGTAACCACGATACGGCCGTCGCCACCGACCTCGTCGAAGTCGGGCACGGCGAGGCCACGGGTCGTCCACGCGACATAGGATCGACCCGACGCGTCGTACGTCATCGTGGGATATCCCGTGCTACGGAACGAGAACTCGGTGGTGCCCTGCTCGAACGGGAAGTAGTTCGGCCCGCTGATAGCCAGCGGCTCCGAGAACGTCTCGCCAAAATCGTCCGAATGGCTGACCATGATCGCATTCGGGTTCATGCCACTGAGCATGCCGTTGGTGCCATCTCCGAGAAGGTCATCACAGCTTCCCGGCCCACTCTTGCCTTGGTTGTAATCGCGGAGGATCTTGCGAAGCTCGTTGCCCTTTTGCTTGTCGCTCTTCTTTGGCTTCGAGCCGGGCGGAAACTCAACCAGCCAGGCTTCCGCTTCCTTCATGACGTCGACAATTTCGTTGCGATCGGCGCCGCTCAAACCGTTGAGCCATGCCGACAGCAACTGCCGCAAAACGAGCCACGGTGTGCCTCCCTTGTCGGCGTCGCCCGGAAACAGGGACGCCGCATCGCCACTTTGATAGGTGATGCCGCCTATCTCGAGCTCGTCGACGGGCCATGCGTCGGCATCGTTCCGCCAGAAGTCTTCGTCACGTGTACAGTCAAGGGTCGCGTTTTCGAACTGCCGCCATGCCACCTGCACCCGGCCGGAGGACGGGTCTACTGCAACATAGGCACCTTGATTGATCGTCCCGGGTGATGACAGCTCGATGGGCTCCTCGAGGAAGCTCGCGCCACAGTCCTCGGAACGCGAGAACATGATCTGCGAACTGGTTGCGGCACTGCCCTCGCCCTGGATTCGGGCATAGGCGACATACAGGTTGCCGCATTCAACCGTTTGACTAATCGGACCGTTGTCGGTCTGCACCTCGATGATCCGGGTTCCTCCACCGCGAGGCTTGTCGACAGCGATCCACGGCTTGTCGATGAAGCTCGAGCCATCGTCATTCTGGTCGAACAGGGTGGTACGAACGTACTTGATAGTGTCGCCACGCTCATCGTTGTTGAGGTCCATGTACGTCGCGACGAATCCCGCGCTCGGCGGATTGTCGCTGCGCGTAAAGGCGATGCCGCTGTAATAGAACAGACCGTGGGTTCCCGGCCGGATGACCGGGTCGGCGGACGCTTCGTAGCCGCCCGGCACGGCGGTCTTCAGCGGTGACGCGAGGCCCTCGGCCGATGTGTCCTGCGGATAACCGGGCAGAAGCGTTGATGTCCAACGGCCCCCGCCGTCGTAAGAGAAGTAGGACGAGATCCACGAATCGCCGGTCGTCCTGCCTTCGGGAAGTCCGGGCAGGTCGACTGTGCGATAGTCATTCGACCCGCCCATCAGGTGGAGTTCGTTGCGAGTACTGACGCCGATCGTCGGCTCGTTCTGGCGCTGCAGGAACGGGTCGCCATCGGGCCACTCGGTGCCCGAAACCATGTTGACGTTTTGCCCTGATATAAGCGAGTTGCCCTGAGCGAGCGCCCCGACAGCCAGGGACAGAAGCAAAGGAACAGACAAAGACGCGGCACGCCGCGCTAGACGATCGGACATCGGAGACCCCCCGGATCTACGATCGAACAGCGTTCGTTCGATTCTTGTTCTTACTTATTGTTTATCCGTTCATTCTAACAGATATGCTGTTATCAAAATGTTTCGGTGAAGGCCTCGAGAGGCAGGAAACCGCGAGATCCCGGGATTCGTGGCCAGTCTGCTGGCTGCCCGGTTCCGGGAGGCGGGCCCGGTGGCACATCGGACCCGTTGCCCCGCCAGATAGCGACGGAGCTACAGGATGCGCAGCACGACGCGGCGATTTTGCGCGCGGCCCTCCGCTGTAGCGTTATCGGCGATTGGCTGTTCCTCGCCGTAGCCGCGCCAGGTCAGGCGATCAGGGTCGATACCCCGGCCAATAAGGTAGTCGCGGACTGTCTTCGCGCGACGTTCGGACAAGCCGCGATTGTAATTCGCGTCGCCCTGGCTATCGGTGTATCCGGCGACTTCGACAACGAGCCCCGGATTGCGTCGCAAGGTCTCGGCCGCTTCATCCATGGCGACCTCGCCGCCCGGTCGGAGCACATCGGAATTGGTCTCGAACTGCACGTCGGGAAGACGGATCTCGTCCTTGATTTCGCAACCGTGGATATCCACCGGGACTCCCGCTTGCGTACCGGGGCACCGGTCCCTGTCGTTGAGGACACCATCGCCGTCAGTGTCCGCATTGCAGCCGCGGGTATCCACAACCGTTCCTGCCGGCGTATTCGGGCAGTCGTCGTTTTCGTCGATCACACCGTCGTTATCGCTATCGATTGGAACTGTGCAGCCGCGGCTGTCGACGATGTCACCAGCCGGCGTGCCGGGGCACTGATCGATGTCGTCCGTTACGCCGTCGCCGTCGGTGTCGACGGGCATCGCAACTGCCGCGCGGTCATCGGGCTTGCCGCCGAAGAACCGCGCTACCGATAAGCCCAGGTACCAGGCGTCGCGGTCGTACCAGTCGATTTCGCCGCGCAACGACCATGGATTCCTACCGAAGTGGTATTTCAGTCCCGCGCCGAATGCCAGTTGCACGGACGTCTGCTCCTCGAACGGTATCGGCCCGCCCTTGGCGCTATTGCTGATCACGGATACGCCAAGTTTGGCGAATGGCTTCAGGTTCTTCTCGGCCCGCCACTGGTAGCCGGCCATGAGTGACGGCACCTCGTAGGTAATTGCTGCGTCCGGGAATGCCGCCGCCACCGCCGGGTTGCGATTGGTGATTCCCGCCTCTCCGAGGTCCGCGTACTTGAGTTCGGCGAACCAGTTCGGCGTGAATTGCCGGCCGATGAGCACATGAAAGCCGGTGTCGTTGTCCTCATCTTCGTCGAGCAGGAAGTTCTGTGCTTCCTTTTCCGGCGCAACGTAGGAATATCCCACGCCGACCCCGACATACCAGCAGCCGGCAAAGCCGGCGCGGTCGAGGCCGGGATCCTCGCCCAAATAAAAGCGCTTGTCGTCGCCCGGCGCCGTGTAATGGCCACACAGCGAATCCGCCCGCGCCCCGATACCCGGCGTCATCGCCAGGCCCACGCACGCGATGGCCGCAGCGGCGGCCGCGCCGACGCGCAATCGGCGGGCGAGCGCGACCAGGCCAATTCCGGCGAGGAATAGCCAGCCCATGCTGCCTGAGCCGGTGACCGCAGTCTCGAGCTCTTCGTCGACGTCGATGTAGTCCGGAATGCCGTCGTTGTCGAAGTCATTGGTCCCTTCGAGCGCATCGTCGATACCGTCGTTGTCGCTGTCCGGATCGACGTAATCAGGCATACCGTCGCCGTCGGTATCGACAGGGGCATCGCGGTCGGGACCCGCTTCGATCGAGTCAGGAATGCCGTCATTGTCGCTGTCCGGGTCCTGGAAGTCGGGAATGCCGTCGCCGTCGGAATCGCCGACGCCTTCGGTCGTATCCAGGATGCCGTCGCGGTCCGAATCCTCGGCCGTGCCGAAGCCGACGCGCCGATCGACCGGGTTTGGGATTCCGTCGCCGTCGTCGTCCGTTACGTCGTCGACGATGCCGTCATTGTCGGCATCCTCGTCCTCGAACAGCGTACCCGCGATGTCATTCGTGCCATCGCCGTCACTGTCGATCTCGCGCCAGTCGCCAATACCGTCAAAGTCGCTGTCCGTCGGCGACGTCAGGGTGCCTTCGTTGACCTCCGGGTCGTCGATGATGCCGTCGCCGTTGCTGTCGGCGCCGCCCGCCTCGGAGACATCGAGCAACGAATCATTGTCGGCGTCGAGATCGAGATAGTCCGGCGCCGCATCCGCGTCCGTGTTGGTCGGGCTAATCGCATCGTCAACACCGTCGCCATTCGCGTCGGCTCCCAACGTCAGATCAACGTCGTAGACGTCGTTAATCTGGTCGCCGTCACCATCGGCAAGCACGTCCAGGTCAGCTTCAACGGTATCCGGAATACCGTCGTTGTCGGCATCAATGTCGAGGTAGTTCTGCTTGCCGTCTCCATCGGTGTCGGCCGGCATAACAGCATCGTCGACGCCATCGTCATTCGCATCGCTGCCTGACGTTACATCGACGTCGTAACCGTCGTCGATACTGTCGCCGTCGCTGTCGAAGCCGAGCGCGACATCGTCTTCTACGGCGTCGGGAATGCCGTCATCATCGCTGTCGGGATCGACGTAATTTGGCACGCCGTCGCCATCTGCATCGTCGGCGCCCTCGACCGCGTCGGGTATGCCGTCGTTGTCCGAGTCGCGATCCATGTAATCGGGGATGCCGTCGCTATCGCTGTCGAGCGGCGTCGCCGGCATCGGGCCCGCCTCTGCGTCGTCGGGTATGCCGTCGTTGTCAGAGTCGGCGTCCAGACTATCGTTGATGCCGTCACCGTCGGTATCTCCCCGCTCCTGACCGTCAGGTATGCCATCGCCATCCGAGTCGGGATTGTTCGGGTCCGTGCCTTCGTCGAGCTCGATGCCGTCGGATATGCCGTCGTTGTCTGAATCGCACGCGCCTACGGTATTGCTTGGCACGCAAGGATCGTTGTCCGCGCCCGCATTCGGCTCGGTCGGAACAGTCGGGGTCGGTGTACCGAAGTCGGGCGTGCCGTCATTGTCGCTGTCCGGGCAACTCGGGCTCGGCAGGTTCGGCACGCAGGGATCGATGGGGTTCGCGTCAACGCCATCGATCACACCGTCGTCGTCGGTATCGATCTGGTCGTCGACACCGTTGCCTTGCGTAGGATTCGTGAAGTCGGTCAGCACCTCGGTGCCGTCGTCGATGCCGCCGTCGTCCGTGTCCGTGTCGAGCGGATCGGTGGCGCCGATACCGGCAAGGACACCGCTGCCGTTCGATTCGTTGCCGTCGCTGAGGCCGTCGCCGTCCGTATCGGGGTCGTTCGGGTCGGTCTCGCCGGAGCCGCCCGTGCCCGTGCCGCCGATGACGATCGTACCCGTCGCACCATTGCCGTCGACGTCCTCTACCCCATCCTGCAGTCCATCGTTATCCGAATCGGCATCGGTCGGATCGGTCGTCGTCGCAGGTTCCGTATCGATCACGAAGTTCGGCGAACCGGTGTCCGTACCGTCGAATGGCGTGCCGTTGGCGTCGCTGACACCCGGGGGCACGGCCGCTGTCACGCCGCTCTCGAGCCCATCGTTCAGGCCGTCATTGTCGCTGTCGGCATCGAGCGGATCGGTTTCGTCACCGGAGTTGGGCAAGCCGTCGGCGCCGAGCGTTTCGAAACCGTCGCCCAGGCCGTCGTCGTCGCTATCGGCGTCGAGCGGGTCGGTGTCACCCGGGTTAACGGTCGCATCGTTGCCGGTCTCATCGCCATCGTCGATACCGTCGTTGTCGGTATCGGGATCGTCGGGGTCCGTCCCCAGCACACTTTCTTGCGCGTTGCTGAGCCCGTCGGCATCCGGATCCGCTGCCGCGTCGTCGAGCGGATCGTTCAGCGGATCCGTGCCGTCGGCAAGCACCTCCGCGCCGTCCTCGGTGCCGCCGTCGTCCGTATCGGTGTCGAGCGGGTCGGTGGATCCGATGGCGGCCAGCGGGCCCGTGCCCTCCGACTCGTCGCCGTCGCGCAGCCCGTCACCGTCGGTGTCCGGGTTGTTCGGATTCGTCTCTCCGGACCCCGTAGTGCCGGTACCGCCGATCGTGTTCAGCGTGGCGCCGTCCCCGTTCGAGTCCTCGTCGCCGTCGGTGAGCCCGTCATTGTCGGAATCGGGATCGGTCGGGTCCGTTGTCGTCGCCGGATCGGCATCCGCAACAAAATTCGGGGAGGCCGCGTCCGTGCCCGCGAACGGCGTTCCGTTGCCGTCGCTCGTACCGCCCGGGACCGGCGTCGTCTGTCCGAGCTCGGTGCCGTCGCGGATACCGTCGTTGTCGGAATCCGGATTCAGCGGATCGGTTTCATCGCCGTTGTTCGGCGAGGCGTCCGCGCCGACGATCTCTGCGCCATCGGACAGTCCGTCGTCATCGCTATCGGCATCCAGCGGATCGGTATCGCCGGCGTCGAGCACGCCGTCGTTACCAACCTCGGTGCCGTCGTCGATGCCGTCGTTGTCGGAGTCGGGGTCGTCCGGATCGGTTCCGAGAACCGCTTCCTGCGCATTACTCAGGCCGTCATTGTCCGGATCGGCCGCGGCGTCGTCATCGCCATTGCCGAACACCGGGTTGGTGCCGTCGGACAGGATCTCGGTCCCGTCCTGCGTACCGCCGTCATCGGTGTCCGCGTCCAGGGGATCCGTGGAGCCCACGCCCGCGAGCGGTCCCGTAGCGTTAACTTCGTCGCCATCGCTAAGGCCGTCGCTATCCGTGTCCGGAAGGTTTGGGTTCGTCTCGCCGGTGCCCGAAGAACTGCTGTCACCAATCGTGTTGACCGTTTGTCCGTCGCCATTCAGGTCTTCCGCGCCATCGGGCAGATTATCGTCGTCCGAATCTGTGTCGGTCGGATCCGTTGTCGTTGCCGGGTCGGCATCGCCGACAAAACCGGGCGCCGTGCCCGCGTAGGGAATGCCGGCCGCGTCGCTCGTGCCGTCGGCAATTCCACCGGTCGAGACACCGGCCTCGATACCGTCGTCGATCCCGTCGCCGTCCGTATCCGCGTCGAGCGGGTCTGTCGGCCCATATGCTGTCAGCACGCCACTGCCGTTGACCTCGTCGCCGTCCGACAGGCCGTCATCGTCGCTGTCGGCGTCGAGCGGGTTTGTTTCTCCGGCATTCAGCACGCCGTTGGGGCCGACTTCCTCGCCGTCGGTCAGCCCGTCATTGTCCGAGTCGGCATCGTTCGGGTCGGTGCCGAGCACGCCCTCGGCCGCATCGGATAGGCCATCGCCGTCGGAGTCCATGATGTCGTCGGCACCGTTGCCGGCCGTCGGGTTGGTGCCGTCCACCAACACTTCGGCGCCGTCCTGGGCACCGCCGTCGTCGGTATCCGTATCGAGCGGATCGGTCGTACCGATACCGGCAAGCGGCCCCGTGCCATTGACTTCGTCGCCGTCGTTGAGCCCATCACCGTCGGTGTCGACGTCGGCCGGGTCGGTCTCGCCGCTGCCCGGCGCGCCGCCCGTGCCACCGATCGTGTTGAGTGTCTGCCCGTCGCCGTTAGCATCCTCGGTGCCGTCGTCCAGGCCATCATTGTCGCTGTCCGCGTCCAGCGGGTCCGTCGTCGATGCGGGATCGGCATCGCCCGCGAACGGCGCATCGGTTCCGCCAATCGGTCCTGCGCCATCAGGATCGGGAACGCCCACCGTCACGCCGCTCTCGATGCCGTCATCGATGCCATCCGCATCGGTGTCCGCGTTGCCAGGGTCGGTTTCAGTCGGCTGCACGACGCCATCCTGGTTGGCGTCTTCGACGCCGTCGGCCAGACCATCATCGTCCGTGTCACGGTCCAGCGGGTTCGTGTCCGCCGGATCTATCGACGCGTCGCCGCCCGTCTCAGTGCCGTCGCCGATGCCGTCGCCGTCGGTGTCTGGATTGTTGGGGTCCGTGCCGAGCGTGGCTTCGTCCACGTCCGACAGCCCGTCGCCGTCGGTGTCCGTCGTGCAGCCCGGACCGGTCGGTACCGGTACACACGGATCCGTATTCGCCGGATCGTCCTGGTCCGGAACGCCGTCGCCGTCGGCGTCGGCCGTGGCCGACTCGAGATAATCGGGAAAGCCGTCGCCATCGGCATCGTCGTCGGCAAAGTTGCCGTTGTTGTTCGCGTCCTCGCCCGACGTCAGGGTGCCGTCGTTGTCGTCGTCGGTATCGCGCCAGTCGCGATTGTCGACCCCGTCATTGTTCGGCAGCGGGCTGTTGCTGCCCGTCGCGTTGCCCGCGGCGGGGCCCGCCACGGTATCGAAATTGTCGTCGAGCCCGTCGCCGTCCGCATCGGCAGAGGCGGGAGTAACGTCGGCAACACCATCCCCGTCTGCATCGTGCCCTTCGATAAGGTCGGGCACGCCGTCGTCGTCTGCATCGGTGTCGAGATAATCGGGGTTGCCGGTGCCGTCCGTATTGGCGATGACGATCGGGCTGCCGCCGTTGTCGGTGTCGTAGGCGTTGTCGAGCCCGTCGCCGTCCGTGTCGTTGCCGGTCGGCGGTGTGTAGCTGCCTTCCGCCTGCGCTTCGACGTTGTCGACGATGCCATCGCCGTCGGAATCGACGTCCAGTGAATTGGGGATGCCGTCGCCGTCGCCGTCGCCCGCGCCTTCGATGCTGTCGGGAATGCCGTCCCCGTCGTCGTCGGGATCGGCGGCGTCGGCGACGCCATCGCCATCGGTGTCGACCGGCGGCGCCCCTACATTGACCGTGGCGACGGCGGGAATGTCGTCGTTCGTGTCGGTCGTCGAATCGATCTGCGTCAGCGCGATATGGCCGATTGCGCTGTTTCCATATCCGCCATCAGCCGTAGCCGTGTAGGCGACGTCGTAATTGAATACGATCGAGCCGCCGGCAGGAACGACGAACGGGCCGAGCCACGTCAATTGCTGGCCGGCGACGGTGAGCGCGCTGTCCGGGTACGCTGTGCCACCGAGCTCTGCCGATGCGGCAACGTAGGTAATCGTGCCCGCCGCCGGTGTCGGCAGGGTATCCACGATGTCGCGCAGCTCGGCGGCCACGGAGCCCGTATTGCTGAACGTCAGCGTGTAGGTGACGTTGCCGCCGCCCGACGGCAGGGTTGCCGGGCCGGCCGTCTTCGTGACGGCCAGGTAGTTCTCGACCGGCTGCACGGGGTCGAACGTCGTCGGCGTAATGCCGCCCGTGTGCTTGATCTGATTGCCGCTGCTGATGTAGTTGACCGGCACGACCGAACTCGGTGACGTGGTCGGTCCCGTGACAACGAACGTGTAGACGGTCGTGTAGTCGGTATCCTGGCTGTTGAGCCCCGTAAGGAACAGCGTGTCCGTCGCGAGTAACGTGTTGCCGCCTGTCATGTCGATGCTCGTGGTCACGAGCTGCAGGCTGTCCGCGGGCCAGTCGGCGAGAACCGCGGGCGCGCCGGCGAACGCCCTGCCGGCGGCCGCACCGATCGTGCCGGTGCTGCCTGTGATCGTGATCGTCATGATGCCGCCGAGTTCGGGCGGGTTGGGCCCTATTACAGTCGTATCAACCTTGTTGGCATTGGCGCCGATGGTTTCGCCCGCGTCCAGCGAGAATTCGACGGCGAGCCCGTTCTGGACGCCGCTGCCGTCGCCTTTGCCGCCGGGCGGCGTCGGTGCCGCCGCCAACTGCGTGCCGCTGCCACCCAGTGCCGGCGGCAGGCCATCGTAGATCGTGACGTCGTGCGTTTCGCCGGTTGTCTCCGCCGCGGCTTGCAGATAGATAAACGCATAGGCCGTCGCTCCATCGGCGAGTGGCCCAAGCGACACGAAGCCGTCTTCGTCGTCGCCGGTGCTGATCGCGGGGCCCGAGAAATTCTCCGTGCCGACCCACAGATCCTCGATGTCCGCACCGCTGTTGTTCGTGATCTCGTAACCGGCATGCATCCCGAAGAACGACTCTCCGGAATCGATATAGAGAACTGGCGAGGAAACGCGGTCAATGTCGACAGCCGCGGCCGCGGGCAGTGCCGCCACTGACGACAGGAGGAACACGCCAGCAGTCAGGATCAATAATCTTCTAGTCACAGCATCTCAACCCAATGCGAATCGTTGGCCGACCTGGCGCGACCCGTGCGCCTGAGATACAGCGATGCAGCAGTGAATCCGCCGATAACGGACCCTGCTCTCATGTCTGCGGTCGGTCGGACAGTCCCATCGACGACGCAAGCGAAGTGGTTGACGGAACCGCTCAACGGCCGGATTCACGACCGGCCGCGAATCACCTTATGTCAATTCAGCAAGACTTATCTGTGAAATAAATCACAACAACAATGTTACGAAGAGCGTGCCGCCCTGGCCCCTTGCGACGAGCAGCCGGCTGTCATCTACGATTAACGTTCGCTACAACCGCGGAGGAATTAGTGCGCGACGCATTTCCTGATGCGCCCAGCGGCACGAAGCAGAAACATTCGATCAGGCGGCCGTGTCGACCTGGGCTCGAGCGGGTCCCCCGAATCGCAGTATGCCGTCGTCGAGCGACTCCCTAAGGAAACCCCTGCCTTCGGAGGGCAGTACTCTATCCAGCTGAGCTACGGGCGCTTAAATCGCGCCCGAAATTGCAACGGATCACCACGCCCGTGACACACTTTTGTGTGCCCGGATCAAGGCCATGACTACGAGACACCAGGGGCGGGAATTCCGTGGGGAATGTCTCATTTCTCAGGATCCGGGGGCGCTTTTTTGCATCAGGAATACAAATCGAGAGCCATGCACTGGTCGGTACAACAGAATCAGACTTGATTGGCGTCCAAAGTGTCATCGGACCAGGGAGGTAAGTCGATGAGGAATTGGATCCCATACGTGCTCGTGGGAGCGGGCGTCGCCGTTTACAACGTGGCCATGGAGGCTGATCGTGACAGTAGCGGCGCGATTGTCGACGCGGGCAATGTTGGCGCGTTCGAACTCAGGGTCGGCGACTGCTTTGACGATGCCAGTTATTCATTCGATGGCGACGATCAGATCACGAGCCTGCCGGGGGTTCCCTGTTCCGAGCCCCACGACAACGAGGTCTATGCGGTATTCGACGTCAATGTCGGTTCGTACCCCGAAGGCGAGGGGATGTGGGAACTTGCGATGAACCGCTGTGTTGATCGCTTCGAGCCGTTCGTCGGTCGGGACTACGAGAGCTCTTCGCTCGACATCCTGACACTGTATCCGACGCCCGAGAGCTGGAAGCTCGAGAACGACCGCGAGGTGGTTTGCGCAGTTTACGACATCGACGCCAACAAGCTGGTCGGCCACGCGCAGGGCAAGGGACTGTAGCCTGCCGTGCGGAAAGCTTCGGCACCTCGCCACTCAAGCGGCCGTATCTACCTGCGACACCCCTGAGTCGTCGAAGCACAGTGCGCCGTCGTCCAGCGAACCCTTGAGGAACTTGTCGCGGTCCTCGAAGTAGTTCTGGGAATTCAGCCAGGGCTCGCGATCGCCCTGTTTCGGCAGCCGGTCCATGACACGCTGCAGGTAGCCCGAGGAGAAACCGGTGACCCAGGGCTGCGACTCCATGCCCGCGTCTTCGGCGCGCAGTAGGGGTACGCACTGCCTGCTACCCGTCTCCTTCATGTGCTTGAGTACCCGGCACGAGAAGCGGGCGATGAGATCGGCCCGCAGCGTCCAGGACGCGTTGATGTAGCCGAAGGTCGAGATCATGTTCGGGACCCCCTCGATCATGACGCCCTTGTAGGTGAAGGCCTCCGGGAATTCGACGCGCTTGCCGTCAACATGGAACTCGGCGCCGCCGAGGACGACGATGTCGAGCCCGGTGGCGGTGACGATGATGTCCGCATCGATCGACTCGCCCGACTCGAGCAGGATGCCCGACTCGGTAAACGTCCGGATCCGGTCCGTGACGACAGAGGCTCGTCCCGAGCGAATCGTCTCGAACAGGTCGTTGTTCGGTATCAGGCAGAGCCGTTGCTCCCAGGGGTCGTAGTCTGGATTGAAGTGCTTGTCGACGTCGTAGTCCGGGCCCAGCGTTCGTCGCGCGTGCCCGACAAGCAACCAGCGCGCAAACCGCGGCCGCTTCCTCGCGACCCGGAAGATCAATGCCTGCAGTCGGATGTTCTTCCAGCGAGTGATCCGGTATGCGAGACGCTCGGGGAGGACCTTGCCGAGCACGTTTGCAATGATGTCTTCATCCGGGAACGCGATCATGTACGTCGGCGAGCGCTGCAGCATGACCACGTGAGAGGCCTGTTTGGCAAGCTCGGGTAGCAGCGTCACCGCGGTCGCTCCGGAGCCGATGACAACCACGCGCTTGCCGCCGTAGTCGAGATCTTCGGGCCACGCCTGTGGATGCACGATGGGTCCTGCAAAGCGCTCGCGACCCGGGAAGTCCGGTGTGTGACCGTGCGCGTAGCTGTAGTAGCCGGCGCACATCAGCAGGAACCCGCAACGTACCTGCCGCAACTCTCCGCTTTTGCCGGACTCGACCTCGAGCGTCCAGGCGCAATTCTCGCTGGACCACTCCGCCTTTACGAGACGCTGCCGGTAGCGAATGCGGCCCGTGATGTCATGCTCGGACGCGGTTTCCCGGATGTACTGCAGTATCGCCGGCCCGTCGGCTATCGCTTTTGCATCCTTCCAGGGTTTGAAGCGGTAGCCGAGCGTGTGCATGTCACTGTCCGACCGGATCCCGGGATAACGGAACAGGTCCCAGGTCCCGCCCATCCGCTCGCGGCCTTCCAGGATGATGAAGTCGATATCGGGCAGCTCCGCCCGGAGATGGCAGGCGGCGCCGATGCCGGACAGGCCGGCGCCGATTATGACGACATCGTGGTAGTTGCTCGTCGAGTCCTCCATCCCGGGGCATCATCCCACGTTTACGCGGGACGTGGCGCGTTTCGGTGCGCCAATCCTAGTTCGCCGCCCGGACGTTTTCCTCCAGGCCGCGGCGCAGGTATTCCAGTGCCTCGTCGGCACGGCCCGTTTCCTTCAACGTGTCGCCGAGCATGATGTAGGCGGCATTGCGGATCGTCGGGTTCTTGCTGGTGTCGAGCACCTCCTGCATTACAGCCACGGACCGCGCTTTCTCGCCGCGCTCCTCGTACACCTCCTGGATCTTTTGCATCTGCATGATCGCGGCCTTCTCCGGGTCGGAAGCGATATCGTGTGTCGAGCGGATGATCTCTAAATAGTCGGTCATGATGTTCAGGAAGGTCTGCATCAGCTGCAGGTCTTCCGGTTTCTGCGCATTGGCTGCGGGCGCGAAAACGAGCATCGCGGCCGCGGTTACGCCAAGTATCTTCGTCCTAAACGTTTGCATGGTCCTTCTCCTTCAAAAATTCTGGTTCGCCAGTCCTGTTGCTTTGCGGCTTCTGCGGCTTCGGCTTCGCGGGCATGCGCGGCACCGGGACCGACCGCACTTTCGACAGGCTCGGTGATGGCACTGCCGGCTTATCCGGCTTCAGGGTGGCGAGGGCCGACAGCGACGGCTTCATCGGCGTGACACCGGCCGGCTGGTAAAGCAGCGGGAACATGGCCACCGCGGCAATCGCGATCGTCGTCGCCGCGACCGCCGGCAGCCAGCGGGTCGGCCGCAGGCGGTCGTCGTCTACGCTCGCGCGAATCCGCGTCGCGAGGTGCGGCGGCGCTTTTATCGCCTGGTAATCCCGTTTCAGCTTGTCGAGATCGTCAGTCATGTTCGGTCACCTGCGTCGCCATGACGCGTTTAAGGTTGTTCGTCGCCTTGTGCAGCAATGCTTTCACTGTGCCCTCTCGGCACCGCATCAGGCGCGCCGTCTCGCCGACCGAGAGATCTTCGAAGATGCGCAACATCACGACTTCCTGCTGCCGGGCGGGCAGTCGTGCGACGAGCTGCCGGACCCGGCGCGCCCGTTCGAAGTCCGACACCTCGCGGTCCGGCGCGTCGCCCGCATCGACAGGTTCGTGCTCCAGCGGCTCGCCGTGGCGCACGCGATTGAATTCGCTGCAGACGTTGCGTGTCGTTCGGTACAGCCACGTGAACGGCTCCGAACGAAAATGGAACCGCCTGAGCCCGGTATAGCTGCGGACGAAGACTTCCTGCGTTGCATCGGCCGCGTTCTGCGCGTCGTAAAGCCACACGCACGCGAGCCGGTATACGCGGTCCTGGAAACGTTCGACGATCGCGTCGAATGCCCTGCTATCGCCGGATTTGAATTGCCTGACCAGTTCATTATCGGAGTATTCATCCACGGTCATCGATTCGATCTATCCGTTCGTGCACGGCGGCGGCATCTGGTTTACCCGCCCTCGCCGTCACGGGCCTGACAGGAAGCCGATGGGCGGCTGGGCGCTTTCGGGCGAGTAAAAAGATCGCACGTTGGGCAGCACCCGGTCCAGTTCGGACACGGACACGCCGAACCACAGCGCCAGCTCGGCAAAATACTCGTCCACCGAGGTCGTCGGCGCATACACGCCGCGCCCGACGTCCAGCGGACTCGCGGCGGAGATGATCGGGTAGTCGCCGAATATCTGCCCGCCGTTCACGGCGCCGCCCATCACGATGTGGTGTCCGCCCCAGCCGTGATCGGAGCCCTTGCCGTTCGACGTGAGCGTGCGGCCGAAGTCCGACGTCGTGAACGTCGTGACCTGGTCGAAGACGCCGAGTTCGACGAGCGCATCGCGGAACTCGATGAGCCCACGGCTGATCGCGGGCAGCATCTCGGCCTGGTTGTCGAGCACATCGTCGTGATGGTCCCAGCCGCCGACCGTGATGAAGAACGTCTGGCGGCTCGCGCCCAGCGCACCACGCGCACCAATCACCCGGGCGATCTGGCGCAGTGCCTGCGAGAAATAGCCGGGCGAGAACGTGGTCGTCAGCGCCGGCGACGTCTGCAGCGCATCGACGAATACCGCCTGGGCGTCGACCGCCCCGCGCAGCCGCCGTGCGAACTCGCGCCGGAAAATGTGCGTCTGCTCGACAGCAAGAAGGTCGTCGACGATACGCTTCTTGAAAGCACCGTACTCGGTGCCGTCGTCGTAGCTGGCGATGCCCGGCGCACCGTCGCCGGTCGTGTCGATACTGTATTCGCTGACCTGGTTGCCGCTCTGGAACACGTTGGACCCGGACAGGGAGATGTTCATCGACACGCCATTGGCAACATTCACGTCCTGCATCAGGTCGCCGATCCGGCCGCCCCAGCCCTGCGCGATGCGTGCATCCGGGACCGCGGTCTGCCACTGGTTGATCTGGTCCGCGTGGCTGAACAGGCCCAGCGGCAGGCGCGCCGTACCGTTGGCCACGGCCTGCGCGTCGTAGGCCTCGAGCAGTGTGCCCACGTTGGCGATCATCGCCGCATCGCCGGCCGTGAACAGCGTCTGCAGTTCCGGCATTCCGGGATGCACACCGTAATTGCGGCCGTTCGACGCGGTCCCGGGCAGCGCCAGCAGCGAGCCCTGCTCCAGTGCGAGGTCGGAGCGTATCGCCCGGTACTCGGCAAACTGGTCGTTATCGGTCGGTACCAGCATGTTGTAGGAATCGTTGCCGCCCGCCAGGAGTATGCAGACCAGCGCCCGGTAGTCGGTTGCGCCCTGGGCGGCGGCTGTCCGTGCCAGCCCCAGGCTCAAAAGCGAAGAGCCCATCGTCGCGGACGCGACGCCGAGCGAACAGCTGTGGGTAAGGAATCCTCTGCGTGTCATCATGATCGTAACTCCCTGTCTACAGACGCACGGCGTAGTCCGGCGAAACCAGTACCAGGTATAGCGCAACGCGCACCCGGATCTCCGCTTCCGGTATCTCGAGCAGAACGGCTCGGATTCCGCCGCGCGTCGCCGGGTCGAGCGTGCCCGCCGCCAGCACGATATCGAGCCGCTCCAGCAGTGCATCGACGTCATCCGCGATATCGACGTACTCGTCGAAATTCAGCGACACCGGCGCGAACGGCTCGGGTGCATCCGTCACGAACTCCCCGAGGACGATGAAGTCGACCAGGTTCGACATGCCGATGATCGAATTGCTGGTCGTAATCTGGAACTCGGGCGCGACCAGCCCTGCCGCCGCGATGTCGCCGGCCGGCGAGTGCGCCGGCAGGAAGAAATTGAACACGCTCGGCGCCGACAGCGGATGCTGCTTGCCCAGCTCCTGGAGGAAGTAGCCGGTGTTGGCGATGAAGCCGTCGTCGCTCGTCGCCCCGAACTGCCGCAGGATCGCGGCGTAGCGCACGACCGGCTCACGCAGCTTGCCGAATACACCGAACGGGTCCGGCGCCGCCGTGGCTTCGGGGTCCAGCAGCACGGCGCGGATCACGGCCCGCATGTCGCCGCGTACGCCCGTATCGTCGCCATTGAAGGCGCGGGCCACGCGTTCGACATAGGCCGGTGACGGATTCGAGGTGACCAGCCGCTGGATCAGCTGCTTGCCGATGAACGGGCCGACGTTGGGGTGCTCGAACAGGTTGTCGATCGCGGCCTCGATATCCTGCATGCCCGTCTGGCCGTCGGGGACCACGGTGCCGTTCAGCAGGTTCTTGGGCCCGGGCTCGTGCTGCGCATCGAACATCCGCATCGGCACCCGGAAGTTCGGCACCGGGTTGCCGAACGTGGCGACGGGGCCGCCGAACGACAGGCCGGTAAAGATCTTCGCGAACTCGCGGATCTCGGTATTGGAATAGGTCGGGATCGGGTCGCCATTGCCGTCCAGCTGCAGCGTCCCGTCGATGTTCAGTTCGAACAGGCCGATCGAGAACAGCTGCATCACCTCGCGCGCGTAGTTCTCGTCGGGGAAAGTGTTGTTGGCCGGGTCCGAGCGGCGATTGTTGACGTGGCTCAGGTAGATGCCCATCGACGGGTGCAGCGATACGGCCCGCAGCAGGTCGCGGTAGTTGCCGAATGCGTGGTCGAGCAGCATGTCGTAATAGCCGCTCATCGCGTAGGGATTGATGATCAGTGCGTCGACGTTGTCGGAGACGACAAAGATCTGGCTCAGTGCGAATGCGACCCTTTGCCGCAACACGTCACGGGACGTGACCGTGCGATGCCACCAGGCCAGTCGGCGAAACAGGATCAGGTACTCGATATCGTTCTCGTAAGCAGCGAACTCACCAGCGTCGCGTCGCGCGACGAGGTCGGTCACGATGTTCGAGTGACGGCCCACGGGGATCGAGAATTGCCGGTCGAGCCAGGACTCATGCCCCTCACGCGCCAGTGCATCGATCTCGCCGAAGGGCAGGCCGAAGGTTGCCTGGGCGGCGAAACGCGAGGCGTCCGCCAATTCGGCGGCAGTGGGCGGTTCCGGCGCCGGCCCAGGCGGGGGCGGAGACGTTCCTCCACCGCTGCTGCCGCCGCCGCAGGCGCTGGCCAGCAGCAACGTCGCTATCAGACCGGTCCAGTGGCCGACTCGCCGTTCTCGGATCGATGCTTCCATTCGCTTACCTCCGGGTACGTCCCTAGCGGTTCGTGCAGCTAAAGACCGATCGGTTTACCCCGACATGACATAATCCCGACCCGTCAGCGTTCGCCGGGCGAGTAGCGCTCTGTCTCCCGGCGCTCGACGTCCTCTCGGTAATACGCCACGTCCTTGAACTCCTGCCGCACGTAGAGCGGCGCCTGGTCGTCGAAATGCGGTGACGAAGGGTCGTTGCTCTGCCCGCCGACGAGGATCGATTTCGCACGGACCGTGTCGCCAAACTCGACGACCGCGACGAAACTGTTGCCGTTGTCGCCATACAGGCGTTTCGTGCCCTCGCGGCGTTTCGCGCCGAAGTCCGCGAGCGCACCCCAGCGGCTGTTCGCCATGCCCACGGCGAGGCTCGGCTTGCTGTCGTCGTAGCTGAGGTCGATCGCGCCCGACAGTCGCTGGAAGCGATTGATCTCACCCCAGGGAATGCGCCAGTCGCCGAAGTCCTCGACCAGCATGGCGACGGTCTCGGCGAAGACCGCGAGGCGCTCCTCGACCGGCACGTCGCGGCCGAGCTGATTGACCGCCTCCATCTCGCTGACGCCTGCAGGCCGTTCACGGCGGTCCAGCTGCTTCATCCCGTAGAAATGCGCCAGCGTCATTGCCACCGAGTCCTTCCCGGTCTCGAGATTCCACGCCCGCAGCACTTCGATCGGCTCGGATAACGCCGGGTCTTTCTGCGCCACGCTGTCCCAGGCCTCGAGCAGACCGCCGACCGGGGCCTCGAACCCGGGCAGGTACGGGTGGTGCGCGAGCTCGATCAGGCTATCGAGCGTGAGGTCATCGACATCCGAGAGCACGCGCACGGCGTTCACGCCGCGGAAATTCTCACGGTCCGGCGCCATGTACGTCGGGTAGTCCTCGCGCTCGGGGCTGAACTCCGCCGCCGCGGTAAACGGCGTGGAGTTCGCGTTCTGTATCCAGCCGTTTGGCGGGTTCAGGATCGTGATCGCCTCGTCGACCGTGTGCAGTCCGTTCCAGTCCGTCGCGGGGTCGCTGCCGTCCACCGGCTGCGAGTAGTCGAAACGCACATCGCGCCTAGGTATGAAATTGCCGTGAAAGTAGGCGATGTTGCCTTCCGCGTCGGCAAACACCGTGTTGTTCGACGAGTTAGTGCGGATGTTCATCATCTCGCGGAACTCGACGTAGTTGTCGAGCTTCGTGCGCGTGTACGACTGGATCAGCGCATTGACCGGGTCCCAGTTGATCTTCGTCACCGTCCACTTGCCGTCGGTCGTGTGCGTTACCGGCCCGTGGTGCGTGTGGTAAACGTTGAACGTGCGCTCGCCGGTGCCGTCACCGTCCTTGTACCTGAGCGTCACCGTCGAGACCTCGACCGGCCGCAGCTCGTCCCCGTAGCGATACACGAGCTTGCCGTCTTCGCGACGCACGTCCTCGACGAACTCGTCGATAAAGTCGACGTAGGTCGAGGTATGCATCCAGCCGGTTCTCTCGTTGAAGCCCTGGTAGACGAAGAACTGGCCCCAGGTCACCGCGCCGTAGGCATTCAGTCCCTCCTCGCTGACGACGTGGACCTCGCCGCGAAAGTAGAACGAGGTGTGCGGATTGATCAGCAGCATCGCGCTGCCCGAGCGGGTGTGCTCGCCGGCGATCGCGAAACCGTTGGAGCCGCCGCCGGGCACGAATTCCTTCTCGACTTCGCGTGCCGCAGCGATCGGCTCCTCCACGTTATCGCCGCCATAGAAGCGCACGATCCGCTCCAGCGGTATCTGCTCGATGTCACCGCCGATCGAGCCCTCGCTGAAAAACATCGGCATCCAGGGCTCGAAGCGGGTCAGCAGTTTCGGCTGCACCTCCGGGTGCGTCAGCAGGTAGTAGTTGAGCCCGTCGGCCCAGGCGTCGCACAGCGCCCTGAGCCAATCCGGCGCCGCATCGTACGCGGCTTTCGCCTCGTCCACCGTCATGTAGAGCCGCGCGCGCAGGTCACTAAAGATCGCGCGCTCGCCCTCGATCTCCGCCAGGCGGCCGGTCGCCCACACGTAGTTGCGTTCGATGCGCGGGAAGTCGTCTTCGGCCTGCGCGTACAGCAGGCCGAACACAGCATCGGCGTCGGTCTTGCCGTAGATATGCGGCACGCCGAAGTCGTCGCGGATGATCTCGACGCGGGATGCGCGCGCCTGGAGCCGCGCCCGCTCGGCGTCTGCCGCGGATGCCGGAGGTTCGGCCGGCGGCGTGCACGCGATGAGCGCGAGGCAAACAGCGAACGCGAGAGCGCGTGCGAGCAGGTTCGTCATGGCTGTGGATTCCTGTGTGTCATCGTTGCTCTTGTGGGGGCCGCCCCGGCCACTCCCCGAACTGCATCTCGAACTCGATACCGAAACCGATGTTGCTTTCGCGCTCCTCGATGAGGAAATCGCGGGGCCAGTTTATGTAAGTCAGCAGCTCGATGAATAGCCACTCGCGCGAGATCTGGCGTCGGTAACTAAGTTCTATGCCGTAGTCCCGGACCGGCACTTCGTAATCCGTTTCCCCGGTGCTGTACATGGCATAGGACATCGCGGATTTCTGCGACAACCTTCGGTACGCGACAAGCTTGGTCGTCCAGGAAAGCCCTTCGACGTCCTCCTCGGCGACGACGATCGAATAGGAGCGCAGCATCCAGTCGTCCGCGGGAACGTGGTCCAGGACGTTCTGCACCGAGATACCTGCGCCGCGCTGGTTTTGAACGAAGACGCGCGGCGTTACGCGCCACAGCCAGTCATCGTCGAATGCCTCGTGCCAGCGGTACGTGGCCCGGACGAAGGGCTCCAATGGTGTCGCCATACGCACGCCCGCATCGAATGACCAGCCCCGCTTCAAGGTCTGGTCGCGACTGTATCCGACGCCGACGAGCCAGTCTTCATCGTCGAAGTCGTTGAAGCGGTCCGGCAACGTATCGATTTTGTCGCTGCCGGAACCGTCCACGAAATCGTTGACGTCGCCACGGCCGAGCAACAGGCTGGTTCGCTTGTTTATCGCCGGCAGCCCGAACCGCGCCTTCAGCCGTATGCGTTCACGCAGCCCGTCACGCGGGTCCCACTGCGCACCGACCGACAGGCGGCCGCGTGTGACGTTGACGCCTTCCGCGACCTCGGCAGACCCGAACATGTTGTCGACGGCCTGCGCCGTGCCGACGACTACATCCTCGACGGTGCGCTGTGTAAGATCGAGCAGCGGCTCCGGCTGCACAACAATAGGGACGCCGTGGAACACTTCCTCCGGCAGGCGTTCAATGTAGTCGTCGGTCCTCGCCGGGGCTATCGGCTGCTGCTCGGCCTCCGCCGGTACTTCCTCTTCGTTCGACGCGGCGCAGGCGCCAATCAGCAGCAGAACTGCAAGCCGGATTGCCCGCGTGCCGCACACGGTCAGGGGCTCCGCGCCTCGTTCCGGAAAGCGGGTGCCATTGCAGTGGCGGCCACCGGGTGTCTGGGACGGGCGTGGCGCGTGTTCGCTGAAGTCATGATATGGCCGGCAATACGAGACTCGCGAGGCTCAGCAACAGGAAGAATCCGCACATGTCCGTCACGGTCGTCAAAAGCGGTCCGGACGCGACCGCGGGATCGAAATTGAAGCGCTTCAATAATAGCGGCACCGTGCCTCCTATCGAAACGGCGACGATGGTGTTGACGGCGAGCGCCGCGCCGACCACCAGACCGAGCACCGCGTTGCCCTTCCAGATCCACGCGGCGAGGCCGAGCAGCAGGCCCAGCGCGATACCGTTGATGATGCCGACGCTTGCCTCCTTGCCCCAGACGCGCAGCACATCGCGCGGCAGCGCCGCGCCCAGCGTCAGTTCGCGCATACTCACGGCGACGGCCTGGTTCCCGGAGCAGCCGCTCATGTCAGAGACAATCGGCAGGAACACGGCGAGCGCGATGACGGCGGTTAGCGTGTCCTCGTAAAACGCGATCACGCTCGCCGCGATGATGTTGAGGACGATGTTGATGCTGAGCCACGACAGGCGCCGCGCCGAGCGGACGGTGACCGGCATGCTGCGCAACTCGTCGCCGCCGATGATGCCGGCGGCCTTCAGGCTGTCCGCCTCGGACTTTTCCGCCAGCGCCTCGAGAACCGCGCGCCGGCGCACGATCCCGAGCATCATGCCGCGCGCATTCACGACCGGGACGGCCGCAATGTCGTGCTTGTCGAAGAAGTTCTCCAGCTCGCTCAGGTCCGCCTCCGGGCTGACCGTGTACGCCTCTTTCGCGAGCTCTCCGATCCTGAGCGACGGATCGGCAAAAACGAGATCGCGGATGCGAATGACGCCCTTGAGCTTGTGCTTCTGCACGACGACGTAGACGTAGTGAACGGTGAGCAGCGAGTACTCGATATCCTCGCGCGTCAGGTCCTCGACCACCTCGCGCACCGTGAGCGACATCGGGTAGTACGCGTATTCCGTCATCATCAGCCCGCCCGCCTGGTCGGGTTCGTAGCTGATCAGTTCGCGGATTTCCTCCGCATCTTCCTCGTCGAGTTCGGCGATGATCGCCTCGGCGTCGTCGCTATCGAGTTCCGCCAGCACGTCGACCCTGTGGTCGCTGGCCAGCTCCTCGACGATGGGCGCCGCCTCCTCGGCGGGCATCTCCTCGATCAGGTCCGCGGCGTGCGCATCGGACACGACCTCCAGCAGGTCCGCCGCCTTTTCGGGGGGCAGCAGCGCCAGCAGCCGGCGCTGGTCGTCCGGAGCAAGCAGGTAGACCTCGTGCACCCTTTCATCGGGGTGCAGCGCGTCGAGCATTGCCGCAATTGCCGCCGCGTCGCCCGACTGAAGCAGATCTCTCAGTTTCCCCTGCACTTCCTGTTCTGCTGCCTGCATCGGCCTGCCCCTGCACAAAGAGATACCGCGCCCAATAATACGCCGCCGGCAGTTGAAAACCTCGCGGCGGTCCTCGATATTTAGGCGACGCAGGGCACCAGCAACGGCCGGCAGATGATCAAGAAAATCCTGAACCAGGTAGTCGATGCAATTTCGGCGCCGCGCACGGAAAGCGACGACAACGAGAGCCGGGAGGCGGCATTGCGCTCGGCAACCGCGGTGCTGATGCTGGACGTCGCGCGCTCGGATCACGTGTTCGAGGAGAGTGAATTCGAGCGCGTGCTCGAACTCGTCGAGCAGCATTTCGGCCTGTCGGCGGAAGATGCGGCGGAACTCGTCAACGCCGCCGACGAGAAAGCCGAAGACCTCGTCTCGCTGCACGAATTCACGCAGCTGCTGCACCACAACCTCGACGAGGACGAGAAAGCCCGGATCGTCGGCCTGCTGTGGCAGGTCGCGTTTGCCGACGGCCGGCTCGACAAGTACGAGGACTCGCTGGTGCGCAAAATCAGCGACCTGCTGCACGTCAGTCGCGGCCGCAGCATGCGTCTCAAGCACGACGCCGAACAGGCGGCCGGCTAGTCGCCGGTACCCGCGTCGCGGCGGCGGATCGTGGCCTCCGTGTTCCGCAATTCTCCCTCGAGCGCCGCGTCGCGGTTTGCCGCGATCGCGATGCCGATCTCCTGCAGCGCCGCGTCGTGTTTCCCCTGTTCGACCAGCGCCAGCGCGAGGTTGTTTCGCGCCGCGATGACGGTGGGATCGCGTTGCAGCAAATCGCGGTACGCCTCCTCTGCGGCCATGTACTCCCCGAGCGCGAGCCGCGCATTGCCGAGCCCGAACAGCGCGACGGTGTCGCCGGGCCATCTGCCAAGGGCGGCCCGCCAGGCGATGGCCGCTTCCGCAGCGCGGCCGGCCTCCTCGAGCGCCGCAATCGCCGCAAAGTAGCGCGAGCGCTCGGGGTTCGCCGGCAACTCGTCGGGTGCGAGCACGACCAGCCCCCAGTAGTCGCCCCGGCGCCAGGTGTGCATGAAGGTCCTGGTTGCGGTGACGCGCCGCCAGTCCGTACCGGAGCGGAGTATGACCTCGTTGCGGTCTGCATCGATGCCGACGACCACCGCGTAGTGCCAGCGCGGGACGGCGGCGACACCCAGGTTCTGTAGCACGAGCACCGGGCGGCCGGCGGCGAGTTCCGCGCGGATCGCGGCGAGATTGCCGTCGATCACGTAGGGCACGCGGCCCTCGGTACGCGTGGCCGCAAGGAGTTCGACCTGCAGGCTGCCCTGTCTTCCCGGCAGGTAGACCTTGTCCACGATGTCGTCGAGCGACACCGCTGCCCCGCCCTGGTTAAGAACCGTGGTCAGCGCCGCCGGCCCGCACTGGTAGCGCTGCTGGGGATAAAACGGCGTGTCATCGAGCTCGATTGCGCCTGCGGACGCCGGCAGCTCGCTCACCGACGGCGGGATCGACGCACAGCCGGCGAGCACAACGAAAAGAGCCGGCAACAGCCGGCTCAAGTCGAGAACTCGTATCTTGCCGAACACGAAACGGCGACTAAACGCTCTTGAAGATGTCCGTGACGCCGACGAGTTCGAGGATCAGCAGCACGACGAACACCGCACCGATCAGTCCGAGGATGTCACCGCCAGCGACCTGCTCGTCGAGCTGGCCTTCCAGCGCCAGCAGTTCCGCGCCGCTGAGTCCGTTGAGGCGCTCCACGACGATGGCGCGGTCGACGCCGAACGCTTCGAGCTGCCGTCCGACGTCCTCGCGCGCCAGCAGCACCTCGATACGGGACAGGCTTGCTGCCCTGGATTCGTCGTCCAGCATCTGCGCTGTGCCGATCATGCCCGCTGGCGCCGCCTGCGCGAATCCCATGCAGATAATGGACACTGAGATAAGGCGCAGCAGCGCGCCGCGTGCTTTGTGTAAACCCATGGTGCCATGCCCTTGCTAAGCGAAATCGCGGCTACTATAGCACCCGCGCGAACAGGATAAACCGTGCCCACGGCACACTTTTCTGCAACATTTGCGCGTCGCTGCGTTCATACTAAGCCGGGGGTTAGAAGCTGCCGGAGTGAAGGTCACGACGATGACTGCGCGGCAACGAATACGTCGCCCGTTAGGGACAATTGTGCTGGCCGTGGCGCTCGGCGGTGCCGTGGCAGGCGCGGCCGAGCTCGAGGACCGCGCCACCCGCTGGCACGTCCATACCGCTTCCGGACTCGATGCCGTCGTCTTTATCGGCGCGCTCGCAGGCAACAGCCTGCAGTACGAGCAATACCGGCGCGAGGTCGATGCCATTCGCCCGCGTCTCGATGATAAGGCGCGCGACGCACTCGAGCGACTCACCGAGTTTGCCGAACTCCACGGCATGCTGCTCGGCCCGAACCTCGCGCTGATCTTCTCGGCGGGCCCGGTCGACTCGCTCGACGACGTGATCGCCTCCGCCCGCGAGCCCGACGTTCACCTGCGCCCCGGACTCGAGACGTCAGGATACTGGGATCCCCGCGAGTGGACCTGGGTCCGGGACGAGACCCTGCCGGACGTACTCGCCGTCTTGCTCGGCCTGCGCGACGCGGGCTTCGAATCCTACTGGCGGAAGAACGCGGCGCCGACGCTCGACATGCGTGTTGACGCAACGCGCAAATACCTGCAGCGATTCGACATTATTCCCGAGCACGAACGACTACTGGGGCGTTCGCTCGACCCCGAGATCGAACTCTTCCTGCTGTACTTCTCGAAGCCTTACGGCATCCGGGTGACCGGCCAGCGCTTCGCGTCGCATTACTCCTACCCGATGTACGTGCAGCTGCGCACGGCCACCCACGAGATGTTCCACCCGCCGTTTGCGCGCGGCGACCAGTCCGTGTACGAGCGGCTCGAAGCACTGCGGAAGGACCCCTGGATGCAGTCGATCCTGACCGGCCACGATCCGGCGATCGGTTACAACACTCTCCCGGAGCTGCTCGACGAAAGCGCCACGCAGGCGCTCGACCAGCTCGTCGCAGACCGCATGGGTTTCGACCAGGGACCCGGCGCACGCTGGCGCACAGCCGACGGCGGCATGCACATGCTCGCCGCAGCGATCTACCAGATGCTGTCGGAGGACCGGTACGGCGAGACGGGCGGCGATTTCGCCGTGTGGTTCGATTCCGCGATCGACCGCGGGCTGTTCGAACCCGCAGAGGTCAGGCGGCGCGCCGCCATGATCGTCGGCCAGGACGCCGTCAATCGCTGGAACGGCGACTAGCGGCGGTTCAGTCTTCCTTGATGGCGCTGCGGATGCGCTTGTAGCCGAGTTTCAGCTCCTGGCCCAGATTGCCGAGTGCCTCTCCGAGGCCCTCTCCCGTCTTGCCGAGTTCCGCCTTCGACGAGAACTCCTGCATCTTTTCCTCCAGCTCTTCCCACTCGTCCTGCGCTTCCTTTGACGCCAGGTGGATCTTGAGCCTCAGTTCGTCGCGCTTCTGCTTGAGATCGGCTACCAGGTCTTCGAAGTCGCCCATGTCAGTCTCCTGCTGTCTTGCACATATTCATTTGGAGCGCTCCCCGGACCGATATTCTACCCGGAATCCATCGCGCTTCGAGAAGCGCTCCTACAGTGCCGTCAAACCTTGCCGTAGGAGCGCGCCTGGGCGCGCGATCAAGGCCCGATCGTTCTTCGAGATGCGCTCCTACAGTACCGTCAAACCTTGCCGTAGGAGCGGGCCTCGGCCCGCGATTTCAGCGGGAATCGATTGCGTGTCCGGCACCGCCACAAGAACAGTAGCTTACTCGATCAGCATCGGCTGCTCGATGGCGCCGACGAGCCTGCGATGGAAATCGGCAAATTCGTGATACTCGTCCGGCCCGAACGCGTCCCCACCGCTCGTGTACTCGAGCTCGAGCACCCAGCGCTGGTCGCTGCTGTCGATCTTGCGCCGCCAGCTGCCGAAGCGGGATTCGTCGGCATCCGGCTTTTTCGCAGCGATGCGGAAAGCGGACGCCCGCGGCTGCCGCACGGTTGTGACGGTCGACACCGTCAGCGGCGCCGGTATCTCGAAGCCGAAGCGGCGCTCCGGCAGGCGTTCGTAGTCGAGGAAGGTAGCCTCGAAGAAACCGGGCAGCCTGAACGAACCGGCATCGATCGGCAGCCGGTACTGGAGCTCCACGACCAGCTCGCCGCTCGCGTCGAAGACATTGTCGACGAATGCGTCGTCGACGATCGCGTCGGAGTAACGGTCGGCCACCCAGCGCTGCATGGTGCCGAGCATCTCCGAGGTCTCGATCTCGCGAAACTGGCCGCGCATGTCGGCTGCCTGGTAGCCCGAGAAGACGCCCACCTCCGTGATGCGCAGCTCGTTGCCGGTTATGGCTTCGATGTCGCGCTCGACCTGCAACGCCGAGTCGCCGACGGCGAACTCCGGAATCGGCAGCAGCTCGGGCGAATCCCCCAGGACCAGCGCATGGTTGCCGGCCATGTAACGCGGCGGGGTGGTGCCCAGCCTCAGGTCCTTGTCGGTCGCGTCGATGTACAGGCGACCGCCCTCGACCGGAACCGAAACGATCATGTGGTCGAACTGGTCGATGTTCGGCAGCTCGAGCAGGATTCGCTGGTTGAGATTCACCAGTGCGAGTTCGGCCGGAACGCCCACGGCTTGCAGCATCGAGACCAGCAGCACCGCATGATCCTTGCAGTCGCCGTATCGGTCACGCAGCGTCTCGCGGGCCGTCTTGGGCACGTAAGCGCGGCGCCCGAACTCGATGGCCTCGTAGTGCAGTTCCTTTTGCACGTAGTGGCTGATGATCTCGATCTTGCGCTGCGCGTCGTCGACGCCCGCTACGAGCCGCGCCGCCCTGTCGGCGACGCGGTCCGTGCCCAGCTTCTCGGCAATCGTCTCGAGGTAGTCCTCACCCGCCTCGCGCCAGCTTTCGCTGGTCGTCCCGAGGGTGACCCAGGGCAGCATGCGATCGTACCAGGGCTGCATCGGTTCCCAGCGGTAGACGACGGGCTCGGTCGTCTCCCACACCAGGGATCCGTTGCGCACTACCGGCGGCTCGATGCCGGACGAACGGTAACTCAGTTCGTCGTATTCGCCGGTGACGAACACCGCGCTGTAGCCGATCGGCCGGCTGCTGGACAGGTAATGGATCTCCAGCGGGAAAGTCTCATCCTCGACGTTGATTCGCTTGGTCACGACAGCCTCGATCACCATGCCCGGTGCGAGGCTCGGTACCGGCAGATGCGCCGTCTTCTCGGTGCTTGCCTCGTAACCGTCCACCGTGCTGGTTACGTAGTACGCGGACGCGTCGCCTTGCGCCACGATCTCGCCCGCCGCGTCCCTGACGAGCAGGCTGTTCACGTACATCTGCTCGAACGCCGGGTCGAAATTGAATTGCAGCGTGCTGTACTGGGCAACGCCCTGCGCATCCTGCACCTTGATCTGCTGCAGCAAGGTGCGGGTCAGGGATTCGCCGCCGTCGAATTCGTAACCGGTGATCCGGTTAAGGAGCCACGCGCCGTAGCCGTCGACGGTGGTCGCGAACGAAGCGTCGTCGACCCGCGACCGTAGCTCAGCGGGCAGCGCCACGGCCGGCAGGAATTCGCTGATGCTCGCGTTCTCACCCTCGCCGAGGATGCCATTGATGCTGGCAAGGTATTCCTGGATCGTCGCGTTGGTCGGCGAGTACTTCAGCGCCGCGGTAAAGGAGTCGCGCGCCTCGAGGTACGACTTCAGCTGGTATTCGGCGTAGCCCTTGTAGAAGTAACTTTCCAGCGAACGGTAGTTCTTCTCTATAAGGCGCTCCGCCAGCGTGAGGACATCCGCCGGCCTGTCCATCTGGTCGAGAACCTCGATCTTCGCGTAGGTCAGGTCGGCGCTGAACGGCCGGTCCTCGGTCATGCTGTCGAGTATCGCGAGCGCCTGGTCGTAATTGCCGCGGCGGCTGTGCAGATCCGACTGCAGCTTGCGAAGCGGATCGGTCATGCCTTCCGCCGCGTAACGATCGAATGCGACCTCGACACCGTCCCAGTCCTCGCGGTCAGCGAGCAGCCCCGCGTAGAGCGCGAACTCGTCGTCTTCGCGGTAGCCCTCCGCGAACAGCTGCTCGTAGACCCGCAGGGCCTTGTCCTCGTCGCCGTTCTGGTAGGCCAGCCACGCATCCCAGCTGCGTACCGCGAGATCGTCGCCGTAACGCGGTAAGCGCGGCTGCAGCCAGTCGTAAGCTTCCTGGTACGCATCGATCTCCGCGAGCACGCGGAGCGCATTCATCACGTAGGCCGTTTCGCTGGTATCGAGATCGGCCGCCTGCGACAGGAACCGGAACGCATCGCGGTAGCTGCGCGCATCGAAGTAATGGGTTCCGAGCTGGTTCAGGAAGTAGGCGTTGGCCGCTTTTTCGCCGGCCGAGCCACCTCCCTCGATGACGGTCGGGGAACCGACCAGCCGCATGCGTTGCCACAGCGCCCTGAGGTCGGCAACCGTTCGCCGGGCATCGGCGGGCCCCCACGCAGCCAGCGTGTAGGCACAGTGCTCGTTGGCGACAACCCAGAAATGATAGGTGTAGTCCACTTCGTCGACGGCTTCGCTGCCGACCAGGTAGCGTCCTGCCGCGTCGTCCTTGTCGACGTCCGACTCGGTGTGGATAAACGGCGTCGGGTAATCCTCGCCAAAGCGCGCCATCAGCACTTCGAGCAGGGCCAGCCGCGACGGCGCCTCGCCCTGCCAGCAAATCGGCATAACCACGGCCCCGTAGCCGCGATCGCTCAGGAAGCCCACGTCCGCATGGGCGTAGTCGTCCTCGAGCGCGGGCCATGCGACCCATGTGCGAGCGGGCGGATCGATCTCGTAACCGAACGTGCCGGAAGCATACCGTCCTGCCGGGCTCTCCCCGCCGTCGCCGGCCGGGAGCTGCATCGGCAGCAAGGAAAGCGTGAGCAGCAGAGCCCTGTAACGCATGCATTCCCCTTGAAGGTACGACTGAGCCCCGGGAGACAGCCGGGAGATGATCCTGAACAGGCAACGAGACTAGCAGCGATCGCGGCGTGACGGCCCCACGGACGTCACATTCCATATATAATCCCGGCCCTGCATCCGGGGAATGCCCGGGCGTTACGACATAATAAAGCGGAGCAGGACCTTGGATCGCGACCAGAAATTCTTCGACATGTACTCACTGGTGATCGGCGCCCTCGCCATCATCGCACTGGGTATCTTCGTGCTGGCGATGTACATCTCGGATCGCACGCAGGAAGTCTTCACTCGTGAAGGCGCCGAGTACCAGGCCGTCGTCGCCGCGCGGATTCGTCCGTTCGGCGAGGTGTACATGCCCGGCGAGGAAGCGACCGCGGCTGCGCCGACGGCCGCAACGGTGTCGGAGCCGGAGCCGGTTGCGGCGGCGCTGTCCGGCCCGCAGGTCTACAACAACGCCTGCCTGGCCTGCCACGGCGCGGGCATCGGCGGCGCTCCCATTCTCGGTGACGCCGACGTCTGGGCGCCGCGCATCGCGCAGGGCATGGAGGTGCTGAAAGACCATGCCATCAACGGCTTCCAGGGATCGGCGGGGTACATGCCGGCCAAGGGCGGGCGTGTCGACCTGTCGGACGAGGAAGTCGCCAGCGCCGTCGAGTACATGGTGACCGAGTCGCAGTAGCGCCTGGAACAACCTAAAACCGCTCCAGCGCCCGTAACGACAACGCCTCCGCCACGTGCGCGGCGCCGACCCGGTCGGCGGCCGCGAGATCCGCGATGGTGCGCGCGACCCGCAGCACGCGGTGGTAGGCGCGCACCGACAAGCCGAACCGTTCCAGCGCCTCTTCGAGCAACCTGATCCCGTCCGCATGCGGGCGGCACACCGCTTCGAGCCGCTCGCCCTCCAGTGCCGCGTTGCAGCCGCCGTTCCGGGCATCGGCGAGCGCCCGGGCCTCGACCACGCGCTGCCGGACGATCGTGCTGCGCTCACCCGCGGCCGCCGCGTCCCGCAACGTGTCTTTCGATGGCCTGCCGACCTCCACGCGCAGGTCGATGCGGTCGAGCAGCGGCCCCGAGATCCTGCCGCGGTAACTCGCCACCCGGTCCCGGCTGCAGTGGCAGCTGCCACGAGAGTCACCGAGGTAACCGCAGGGGCAGGGATTCATCGCCGCAACGAGCTGCACGCGTGCCGGAAAGTCGGCCTGGTGCGCCGCCCTCGAGATCGTAATGACGCCCGTCTCCAGCGGTTCGCGAAGTACCTCGAGGACGTGGCGACTGAACTCGGGCAGTTCGTCGAGGAACAGCACGCCGTTGTGGGCACGCGATACCTCGCCCGGCCGCGGCCCCGGGCCGCCCCCGACGAGCGCGGGCGCTGACGCGGTGTGATGCGGCGCCCGGAACGGTCGCTGCAGCCAGCGCGCCAGGTCGATCCGCTTGCCCAGCACGGAGTCCACGCCTGCCGTCTCCAGCGCTTCCCGGTCGCTCATCGGCGGCAGGATGCCCGGCAGGCGGCGCGCCAGCATGCTCTTGCCGGTGCCCGGTGGCCCGATCAGCAGCAGGTTGTGGCCGCCGGCCGCCGCGATTTCGAGGGCCCGCTTCGCGCCCGACTGCCCGCGTACGTCGGCGAGATCCGGACCTTCCGCATCGCCCGGCGACGGCCGGACTGCCGGGGCCGGCTCGATGGTCCGGGCCCCCTTGAGGTGCGCGAGAACGTCAAGCAGGGTCGCGACCGGGTACACCGTACATCGCGCGAGCGCGGCCTCGTCGGCATTCTCGCGCGGCACCACCAGCGCGTTGCCGGCCTCGCGCGCGCGAAGCGCCGCGGGCAGCACGCCCGGCACGGCGCGCAGCCCGCCGTTCAGCGACAGTTCGCCGAGGAACTCGGTGTTCTCGAGCGAACGTGCAGGCACTGCTTTTTGCGCGCAAAGGATTCCGACAGCAATCGCGAGGTCGAAGCGCCCGCCGGTCTTGCGCATGTCGGCGGGAGCGAGGCTGACCGTGATGCGCTCGCGGGGAAATGGCAGCCCGGAGTTGATGATGGCGCCGCGCACGCGGTCGCTGCTCTCCCGGACGGCGGTCTCCGGCATGCCCACGACGTGGAAGCGCGGCAACCCGCCGGAGAGAAACACTTCGATCGTGACGCGCGGCGCACCGATACCGAGCTGCGCGCGACTCGCAAGAATCGCGATACCCACGGGCCCTCCTTGGCCTTCAGTAATGTCGAACCTTCCCGGAGGAGCGCGCCTGGGCGCGCGATCAAACCCCGATCGCGCTTCGAGAAGCGCTCCTACAGTACCGTCAAACCTTGCCGTAGAAGCGCCCGTGTGCGCGCTCCTACAGGGTCAGTCCGGCGAAGCCTCCAGCTCGGCGACCTGCTTCTCGAGCGCCTCCAGTTTTTCCCGCGTGCGTGCGAGCACGGCCTCCTGCACCTCGAATTCCTCGCGCGTGACGAGATCGAGCTTCTCCAGGCCGCCGCGCAGCACCGCGCGAAAATTCTGCTCCAGGTCTTCGCGCATGGTGCGCAGGCCGCCAGGGAGCGAGTCGGCGAGTTTCTTCGCCAGGCCTTCGATGGACTTGTCGTTCATAGCCGTTTGATACCTGAGCGGCGGTGAAAAGACCAGCCCGGAATCCGGACGAAACGGGGCAATTCGCCGCCGCTCAGCGACGCACTCACCAATTCGGGGCATCGCCCCGAGGGCGTGCGCCAAAACGGTGCGTTTGTTGCGGTGCAACCAGAATAATTAATTGATTTTAAATAAAAATTTTCAAACTGGCACGAATTCTGCTCCTGCATAGATGACGTGCGGCCCATCGGCCAATCACATTTACTGGAGCTACAACGATGAAAAACTTGATCAGAACCGGAACGATACTGACGCTGCTAACGGCTAGCGCTGCTGCTAATGCCGGTTGGTCAGCCAATATCGGCTGGCAGAGCGACTACTACTTCCGCGGCATTTTCCAAAAGTCCTCATCCGCTCAGGGCGGTGTTGATTACGAGACGGGCGGCTTCTATGCCGGCGTCTGGGCAGCCGATGTCGGTGGCGGAGTCACCGGCGACGGACTGGAGGTCGACTACTACCTCGGCTACGGCGGCGAAGCCGGTGATTTCTCCTATGGCATAGGCGCCACTTTCTACACCTACACCGGCGACTTCGACGATACCTACCAGGAAATCAACCTCAGCGGCGGTTACAGCATCGTCACCCTGGATATTGCACTGGGAGAGTACGACAACTTTGGAGGCCCGACGCTCGACTATCAGTTCTATTCGCTGACCGCCGAGTACAACGGCTTCTGGGGCCAGTACGGCACCTTCGATGACGACTTCGACGGCGATTACTGGCAGGTCGGCTATGACACCACCATCGCTGACTTCGATGTAGGCCTGAGCCTCTTGTACTCGGACGAGACTCTCGTCGGAACGAGTGAAGAAGCGCTGATTTTCTCGTTCGGCAAGACATTCGATATCAAGTAATCAACAGCGGGGCGGGTCGCTCCCGCCCCGCTCGTCTGACACCGCAAGCAAGGGGAATCCACTCATGAAACTGATCACCGCGATCATCAAGCCCTTCAAGCTCGACGACGTCCGCCAGGCGGTCGCCGATATCGGCATACAGGGCATCACCGTGACCGAGGTCAAGGGCTTCGGTCGCCAGCGGGGCCACACGGAACTCTACCGGGGCGCCGAATACGTCGTCGACTTCCTGCCGAAAGCCAAGATCGAACTGGCCGTCGACGATGACATTGCCGAGCAGGTCTTCGAGGCCATCGCTACCACGGCAAGAACCGGCAAGATCGGCGACTGCAAGATCTTCGTCACCGACCTTGCCCGTGCGCGCGGCGTCGGCCATGCCGTGGACGACCTTCTCGGCCAGCTCGTCGGGCACCACGACCTCGATGCGGAGCTTCGGCAGGAGCTCCACCTCGTACTC
>JAAUYE010038185.1_pt1 | contig 36242 bp, 30 predicted proteins | sample 7278081 | NCBI WGS metagenome assembly JAAUYE01 (sample SAMN14350131, study PRJNA611818) | marine sediment metagenome | isolation source: surface marine sediment (0.6m) | place: French Polynesia: Moorea | collected 2018-08
CGATGTGACGGTGTACGTGTGGATTAATTGCCTCAAGGGCGCGCGCTTTATACCATAGCCGGCTGCGGCCAACAACGCTGTTTCAAAAGGGGTCAGAGCCCTGGGGCTCTGACCCCAATTATGTGATGACTGTGACGATCAAGACGCCTGACGAACAGGACAAGATGCGAATTGCCGGTCGGCTGGCGGCGGACGTGCTCGACATGATCGAAGATTATGTAAAGCCGGGAATTACGACCAATGAAATCAATGAGTTGTGTCACCGGTACATCACCGAGGAGCAAGGCGCGGTCCCTGCCCCGCTGAATTACCGCGGTTTTCCGAAGTCGGTGTGCACGTCGGTGAACCACGTCGTCTGTCACGGCATTCCCGGGGATCGCAAGCTGAAGTCGGGCGACGCGGTCAATATCGACGTCACGGTTATCAAGGACGGCTTCCATGGTGACACCAGCCGCATGTTCTTCGCGGGCAAGCCGACGATCCAGGCCCAGCGGCTCGCGCAGGTTGCCTACGACGGCATGTGGCTCGGCATCAACGAGCTCGGTCCGGGCAAGCGCCTCGGGGACGTCGGAGCCGCCATCCAGAAGTTCGTCGAAAAGCACCGCTGCTCGGTTGTCCGCGAATACTGCGGTCACGGCATCGGCCGCGGATTCCATGAAGAGCCACAGGTGCTGCACTACGGCACACGCGGCACGGGCCTCGAGCTCAAACCCGGCATGACCCTGACCGTGGAACCGATGGTCAACGCGGGCAAAGCGGCCGTGAAACTGCTGCCGGACGGCTGGACGGTTGTTACCAAGGACCACAGCCTCTCGGCCCAGTGGGAGCACACCGTGCTGGTCACCAAGGACGGCTACGAAGTCCTGACCCTGGGTGCCGCCGATCGCAGCTGACGGTGAGGCAATGACGAATTCCGCCGCGGCAGAATGGAGCCGGTCGTTTGCAGACGATCCGGCCATGGCCATGCTGCGGGAGTCACTGCAGGACGATCAGCCGGGCAGCAGCCGGAAGGCGCTCGAAAACGCCGGCGCCAATATCCGCGACCGCTTCCTGGCCGGCGAATCGGTCGTCGACCTCGTGCACCTGCGTGCCGCCGTGATCGACGAGCTGCTCATTCACCTCTGGCGCACCCACACCAGTTACTCGACCGGCGTAGCCTGCCTCGTGGCGGTCGGCGGTTACGGCCGTGGCGAACTGCACCCGTCGTCCGACGTGGACATCATGCTGCTCCTGCCGGACGACCTGCCCGAGAGCTGCGAACCCGAATTGTCCGATTTCGTCACCGCGCTGTGGGACGTAGGCCTGGAGATCGGCCACAGCGTGCGCACCGTGGATCAGTGTTTCGAGCAGGCGCAACAGGACCTGACCGTTGCGACGACCCTGATCGAGGCCCGCCTTCTCGAGGGCCCGGCGGCGCTTTATGAGCAGATGCAGGCCGTCATGTCCCCGGACCGGCTGTGGCCGCCCGCGAAGTTCTTCGCCGAAAAACGCAAGGAGCAGATTGCGCGGCATCATCGCTACGGCGACACGGCCTACAACCTCGAGCCCAATGTCAAAGGCAGCCCGGGCGGCCTCCGTGACATCCAGGTAATCGGCTGGGTCGCGAAACGACACTTTGGTGTCGAGACGTTCGATGAACTGGTCAGCCACAAATTCCTGACGGCCGGCCAGGTGCGGCGCCTGCACGAGGGCCAGGCGTTCCTGTGGCGGGTCCGGTTTGCCCTGCACGTGCTCACGGGCCGGCGTGAAGACCGGATCTTGTTTGACCACCAGATCAAGCTCGCCGAGATGCTCGGCTATGAAGACGCGACCTACACACTAGCCGTCGAGCAGCTCATGCAGCGCTACTACCGAACCGTCATGGACCTGAGCCGCATCAACGAAATGCTGCTGCAGCTGTTCGAGGAAGCGATCCTGATGGACCCCGACGCTGCGCCCGAGCCGCTGAACGAGCGCTTCCAGGTCAAGAACGGTTTCCTGCAGACGATCGATGACCAGGTTTTCGAGAACGACCCGTCGGCCTTGCTCGAACTGTTCCTGTTGTTGCAGCAAAACCCCGAGATTCGGGGCGTCAGCGCCTACACCATCGGCCTGATCAAGCGCAATCTTCACCTGATCGACGAGGAGTTTCGCCAGAACCCGCGCAATCACCGCCTGTTCCTGTCGATTCTGCGCGCGCCCGAGGGCGTCACGCACGAACTACGCCGAATGAACCTGTACGGCGTGCTCGGGCTCTACATCCCGGCGTTCGGCCGCATCGTCGGCAGGATGCAATACGACCTGTTCCATGCCTATACCGTCGACGAGCATACGTTGTTCGTCGTCAGCAATCTGCGGCGTTTTGCGCTGGCGCGATTCGATCACGAATACCCGCACTGCAGCCGCATCATGCAAAATCTCGAGAAGCCCGAGATCGCCTACCTCTCGGGCCTGTTCCATGACATCGCCAAGGGGCGCGGCGGCGATCATTCGGAACTGGGCGCTGTCGACGCCGAGGCGTTTTGCCTCGAGCACGGGCTCAGCCAGTATGAAGCGCGCACGGTCGCGTGGCTCGTTCGCCATCACCTTATCCTGTCGACCACGGCGCAGAAGAAAGACATCGGTGACCCCGAGGTCGTCAACGATTTTGCGTCGCAGGTTCGTGACCCGGCGCACCTCGATTACCTGTATGTACTGACCGTCGCCGATGTTCGTGGCACCAACCCCAAACTCTGGAACTCCTGGAAGGCGCGGCTGTTCCGCGACCTCTACGAACTGACCCATCGGGCGCTACGTCGTGGTCTCGAAAACCCGATTGATCGCGAGCAACTGATCATCGAGAACAAGGCCCACGCCCGGGATGCTCTGCGCGCGGCCGGCACCAGCGACGAACGCATCGACGCGGTCTGGGCACTGGTCGACGACAACTATTTCCTGCGTCATCGCCCCGACGAGATCGCCTGGCATACCGAATGGCTTGCCGATTCCGATACCGCTTCGGAAATCGGTCTCGTCGACCTGCGCCGGCAAGAGAAAGGCGACGGCGTCGAGGCGGTCCTGTACACGCCGCGCACACACCCGACGTTCGCGCTCGTCACGGCCGTGCTTGACGAGCTCGGCATGACGATTGTCGACGCCCGGGTCATGCCCATCGGCAATGGCTATAGCCTGGACACCTTTATTTTCATGGAGGCGGACAAGAGCGTGGAGATCGACGAGGCGCGACTCAACAAGGTCCGCCGCTCGCTTACGCGGACGCTGACGTCCAGCGAGGAAGACATTGTCAATGTAACCCGTGCCGCGCCGCGGCAGGTTCGGGTCTTCAAGACTGCAACCAGCGTCGAATTCGGCGACAATGCGGCTGACGGCCAGACGGTCATGGAGATTGTCGCCGCCGACCGGCCCGGCCTGCTGAGCAAAGTCGGGCAGACCTTCCTCGCGCAGGAGATCGACATCGCGGCCGCCAAGATCATGACCATTGGTGAACGCGCTGAAGATGTCTTTTATATTTGTCGGCGCGACGGCTCTCCGCTGGACACGGAAGCGCAGGATCGGTTGCGCGACAGCATAATCAGAACCCTGGAAACCTGATGCAGGACTTGATCGATATCATCGAGCGCGGCTTCGAACAAAGCGGCCGCATGGAGAACGCCGACGAGCGGGCGCAACTGACCGCTGCCGTTGATCAGGCGATCGCGGCACTCGACAAGGGCGAGGCGCGGGTCGCCGAGCGGGTCGACGGTGAGTGGCATGTCAACCAGTGGCTGAAGAAAGCCGTGCTCCTCAGTTTCCGGCTCGCTGACAACCACGTCATTCCGGGCGGGTATAGCAAATTCTTCGACAAAGTGCCGATGAAGTACGCGGAATACTCGGAACAGGATTTCAACGAAGACGGCGTGCGCGTCGTCCCCGACGCCATCGTGCGGCGCGGCGCATTCGTCGCGCCTGACGTGGTGCTGATGCCCAGCTACGTCAATATTGGCGCATTCGTCGACTCCGGGACCATGGTGGATACGTGGGCCACGGTCGGCAGCTGCGCTCAGATTGGCAAGAATGTCCACCTGTCAGGCGGTGTCGGTATCGGCGGCGTGCTGGAACCTGTGCAGGCTGGGCCAACGATCATCGAGGACGACTGTTTCATTGGCGCCCGTTCCGAGGTTGTTGAAGGCGTGATCGTCGAGCGCGGGTCGGTACTCTCTATGGGCGTTTACATCGGCCAGAGCACGAGAATCTACGATCGTGACACCGGCGAAATCAGCTACGGCCGCGTCCCCGCCGGTTCGGTCGTGGTGCCCGGCAGCCTGCCATCCAAAGATGGCTCGTATTCGCTATATTGTGCGGTCATCGTCAAGCACGTCGACGAGAAGACGCGCGCCAAGACGAGCCTCAATGAACTCCTCCGCAATGCAGAGTAACCAGGCGACGCCATGCTGACGGTATACGGAATCAAGAGCTGCGATACTTGCCGGCGGGCAAGAAAGTACCTGACGGAACACAACATCGAGTTTCGCTTCCACGACTTGCGCGATGACGGTCTCGATATCCAGATGCTGGAACGCTGGTCGGAGCGCATCGGCTGGCAGAAATTACTCAACAAGCAGAGCCTGACCTGGCGCAAGATTCCGGAAGTCGATCGTAATGACATGACGCGCGACAAAGCGCTGGCCGCGATGATCCACGGCCCGACGTTGGTCAAGCGCCCGGTGCTCGAAGCCAACAAGTTCATCGCCGTAGGCTTCTCGGAGAAGCGCTTCGGCGACTTTATTAACCGGAATGAAATCTAGCCGATTCGGCCCGTGATGTAGTCTTCCGTGAGCTTGTGCCGCGGATTGGTGAAGATCGTGTCGGTCTCGTCCACTTCAACCAGCAACCCCAGGTGGAAGTACGCAACCCGCTTGGACACTCGCGCCGCCTGCTGCATCGAGTGGGTAACGATCACAATCGCATAGTCCTCGGCCAGCTCGTCCATGAGGTCCTCGATACGGGCCGTTGCAATGGGGTCCAGCGCGGAACAAGGCTCGTCCATGAGGATCACCTCAGGATTGACCGCTATGGTGCGCGCGATACATAGCCGCTGTTGCTGACCGCCTGACAGCCCGGTCCCGGGCTCGTCAAGCCTGTCCTTGACCTCTTTCAGCAGCCCGGCACGCTCCAGGCTGTTGTGCACGATGTCGTCGAGTTCCGCCCTGTCGTTGGCGAGGCCGTGAATACGGGGACCGTATGCGACATTGTCGTAGATGCTCTTGGGAAACGGGTTCGGCTTCTGGAACACCATGCCAACACGCGCCCGCAGCGCGACCGGGTCGAATTCCTTACTGTAGATGTCCTGTCCGCCAAGCGTAATCTGGCCGGTGACCCGCGCCGATTCGATCGAATCGTTCATACGATTGAGGCATCGCAGGAACGTGGATTTGCCACAACCCGACGGACCGATCAGGGCGATGACTTCCTTCTTGCTGATTTCCAGCGTGACATTCTGGATCGCGTGATTGTCACCGTAGTGCACGTTGACGTTCTCAGCGATGACGTAGGGATCGGCGCAACGGACTTCGCCGACGGTTTTCCCCAGCCCGGTCAGCTGTTCCGGAAACTCGGCGGCAATGCGGCTTGCGTCCCGATCAGTATCGACAGGACCGGCAACGTCGACATCTGGCTGCGAGGCCATTACGTCATTTTCTGTCAGGTCCGATTCCGTCATATGCGCCATTCTCATACAGGCTCTCCATTAGCTCAACGCGTGCCTACCACTTTTTCTCCATGCGCTTGCGAATTATCACGGCTGCGAGGTTCATGAGCAGCAGGAATCCCAGCAATACAATGATCGCTGCGGAAGTGCGCTCGGCAAACGCGCGCTCCGGGCTGTCGGCCCAAAGGTAGATTTGCACGGGCAATGCGGTTGCCGGGTCGGAAAAACCGCCCGGTACGTCAACGATGAATGCCACCATGCCAATCATCAGCAACGGCGCTGACTCTCCCAGGGCGCGGCTCATTCCGATAATCGTGCCGGTCAGCATTCCCGGCAGTGCCAGCGGCAGTACGTGATGAAATACGACCTGCATCTGCGACGCTCCGAGGCCCAGCGCCGCTTCGCGAATCGAAGGCGGTACGGCCTTGATGGCCGCTCGTGATGCGATGATGATGACGGGCAGCGTCAGCAACGACAGAACCAGCCCGCCGACCAGGGGCGCCGATCGCGGGATGCCCATCCAGTTGATGAACACGGCCAGGCCCAGCAAACCGAACACGATTGATGGCACCGCAGCCAGGTTGTTGATGTTCACCTCGATGAGATCCGACCAGCGATTACGCGGTGCGAATTCCTCGAGGTAGATTGCCGCGGCGACGCCGATCGGGAATGCCAGCACGACGGTGACGACCAGCATGTAAAAAGAGCCCATCAGGGCGCCCTTGATACCCGCCAGTTCCGGATCCCGCGAGTCGCCGTTCGAGAACAGCGCCCAGTTGAAATGCGTTTCCAGGTATCCGCGTTCGCGCAGCGATTCGACCCAGGCTATCTGCTGGTCGGACATCGGCCGCAGCGACTCGTCCAGGGTCGCGTCGATATTTCCCTTGATGTACATGTCGACGGTCGATGCCGCCGGAAACCAGATGGACTGTCGGGTTCCCAGCAGGTCAGGGTCCGCCTTGATCATGTCCTGCATCTGGTACCCGGCACTCGAGCTTACAATCCGGTACAGCTCGCGCCGGTCTCCCCGGCCTGTAACCTCTGGGAATTCTCCGCGCAGGGAACTGCGGACCAGCCCGTCAAAATCGGCATAGGCAATATCCAGCTCACCGCCGGGCGCAATCACGTCGGCGCTGAACTCGACGTCGAGACGCAAATGGGTCTGCACGAACGCCGACGACCCTTTCGCAAACAGGTCGAGGAAAAACACGCCAAGAAATACGACGCCGACGGTCGTCGCGAGCATGCCGCTGAACTTGAACAACCGCTCACGGCGGTGGCGTCTAGCCAGGCCGGCCTCAACTCTCTTGCGAGTTTCGATTGACGAGGGCATCAGTCGTATTGCTCCCGGTACTTGCGAACGACGTTCAGGCCGATGACGTTGAGCACCAGCGTGACAACGAACAGCATCAGGCCGAGCGCAAACGCGGCGAGCGTCTTGGCGCTGTCAAACTCCGGGTCGCCGACGAGCAACGTGACGATCTGCACCGTCACTGTCGTTACCGCTTCGAACGGGTTTGCGGTGAGATTGGCTGCGAGGCCTGCTGCCATCACGACAATCATGGTTTCGCCGATAGCCCTCGATACGGCGAGCAGAATGCCGCCGACGATACCCGGCAGCGCGGCCGGCAGGATGACGCGGGTCATCGTCTCGGAGCGGGTGGAACCGAGCCCCAGCGCTCCGTCACGCATGGCGCTGGGCACTGCGTTAATCGCGTCGTCGGAGAGCGAAGAAACCAGCGGGATGATCATGATGCCCATCACCAGCCCCGCAGCTAGCGCGCTTTCCGAAGCAACTTCCAGTCCCAGCGACTCGCCCGCGCGGCGCACCCAGGGCGCCACAGTGAGCGCAGCAAAGAAACCGTAGACGACCGTCGGAATACCGGCGAGCACCTCAAGCAACGGCTTGGCGATTCCCCGAACCCGGCGCGACGAATATTCTGCCAGGTAGATCGCCGTCATCAGGCCTACCGGCACGGCCACGACCATGGCAATCGCGGTAATCAGCATAGTGCCCGTGAACAGCGGCACCGCGCCGAAGCTGCCGGAGGAGCCGACCTGGTCGGCACGAATAGCGGTTTGGGGACTCCAGTTGAGACCGAACAGAAACTCGGTCGCCGGGACCTTCTGGAAGAACCGGATCGCCTCGAACAGCACCGAGAGCACGATGCCGATGGTTGTGAAGATTGCGATACTGGAAGCCGCAATCAGCGCCAGCAGTACGATCTGCTCAACGCTATTGCGCGCCCTGAAGTCGGGGCGTATGCGCCGCCAGGCAATGGTCGCGCCGAGGCCGCCAAGTCCCAGCGTCAGCACGGCGAGTATTTTGCGGCTCAGCGCCGAGTATTCATTGAACCGGTTGGCCGCATCAGTGAGCGTGGCATCAACGGTTCCACTCACGGCGTCTCCGGCGGCGAGATTCTGGATATTGTTGACAAGCAGGTTCAGCTCGCCGGCTGACAGGTTGCGTTGCGCTTCGGGTAGTCCCTGCACCACCAGGGCAACGATCATGCGTGGCTCCAGCAAGACCCACAGCAACAGCACTGCCAGCGCGGGCAACAGGCACCAGATGGCCGTGAAGTAGCCGTAGTAACCGGGCAGCGAGTGCAAGGCCGTACCGTGCGCAGGACCGCCAACCACCGCCACGGAACGACCACGTCCCATGTAGTACGCGGCGACCGCCATCGCGCCAATTATTAATATCAGCGTCGTACCTTGCACCAATCTTCCTCAGCCGAAATACAACAGCGGCGGCCCTTACAGGACCGCCGCTATCAGGATCTGCGCCTTCCCTAGTGGCCAGCCATGGTCAGCGGCTCGAGGTTCCTGACACTCGCGCTCACGGCGCTGCGTTCCTCTGCTGGCATCGGAATCAGGCCACGCTCGGACAGGTAACCCTCGTCGCCCCAGGCACGCTCCGAAGTGAACTCGCGGAGGAACTCACGGAGCCCCGGGATTACGTCAACATGCGCCTTCTTGGCGTAAAAGTACAGAGACCTCGACACCGGGTAGTCGCCGTCGGCAATCGCGTCAAACGTCGGCTTGTGTCCGTCGACCTTGGCGCCCTTCACTTTCTCCGAATTCTGGTCGAGAAAGCTGAAGCCGAAAATGCCGAACGCGTTCGGGTTGGCCTCGAGTTTCTGCACGATCAGGTTGTCGTTCTCGCCAGCCTCGACGAACGCCCCGTCTTCGCGAATCGTGTGACAGATCGACTTGAATGCGTTGCTGTCACTCTTCTTGAGGTCACTGATCCACGGGATCGACTTGCAGCCGCCCTCCATGGCCAGCTCGACAAACGCGTCGCGCGTACCGGAGGTAGGCGGTGGCCCCAACATTTCGATACGGACGTTGGGCAATTCAGGGTTGACGTCTTTCCAGGTCCGATACGGATTCTCAATCAGTTCGCCATCAGCCTCGCCTGGCACTTCTTTCGCCAGGGCGAGAAAGATGTCCTGGCGCGACAGTTCCATTTCAATCGCGCCGATCGCGTTAGCAATGACGATGCCGTCGTAGCCGATCTTCACCTCGATGATTTCGGTCACGCCATTGCCGGCACAGGTGTCGACTTCCGACTGCTTGATGGCGCGCGAAGCGTTGGTGATGTCCGGATGGTCGACGCCCACGCCGTCGCAGAACAGCTTGAGTCCACCGCCGGAACCGGTCGACTCTACCTTGGGCGTCTTGAACTCCGTGCCGCGGCCAAATCGCTCGGCGACGACGGTCGAGAAAGGATAAACCGTCGACGAACCGACGATGTAGATATAATCACGGTTTGCTTGGGCCTCGGCGTCAGTCGCGATACCGGAAGCCAGTACAGCGCATGCAAGCAGCACCAGTACTGTGCGTGGATTGGTCACTTCGGGTCTCCAGATGGATTGTTTAACGGCGACAAGCTTAGCGATCAATTGTTACCGAATTGTTGCAAAGCGGGGCTGGAAAGACGTCATTGCTGAAGCATCGAGTATTCATTAATAAGTAATACTTTCATATAGTTACAGGATAATCCCGGAAGCAATGTCAGCATCTGAAATCCACCCGTCCATCGTGCTGCTCAAGGAGTTGGTGCAGCGCCCCTCGGTCACCCCGGAAGATGCCGGCTGCCAGGACGTTCTGGCCAGCCGACTCGAGGCGCTCGGCTTCGAGTGTGAAACGATGGTATTTGGCGATGTCACGAATCTCTGGGCCCGCAGAGGGTCAGAGTCGCCGGTTCTCTGCTTCGCCGGTCATACCGATGTCGTTCCGCCCGGGCCGGAGAGCGAGTGGAATACCGATCCGTTCGATCCCGTTGTTCGGGACGGCGTGTTGTACGCGCGCGGTTCCGCGGACATGAAAAGCGGATTGGCGGCAATGATCGTCGCGCTCGAGGAGTTCATCGAATCGCACCCGGAACACAAGGGCAGCCTGGCGATGCTGATTACCAGCGATGAAGAAGGCCGCGCTCGTGATGGCACGCTCAAGGTCGTGGAGACGCTGCAGGCGCGCGACGAGCATATCGAGTGGTGCGTCCTCGGCGAGCCCTCCAGTCAATCCCGGCTGGGAGACATCGTTCGGGTCGGCCGCCGCGGTTCACTCAGCGGAATGCTGACGGTACAGGGAATACAGGGGCACGTCGCGTATCCGCAGCTGGCGGATAATCCCATCGGACGATTCGCGCCGGTGCTTGCCAGTCTCTACTCGACCGAATGGGACCAGGGCAACGAGTATTTTCCGCCAACGAGCTTTCAGGTCGTCGACATTCGCGCCGGCCTGGGCTTTCCAAACGTTACACCCGGCGAACTCAGCGCGCGTTTCAATTTCCGTTATTCGACGGAATGGACGCACGAGCAGCTCAAGGCCAGGGTCGGCGAGATCTTCGACGCCCACGACATTGACTACGAGCTTGACTGGCACCTCTCCGGAGAACCGTTCCTTACCGAACCGGGGCAACTGATAGATGCGGTCACCGAAGCCGTAATAGCGGAGTCTGGCGAACTGCCCGAGTTATCGACGGGCGGCGGGACCTCGGACGGTCGGTTTATTTCGCCGGCCGGAACCGACGTCGTTGAACTGGGGCCAGTCAACGCCTCGATTCACAAGGTCAATGAGCACGTCAGCATCGCTGACGTCGTCAAACTGACGGCAATGTACCAGCGGATAATGAAGCTACTGCTTGCGTAGCTGATTCCAGATACCCACAGCACCGAGCCCCAGCATCCAGACGGTGACCCAGGCCGGCATCGACAGGCCGAGGAAACTCCAGACGACTTCGGCGCATTCGCCGGAGCCCTTGAACACCATCGACAGCGCTTCGCCCAGCGGGAAATTGTCCAGCATGTAGTCGAGACCCGGGCCGCAGGCCGGGACGTCGCTGGCCGGAAGATTCTGCAGGCGCCAGTGCCAACCCGCAATACCCAGGCCACTACCAGCAGCCACGAAAACCAGCGCCGCATACACCCAGCGGCCCCAGCCAGCCGGGTTGTGCAGCGCTGCTGCAAGCGCAATAACACCGAGCGCGATTACGGCCACGCGTTGCAGCACGCACAGTGGGCATGGGGCAAGCAGCAGAATATGCTGGGCGTAGAGCGCGAAGCCCATGAGCCCCGCACAGATCGCGAAACCCAGGAAATTCAGGGCACGGCGCCCCGGAATGCTTATCGTCATCTAGGTATTGAGCTCGGACGCGTCGGAAATTCCAGTATGACGTACATCCCTGCCGCGCACCATATAGATGACATATTCGGCGATGTTCTTCGCGTGATCACCGATGCGCTCCAGCGAACGCGCCGTCCAGGTGACGTTCATGACGCGCTTGATGCTGCGCGGGTCTTCCATCATAAAGGTAATACACTGCCGCTGAATGGCGTTGTATTCCTGGTCGACGTCCTCGTCTTCACGCACCACCTCGAACGCCTCATCGACGTCCAGCCTCGCAAATGCGTTCATCGCGTCGCGCAGCATGTGCGAAACGTGCGTGCCGAGCGTTTTGAGTTCCCGGTATGAATCGGACGGCCTGTCCATCCCGGCCAGCTTGGAGGCCAGGAAGCCGATCTTCTCGGCCTCGTCGCCAATACGTTCGAGGTCTGTAATCGTTTTGATGATCGCCACGATAAGCCGCAAATCGCCAGCAGCCGGAGCACGGGTTGCGAGTATGCGGCTACATTCTTCGTCGATGCTGACTTCCAGGTCGTTGACCTTGTAATCGTCTTCGGCAACTTTGAGCCCGAGCTCGCTGTCGCCGCTGACGATAGCTGCGATTGCCCGAGCCAGCTGCGCCTCGACAACGCCGCCCATCGTCAGGACATTGCTGCGCAGGTCCTCGATGTCCTTGTTGAAGCGGCGAGAAATATGCCCTGTCAGATCAGATGCTTCCATCGTCTTGCCCTACCCAAGCCAGAGGCCTTGAGCCTACTTCCATTTCCACTGCATGTCGATCATCAGACGGTCAAAGTCGCGCTTATTACCCGAGGCCACGTCGATTTCATTGATGAAGTACTGCGCCCCGATCGTCCAGCTCTTGTTGATACCGACGTTGAACTGCAGCCAGTGGCCCTTGCTATCCGTACCACCGCCGCCGAAGTCCGAGTCCGTGACGAGGCCCAGCATGGAATCCGCTTCCTTTTCCGCATAGTAATAGGTGAACTGCATCTGGCCGCGGTCCTTGGCCTGGCCGATCTTGGCGCCCAGGGTCCAGCCGAGATCGTCATCATCGGCGTCACTGTTCGTGACGACGTCAGCGAAGACCAGCATGGGCCAATCGCCGACATTGAATGAAGCCTCGGCAAATACCTGGGTCAGGTCGTAGTCGTACAGGTATACGCAGGTCGCGCCAGCCGTCGTGCCGCAGGGCAGTCCGCTTGCCTCCACCGCTGTATTGCCGAAAAAGTCACCAGGGTCCGTGGGATCGCCATACGTCGTTTCGTTCCCTGCGGTGGGAATCGAGTAGTAGCCGATACCGCCCTTCAGCTTCACGTCACCCAGGGTCGCCGACCCGCCCAACTGTCCACCGAATGCGAACGTGTCGTTGCTCTTGCGCGTATCGCTTTCGAGAAATGATCCAAACGCGTTGGCGAAGAACCAGTCGCGCTTGTACTTGAGCGCAATGCCTTCCGGCGTCCAGTCACCGTCCCAGGTCAGGGGCTGACCGCCGACGCGAGTCAACGGGTTCTTGAACTTGCCCGCGATCAGGTTCAGGCCATCGGTCACTTCCCAGTCGGCGTAAGCGAGGTTCAATACGATACTTTTCGAGGAGCCACCGCCGCCAAGGGTCTGGTTTGTCGAAACCGGGTCGTCCCCACCGGTCGCCAGGCCGAATCCAACTTCGATGTCGTCCGTTACATCCGCCTTGACGTTGGTACGGGCGCGAATCCGGTTGCGATTACGGGTCGAACTTCCCTCGACGTCGATCCATTCGTAGCGATAGCGAAAGTCCCCATCCATCGCGATACGATCCGACCAGCTCTCCGTCGCCTGGGGCATGTCCGCAACTGTCGTTTCGACGTCTGCGATCGGCGTCGCGGACTGCTCCTGGGCTTTACGCAATTCCGCGTTCTCGGCAGCAAGCTGCTCGAGCCGTGCAGACACGGCCGCCAGCTGCTCGCGAAGTTCCTGGAAGTCTTCGTCGCTCACCGCAGCCGACGCCGAGTGCGGAATGGCGACACCGGCCGCCGCGATCAGTGGGAGGAGATATTTCATTGTTATGTGCCCGTTGTTACAGAAATGTTAGCGGCACGTTACCGACGCTGTATGTCGCTTGAATGACAGAAATATTGCACTTTTGTGACAGCGCCACAGAAGTGCTAACAGATTGAGTGGAATGGTTTTTTTGTCGGCCTAGCTGCTGCCGGCCATCGGTATTGGCGGATCGACAACAACACGCTCCGACGGGAACAGGCATCGAAACTCGGAGCCATGGCCAAGTTCACTGGATATCTCCAGCCGCGCCTCGTGACGTCCCAGGACGTGTTTCACGATGGCGAGACCCAGCCCGACACCGCCATCCTCCCGGGAACGGCCACGGTCAACCCTGAAAAAGCGCTCGGTCAGTCTCGGAATGTGTTTGTCAGCGATGCCCTCGCCCGTGTCGGTCACGACGAGCTGCGCGCCCTCCGGTCCGGTTCGCCAGCTCACCGAAACACGACCGTCGGGGGGCGTGTGCCGAACGGCATTCGACACCAGGTTGACGATTACCGATTCGATTTCCGCAACGTTGCCACGCAACTGTGCGGACGACTCGATCGCCAGCTCGAGTTCGGGACTGTCGCCTTGCTCGCGGAAGGCCTCGCAAGCACTTGCGAGCACCGAACCGACATCGACCGTCTCGTCAGTCGACGCGCTGCCGCCGCCTTCAAGACGGGACAACTCGAGCAACTCCGCCACGATTCGCGTCATGCGCTGCGCCTGCTCCTGCATCTGGCGAACCGGCTGCTCCCAGGACGACGACAAGGTGTCGTCTTCGGCCATGGCATCGAGATACCCCGACATCACGGTCAGGGGCGACCGTAACTCGTGGGACGCATTGGCCACGAAATCGCGTCGCATGCGGTTCAGTACGATGCGTTCCGTAACGTCACGCAACAGGAGCAACTTCTGGTTGATTCCGTAAGGCACGACGCGGCAATTGAGCCAGCGTTCTTCCGAAACGGGCGACAGAATGTCCGCCGTACGGGTCGCGTCATTGGCAATCAACAGACGCGTCAAAGCCGGGTCGCGCAGGATATTGTCAACCCGCTGACCGCGATCCTTCTTGCGCTTGATGCCCGCCAGCGTCTTGGCGGCGCGATTACAGACGACGATCTCGTTTTCCTCGTCCAGTATCACTGCCCCGTCAGGCATGGCGTTTGTCGACCGCCGAATTTCCTTGATGATCTGGCGGTTCAGCCTCTTGTAGCCCGAGCCCCGGTCCCGCTCATAGCTGAAGCGCGAGTAGATCTGTTGCCAGATGCCCTCGCCAAAACGGAATGTGTCAAAGTTGCCGGTGTGCAATGCCTGATTGAACAACAGCAGCTGGCGTACCTGCCAGATCAGGGCCACGAGGGCGGCGATCAGGAATCCGTAAAGCGTTGCGTCGTAAATCCAGCCGACCAGCGCGCCTGCCGCCAGTAAAGCAACGAGCCCCGTCAAGAATTTTCGGCTAGATCCGATCACTGATTTCCGCGACTGGAAAATCGATACCCTGCCCCACGCACCGTTTGAATATAGTCGTCTGCCGCCTCCGCCGCCAGCGCTTTGCGCAGGCGCCGCACATGGACGTCCACGGTTCGCTCCTCGACATAGACATTGGCGCCCCAGACTCGGTCAAGCAGTTGTGAGCGACTGTAGACACGGTCGGGATGGGTGATCAGGAACTTGAGAAGCCGATACTCGGTAGGGCCCAGCTTGATTTCGTTGCCGTTGGCACTCACTCGATGCCCGGCGGCGTCGAGCGTCAGCACGCCGGAGCTGACAGTTTCGTCGTTATCGCCGCCGGAGCGGCGCAATACTGCCTGGATCCTGGCGATTAGCTCACGCGGAGAAAACGGCTTGGTGACGTAATCGTCCGCGCCGCCCTCGAGCCCTGCGATCTTGTCAAATTCGTCAGCACGCGCGGTCAGCATGATGATCGCCAGATCGTCATTGTCCTTGTCGCGCTTGAGCTGGCGCGTCAGTTCAAGCCCGCTCATGTCGGGCAGCATCCAGTCGACAAGGGCAAGATCGGGCCGCTCGTCGACGAGCAATTCGCGCGCCGACCGGCAATCCGCCGCTTCGAGGGTTTCGTATCCGGCCCGCGACAGATGAAACACGATCATCTCCCGAATCGGGGCCTCGTCTTCTACGACCAGTATCTTGTTAGTAGCCATGACCAATCTGCGAACACTGCCTGAGACGGCAAGCGAGTGCCGGAATTACAGCAACACTATATTACAGTTCCGTTACGAGGCGGCCCTGGGCTTTTCGGCAACCTTGTGCCGCAGGTAGGCCGGCATCACACGTTGCGGCTCGGTAACCTCTCCCGCCACAAATGCCGCCGCGCCGGTGGCAAGTAGGTCCGCCGCTCGCGGGAACAGAATCCCCTCCACACGCGCGATCGCATCCCGATTCGCCGCCAGAAGTTCGGGATAGCGCTCCCAGCCCAAACCTGCGGCCACGACATCGTCGCCCGGCAGGGCATCGAGCTCGGCGATCGGGCCCGTGTCATGCAAGCGTTCAGGCACGACCGGTTTCGGCAAGTCCGCGTCACCGCGCGTGTAGATGCCGAGGTATACCTCGTTCATGCGGGCGTCCTGCGCCACGACCACAGCACCACACTCCGAATCACCCATGACGCTTGCTGCGATGGCTATCATCGAAGATACCGGGACGATCTTCAGTCCGGCGGCATACGCAAGACCCTGGGCTACGGACGCCGCAATGCGCATGCCAATAAAGGATCCGGGCCCGTTGCCCAGCACGATGGCATCGAGGTCGGCCGGTTGTAACCCGGCCTCCTGCAATACCGAGCGGATCATCGGAAGCAGCAGCCGGGTGTGCTCGCGAGGCAACTCTTCGTGGCGTTCGAGAACCGTGTCTCCGAGCTGTAACGCCACGGAACAGGCTTGCGACGAGGTGTCGAGCGCGAGCAGCTTCATGCCAATGCCCCTGCCGCTTCGTGCGACTTGAGGAACGCGGCAACGTCGTCGAGCGACGTGGTCGTCGGCATGGGCTCGAAACTCTTCAGGAACATGCGGCCATAACTCTTTGCAGTGATGCGCGGATCGCAGAGTACGATGACACCGTAATCCGACTGGTCGCGCAACAGCCGGCCCGCGCCCTGTTTCAATGCGAGTACGGCCTGCGGCACCTGGTGCTCCGTAAAACCGTTGCCGCCTTCCCGCCGAATGTACTCGAGGCGCGCCATCATGAGCGGATCCGCCGGTGAGGCGAATGGTAACTTGTCGATCGCGACCACGGTCAGCGCCCGGCCACGAACGTCGACCCCCTCCCAGAAACTGCCAGTACCCAGCAGCACCGCGTCACCCGCATCGCGAAACCGGCGCAGCAGGTCGTCGCGCGGCGCGGACCCCTGGACGAGCAACTGGCGCCCGAGGAGTCGGGTCTTGTTGGCGCGGCACCATTTGCCGGCAGCGGCAAGGGCCCGATGGCTCGTAAACAGGCAGAAAACGCCACCCGTGGTCATTTCCAGCAGCGGTGCCACGGCTTCCATGACGGCTTCAGTGTGGCGCGGATCCGAGGGCTGCGGCAATTCTGGCGGCAGGTAAACGAGCCCGTTGCGGTCGACAGCATAGGGACTGGGAAAAGTCAGGCCGCGAACGTCCGCGAGCCCCATGCGACGGGCGAAATGCGAAAAGTCCTCGCCAACAGCCAGCGTCGCCGACGTGAACACCCAAGCCTGGTAACCGTTGTCGATCAGGCCGTTGAGCGTCGACGACACGTCGAGCGGCGTCAGGTTGATCCGCAGGCTGCGCGGGTTGATTTCTACCCAGCGCAAGCCGTCCCAAGCGTCATCGTTCGCAAGCAGGGCCAGCCGTTCAATGATCGTGGTCAGCTGCTCGTGGAGCTTGTCGAGTTCGAGCGAGCTGTCCGCGAGTTCGGCCAGCGCCGTGTTGAGTTCGCCGAGAGCGAGGCGCAAAGCGTCGAGAGGCTCGCGCAACTGGTCCATGACCTCGGCCAGCTGGTGCCGGCCCTCGTCCCGCGGCGCCTCGGCCCGCAACACGCGCACGGCGGTCTGCACGCCGTCGATACGGCGTAGCAGCTCGGGCTGCTGGAACGGCGCGACCGCGACCCGGACCTCGTCCACGAGCCGCTCCAGCTCGCGCGAACCGAGCGCCACACCAAAGAACTGCACCGCGAGATCCGGCACCTGGTGCGCCTCATCGAGAATGATGGCTTCCGCGCCGGGTAGAAACTCGACAAAGCCCTCCTCCTTCATCGCCAGATCGGCCAGCAGCAGGTGATGATTCACGACCACGAGGTCGGCCTCCTGTGCGGCTCGTCTCGCCTTGACGACGTGACAGTCGGAATAGGCCGGACATTTCTGCCCGAGGCAATTGTCGACGGTCGACGTGACCTGCGGCCAGATGCGCGAGTCTTCGGCCACCTCGGTCAACTCGGCCTTGTCGCCGGTACTCGTGCGGTGGCGCCACTCGCGCACCGCGTTGAGATCGTCTACCAGCGCAGCGGCGACGTCGGCCACATGATCCAGGCGCTCGAGGCACAGGTAATTCGCCCGACCCTTCAATAGAGCCGTCCGGACAGGACGCCCGATCGCCTTGCTGATCAGCGGCAGGTCGCGATGATACAACTGGTCCTGCAACGCCTTGGTGCCCGTCGATATGATGGTCTTGCGATCGCTGAGCAGCGCGGGCAGCAGGTAGGCGAAGGTCTTGCCGGTACCCGTGCCGGCCTCAACGACCAGCTTGCCGCACCCGGCGATCGCCTCGGCCACGGCTTCGGCCATCCAGGCCTGGCCGGCCCGCGGCTGGAAACCGGGGAGATGCTGTTTCAGGGGGCTGGATTCGCCAAAGAACTCGGAGAGATCGGTCACGGCACAATGGTTACACGGATGCCGGCGGAAGCACAGGCTCCGATGCTGAAATTACCTACTGAAACTCGCGTTGCAATCCGTATAATTGCCGCCCTACAGAAATGTAGTTTTCACCAACAACGGCGCAGACAATCATGACAACCAAACTCCCGGCCCTCCAGCAATGGATAAAAGAGGTCGCCGCCCGTACTCAACCTGACGATATCCACTGGTGCACCGGAACCGACGACGAGTACCAGCAGCTCATGGACCTCATGGTCGCCGACGGGACAATGTCGCCGCTGAACCAGGAGACCTATCCCAACTGTTACCTGCACCTGTCCGACCCGTCGGACGTTGCCCGCGTCGAGCACCTGACCTACGTCTGCACCGAAGAGCAGGAGGACGCCGGCCCGAACAACAACTGGATGAGCCCGGCCGAGGGCCACGCCAAGGTCGACGCCCTGTTTGAGGGCGCGATGCGGGGCCGCACGATGTACGTCATTCCCTATTGCATGGGACCGATCGACTCGCCCTATTCCCGTTGCGGAGTGGAAATCACGGACAGCAAGTATGTCGTCGTCAACATGAAGCTCATGACTCGCATGGGGTCGGCGGCGCTGGAGCGCATCGAGAGAGAAGGCAGCTTCGTCCGCGGACTGCATTCGACCGGCGACCTGGACCCTGACAAGCGGTTCATCATGCATTTCCCCGACGAACTCACGATCAAGAGCATCGGCTCGGGCTATGGCGGCAATGCGCTGCTTGGGAAGAAATGCCATGCGCTGCGCATTGCGAGCCACCAGGCGCGCACCGAGGGCTGGCTGGCCGAACACATGATGATCATGGGTATCGAGAGCCCGGAGGGCGAGACACACTACATCGCCTGCGCTTTCCCGTCGGCATGCGGCAAAACGAATCTCGCGATGCTGATCCCGCCGCATTCGATGCCCGGATGGAAGATACACACTCTCGGTGACGACATCGCCTGGCTGCACTTCGACGACGAGGGCCAGCTGCGGGCAATCAACCCCGAGTCGGGCTATTTTGGCGTGGTACCCGGAACCAACCGCAAGACCAACGAGAACGCGTACGACATGATCATGCACGACGCGATCTTCACGAATGTGGCACGGACCGTCGATAACGAGCCCTGGTGGGAAGACAAAGAAGTCGGCGAGCCCGCGTTTGACTGGCGTGGCCAGGAGTACGACAGCGCAAATGGCAAGGCCGCGCACCCCAATTCACGATTTACGGTTGCCGCGACCAACAACCCCGTTTACTCATCCCTGGCTGACGCGCCTGAAGGCGTGCCCATATCGGCGATCGTGTTCGGCGGCCGCCGCAAGCGACTCGCCCCGCTCGTCTACGAGGCAAAGAGCTGGCAGCACGGCGTGCTTGTCGGCGCCAGCGTCGGCTCGGAGACGACGGCCGCGGCCATTGGCGAGGTCGGCGTAATACGCCGCGATCCGATGGCGATGAAACCTTTCTGCGGTTACAACTTCGGCGACTACTGGCAACACTGGCTGTCGCTCGACGAGAGGAGCGACAAATTGCCGCGGATATTCCACGTCAACTGGTTCCGGCAGGACGACGACGGCAACTTCCTGTGGCCCGGCTTCGGCGAGAACCTGCGCGTACTGAAGTGGATTATCGATCGATGTGAAGACCGCATTGGCGCCAGGGAGACGCCGGTCGGCTACCTGCCCGAACCGACAGACATCGATACCTCGGAACTCGAGATCTCGGCAGAGACAATGCGGGAACTGACATCCATCGACGTGGAACACTGGCAGCTCGAAAATCAGCACTTCGCTGATTACCTCGACGGCTTCGGCGATCGCGTGCCGCAAGCCTTACGCGATGAGCAGCGACGCGTTGCGATGGAGTTGGAGAAGGTTGCCCTGAAGACCGCCTGAGCCGGCGATCACTCGAGCGTCTTGTAGTAGATCGCCAGCGACGCGCCGGGCTCTTCCGCGCGCCCGAGGCCGATCGTGCCCTCGCCGTTAATCTCGGTCGAGTCACGGCGCACGAAGGTCTCCTCGCCCTGCAGGTTCAAAACGAACGTGCCGTTGGTGCTCTGATCAACGAGGATAAACTTGCCGCGGCGCATTTCAATCTTGGCATGAATACGCGAGATCAGGTTGCCCTTGATCACGAGGTCATTGTCTTCGGCGCGTCCCATGATGACGCTCTTGCGCTTGTCGTTGACTTCGAGCTGCTGGTCACGGAATGACAGCTGCAGACGCGACGCTTTGCGGTCCTGGTTCTCCCACTCGATGGTGGGCAGCATGCTGGTCGCTTCCTCGGGATTCCAGAGCAGTTCGTAAAGGGCGACTTCGTCGAGCTTGCCGCGCACGGTAGCAACGTCGATTTGGCGCGTCTGCTTCTGCAGGTCGCGGCTCATCTTGGCGACAGTCTCGCCCGAGATGACAATCTGCCGCGCCTTCGCTTGCGACGTCATCCGGTTCGCCGTGTGCACGGCCGCGCCGAATATGTCGTTCTGTTCCTGGACTACCGGGCCGAAATGGCAGCCGATGCGTATGGACACCGCGATGCGGTCTTCCTGTTTGTTGTCGGCCGAAATACGCGACTGCATCATGACGGCCGCGCCCATCGCCTCCTCGACGGTCGGAAACGTCGACATGACCTCGTCGCCGATCGTCTTGATCACCGTGCCGTTGTACTGGTGGGTGGCGTCTTTCATGACATCGAGACACTGGGCAACCGTCTCGCTCGCCTTGGTGTCGCCGAACTGGTCGTACAGCTGCGTGCTGCCGACCACGTCCGCAAACAAAATCGCGACTTCAAGGTCTTTTGCCATAACTTCCGATAACTAGTTAATTTTGAAGAAGATTAGCCCTGTTTTTCAGCGACAATATACGCTATCCAGGCAAGATCCGCCTCTCCCGTTTGCGACGGTGTGAATTCGCCGTTGCCCTCGCCGTCCTCGTCTTCGCCTTCCCAGTAGACTGTCACATTCCGGAACCCTGCGTCGTGCAGCATGTCACGCAATTCCGGAGCCGTATAAAGGCGCCAGGCATAGCTGAAGGCACGCTTGATCCTGGAGCCGTCCGGGAACTTGAAGTGGATGTAGCACTGCATGTGATTGGTCACCGGGTGGAACTCGGCCTGGTGCCAGATGTAGGTGAAACCGTCGTGCTTGGTCTTTTCCTTGGTCTCCTCGAAGGACTCCGGCCCGCCGAACATGTCCATGAACAGGATGCCGTCGTCCTTCAGCGCCTCGTAGCAGCGGCGCATGTAAGCGACCATTTGCGCGCGCTCTTCGAAAATCCAGTAGCTGAAGTTGAATGCGGCGAGAATGTCCACCTGCGGCGTCTGCACGGTCTGCACATCCGATTCGATCAGACTGACGCGCGCCTGCTCTTCCGCCGCCAGCCGCCCGACGCGATGCTCGCGGCCCCATTCCAGCACGGACGGGTCAATATCGACGCCAATGGACGAATACTCCGGGCCCTGCTTCGCCCATTCGCAGGCAAGACTGGCTGTCCCGCAAAAGTCCTCGCGAAATGAATACGCCGTCCTGCCGCGCAGTTCCTCGAACGTCGTGCGCAGAAACTCGACTTCATTTTCAACGTTCTGGACCGACTCCTCGTAAAGTTCGTGGATGTCGGCCTGTTCGGCCATGGTCGGCCCTTTGTTTTTCTTGGATTTGGTGGCGCCCATCAGGGATCTTCGCTCGATTCGGCTCAATCCGTCATTCTAAGCCGCAACCGGCATGGCATCCAGCGCTTCGAACAATACCTCCACGCCGGCCCCGTCACGGTAGGCGTTCTCGCTGAGGTAGCGTCGCCAGGCGCGCGCACCCGGCATGCCGGCAAACAGCCCGACCATGTGGCGGGTGATCCGTCCCAGCCGTTCGCCGTCCTCGAGCTCCTGCTCAATATAAGGAACCATTTGCTCGATGACGGCACGCCGCGACGGCGGCTCGAACGCGGGATCGAAATGTTGCTCGAGCTCCGCCAGGAACCAGGGGTGATGGTAGGCCTGCCGGCCGACCATGACGCCGTCCACGTGCGGCAGGACGGTATCAACCTGGCCGACTTCCGTGATGCCGCCGTTGATGACGATCTGCAACTCGGGCCGCGCTGCCTTGAGCTGGTATACCCTGTCGTAGTTGAGCGGCGGCACGCTGCGATTCTCTTTTGGGCTCAGTCCCTCGAGAATGGCAATGCGCGCATGGACGATGAACTTGCGGCATCCGGCATCAGCAACCGTGTCGATAAAGCGCATGAAGAACTCGTCACTGTCCTGGTCGTCGATGCCGATTCGCGTCTTGACGGTCACGGGCACGTCGGCGGACGCCTGCATGTCACTGTAACAACGGGCCACCAGTTCCGGCTGCGCCATCAGGCAGGCGCCGAACTGGCCGCTCTGCACCCGGTCCGACGGACAGCCGACGTTGATGTTGATTTCGTCGTAGCCAACCTCGGCCGCAAGCCCTGCCGCATCGGCCATCAGCACGGGGTCGCTGCCGCCGAGCTGGATCGCGATCGGGTGTTCCGAGGCGTCGTATCGCAACAGTGAGCGTGCGTCGCCGTAATGAATGGCGTTCGCCGTCACCATCTCGGTATACAGGAACGCGCCTGGACTGATGAGGCGCATGAAATACCGGCAGTGCCGGTCGGTCCAGTCCATCATCGGGGCTACGGATACGGGTAGCCGCGACGGATTCGCGCGAGATCTGGCCATCAATCAAGAAACTCCAGGCCGCAGCCGGATTCAAAAGCAACTACACTTACCCGGCAACAAGAAGACTTCCAACAAGGATTCGAGCCATGAATCGTACCGTTTTTCTCGCTTTCGCACTGATCTTATGCGCGAGTTTTCCGGCCAACGCCGCCGAGGTTGACATTCCCTACGAGCGCTTCGTGCTCGACAACGGGCTGCGGGTCATCATCCATGAGGATCGCAAGGCCCCCGTCGTGGCCGTCAGCGTCTGGTACCACGTCGGCTCGCGCAACGAGCGCCCCGGTAAAACGGGCTTCGCGCACCTGTTCGAGCACCTGATGTTCAACGGCAGCGAAAACTACGACGGCGAGTTCTTCATGCCGTTCGAGGAAGTCGGTGCGACCGGCATGAACGGTACGACCTGGTTTGACCGCACCAATTATTTCGAGACCGTGCCGACGCCGGCGCTGGATATGGCCCTGTGGATGGAATCGGATCGCATGGGACACCTGCTCGGCGCCGTGACCCAGGAAAAACTCGACAATCAGCGTGGCGTAGTTCAGAACGAGAAGCGCCAGGGCGACAACCAGCCGTACGGCAAGGTCGATTACCAGGAACTCGAAGGCCTTTTCCCTGAGGGACACCCGTATCGCTGGAGCACCATAGGTTCGCTCGAAGACCTCGACGCCGCGTCGCTCGAAGACGTCCACGAGTGGTTCAAGGAGTGGTACGGTGCCGCCAATACGGTCCTCGTGCTGGCCGGCGATATCAACGCAGAAGAAGCCCGGCCACTCGTTGAGAAGTACTTCGGCGACATCGGGGCCGGTCCACCGCTCAAACGCCTCCAGACTTTCGTTCCTGAACGGTCGAGCAACACCCGCGAAGAAATGTACGACCAGGTGCCGCAAGCGCGAATCTACCGTTCCTGGGCCGTACCCGGTCGCACCACGCAGGAGCGCGCCATGCTGGACCTGGCCGCAGCCGCACTGGGCAGCGGCAAGAACTCGCGTCTATACCAGGCACTGGTCTACGAGTCACAGCTTGCGACCAACGTGTCGGCCAGTGTCGAGGCACATGAGCTCACCAGTATTTTCCGAATTACGGCAACGATCAAGGACACGGCCGACCTGGAGCGCGTGAACCGGATCATTGATGACGAAGTGTCCCGCTTCCTCGAGGATGGGCCGACGCGCGACGAACTCGAGCGTGCATTGACAGGGATCAGGGCGGCGTTCGTTCGCGGCGTCGAACAGGTCGGGGGCTTTTCAGGCAAAGCCACGGTGCTCGCCACCGGTGAGCTCTATGCCGGCGATCCCGGATTCTTCCGCACGCGTCTCGACTGGCTCGGATCGGCTGAACCGGATGACGTACTTGCAACGGCGCAGGCCTGGCTGCGCAAGGGCTATCACCAGATCACGGTTCTGCCATTCCCGAGTTATTCGGTCGCGGAGACCGGTGCGGACCGCAGCGCCTTGCCGACCGTGACCAACACGCCAGACCTGACATTCCCGGACGTGCAGCGCGGCGCGCTCGGGAACGGCATCCAGGTGGTGCTTGCCGAACGCAGTACGGTTCCCGTTGTGAACATCGCCATGCAGTTTGATGCGGGCTACGCGGCGGACGCGGATCGTACGCTGGGAACATCGTCGTTTACGCTCTCGATGCTGGACGAGGGAACCAGCGACCGCGACGCCCTGGAGATCAGCGCCGAGGCCGAAGCCCTGGGCGCAGAAATCTCGGCCAGCTCCGACCTCGACATGTCGACAGTCACGCTGTCGGCGCTCAAGGACGAGCTCGGCCCCTCGCTGGACCTGTATGCGGATATCATCCGCAACCCGGTCTTCGACCAGGCCGAGATCGACCGCATGCGCCCTCGCACACTCGCTCAGATCGAGCAGGAGAAAAACCAGCCGGTCGGCGTCGCGCTGCGGACATTGCCGCCTTTGTTATACGGTGAGGACCACGCCTACGGCATTCCCTTCACGGGCTCGGGCACGACCGAGTCGATCAAGTCGCTGAGCCGCGACGATCTCGTCGCGTTCCACCGCGACTGGCTGCGCCCCGACAACGCAACGATCTTTGTGGTTGGCGACACGACCATGGAAGAGATCCTGCCGATGCTCGAGAAACGATTCGGTGACTGGAAGGCGCCGGACACGCCGCGTCCTGGCAAGAACATCGCGGAAGTCCAACTGCCGCTCGAATCCCAGGTGTTCCTCATTGACAAGCCTGGCGCCCCGCAGTCGCTCATACTCGCAGGCGAACTGGCGCCACCCCAGGGCGTCGAGAACAACATTGCCATCCAGACAATGAATGACGCGCTGGGCGGGCAGTTCACGGCACGCGTCAACATGAACCTGCGTGAAGACAAGGGATGGGCCTACGGCGCGTTTACATTCCTGTGGGGCGCCCGGGGCCAGCGGCCGTTCATGGTCTACGCCCCGGTGCAGACGGATCGCACCGTGGACTCACTCGCGGAGCTCATGCTCGAGCTGAACGACTACCTCGGGGAGCGGCCGGCTACCCAGGATGAACTCGACCGCAACGTAAAGAACTCGGTCCGCAGCCTTCCGGGTCAGTACGAGACATCGAATGCGGTACTGGGCACCTTGCTCGCCAACAATCGCTTCGGCCGTCCCGACGACTACGCCATGACCCTGAAGGGCAAGTACGAGAACCTGACAACCGGGGACCTGCATGATGCGGCCGCCGAAGTGGTCAAGCCGGACAAGCTGACCTGGCTAATCGTCGGCGACCTCGAACAGATCGAGCAACCGATTCGGGACATGGGCCTCGGCGAAGTCATCATTATCGACGCGCAATAAGCCCGACGCCCAGGGTCGGCTAGAAGATGCGGCCGCCGACAGTAACGCTGGTGCCGAAGCTCGATCCGCCCCGGTGGTAGCCGCCACCGCTGAAGGAGCTGAAGCCGACGCTGCCGTACACTTGTGGCGGATTGTCGCAGGATGCCAAAGTCGCGGCGCCCAGCAGCACGAGCCATACCTTCAGTAATCGACGAAATACACGGGCAATCATCATTCGGCCTCCTGTTTGACGGGCCAGGTCTGTAACGCGATGCCGGCGCCCGAGGGCCCGGCGATTAATGCTGCCTGGCCTCCGATAGGCCGCGGCTGTGCATCAACGATCACGGTCCCGCCCAGCGCCGGCACCTGTGCCGTAATCGCAGCCGGGTCGGCCACCCAGAGGTAGTTGACCCAGACGGGCAGCTCGCCCTCGAACGGCTGCGGCAGGATAGCGGCGCGCGGCGTATCGCCGGTCCTGAGCAGGCGATAAGTACTGTAGGCGCCGTCGACAGGAATGTCTTCCACGTCGAATCCTGCCAGATCGGTGTAGAACGACGTCGCCCCTTCAACGTCATCGGTCCAGAGCTCGTTCCACAGCCACCCGTTCACCTGGGGATCAGCCTCACCCGGGTCTCCAAGGCGCGTCTGCAACAACGCGATGATGGCCCGGTCCGGTCCCGTGACGACGGCCATCCAGCCGCGCGAGCCCACGTCAGTGGGTTCTGTCAGGATCTCACCCCCGGCTGCAGCCACCCGTTCGACGGCTGCGTTGACGTCGTTCACAGACATCACGCTGATCCATTGCGAAACGTTTTCTTGCTGATTCAGGACATTGGCGTCGAGCATGCCGCCGATGAGCTTCCCCTCGTGGCGAATCAGCATGTAGCTGTCGTCGCGACCAAAACCGATTGGTGCCGGCGGCTCCTCGAACTCCCAGCCGAACAGCTCACCGTAGAACGTGCGCGATTCTGCAGGCGTCGTCGTGAGCAGGTCATGCCAGATAATTCGACCTTCGGTGCTCAAGGACGCAGGTGCATTCGTGATCGCCGGCAAATCGGGGGTGACCGCGGCGCAAGCGCCCAGCGACAGAGCGGCGCATACTGCGAGCATTCGGGTGTGGGTCAACGGCGTCTCCTCGCCTGCTGGAAAGTGGGCCATGCTACCTCATACTGACCGCAAATAGTCAGCGCGTCGCTGCGGTGGTAGTCTCCGTGCAATAACAAGAAACGGGGGATACATCGTGGACTCGTCTACCACCATCCAGCGGCCCTACCCGGAACTTACCTGGGTCGCCGTCATCGTTGGCTGGATCATCGGCGTCGTTATCGCCGTTTCTATCGGCTACGCGGCGCTGATCCTGGGATTCTCGATCGAGGGTTCGGAACTCGCCGCCATTCTCGGTTTTGGCATCCTGCGCGGACTGCTGCGGCGCAAGAGCATCATTGAAAACAACATCGTGCAGACCATCGCGTCAGGCGTGAACGGCGCCTCGTCGGGCATGATGTTCTCGGTCCCCGCGATATTCCTGCTGGGCTACGGCGATCGCTTCGACCCCGTGATCCTCACGTTCGGCTGCATCGCAGGCGCCTTCCTCGGCATCGCCTTCATCATTCCGTTGCGCAAGCACATGATCGACTACGAGCGGCTGACCTACCCGGGTGGTGTGGCCGTCGCGACGATCCTCAAGTCGCCGGGCGCCGGCGTGCGCAAGGCGATTATCCTGCTGGCGGCGGCGCTGATCAGCGCTGGCGTGCACTTCGCCACGCTGCAGACGGAGGTCGACAACTGGAACCTCGGGGCCCTTATCGGAATGCCGGAATTCATGAACGGCATCTGGTATCTGTCACTGATGACCATAGGCGTCGGCTTCATCGCAGGACGCGGCGGTATCGCCTTCATCATCGGCGGCTTCGTGGCCTACTGGTTCATATCGCCGATGCTCTCGGTGACTGACGCTTTCCCGGTCGATGCGGCCGGCCAGGCGGTCAGCGCGCCGGACTCCCTGCGCGTCATGCTCTACCGGCCATTCGGCATCGGCATGCTGATTGGCGGCGCAATCATGGGAGTGATCCTCGCGGCGCCGCTGATCATCAGCGCCATCAAGTCGATGCAGAAAGCGGCCAAGGTGGCCGGTGGCAGCGGCAGCGAGGAAATGCCGATCAAGCTGCTGTACTTCGCCGTGGCGGGCGCCGTCATCCTGCTGTGCGTGATGGCCGTCGGCTCGGTCGACACGATGGGACTCGGCGGCGGCATCGCCATGGCCCTGCTCGGCACGCTCTGGATCTGGATGGCCGGCATCATCCTGTCCGAAGCGATCGGGCGCACGAACTGGTCGCCGCTGTCAGGCATGACGCTCGTCGGCATCACGCTCCTGATCGTCGTCACGCAGGCCATTGGACTGGACCGCACCGACTCGATCATCGCCGCCATCATGGTCGGCGCCGCAATGTGCGTGGCGATGTCGCAGGCCACCGACCTGATGCTCGACCTCAAGACCGGCTACCTCGTCGGCGCAACACCACGCATGCAGCAGATGGGTCAGTTCATCGGCGCGTGGCTGGGTCCGATCGTGGTTATCTTCGTCATCTTCATGCTGCACGAGGCATACGGCCTTGGCAGCACCAAGCTGCCGGCGCCGCAGGCGCAGGCGCTCGCAAGCACGGTCGACGGCATCCTCGGTGGCGACGTACCAGCGCAGAAATATGCGGCGGGCGCGATCCTCGGCGGCGTCCTGTCCGCACTGATGGGCGGGCTCGGCATCACGGTCGGCCTGGGTTTTTACCTGCCATTCAACATCGTGCTGACCTACTCGCTCGGCACGCTGGCGCGGGAACTCGCCGATCGCTTCAAAGGCAAGGACTGGTCCGACGATGTCGGCATCCCGATCGCCGCCGGATTCATCGTCGGCGAGGCGCTCGTCGGCGTCGGTAACGCGATGGCCGCGGTTCTGGGCGGAACATAGGGGAGTAATACGATGAAGAAACTGGCTTATCTGTTACTGATCGGTGGATTCCTCTATGGCGCCTATGTTGCGGCCCTCGATGAGACGATCATCGACTGGCCGCTGTTTGCAGTGGCGGCAATTGCAGCGATTGTCGGCGTTGTCATGGCCAAGAAGGCCGATGAGGCACAGGCCAAGTCGGGCGCTGTTCTGGAGATGAACCGCAACGAACTCAACGAGTCGATCGCCAACATTGTGCGCGACCTCGAAGAGGTCAACGGCGGCGAACCGCCGACCGGCGAGGCATTGCGCACCTGGATCGACTCGACGTTACGCAACGACCTGCGCCGCTTCGCCGAGGCGCGCGAGAGCATGGTGCACCTGTATGGTTTGCAGACCTACGCTGACATCATGAGCGAGTTCGCAGCGGCCGAACGCTACGTCAACCGGGTCTGGTCGGCTGCGGCAGACGACTATGACGACGAGTCGCGGCGTTACCTGAAGCGCGCCAGCGACCAGTTCAAGCACGCGCAGTCGCAGCTGCAGCAGGCCGCCGCAAACAGCACCTGAGAGCCGGTCGGCGATGGATTTCGACCACAGCGCGAAGACGCTTGACCTGCTGGAGCGCCTGCAAGCGTTCATGGACGAGCATGTCTACCCGAACGAGCAGGTCTTCTTCGACCAGGTCAGGGCCATGGGCGACGACTGGCAGCCCGCCTCGATTGTCGAGGAGCTCAAGCCCCGCGCGCGCGAGGCCGGCCTCTGGAACCTGTTCCTGCCCGACTCCGACCTTGGGGCCGGCCTCACCAATCTCGAGTACGCACCGTTATGCGAGGTCATGGGCCGGGTCCACTGGGCCCCCGAGGTGTTCAACTGTTCCGCGCCGGATACCGGCAACATGGAGACGCTGGTTCGCTACGGCTCCGAGGAGCAGAAGCGCGAATGGCTCAACCCGCTGCTCGCCGGCGAGATTCGTTCCTGCTTCGCGATGACCGAACCGGCTGTCGCATCGTCCGACGCCCGCAATATTTGTTCGACGATCATCCGTGACGGTGACGACTACGTCATTAACGGCCACAAGTGGTGGTCATCCGGATCGGGCGACCCGCGCTGCAAGCTGTACATTTTCATGGGCAAGACCGATCCGAACGGTGAGGACGTCTACCGGCAGCAGTCGATGATCCTCGTCCCGGCGGCCACGCCCGGCATCACGATCAAGCGCTCTCTGCCTGTCTTCGGCTATACCGATGCACCGCATGGTCACGGAGAGATCCTGTTCGAGGACGTTCGCGTACCGGCGAGCAACATCCTGCTCGGCGAAGGCCGCGGCTTCGAGATTGCACAGGGTCGTCTCGGGCCGGGCAGAATCCATCATTGCATGCGCCTGATCGGCCTTGCCGAGGTTGCGCTCGAGAAGATGTGCCGCCGCGCGCTGGAGCGCAACGCGTTCGGCAAGCCACTCGCTGACCAGGGCGTGACGCGTGAGCGCATCGCCGAATCGCGCATCCTGATCGACCAGGCCCGCCTGCTGGTTCTGAACGCCGCCGACAAGATGGACAAGGTCGGCAATCGCGTGGCGCGCAAGGAGATCGGCATGATCAAGGTCGCAGCGCCGCAAATGGCCTGCCAGGTCATCGACTGGGCAATACAGATGCACGGTGGCGGCGGCGTCTCGGACGACTTCGGCCTCGCCTACGCCTATGCAGGTGCACGTACGCTGCGGCTGGCTGACGGTCCCGACGAGGTGCATCGCGACCAGATCGCGCGCCTGGAACTGAAGACCTATCGCTAACCAATGACTGCCGCGGACAAACGAGAGCTTGGCGAACCGTCCGCGGCGCTCCGTATCGACACGTCCCGGCTCGACGATTACCTGCGTGAGCACATCGACAATTACGCCGGGGGCGGCAACGTCCGCCAGTTCCTCGGCGGGCAGTCCAACCCGACCTACCTGGTCGAAGATGCATCCGGCACCTACGTGCTGCGCAAAAAACCACCTGGCAAGTTGCTGCCATCCGCACATGCCGTCGATCGCGAGTATCGTGTCATTTCGGCACTCGCCGATTCCGGGGTCCCGGTCCCGCGGGCCCGCCTGCTCTGCGAAGACGACAGCGTCATCGGCCAGGTGTTCTACGTGATGGATTACGTGCCGGGCCGCGTGTTCGCGAGCCGCGACATGCCGGACTGCTCACCGGCCGACGTGACGGCCATGTACGAGTCGATGGCCGACGTTCTGGGCACCCTGCATGCGGTCGACTTCGAGGCCGCCGGGCTCGGCGACTACGGCAGGCCCGCAGCCTATGTCCAGCGCCAGGTCGTGCGCTGGTCAAAACAGTACGAGGCGTCGAAAATCGAAGAATGTGAGGCGATGGACGATGTCATCGGCTGGTTGTCGACGAGCATCCCGCCCGAAGATCGGGCTTCCCTGGTCCACGGGGACTACCGCCCTGGCAACGTCATTTTTGCCAGCGACGCCCCTGACGTTGTCGCCGTGCTCGACTGGGAGCTTTCGACGATTGGCCACCCGCTGGCCGATGTCGGCTATTTCCTGATGCCGTACCACCTCGATGCGGCGTCGATTCCCTGGGGCCTGCAGGGGCTCGATCTCGATGCGATCGGCATTCCGTCCGAGGATGCGGTGCTGCAAACCTATGCTCGCAGCGCCCGGCTCGACGCGATTCCGGAGATCGACTTCTACATCGTATTCGCGATGTTCCGCCTGGCCTCGATCCTGGCCGGCGTACTGCGCCGCGGTCTCGACGGCAACGCGTCCGATCCCCGCGCAGTCGAGCAGGGACGTGCGTATGCGAGCCTCGCTGCCGTGGCGCTAGGTATAGCCCGTAATTGCTGATGCCGTAAGCCGCTGCGGTACAATGCCCGCTCTTTTGCAAAGGCAGCAGGGAATGTCAGAAAAGATCATCGAAACGGATGCCCTAATCGTCGGTGCGGGACCGGTCGGCCTGTTCCAGGTATTTGAACTCGGCTTGCTCGGCGTCAAGGCTCACGTCATCGACACGATGCGCGTGGCCGGCGGCCAGTGCACGGAGCTTTACCCGGACAAACCCATTTATGACATTCCCGGAATTCCGGTATGCAGCGGCGAAGAACTGATCGAGAACCTGATGGTGCAGATCGAGCCCTTCAACCCCGTGTTTCACCTGGGCGAGGAAGTCACGGTCGTCGAGGCGCTCGACGACGACTGGTTCCGGGTGGTTACCGACAACGACAGCGAATTTCGTACCCGCACGGTGTTCATCGCCGGTGGCGTCGGTTCGTTCCAGCCGCGACGGCTGCGCTTCGAAGGCATCGAAACGTTCGAAGACAGGAACCTGTTCTACAAGGTTCGGGACCCGTCGAGGTTCGAAGGCAAACACGTCGTCATTCTCGGCGGTGGAGACTCGGCGCTCGACTGGGTCGTCGAACTCGCTCCGAAGAGCAATGGCATCACGTCGATTCACCGCCGTGACGAGTACCGTGGCGCGCAGGCCACTGTCGACAAGATGATGGCCCTCGCCGGCGAGGGCAAGGTCGAGCCGATCATCGGCAAGGTATCGGGATACAAGTCGGACGACGATGGCATCACGGCAATCACCGTCGAGGTCGGCGACGAGGAGCGGGAAATTCCCTGCGACGCCGTGCTCGCCTTCTACGGGCTCGCGCCCAAGCTGGGGCCGATCGCCGAATGGGGTCTCGACATCAATCGCAAGACGATCAATGTCGACACCGAGAAATTCGAGACCAGCACGCCGGGCATCTATGCCGTCGGCGATATCAACTACTACCCGGGCAAGAAGAAGCTGATCCTGAGCGGATTCCACGAGGCGGCGCTCGCCGCATTCGCCGCCAAGGAACGCATCGAGCCCGAAAAGAAGGTGCGGCTGCAATACACGACGACCAGCCCGCTCATGCACGAACGCCTCGGCATCGCCGAGGACTAGCTGGCTCGTTGCCGAACGTATCCAGGACTTAACAGAGCGCTCAGACCGCGGCGCTCTCCTTGCCGAAGCGCAGCTTCCGCAGGGTCGCCGTCTTCTTGTACTGGTGCTTCTGCATACGGCGCAATATATCGTCGAGCATCCGGATCGCCGACAGGATATGCGGCCCCTTGTTCAGCATCACGCAGTCGGCGCGCTGCGACAGCGCCGCATCGGAAATCTCGGCACGTGATGGCAGCCCGCGCTTGGCCTTGCGCTCGAGAACCTGGGTCGCCCAGACGACCGGAACCCGCGCCGCCTCGCAGATCCAGAGAACCTCTTCCTGCAATTCAGCCAGCCGCTCCCAGCCGGCCTCTACCGCAAGGTCGCCACGGGCGATCATCACTGCAACGGGGAAGCGTTGCATTGCTGTCAGCAGTATTTCGGGCAGATTCTTGAACGCCTTCTTCGTCTCAACCTTGACGATCAGGCCGATGTCGCCTGCCCGGAGGCGGTCCAGTGTGTCGTGCAAGGCAACGATATCCCCGGGACTCTTGACGAACGACAGAGCCACCGCATCAGCATGTCGGGTAACGAATTCGAGGTTGTGCTGATCGGCCTCGGTCAGTCCGGGAAGATCGATGTCGCTGTCCGGGAAGTTGATGCCACGCCCCCCGCGCAGCCGACTTCCCGTCGGCTTCGCCTTCGTAATCTCGATTTCCAACCGGTCCTTGTCTGCGCTGACCACAACGCCCGAGATCTTGCCATCGTTGAGCGATACTCGGTCATTCTCCGCGACATAGCAGAACACTTCGCGCTGCAGGCAGGAGATGTGCGCGGGCGTATGGATGTGCCCATCGTCGCCCTCTACCGCGGGCGCGCCGGGAATGTTATCGCCATCAAGGATCAGCGTATTGCCTGGACTGAGCAGTAGCGGCTGCTCGACTTCCGGCAAATCGCCTGCGCGATAATGCAGTTTCTCGCCCTCTTTCTCCCGGCAAAGCACTAACTTGGTACCCGTGGCGATATAAGCGCTCTTGTAGAGCTCGGCCACGAGTCCTTTATCGTCCTTGGCCACGACCGTGAAACGGCGTTTCTTGCCGCGTGTGTCCTTGAAGCGAATGACGTCGCCGACATGTGCATACTCAACACACTCGGCAGGCACGGGCAGAATCGCCGCCTTGCTGCCCTGCCAGGTGACATCTTCCGGAATGAGCCGCACACGGCGCGGCGCGATCGTACGACCCATCGGGTCCCGGCGCGGCCGGAAACGAACGACACGCGGGCCGGGTCGAAGCGGCCCTGTACGAATCTTCGGCCCGGCAAGGTCCATTACGATCCTGCATGGCCTCGCCTCGGCCTCGCTGGCGGTTCGAATATTGCCGACCATTGCTTCCCACGATTCCACGTCATCATGCGCACAGTTGATGCGCGCGACGTTCATGCCCGCGGCCAGCATGTCGGATACAAGTCCCGGCTCGGTCGCCGCCTCTGTCGGCATCGTCACCATGATGCCGACGTCGCGCTCGACGGCAGCGGGTCCGAGGATCGCTTCTTTGTTGCGGGCCGCGGCCGGGCTGCGGAGAGGCAATTCAGCCACATCGTCGGTGACCGCCTCGTGCCGAAGCGCGGCGCGCACAACCTCCAGCGACGCCAGTACGTTGCGCTCGGCGCGCCCCAGTGACGAAAGTCCCAGCGACGCGAGATTCTGCTGTAACTCACGAATATCGAGCTGTCGCAAAGCGATGTAGTGCAGCAGGTTTCTCGCACTGTCGCGATACCGGGAATCAACCCGTGACAGCTCTTCCGCATAGCGCCGCTCGTATTCGAGGGCACGTTCCCGAATGGTTACGAGTTGCCGGTCGATTGTTTCGATGTCGACAACAGACATAGGTCGTCTCCTGCTAACTGCTTTGTAGAGCAAATCGCGGGCGACGGCACTTATGGATTCCACCTACCCGGTGGCGCGGAAGCGAATTACAGGTAGCGGGCGTAGCTGGAGACGTACTTGGCCGCGCTATCGGCCGAGATCAGCACCGCACGGCCGCTGTCAGCGACACCGGCTCGCAACGCGGCGTGCAGCACAGCACCCGTCGTCGGGCCGGCCATAATGCCGTCCTGGCGCGCAAGGTCGATACCCGCCGCGTGGGCCTCTTCGTCCGTTACCGCGACGATGTCGTCGAGCAGGTCCTTGTCGAGGATGCTCGGAAAATGCTCGTCGGGCAGTCCCGTGATGCGCTTCAGGCCTGAAAGCGCATGGTGTCGTGACGCCGGCTCGACCGCGATGATCCTGATGTCGGGGTTTTGCTCCTTGAGAAACCGACCGGCGCCGCTGATCGTGCCGCCAGTGCCTATGCCCGCGAAGAAGTAGTCGATTTTGCCGCCCGTCTGCTTCCAGATTTCCGGTCCCGTGGTGAGATAGTGCGCTTCGACGTTAAGCTCGCTTTCGTACTGGTTCGGGCTCACGTACTTGCCGTTGTAGGCCGCACTCTCAACCATGCTCTTGACGACGCCGCGCGCACCTTCGGATGGGAACAGCGGACACAGCTCGTCCTCGACCTCGATCAGCTCGGCGCCCAGGAAACGCAGCAGCGCCTTCTTTTCCTCGGGCGTGCCATCCGGCACCGCAATCTCGACCGGCGTGCCGCGCGCATTGGCCATGGCCGCAAGCGCAATGCCGGTATTGCCGGCCGAAGGCTCCACCAGCGCCTGGTCGTCACGCAAACGCAGGCCGCGCAGCATATGCAATGCCGTGCGGTCCTTGATCGAGCCGAATGGGTTCAACCCTTCGAGCTTGACGAGTACCTCATAGTCCGGGCTCGGGTTGAGCCGACGGCTCAGGCGCACCATGGGCGTCGGGTTATCGGGGTTCGGCGCCAGTTCAACGATGCTGTCGAAGACCCGGTCGCCGGGCTCCGCAGCCGTATCCCTGGTCAGGTATTCGATGGCAGCACTCATGCGCCCAAGTCTATGGGCGGGATGGCCGCAGGCAATGCTTCACTAGGACCGAGTGGCTATGGCCTTATAACTGATTGTTATAAGCAGACCTGCAGGGTCTCGCCGTGGCGCTCCGCACGAATGTCGCCGCGCTCGCGAATGATCTGGTAGCCCACGTAGTACTTGAAGATATTACTGACGTAAGTCACGGTCTCGCGGCCGATTCGCCGCGCCGCAATGATCTCGACATTGTCGAACCAGACATTCGGGTCATGCCCGTCGACGGCCGCTTCGCGGCGCAGGCGCGCCACTTTGGCCGGCCCGGCGTTGTACGCCGCAAGGCTCAACATCCACTGGTTAAGCTCGGTAATTCCGTCGTCGCTAAAGTAGCGATCGGCCAGGAAGCGCATGTACCTGGCGCCCGCGTGGATGTTGTCTTCCACCGTACTGACGTCGGAGATGCCGACGTTGGGATCGGCTGCCGTCGACGGCTTGATCTGCATGATGCCCACCGCGCCCGCCGGGCTCCTGCGGTCCTGCCGCAGCCCCGATTCCTGGAATCCCTGCGCAGCGAGCATCAACCAGTCGAAATCGTAGCGCTCGCCATAGGTCCTGAACAGGCGCACGAGCTCCTCGGTTCGCTCCGTCATTTGCCCCGAGTGCGCGCAACGGACGCGCCTGGCATCCTTGAGGTAGCGATTGAACGTGTCGTTGCCGACCAGCGTGCCCTTGCCGTACTTGCGCAGGGATTCCAGGAATCGGGGCTGCGGCAGGACCGCAGGAGCCCGGCGGGCGCGGTGGGCATCATGCA
>JAAUYE010035187.1_pt1 | contig 36006 bp, 54 predicted proteins | sample 7278081 | NCBI WGS metagenome assembly JAAUYE01 (sample SAMN14350131, study PRJNA611818) | marine sediment metagenome | isolation source: surface marine sediment (0.6m) | place: French Polynesia: Moorea | collected 2018-08
CCCTATCTAGGGTATTCCAGGCAGGACCGGCGCCCCCGTCGGGAGCGGACTGCCATCGCAGCCAAGGTGCTGGCAGATATGTTCAAGGGCGTGGGCATCAAGCGTGTCATCACCGTGGACGTGCATGCCAACCAGATTCAGGGGTTCTACCCTTCCAAGATTCCGTTCATCAACGTTGAGTCTTCGGTACAGTTCTTGCCTCACATCTACAGCAACCACGAGGCCCCGGTGATTGTCTCGCCGGACGCAGGTGGTACGGAGCGGGCCAGGGGCCTGGCCAAGCAGATGGACTATGACCTGGCCATCATCGACAAACGGCGGCCCAAGGCCAATGAGTCCGAGGTTATGAACATCATCGGCGATGTGGAAGGCCGGGAATGTGTCATTGTTGATGACCTAATCGATACCGGCGGGACCCTCTGTAAAGGAGCCCAGGCTCTGATGAACCACGGCGCCACGAAGGTCGTTGCCTACTGTGCTCACCCAGTTCTCTCCGGTAAGGCCATCGAGAACCTCGAAGGCTCAGTCATCGAGAAGTTGGTGGTCACCGATACCATTCCTCTCAAGCCCAAGGCCGCCAAGTGTGAGAAGATCGAGGTCCTGACTATGGGCAAGGTTCTCTCCGAGGTGGTCCTTCGTGTTTACACGGGTCAGGCCGTGAGCGCCATGTACCCAGACTAAGCGCTTGTCCTCCCTCGGGTTCCACCGGTAAATACTGGTACTGGAACCCGAGGGAGAACAATGGACAAGCCAGCGAACATCTACAGCGCAGTCATCTTTGATCTGCACCCCCGCATCAGCGGCTACATCGATGAACTGAACAAGGCCGGTCAGATCGACCTGGATGACAACGGCTACCCCTTCCTCCTGAGCGTCCAACGGCAGGGTCCCAATCACGTGTGCCAGATGGTACGCAATGGGGCGCAAGAGAATTTCATCATCAACACCCGCAAGAAGCGTGATCCGGTCTGCTCCTGGGATAGCAACGACGGGTACATGCGCAAGGGAGGAAAGCGGGTCATTCAGCTTCAATCCCCGGCTCCCGAGGCCCCCAAACCCGAGCGGCGCAAGAGGACGTTTGAAACGTTCCGGCGTCTGGTCGGCCAACTGATCAAGGACTAATGGCCACCCCTCCATACAAGATTCAGGTACCGGTAGAAGAGTTTGATGATAAGAAGAAACCCGACAAGGTCTTCTATCAAGTTCTTCTGAAGTACAACGCCGAGGCCGAGGAAAACTCGAATATCCCTAAGAACGCTGTGTCTATGGAGTCGCAACCGTGCAAGGATACGGAAGAGGCCCACAAGGTCCTGAGCACGGTCATCGAGGACATCATGGAGCGCATCAAGGATGTCGAGGTTGCCAAGATTCCACCCAAGGACCAGATTGACAACTACAACCTTCTGATTATTCGGAAGCGTGAGTCGAAAGAGGACCCGGTCTTCATTCTGGCCCGGCTGGGAATTGTTCGCATTGACTACTCGAAGGAGAGCATTCACTGATGGCCGATTATCGTGGGCGCCTCGTTGAGGTGAAGACTTCAGATTCCTCTCACTACAAGGAGACTGGAATCGTCGTGGAGCAGTCCGGCGACATGTTCATGGTCGAGTTTGCCGGGGAGACCACCAGCTTTGTGCGGGATGAACTGAGAATCAAGCGCACCAAGGTCACCGAGGCCGAGTACAACGTCAAGTTGAAGAAAGGCCAGGACGACGAGTACAAGGATGTCGAGGCAAAGGATCCGGGTATGGCAGCCAATGTGGCCGCCGGGGGAGATGAATACGACCGCATAGAGGTCGCTCCTGACTCCAAGAAGGGCCTTCCCAAGGGAACCCGTGTTGAGCCCATGGTTAAGCCGAAAACCGCCGTCAGGACGACCCTGGAGGCTCTCAGGTACCCCTACACTATCGCTCTGCCCCTCAGTGAGGCTTCTCTATTGGAGAAGAAGACCAGGGGTATATACGGGTTGTCGGCGAAGGAGCGATATGGGCGCATTTACGTAACGGTTGAAAATTCCGAGGCAATGCTCCATCTTTACAATAAGCTCGACACCAAACGCAAAAGCAGAACAACGAAAGCGATCCTAGAGGGGATCAGGAGATCGGCCCGATGAGCAACGAAAGTCTCCAGGCATGGAAAGTTGATGTGGGGAACCTGGTAGTCCAGGAAATTCCATATCAGACACTCGAAACCGGCATAGCATTAGCCGACAGCTACCTGGCCGCCACGGGCGGTTGGGTTCCGGATGATGCCGGTGACCCCACGGGGCCTGGGCAGCCTGCCAGCGGTGAATCTCAGCCAGAGGCCGCATCATCCATCAGGGACATCCTACTGGAGCGCATTCAGAACTTCGAGACGGAAGCGACCATCCGAGTCAACTTCCAGTATTTCGACAACTTCTCATTCGATCCCGACACTGACGATGCGCAGCAGGCCATCGATGCCATGCGTATAAAGTTCAGTGACTTCATCGAGAGTCAGCTTACTTCCACTCAGTTGGCATTCGTTGAACTGGATACCTACACGTCCGATTTCCGCAACATCGGCCCAACCACGGTCGACGTTCGTCTGGAAGTCCAGGCTACCATCGTGGCCGGTGGACGTATCGTTGACCCCAAGGCAATAGCCCTCTCAGCGGCTCGTGCACGTTGGGGCCTGGATAACACGTGGAACATCGACTACGTGTACACCCAGGAGAATCAAGAACTCTTCTTCATGCTTCAGAAATACCTCTCCGAGGACTACGACACCGTCGATACGACTGCTACAACCCAGTACGCAATCAAATTGGACCCCGTTAGATACACCGTGTCTGGCGGATTGACTATCAACCTCTAACCGAGGACATTACCGATGGAAGAAATGCGTGACTCGTATATCCGTCATATGGAAAACCGTCGTGAGCTTTTTCTCATTCCGCTGAATGTGAGGTCCACTGATGGGCGTGAGGCATTCTTGAGCTTCACGGATTTTGCTCGCAACAGCATTAACCGTGACCGGCGCCGTTACTACGATGTCGAGGATGGTCCCAACTTCGCTATCGCCGTGGCCAAGGCGGTTGAGTATTCGGAGTACGTGAACACGTATGCAACTCCGTACAACCTCCATCGTTTCACCACACGTGAATTCGTGTGCTTCTACGCTGGACCCCCGCCGAGCAGAAAGTAATGTTCAGTCTCATCTATCTTCCGGAAGAGGATCGTGAAAAACTGCGCCTTCTCAGGGATGAGATAGGCAAGCACGATGCTCGTTCGCCAGAATACAAGAAGATGCTGGCACAAATCAAGAAGATAGAAGACAAGCGGAAACCACTTCGTGAGTGCACAATCGAAGAGACGATCAACTTCCAGAAGTTCGTGGCCATGAAGATTCAGAAGGCTGGTGTTGGTGGAAAATTAAATCACGCCACCATGATGGGTCGGCAGTTGATTCAGATTCAAAACCACCTCAGAACCCTCTACTACAAAGAGGGTCTACAGCAGGAACTCGAACAGAAGCGTCGTGAGGAAGAGAAGAAGAATGCAGCCAAACAAGATAGCCCAGCTAAGGCTAAACCACGGAAACTTCAAAATCAGTGGACCATCGACATTGGTGACCTTGATTGAGAATGCCCAGCGTACTCTTCCACCTCACCTAGCCCAAGCCATTGTTGAAAAAGAACTTTTAGGATGGTGCGTCGTTTGTGCCGTCACCGGGGATCTAGTGCCTCTTCCCTCGCTTAAATATTGGAGCGTGGACCGGCAGGAGTGCTACAAAGATGCGGAGGCAGCGCTCGCAGCCTTCCAAAAAACCAACCCTTGATTTTTCCGCCAGTCCTTCCTAACTTATTTTAACGAGTACAGGGAGACCCCATAATAAAATGACTTCTGATACCTCAAACATCAGGCACCACAATGAGCGGTTGCCGTCCCTCGACGTTGTCCAGCACAAAGATCGAGAGTACACCCGAGAAGAGACAATCCGAGACCTGCAAGAACTGGCAGAGACCTTCCCCGAGCGGAGGATCACCAGGGACTTCTATCGTACCCATGCCAATATTCCCGAGAAGGTCTGGACCAGTTTCTTCGGCACGTTCCCCGAGTTCATGCGTCAGGCGGGCCTGCAATACACCCGCATCGAGAACCGGGTACGGCTGCGCATCGGCCAGCATGCCTCAGTGGATGAGCTTCGCACAATCAGCGAGGACCGCAAGAGATACGGTAAGAACTACCTGCGCAAGGACAAGAAGCGGTATCAGACCATGGTGGCCTGCTCGGACCTGCACGACAAGGAATGCGATCCGTTTTACCTTCGAGTTCTGGTCGAGACCATCAAGAACGTCAAACCCGAGTACATCTGCATCGACGGCGACCTGTTCGATATTCCGGAGTTCGGGCGCTACACGGTGGACCCCCGAGAGTGGGACACGGTTGGGCGCATCAATGCTGGCCTCGATATTGTGCGTCAGCTTCGTGAGGCTGCCCCAGACGCCCAGATCGATTTGATCGAGGGCAACCATGAGGCTCGGCTCATTCGGCACGTCTCAGAGAGTTCTCCGGCGATGCGAGCTATCCTCAGCGACATGCACGGCTTCACCGTGGCCAAACTCTTCAAGCTGGACCAGTATGAGGTCAACTACGTGGCCAAGGGCGACCTGTTCGCCTTCACCGACCACCAGTTGAAGAAGGAGACCATGCGTAACTACAAGGTCTACTGGAACTGCATGATTGCCCATCACTTCCCCGAGGGTAAGAAGCTGGGCCTGCCTGGATTCCACGGGCACCACCACCAGCATCTGTCCTGGACATTCTACAACAACAAGATGGGCTCCTACGAGTGGCACCAGCTTGGTGCTGGACACGTTCGAGACGCCTCGTACACCGAGGGCGCCAAGTGGAACAACGGCTTCATGATAGCCAACTGTGACACGCAGCACGAATCGGTGAATTTCGACTACACCTATGTCGGTGACACGATGTCGGTTTCCGGTGGAACGTTCTTCTACCGAGAAGAAGACGAGTATTATCCGGCACTTAGGAGAGAACTCGACGCCCGGCGAGGTTGAGTTGACATGGTGGGCTGCCTTTGGTAATATGCCCGTGCGATAAACCATTTGGAGGCAAACCACCATGGACTACAGACATAAAGACCTACAGGGCAAGCTCAACGATGTTGCGGAAGCCCTACACATCGTCCACACGATGGCCCACATGATTGGGGACCAGGGCTACGACGCTCTCATATCGACAGCAGACGGGCTTCAGATTTGGGAAGGGCTCTGCGAAGACATCATGAGGTTCCTCAACGAGGCTCCCTTGATCGTCGGAGCCGCAATCATCAACCTGATCAGCCGTGAGAGCAAGATTTCCTTCACCAGGATTATCCCCCACGTCAGCGATGAGCACAACCTGACCATCCAGCGCTTGCGGTCCTATATCCGGCATGCCATGCTCATCGAGATGCGTGTGGAAGCGGACATTGAGAAGGCTCGGGAAAAGGCTGAGGCTGCGGGAGCCCCGTTGGTGGGCGAGGTCGAGAAGGCATTGAGAGGGGAGCCCGCATGAGCGAAGACTTCGACCAGGATAGGATCACAGTCCTCGACCGTGAGGAAGAGGAACAGGACCTGGAGCCGCCGAAGAAGTACAAGGTCGTGCTTCTGAACGATGACTTCACGCCCATGGACTTCGTGGTCGACATCCTGGTTCGGCTGTTTGGCAAGGCTCGGGATCAGGCGGCCAAGATTATGCTCGACGTGCACAATTCCGGCAAGGGAATTGCCGGGGTGTACACCCACGAGATTGCTGAGACCAAGGCCCGCATGGTCTTTGCCCTTGCTCAGAGCCAGGGTCACCCACTGCAAGCAGAAACGGAGCCAGAATGATGAAAATGCGACTCAATTGGGTGGTTAAGGAAATAGTACGGTACCTTCGTTACGTGGTTCTGATGGAATGGGGCGACATGAAGGAGACGAGAGGCCGTTCTCTGCCGGGGGCTTTTATTCGGCTGTTCCGTATACCCGGCTTCCTGGTCTGGATTGTCTTTGGGGAACTCGATTATCTCATCACTCGCATAGCCCGGTGGTCAGATAGAAAGATGGGAGTTTACAACGGTCAAGTCATTAGGAGAGATAGATCATGAAAGCACGCATTTTCTACGGTTTGTACATGCTGTTTGGGTTCGTCGGTATGGTTCTCGACCTGCTGGCCAAGGGCTCCAAGTGGTTGGGGCGCCAGTCGACGACGTTCTCCGAATGGTGCGGCTACCGGGCATCGTTGCTCGACGCCACGCTGTTTCCCACAAAGGACCCACGGGATGGCTCGTAGCCATTACATCTATACGGTCACTCCGGCTGCCGGATACGTTCCGGTGGCCACGTTCACGGTTAAGCATGAGATGGTGACCTGGACGAAGCGGAATTTCACCAAGCCTGAACACGTCAAGGTTAACCGATACCCGGACGGTGGAGTTCCACTCACCGAGGGAACTGTTAGGTCCGGGAGCTACCGCACCGAATTGGATATGAAGGAGTTGTGGGGAGAAGAATAAGAATGACACACGAACCTGAAGAGCCTCTCGAAGTTGAAGTCCATGTCGCCAATGTGGCCGATCTGGTGAACCCCGAGACTGGCAAAACCTGGCGCCAGGAGAACATGGAGCAGACCCACAAGATTCCCATAGGGTCGCTGGTCGAGATACATGGAGAGTACCTAGATAACGCCGGAGCCCGGCTCTGGGTGGTCGAACATAGCAGAGACTGCGATGGCACTCCGCTATATACCTTGGCTACCAAGAAAGCCTGGGACAACTACCGGGAGCATGTTGGTGGCGAGTTGGAGATGCTGTGGTCCATGCCCCTGGAAGGCGGATACGGAGACAACTGCTTGCATGTCATCAAATACCCGGACGGCTTTGAGCCTACAGAGGGTGATGGCGGTTCTGGGTGCTAGGTCGCACTTTTCAGTACGCTTTTCTGCTCCTGGATGACTTCCTATGTGAGGGCATTGAGCGTGGTATGTTCTTGTTTTCAAACAGGAATTATCTAGTTCTGCGGATGAGGGACGACCCGAGCGAGCACCTGCACCACTATCGGCCTTGACATCCCATACTGGGGGGCTATAATTCTCCACGTAGCTTGAGAAAACAACTGTGGAGACATCGTGATGGGCATATTCAGAAAGAAGGCGCCGTGTGTTCCGCCCGAGGTGGAAAAGCGCTTGCTTCGTGAGGTTTACGAAGAGGCCATGGCCCACCTGAATGAGGTCGAGGCCGATCAGGGCAAGCATTACACCTGGCGTCTCATCGAGGACATCAAAGAGTTGCGTATCCATGTGTCCCTAGAGGTCAGCCGTCGGTTGCATCAGGGCGCCTTGGATGCTAAGATCAAGCGTGAAGGTTATCGCATGTGTGCGGAGGCAAAGTGAGATGGATGAGTATATGAAAGAGAGCCGTGAGCGCCGTGATGGACCCAAGGTCCGTAAGCAGACGAAGCATTATGGTCGTCTGGGCGGCGAGCACCGGCAGGTTAAGGGCGGTGGATACCGTCGGCCCACCAACGTTCGGTGGGAAGACATGGAGGAATACACTGCCGAGTAAAGTTTAGGGTAGACGGGGACAAAGCAGGTCAGGAACCATCCGAGTGATGACCTGGCACCGGCTCCCCGCCACCCGATTGAACCCTTGAGGCGTAGCACAGCGTAGTAGAGGTACGGGTTGGGATGTGTCATGATGATCGACGGCTAAGCCGCTTGGAGTCATGCCCAACTCGGACGAATTCGATACCCATGGGGGCGAGGGCGTCAGGAGATTAGCGTAGTGGCTACCTTTGAATGCAAAATCTATCGGCTCGAAATCGAGGAACATCCAAATGCCGACCGGCTGGAACTGGCCAAGGTCGGTGACTATCGATCCATCGTGGGCAAGGGCCAATTCAAGACTGGTGACCTGGGAGTCTACATCCCCGAGGCCGCCTTGGTCCCCGAGTGGATTCTGGAGAAGCTGGGCCTGGTGGGTAAGCTCGCCGGAAAGCAGCACAACCGGGTGAAGGCCGCCAAGTTCCGTGGTGTGCTCTCTCAGGGCATCATCTTTCCCGTCGAGAAGAACAACGTCAGCGACCACGAGGGACTGATCGCTCGCTCCGACCACGACGAGGACTTGCTGTTCGTGGACGAGGGCCAGGACGTGACTGAGTTTCTGGGCATTGAGAAGTACGAGCCCATCATCCCATCCTGCATGAAGGGTGAGGTGCACAACGCCTTCGGCCTCACGCTGAAGTTCGACATCGAGAACCTCAAGAAGCACCCGGACGTGATCCAGGATGGTGAGTTGATTGTCATCACCGAGAAGATTCACGGGACCTGGACCTGCCTTGGCTACCATCCCGAGTTCGAAGAGAAGGAGCCCTACCTGGTGACATCCAAGGGCCTGTCCGACTCTGGCCTGGCTTTCAAGCTGAATGAGGCCAACAGCCGCAACCTCTACATCCGGGCTCTGAAGAACACCGAGATGGGTGGCCTAGAATGGGCCTATGGGCATCTGGACCCCAACAATGTGGTCGACCGGCTGCGGGAACTCATGGTGATGCGTGGGTTCATCGACATCCCCGTGTACCTGCTGGGGGAGACCTATGGCCCCGGTGTGCAGAAGAAGTTCAACTATGGACTTCTGAAGCCTTCATTTCGGGTGTTCGACATCTACCTGGGCCACCCTGGGCAGGGTCAGTACATGCCTCCCCGAGAAGTGGCCGACATCTGTGACTTCATCGGTGTGGAGATGGTCCCCGTGCTCTACGAGGGTCCCTACAGCAAAGAGATTGTTGAGCAGTACACCTCCGGTACCGAGACCGTGTCCGGGAAGGATGACCACATCCGGGAAGGTGTCGTGATTCGCATGGAGGACGAGCAGAACGACCCGAGGATTCAGGCTCAGGATTCCAGCACGCCCGAGCGGGTCATCCTTAAGAGCGTGTCTGAGGCGTACCTACTCCAGAAGGGAGGTACGGAGTACACCTGATGGGGAACCAGATAATCTATGGTTACATGGATTGGGCTGATAATCAGACCAGAACATGGTGGTTCAAGATTGTCGATCTGGTAGTTATAGGGGTGCTGACTGCTTTCCAGAATTCTCGCTGGCAGTTCACCGGTAAACATCATGTGTTCTGGCCATCATCTCTTGGGAGCTATCTTGAATGAGAGAGGATACCCCGGCTGAAGTCTTGTTTGAAAAGATTGGGGATGTCTTCGACAACGTCTTCAGTTGGTGTCCGGAAGATGGTATCGTTCCATGGTTGGTGGTCTTTCCCATAGGGGTAACCTTTGTGGCTTATATGATCATCTTCGACCGCTGCCGTCACCTTTTTACTGGGATGGACTTGGAAGATGCAATGCCCTGAACCACGACAGTTTGAGCACTGGGCCAACGAGCGGTTTCTCGACATGGAGTACATGTATGGTGGCCGGTTGTACGAAGCTGGGGTCCTTGCAGTGTTCCTCGGACTGGTGCTGTTGGCCAATCTCTATGGGGCTGCCCGGTACCAGTTCACTGGCGAGGTCCCTTGCATTGACAACAAACTCGGGCTACACTAAAGATTACGATTGATCTGAGAGGCTGTGATCATGGATAAAGCACGATTCAAGGCCGGGCGCTACTACGTGGGCGACCCCTGCTATGTTCTGGCAGATGATGTCTACGACGAGGCCCTGGGCCACCACCACGATTCGGACGAGCAGGCGACTGTGATCGATGTGCGAGAGAACCGGGTCTGGTTCGCTGATTGCGTCGAGGGTGAGTCCGAGTACACCGACGACTATCACACCTACGTCAACGATACCACGCTTCTGAGCTTGGTACCCGAGGCCCTGGTGAAGCCCGAAGGCCCCGACGACGACGGTCCCATACAGGAATTCCCCAACGATTTCGAGGTCGAGCGTGATGGGTCCGGAGTGCTGTTCATAGGTCACCTGACGATAGACACGGCTCGTCCCATCTACGAAGACGAGGAAGACTACCTCGACGACTACGGCGAGGAAGATGAGGAAGACGAGGACGATTACTGGGGATGAACGACAGGGACGACACCGATGTCGAACGGTGGTTCACTCGCTTGAACGACTGGGCCATCAGGCACGATGACTTCCTGTGCAAGAAGTGGGTGGAGAAGTTGATAACTCCACCCCTCTTCGTCATGGAAATGTGGGCCTATCCCTTCATGTTTTCCAGATTCCTCTTCGCTGGCCTGCGTTTTGATTACCAGGGCTTGGGGTTTTCATGAGTTGCCGGGAACGGGTCACTTGGCGGGCCAACATGGTCATCGACGATGTCCATGCCTACTTGTACGATAAAGCCTGGGAGACGCACAAATTCACCTGGGCGACCATTCCCTTTCGCATCTTCACGATGTTCGATACCGCTTTCCTTCGGGCGGCGCTGCTCTTTGGGGGAGAGGAAGCGTATTGGTTGATCGACAATCGGGCATGGCCGGATTACTGATGTTCATTGGGGACCTCATCTTCCTGATTTTCGTGGTCTGCCTTACGCCGATTGTGACTCCGATCAAGATCTGCATCATCTCCGGCTGGAAGATGTTCAACATGGCCCGGTATCAGTTCTGCGGAACGAAGTTGCATGGCAACTTCTGGAAAGGGGATCCGGGCTGGTGATCTAGTCTTGACAACTGTATCTCTGGGGTCTAAACTGTATCATAAGAGCACAGGAGAGACCCAGACCATGGCATCATTCACAAAAAACCTCAAGAGAATCAACAACGTAATCTGCTCCCTTCCGAGCTATTCCGACGCTATTCCCCTGAAGAGCATCTTCGATGCGATTCTGAACGAGGGGATGGTTCCGCTTCAGGAGGACGGGCAGGAGTGGCGTGGGCTTCTCTGTGGGGCCGAGGGCGAAGCCATGATTCCCCTGGGTGACCTGGCAGAAGTGCGTGAGGACGGAACACTGGTCACCGACCACGACGGCGAGCATGTTTTCAAAGAGACGAAGCATGTGCTGCGCCTGTCCTGGTACAAGATGCCTTCGGGCCGGTACGAGACCGTCCAGTACGTGAGCTAAGTGAGGACCAGACGATGACTGATCGACTAACCGAAATCGCCATTGAGTTGGCGCAACTTTCCGGCCTGGACCACCAGCGTTACGACTACGTGGCTGAGCGTGGCCTTCACGACGATCCCTGGAACAAGAATCTCTACCGCATGCTGGAGTCCCAGCGGAAGGCCCTGGTCAAAGAGTACGAGGCCCTGGGTGGCACCGTGTACAGCGTGTCCATCATGGGCTGCTGCTCCATGGACCACAGCAATCACGACCTGGACGATGCCATTCAGGCGAAGTTCGGTGACCAGGTATCCTGCGACAGCGAAGGTGGTGGCCTGTTTATCGACGTGGTCCCGAGTGTTCTCGGCGCCGTGATGGACGAATTGAATCGTCTGGATCCAGACGGCGACTTCTCTGCCTCCAACCGCTGGGACGATGAGGACGAGGAATACTTCAACATTCCCCACACGGATCGTGGTTCGGGTTGCTGGGGAACCACGGCCCGCTTCCTCAAGGAACAGGGCGTTGAGCAGAAGCAGTTGGACTTTTCCGAGGCCCCGACTATTTCCGAAGAGCAGGTGAAGCAGGCCGACAAGGATATCAGGGTCGCCATCAAGAAGCGTTACCCGCAGTTGACGGAGCAGCATCTGAACGACCTCATGCCGCTGGTCGACGAGCTTCTCGACGGCTTCGTAGACTGGGTCGACGCCGAAGCCTAAACGCTTCTTTCTCCAAGGGCTAAGGGAACCCCGCCATTGTGCGGGGTTTTCTTTTGTCTGTAGCCCTGACTCACCCTCTCTCCGCATAAATACGATGGTAGCAAATATTCCATCAGCGGAGAGCATTACTCATGAGCAAGTTTGATACCATTGGGCTGATTACACAGTCGACCCTTCCCAGCGCTGTTGCCGGAGACGTGGTCTTCCAGGCAAGCAAGATGCGGGTTTACAACGGAAGCGCCTGGGAGACGTTTAGCGCTGTTGACCCCAGTGGAAATTCCAGCACGATCACCATGGGCGCCAGCCAGCAGGTTCTGGCCGAGGGTGGTTCAACCAACCCCGCCGACGGTGCTCCGTCCTATGCCTTCACAGGCGACCTGGACACCGGTATTTGGAACCCCTCCGACGGTACGGTGAGAATCGCCTCGGACGGCAATGGTGTTGCTGAGTTCGAACACGGAACTGGACTGAAGATGCTCACCGGTCAGGTGCTTGGCACCGACGGTAGCGTGGGAGCCCCGGCTTTCTCCAACGATGGTGACACCAACACCGGTATGTGGTTCCCGGCGGATGATACGGTTGCATTCTCTACCGCTGGCAACCAGGCTCTGACCATTCTTCCGAGTGGTCTGGTGCAGGTGAACACCGCTGGTTATCAATCCCTCCTGGCCAACGACAACGACATCCCGAACAAGGGTTACGTCGATAGCCTCTCTGCCGGTCTGGATCCCAAGCAGTCAGTTCGAGTCGCCACGACCGCAGACCTCGACACCGAGACGGGCTTGGGTACTTGGGCCGCAGCCGGTTCCGGACAGGGCAAGACCCTGACCGCTGGCGCCGCTGGTGCGCTTGTGCTTGACACGAGCATCACTTGTGTACTCGGCGACCGAGTTCTTGTCAAAGACGAGTCTGGCGGCCTTGGTGCCAGCCACAACGGTATCTACGAAGTCACAACCAACGGTAACGCTCTCGCTGAAATCACCGAGGTCGACTTCACGAGCCACACGATTTCCGATGGTGACTACTGGACTCTGAATTCAGCCAACGATGCCACCGCTTACTATGTCTGGTACGGAACGACCGACCCGACTCCGGGCGGAACCGGCATCAACGTCGCACTTCAGGCTTCTCCCGCAGCCTACGCTACAGCGACTGCATCGGCTATCAATGGCCAGGCCGATTTCGGTTCTCCGGCCCCCGGTGGCAACGTAATCACGGTCACTAACGCAGCCACCGGTCCTACGACCGATGCTGCCGACGTGAACGCCTCTGTGGCCGTCACAGTCACTCAGGACGGTAAGGCAGCCAGTGCCACGGTTCTGACCCGTGCTGACGACCAGGATGGAACTCCGTCCTCCGAGGTCTCCGGTGGTAACTTCACCACGGTAGAGTCCGGTACTTCTCAGTATGGAACCATGTGGGCCGTCGTCTGGGATGGTGATGTGGTGGTCGATACCGACCCGATTAACTGGACCCAGATTGGTGGTGTCCTCCCGGCATCGGCCTACCCGCTGTATGCTCCTGTCAGTGCAACACCGCAGTATTCCTTCAACGGCGATACCGACACTGGTATTGCCAGCCCGTCGGCGAATCAGTTGGACCTGTACGCAGGCAACACGGCAGCCCTGTCGTTGACCGCCAGCGGAACTACCCTGGGTGCCAACCTCGATGTTGGTACCTTTGACATCGTCTCGACTGGTGCCAACCACATCGATATCATCGCCGCAGCCAACGGCGCCGGTAGTGGACGAGATGTCAACATTGCTGGTGGCCAGGGTACTCAGGACGGTGGTGCCGTTAACATCGATGGTGGTGTCGGTGGCGCTGGATTTGATGGTGGTGATGTCCTGGTGTACGGTGGCGTTAATAACAACGCCATCAACTCAGTTGGTCATGCATGGCTGAGAGCCGGTGAGTCTACCGCTCAGTCCAACAACCCCGCCCACGTTCACGTCGCAACGTCCTTCCTGGAAATCCAGGGACGCAACATCCTGGCCGGAACTGGTACCGGTGGTGATGTTCAGATCAACGGTGGACAGAGTTACGGTGCAGCGGCTGGTGGTGACGTTGACATCACTGGTGGTCCTGCTGGTCAGGCGACCGGTACTCCGGGCTACATCAACCTCATCTGCGGAAGCCAGGTTGGCGGCAGCGCACATGGTAACGTCGCTCTGAGATGCGGCGAGGCCACGGCTGGTGTCCTGGAATTCCGTGAGGCATTGGACGGTGCTAACTACATCGGTCTGAAGGCTCCGGATTCACTCTCGGCTGATGTCACCTACTCACTTCCGACTGCGGGCGTTGAAGGCCAGCATCTGAAGCTCGGCGCATCCAACGCTCTTGAGTGGGATTCCGACATGGCTGAGCTTTCAGTTCAGACCACGAATGACACCGAGACCGAGCTTGTTGGTCCGGGTACCACCTACTACACCATCGCTTCCGGAACGACCCATGCGGTCGAGATTCTGGTGGTCGGTGAGAAGTCGGATGGCTCCGAGGCCGCCATGTGGAAGGTCCTGGTTGGCATCAAGAATGTCGCCGGAACCACTTCTTTGGTTGGTTCGGATACGACGACCACAATCAGCAACACGCCTGGCTGGACCTTGGCTGTGTCGGCTGATGACACAAATGATCGCCTGGCAGTGAAGGTCACTGGCGCCGCAGCCACGACCATTAACTGGAAGGCCAAGATTACAGCAGTGCAGGTTTAAGGGGAAACAGTAAATGAGCACGAAACTGAAGTTTGACAACGAAAACGGCGTAATCGAGAACGTAGCCGATAGCGGTGATATCACCATCCGAGGTGGTGACAACTCCGTTGGTGCCGGTGATGGCGGTAGCGTCATCCTGGAAGGTGGTGACGGCTCGACGACCGGTGGTGCTGGTGGTGCTGTTTTCATTCGACCGGGTTACGGTCCTACCGCACCAACCATTCCGACTGGCAGTGGTATTCCACAGCCCGCAGAGTTCTGGTTCGTAGACGGCGCCAGCACTCCGGGTTACATCGGACTGAAGGCCCCCGCCGATGTCTCGGCTGGCACGACCGGTGATGGTGTCAATACCGTCTGGACTCTTCCCGAGGGAGATGGAACGACTGGTCAGGTGATAACCACCGATGGTGCAGGCGTCTTGAGTTGGGCCAGTGTTGTCAACAACCCGATGACTTCTGACCTCAACCTTGCTGGTTTCAGCATTCTCCATGTACTTGACATCTATCGTGCCACCAACACGGTGACCGATACGGTGGACCTGACTTTCACCGCTCAGGACAGCGGCTCGAACGACCACACCTATGGTCAGATTTCGACCGAGATCGAACTCAACACCGACACTGGCGAAGATGGCAGCATGCACTTCGACGTTTCGGTCAACGGTAGTCTCCAGACAGCATTGACGCTGAATGGAAACTATAGCGTCATCCCCCGAGTGGAGGTCCCCACGTTCTTCAGAGTCTCGGCGAACGTCGCACCGATGGTCGAGCTTCATCAACCAATCACTGCTGGATCGGACGCAGAGATTCACTTCAAGATAACGGACGCCGGAGCAGTCGAGCGATTCGCTGGAAAGATTTCGTGTGATTTCACCGATACCACTTCCAACTCGGTAGACTCAGCTATCACGGTTCAGTCTGTGAAGGACAACACTGCCGCAGCGAAGGTCAATGACCTGCGATGGGATTCCGACGGTATCTTACACCTTGAGCGAGATAAGGGCGGTTCCGGTGCATCCGGTGCCGAGATACGGCTGTACGAGGGCAGCGCCAACGGAACCAATCACCTTGGTTGGAAGGCTCCCCCGAGTGTCACCTCCGATGTCGTTTACGAGATGCCGCAGAGCCCGACCGATGGCTACTTCCTGGAGTACCAGTCCGGTGGTGGAACTGCTTGGACGCATTGGTCCTCTAAGCAAGCAATCAATGATGTCCAGATGAACAGCAACGACCTCGTTCTGGACGACGGTGATACGTTTGAGATCAAAGCCATCAACGCATCGGTGGCCGGAGCCCCGGCTCAGATAACTCTGCGTGGTCAGAACTCTTCGACTTCCAGTGGTGGACCAGTCAACCTCGTCGGTGGTAATTCAACGGCTGCTACCGGATTCGGTGGTGGTACGATCAACCTTACTGGTGGTGACGGAACTGGTGCAACAGACGGTCAGGGTGGTTCAGTCAATATCACTGGTGGTGACGGAACCACGGCTGGTGGTGACATCAACCTGGAGCCCGGTCGGGACATTAACTCCCCGTCGACCAGTGGCGTCATCTACATCAACAGTCAGAACGCTGCAAGTGTTCCAGCTACGGCGGTTCGTTTCCGTGAAGCCCGAGTCAATGGTGTTGGTGCCATGGGTCTCAAGGCTCCTGACTCCATGCCTGCAACGACCACTGACTTCGAGACTTCACCGAAGCCGGTCTCTCGCACGGCTGGAACTCACTCGGTCCTGGCGAATGAGGATATCATCATTGTTGACGCTTCCGGCGGCAACGTGGTCCTGAACCTCCATACGGCAGCACAGCCTTTCCGTTGGAGAAACCTCATCATCAAGCGCATCGACGCACACGCCACCAATACGGTGACCATTAACGGTACCGGTGGTAACCTCATCGACGGTGCGGCATCGTTGGTCATTCCTGGTAACTCGCAGTGGGTTGCTTACACGTTGTGTAATGACCAGTCGGCCAACTGGTACATCGTCTAAGGGAGGATTGGTTCATGACTTACTTCCCTACAGCGAATTCCAGGACAGTCTTTAAGGCTGCGGATGAGTCTCGAAACACTACTGTTACGTTTGCCGACGATTCAGATCTGGTACTCCCAGTTGAGGCAAGTACCGATTACCAGGTCGATTATGTGATGACGTTCTTCACAACCAGTGCAACGCCACAGGCAAAATCTCAGTTGAGAATCCCGGCTGCGGCGGACATCACCAATGGTGTTACGATCCTTCGTGGATTAACCATCGGTCCGGATGAGTGGAGATGGGAAAACTACCCCAGAGTTCATCTGCTCCCGGCTAGCGAGAACGTGGTACTCATCGGAAAAGGAACTTTGGAAGTCTTCGGTTCTGCTGGAGACTTTGCAATCCAGTGGGCACAACAAACCTCCGATGCAACTGATGTTACCGTTCTGCGTGGTGCTTGGTTGCGCCTGACGAAACTCTAAGAGGAAAACGAGAATGTCTTTTAACCCCACATGGGACACGGCAATTCAGGGTGTATCAGATGACAACAGCCCGGAACTCGCTGGTCACTTGAATGTTGCTGGATTTGAGATTCAAGGTGAACCAGCGGCATCGGCGACTTCCCCCGGTGGACCCATTACTTTATCTGCCGCAGCCGGAGGTGCCACCTCGGGCGTTGGTGGAAGTATCTCTATTTCTGCCGGAGCAGCAACAGGTAGTGTTGCCGGAAGTTTGACCCTCAATGGTGGAGCATCAACAAGTTCTATTGGTGGAACTGCTTCACTGGCTGGTGGTCAGGGTTCACAAGGTGGACAGGTTAGCATATCTGGTGGACAGGGCTCTAACGATGGTGGTGCCGTAACCATTCAGGGCGGTCAGGGTGGAGACCTTTTGGGCACAGGTAATGGTGGTTCCCTCAATCTGAATGGTGGAAATTCAGGTGGAGCAGGTGGAATCCCCGGACAAGCCATACTTCGTGGTGGTCAGAACAACACAGGGGGATCTGGTGCCCAGGCTAAGGTTATTGGTGGAACTCCCACCAACGGTGCCGGTGGTTCTGTCAGAATAGAAGGTGCTAACGGAGTTGGCACCGATCAAAATGGTGGAGGCGTTGTCCTCGATGGTGGTAACGCAACCGGAGTTGGATTCGGTGGTGACGTTCAACTTCAGCCCGGAACCAGCGGCTCGACCACAATACCAGCCGTTGTCATTACTGGCCCCGGTGGTTCTGGAATCGCCAAGATTTACGTTGGTACGGGCGCTCCCACATTCGCCACGTTCACTGGCTCTCTGTTCCTGAGAACTGATGGCGGTGCAGGTACAACGTTGTACGTCCGTGAACCTGGAGCCTGGGTGGCCAAGTAATGCGACTCGTTGAGTTCTTCAGACTGACTGAGAAGAAGAAGGTGGTTCCCCTGGACAAGGGGAATCCGCACGATGACGCCGACGAGGCGGATTGGAACAACCCTGGGACATTTGGAATGACCCAGCATGGATACTCATTCAGTCCTGAAGAGCACCCTGGAATTCTTTTACCTGAAGATGATGACGATTACCGTGGACATCACCAGGCTCCCGGAAAGGAGGATGGTGCACCACTCTGGAACGTTACCCTCAACGATATTTACCCCGATGATTTCTACACCAACATGTACGACTACATGATTGGTGGTGCTGGAAGTGACATTCTGGGTCATCTGAATGGTTACTACAACCGCCCCAACAAGCAGGTTACCATTTACCGAGCAGTCCCCCACGAGCCTTCACCGGCTGAACAAATAGCTCAGTTGGAAGTTCTGATGAAGAAATACATGGCTCGGAACATCGTACCTCCATCCTATGAAGGGGACCCTTCTAAGTGGTACGATGTGGCATCGAAAGAAATGGAGCGTTTGAAGCAGTTGCCACAGGTAGAGGCTGAACGTTACCCGATTAACCCAGGTGACTGGGTCACGCTGTCCAGACGCTATGCCAAGGAACATGGCGTATCCAATCTTGGTGGAAACTTCAAGATCGTCTCGAAGAAGGTATATGCTAGGGACGTTTACACGGATGGGAACTCTCTGGATGAGTGGGGTTACGAGCCGACGCCCAGAATCAACAAAGCCTAAATACTCAGACGAACTGAGGAATTCACGATGCCAACGAAAGACCCGAACGAGATTCTCTACGACAAGCTGATGGAAGGCAAGCAGTACCTGGATCTCATGTACCTGCCGTCCGATGCCATCGCCTGGCTCTTCGACCAGCCCGAGGGGCAGGTTCAGACCGCTATGGCTCTGGCAAAGGAATCCCACCTGGCCAACAACCCAGTCGTGAACGCCACGCTCCTGAAGGATGACCAGTTGATCATCATCTGCCAGCTTGGCTCGGGCCGCAAGATTCGCATCTACCCCGACGGTGGCCTGTCCTCAGACGGTCGGCCCTATGACATGGGCGACCTGGTCACCCTCATCGCACAGGACATCCCCGGCGTCGAGCAGGGCATGCCGATGGAGCCCGAGAGGGACCCCATGGGCCGTGGAGTTACTCCGGATGTTCCAGAACCCATGCCGGGAGAGCCTGGGTTGCCCCCCATTGAGCCAGAAATGGGGGCAATGGCTGAGCCTACAGTTCCGGGTCACGACGCCGTGGTGGCGCCTATGGACGGCCCTGAGCCCGCAATCGAGCCCATGCCTGACGAGGGCCTGGAAGACGAACTGTTGGGCGGCATGGGCATCAAGCCCCTTACCGACCTGATGTAATCAGTTCTGATCGTAGTCCGTGGTGCAGAGTTCGCACCAGGCTTTCGCTACGTCTCCACCATCACACTCACAACCACATTCCCGTGGGGAGTTCTCTGGTCCACAGAACTGATAGTGCTTGCCGCTGAAGGTGGCGAAGGTCCGATGAACAATCGGGCCACTATACCAATCGAGTTGGAGTTTGCCCTTGTTCACCTTCTGCTGGAACATCCCCATGGCAGCGGAGCAGGACTCATCCCACCGGTCGACGCCTCTGGCCAGTTCCATGGCCTGCTGGCCCTGTTTGTGAATCACCAGCCGGGCGATGTCAACCTGTAGGATGGCCCGAGCGCAGTCGGCGCAGGGGATCCAGGTGATGTAGAGGGTACCGCCCCGGACCGGCGTCTGAGTCCGTTCGGCATTGTAGATGGCGTTCCGTTCGCCGTGCTCCCAGTAGAAGTATTTCTCGGGACGTTGGTAGATGGAAGGGTCATCGTCATCGATGTCTCGGGGTGGCCCGTTGAATCCCATGGACCGGAAGTTGTTCTCTGCGTCCACGATGATGCAGCCAACCTTGGTGCTCGGGTCCTTGGATTTCATACTTACGAGGTAGGCCATGGACATCCAGAAGGTGTCCCAATCGTCGATGTGCTTCGGAGGCGCCATTTTGAGTACCTATGAGTGTGTGCTTATAGATTACATAGTCAGAATTGGGTCACAATTCAAGTTGCAATCCGGCCCGGAACCGCCTATACTGACCCCCTAACGTAGGAGAAAACCGTAGTGAAGAAGATTGTACCCATAGGACCGTCGTTGGTCGTGCTGGTTGGCCCCTCCGGGGCTGGCAAGTCGCACTTCTGCGCCGAGCATTTTGATGCTCGGGAGGTGGTCTCGTCCGATGCACTCCGGGTGGAGTTCACGGGGGACCTGCGGCGCCAAGACAAGAACGACCTGATATTCAATGAGTTCCACCGCCGCATCGAGGTCAAGATTATGGCCGGGCAGCGGGTAGTGGCTGATGCCACGAACATTCGGAACCGGGACCGGCGGGATGTCGCAGAGATCGGCCAGATGCTGAATGTCCCTGTGACGTATGTGGTTATCAACCGCACGATGCAGTCCAAGCACCAGACGGGCGGCTGGCGGAACGACGTATACAAGAAGGGTCGTCCTCTGATGGAGGCTATGGAAGAGACGTTCCAGGCCAACGAGAAGACGATTCTGGATGGTGATAACGGATTGGCCGATGAGGTCGTCGACACGAGGGTTGATGAGTTCGAGGTGATACCGATGTTTCCGAGGACGCACATTGCAAGGCATCTGCTCGACCGTGGGTTCGAGTTCGTGCGTGTCGTCGGCGACATTCACGGGAACCTGGACGGGATGAGCCGGGCGCTGGAAGGCGTCGACGACCGTGGAGTCACGTTCACGCTGATGCTGGGTGACGTGATCGACTACGGGTCTCGGACGCTGGACACGGCTATGCTGGCCTATAGGATCGTCTCTACCGGTGAGGGGATCATGGTTCGTGGAAACCACGAGCGGAAGATCCGGAACTGGGTGGTCCAGGAAGGCCGGAAGGTTGGTAGCTTCCGAGGGCGTCTGAGCCACGGCAACGACGTTACGACGAACCAGTTGCTGGCCATGGACCCAAGGCTGCGGGCTCGATGGGAGCAGAGGTTTCTGTCCCTGATCGAGTTGAGCCCAGACTGGATCAACATCGGGAACATGATCTTCACGCACGGGGCAGTGCACCACCGGATGTGGGGCAACACGCTGTTCCGAGCGCCGCCGAACTCTGCCCTGGAGAGCTACGCTCTGTTCGGGGAGACGACGGGGGAGACGGACCCGGATACGGGATTCCCGATCCGTCGGTACGACTGGGTCAACGAGCTTGAGCCTGGAAAGGAAGCCATCGTGGGCCATGCCATCCTGAACAGGGATGCTCCGGTCGGGCTCCGGGGGAAGAACGGCGGTAGCGCCATCTTCCTGGACACGGGCTCGGGGAAGGACGGGAAGATGTCCTGGATCGACTTCGAGATTGTGGATAGCCGAAGGATGGGTCCGAGGCTGGAATTCCGAAGTGCTCAGGACGAGTACGGTGAGGTCCTGGACGACCTGCTGGTTTACAGTCCAGCCCCTGAAGTGTAAATACTCTAACCGGCGCCCCTTCGGGGGCGCCATCGGTTGAGACCAGCGCTGTATGATTATCAGAAGGCTTTTCAAGGCTTTAGGGATAGTCCTCGGGACAGCGTTTCTGCTCATCTGCCTTTTGAACGTTTTCTTCTACCGTATCAGCATCACCGCCGGGCCATTCGATGCCCGCTGGGATGGTCTAATCTGGAATCCTCCCAAATGTGAGGTTGATGGCAGCACGCTCAATGTCGTATTTCCACCCACTGAAGAGTTTTGGAATCGTGGAATCGCCCTGGGCACGGTCATTATACACCCGAAAACCAAAGAGTTACTGTTGGCTTTTGACAAAACACATTTCCGAAACATGCCACCGGAGATTCAAAGGTTTACCGTTTATCATGAGTGTGCTCATGCGAAGCTCGGACATCTGAAGATCCTCACACACGACGACCCGAATAGCCTTGAAAGAGAAGCAGATTGCTACGCCATGGAAGCGATTCTTCGAGAGAATTGGAAGCCGGAGCGCATGGACAAACTGTACGCTTCCATGCTTGATGGTGAGATTATGGGTCCGGCGCTTCGTGGTGTTAAGTACAACGAGTTCGCAGCAAAGGCCCATGCCTGGACCCCTCAAGAGCGGGTCGACCATCTGAAATCCTGCATCACTCCTTGAAATCCTAGACATATCCTGCTACAGTTGTCACTACGTGTTGAATTAACTCGACGTGGAGGCATTACTATGAAGCAAGAGATTTCTGTAGCTGTCAAGTTTAGCACGCCGATCCTGGCGGTGCTCATTCTACTCGCCCTGTATGGGGCATTCCTGTTCGATACCGACGGTGCAGCCATTGGGCTTACGTATCTGGGGTACGAGAAGGAAGCGTTCTTCGCAGCCTTCTGGCGCCTGATCGGCGATCTGGTGTGGCTGATTGGTCTCGTGGCGGCTTTGCTTGCCACTGGAGCGATAATCAATCTAGTCAATGACGAGAAGCTCACCCAGACGGCCATCCTCCGCTACCTGACGACCCGTAAGGATCGGACCCCGGTCGAGAAGTTGTATCCGGACCATGCCTGGGCAAAGCCCATATTCTACCTGAACTGCGTGATGGCGGTGGTGGGTATGGCCTCTGGGTTCTGGTTCACCGGTACGGTCTGGCTTGTCAGCATGATCGCTACCCATGCGCAGCACAAGCAGTTGCGCAAGGCCACCTACCAGTTGGAAGATGTTGCTCTGGAGAAGGGGCTGGAAGGCGTCCGTCGCCTGGCAACACCTCAGTCGTTGGCGGTGGTCGATAAGTCCAACCAGCCGAAGGAGGACTAAGCAGTCATGAAGCACCGCTTTCCTACGATTACTCACATCATGGATGTCCTGCCCTATGTCGAGGGCCGGGAAGATATCGTCGTGGGAGAGCGGGATGGCTTCACCTTCATCGACTATGTGATCACCTTGCCCGATACCTTCCAGGATCCGGACGAGCCGGGCATCTCCCTGGAAGAGCAGTCTGCTCGCATCATGCGGATGGAGTGCCGGGGCATCAAGTTCTATGCGCCGAGCGGTATGATAGCGGCTCGACCCTACCACAAGTTCTACAACGTCGGGGAGCGTGCGTGGACCATGCCGAACGTCATCGACTGGTCTTCGCCGTTTGAGATCCTCGACAAGCTGGACGGCTCCATGATCCACCCGCTGTGGTTGGATGGGGAGGTCCACTTCTGCACTCGGATGGGCATCACCGATGTAGCCATCCCGGCGCTTGCGCATGCGTGGGCGCAGGACCTGGCCGGTCAGTCCATGTATCGGGACTTCCTGGTGCTCTGTGAAGAGAAGGGCTGGACCCCTATGTTCGAGTGGTGCTCCCGTAAGCAGCGCATCGTCATCGACCACCCGTTGGAGCGCCTGGTCTTGACCGGCATACGGCACAAGGTGTCGGGCTACTACGTGGAGACCTTCCAGATGATCGGGGAGCAGTTTAACATCCCCGTGGTAGGTTCGTGGGGCGGGGCCTGGGAAGGCTTTGATTCCTTCCGGGACCACGTCAAGAGCCTGGTCGGCGCCGAGGGCTACGTTCTGCGGTGGCAGGATGGCCACATGGCAAAGACCAAGGGCGACTGGTACTGTGCAATCCACCGGGCCATGGACGCTGTGCATTGGGAGAAGGACGTTGTAGAGCTTGTTCTCGACAAGGCCCTGGACGATGTACTGCCGAACCTGCTTCCGGGCGACAGGGACCGTCTGGAGCGCTTCCAGGCTGCTTTCTGGAAGGGCTGCCTACGGACCATCGACGAAGTCCGGGATCAGGTGCGAGCGATTCAGTTGTCCTGTCCGCACAAGGAGCCGGGCGGCGACCGAGAGCGCTGGATGGCTGGCGAGATCAAGAAGGAGTTCAGGGACCCTCTTGAGGGCCTGGCTTTTCGAGTGTGGCGGGACCAGGACGCCCTGAAGCACATTGATAAGGTTCTGCGTCTCAACATTGGGTCCGGCCCACGGCTGGATCGGAAGCGAGCGCTTTTCGGAGGTATACGCTGGGAAGATTTCTGATGGACAAGAATATCATCGGGCCATGTCCAATCTGCGGATCGGACATGGTCGAAGGTGACTCTGTAGACGAACATCACCTCGTACCCAAGTCGAAGCGAGGAAAGGAAAAGGAACCGGTGCACGTTGTGTGCCACCGGAAGATACACTCGTCCATTTCCGAGGCTGACTTGAATCATTGGTGGAACACCTGGGAGAGGCTCCGTACTCATCCGGATATCGCCAAATTCATTCCGTGGGTACGGAAACAATTCAAACGAGATCCTGAGTACATCGATGTGCATCGGGACACGAAGAGCCGCAAGAGGAAGAGAAGAATATGAAGCCCATCTACGCCAAGGGCCTGAACCACGTCATGATTGATATCGAGACGTTGGACGTAACCCCGGACGCATCAGTCATCAGCATTGCTGCCGTACCGTTCGCCCTCTCGGCTCAGGAAGAGATCGACATGTTCTTCAACCTGGGCCAGTACGATGTTCCTCTGGAGTATCATGAGTGGATCGAGCTTCCCAGGCAGATCGAAAACAACGATACTTTTCGGTTCCACATCGAAAAGGAGACCGGCGCCATCGAAAACTGCCTCAAAAATGGCAAGCCTCTCAAAGAAGTGCTCGGGAGTTTGCATCGGGTCATGACCCAATGGGCGCCGCCGGAGCAGGAATACTTCATCTGGGGTTGGGGGTATGGATTCGATTTGACGATGCTCACCTACCAGTATCGACACAACCCGGATACCTGGTGGAAGAAAAACGGTTGGGCATGGCCAGATGGAATAACGGATTATCGAACTCAGACACATCACAGAAAAAGGGATTCTAACACTATAAGTTTTGTAACTGGTGGACCCGTTTTTGTTTCTGCTGGATCCCATACACATTCACTTGAACCGGGAGCCACGTTGAAGGTGGATGAAAACGGCCAGGCCGTTTGGATTGATCCGAATGAAGATCTCATAATCACTACCGAGGGACATACTTGGCCCCTGCCATATTGGCTGAGCAAGTACACACGGATTCTCGATGCTCGGTCGATTTTCTTTGGTCATGGAAAGACCTGGGAGGATATGCCGATCAGAAAGGGTCAGCACCACGACGCCCTCGACGACGTGAAGCACCAGATCAAGACCATCCAGCGAGTATTCTCCGGAGACGATGACGAATGCTCCGACGAATGAAGGACCGCCTCATTCTTTGGAACTTCGGAAGAAAGCTATCCAAGGAAGATCTCGAAGACTACCTGCTTGAGAGGGTTGAAAGGCTCTGGGAAGACTGGAGCACCGTGTATTGTACATGCGATTGCCACGTGGAAAAATGGTGGAAAGAGTGGAACGTCTACAACGACCATGTTCTACGGGCCGCTGCTGAGTGGGGTGTGGACCAGTATACTTTCGTCGATGGGGACAAGCGGAAGATTACCTTCTCCGATGAATGTCTGGCGGAGTTGGAGAATCGTCCGAGAAGACACCTGACAGGATCAGCAGGCCCACGATGAGCGATGATGGCTATGCGGGGTTTTGGGTGTGGAAGGAGAAGTATTTCCTGTTCATCCTCAGGTCCTTGTATGATTTCCATGCACGTCTGGTCCATTCTACCGGAGGGAATTGGCATAGGGTCCGTTGGAGATGGAATTGGTGGACACGATGGATACGGTGGTCGGATCATGGAGCCCGGCGAGCACCGTGGGAAATTCCCCTTTGAGGGGGTTATTGACTTCCTTTCCCAGTTCTGCTATAAGTATAGGTGTCATCGCTTGTACTGAAATTGGAAGCGTTGCGGACGGGGGTTCAATTCCCCCCATCTCCACCAATTCGTGGATGCGACAACTTCTTTTGGGGATGTCCCGGTTTCGACGTGGCGAGTGAAGATGGAAGGAGATGGCCGACAGGTACCTCGTAAAGGACCAAAAACCATAATTGCCAATGAAAGCAATTACGAGGGTGACGTTGAGGACTTCGAGCCTCTCGCCATGGCGGCCTAAACAACCGCACCTCGCCGGTAAGTCCACCGGCTCGCCCAACGGACATGTCGGAGGCGCCCTCGGGCGCCTTCGTTCGTATTCAAACCTAGAACCTGAACGGGAGATGAACATGAAAAGACTGGTAGTTTTGATTCTGGCCCTCGCCTTGGTTGGCTGTGCTGGCATGACCAGAGAAGAGCAGGGCGCTGCCACTGGGGCTGTTGTTGGATTGACCCTTGGAATCCTTGGCGGTAATGCTCTGGATTGTAAGGGCTGTGCTGCTATTGGTGGCGCCGTTGGAGCAATCGGTGGTGGAGCCCTCGGAGCGTCCTGGGGACGTGAACTCGACCGTCTGGATCGTCAGAACATCAACCACGCCCTGGAGCACCAGCGTAGTGGTCGTGCTACGGCGTGGACCAATCCGGATTCCGGCGCCCGCCATCAGGTAGTCGTCAAGCCTGCAACCCAGGAGCGTGGGACTTACTGCCGTGAGTTTCATGACGAGGTCGTCATCGCTGGCAAGACGCAGCAGATTTACGGTAAGGCTTGTCGTCAGCCCGACGGCAACTGGAAGCTCGTTCAGTAAGGCTTGACTTTGGAAGGAGATCCGTTTATCTTCTTCCATTCAGGGATTGAATTCACAAGATAGGCCGGAGTTCCAGTAATCTTGTGGATGAGAGCCTTAAGCAAGCGATACCCTGACGGTCTTATGTTGTTCGACGACACGAGAACCACCGATGCTCGGCCAACGACAACCGAGTCGGGGATGTGCCAACCCTGTTGACAAACTGGCCTGATTGCCGCCAGCAGAAAGTGAGAGAGTCGCCGCTTAGACTCACAGGCAGATTGGAGCCAGGACATGGAGTTCTGGCTTCTTTCGTTTTGGGGGGTTGCTTTTTTCTTCGACTTCAGTTATCTTGTTCCTCGTGAGATTAAGAGAAGTAAGCCAGACGTTCTAGCCGAAAATCAAATCGTCCTTGAGCAAGGCGTGGCTCACAAGCAAACCGCCGGGGTGGCTTTGTAGACCCTTGCCGTCGGCCCGACGAGAATGGGCATGGGTCGTACCCCCCAACCAGGGTCGGTAGTTCCGGGGCCTGCCGGTGAATCTCAAAGAGTTCGTGCTTCAAGCACAGGTCGAAAAGGGTCGGGGACCGGTAAACCCGGCCTTTTTTCGTTTTGGGGGTTGACTTAAATATCCATCCCGTTTATGTTGTTAAGAACATGCGGCTGATAAGACACACATATCCTGGTCGGTCAAACGCTATGAGTAAACCAAAACCAAAGGCGTGGAGTGTAGTCGAGGGGAAGAAGTTCCTTCCCATCGAAGCATCCGCTGAAACCCTGGCTCCCGACACCTACGTTGTTCGTACCACTCAGTCTTCCGGGCTTCATTTTCTGAAAAGTCCGCTCAAGACTGATGAACTGGTTGAGGTGGATCCGGCCACGAAAGAAATACTGGACGAGATTGAGCGCTTCTGGGCCAAGAAGGACAAGTATGCTGAGTACGGAATGCTCTGGAAGCGTGGCATTCTGTTGTGGGGAACTCCCGGCGGCGGAAAGACCTCCATCATCAACCAGGTTGCCAAGAAGGTCATCGACAAGGGCGGCATTGTCATCTACGTGGACTACGCCAATCTGATTCCCGATGGCTTGAAGGCGTTGCGGTCCGTGGAGCCCGACCGGCCCATACTACTCATCCTGGAAGACCTCGATGACATGCTCATGGAGTACGAGGAATCCACCATCCTGAACATCATCGACGGTGAGGCTCAGATCGACAACGTCATCATCCTGGCCACGGCAAACAAGCCCGAGAAGCTGGACAAGCGTGTCCGCAACCGGCCCAGTCGTTTCGATATCGTCAAGCGCATCGGCCTTCCCAATGCCAAGGCCCGGCGCACGTTCCTGTCCAAGAAGATTCCTGACCTGACCGAGGAAGAGTTAACGACCTGGGTAGAGGACACCAGGGGCCTGTCATTGGCCCATCTCCGTGACCTGGTAGTTGGGGTCAAGATTCTCGAACACCCGTACCAGGAGACCGTCAGGCGGCTTCTGGACATGAATGAAGACGAGCCCTGCTCTGACGATCCGGACGAAGAGGAAGACCGCCCGAGCTTCGGATTCATCCCGGCGTCTACCCGGTCGGAAGCCAAGCGGTCCGTGGACTTCGATCCCACCAAGGGAGACCAGTCTCCAATCATCACCATCACCGATGACTGATTGGCTGTACACCACGTTGACGGATATCTACTACCGTCTTCGGTTCATGGTCGATTGTCCCTACAAATACTGGATAGATTACCGCATCTTCTTTATGTGTGTAGCCGATGACGAAGAGCCCAGGATGTGGCGATTGCCTTGGTTGAAGTTCGGACGTTGATTTGACGATTGCACTATATACTAGGGAGAGTGAAAAATTTATTACGGGGAAGATCGTCATGCCTCCATTGAGTTACGCCACCGAGCGCAAGCTGAAAATTATCCGTGAGCAGTTGGGAGAGAATTGGCAGGATAAGAAGCCGGGTCAGTCCATCGATTCCGTCTACAATGAACTGATGGGGGATACCCGCAAGACCCTGTTCTGCAAGATTGACCCAGCGGTCAAGGCGCACCTCGATGAGATGACGAAGGACCACGGCGTCAAGATTGCCGAGTTCCTGGAAGGCATCATCGAGAAGCAGTACGCCAAGCACGTATCCGAGCGTGAGCGCTTGTCGGTTACCCTGGCTCGTCAGTACAGCGGGAATAATTGACAGAACCCCACCCAGATGGTAGGATCCCATGACCTGAAGTAGTCTTGGGAGATATCGCCGTGGGAACAACATACGAAGAGGCCGGAGTAGACATCAAGAAGGGTGACGAGGTAACCCGCCGCATAAAGGAGCGCCTGGCCCTCCATACCGGGTTCTGCGCCACCATGTCCCTTCCGAATGACCAGAGAACCAAGGTCATCACCAGCACCGACGGAGTCGGAACCAAGATCGGCTTGGTCAATCACTTCGTTCCTGGACAGGCCCCCCACATTCTGGGTCAGGATGTTGTGGCCGCCGTCTTCAATGACATCGTCACCTCCGGCGCCGCCCCCTGGCTGTTCCTGGACTACATCGGTGCAGGGCAACTGGCTCCCGTCTACATCTCCGACCTGTTAGAGGCCATCCAACACCACTGCAAGGCTTGTGGAGCGCTTCTGGTGGGTGGGGAGACCGCTGAGATGCCGTCGGTGTATGGGACCCCGGACACCATGGAACTGGTGGGCTTCGGAGTCGGCCTTGCCGTTGACGGTGATTACGTCGATGGGCACCGCATTCACCCAGGGGACATTCTCATCGGCCTGGCCTCATCCGGGCCGCACTGCAATGGGTACTCCCTGATCAACCATCTGGTGTATGGGCACAAGCTCGATGTCTACCGTGACGAAGGACTGCTCTACGACCTGACTCGACCGACGGTACTGTATCAGCCGATCCTGAAGGACATGGCCAGGGAGATACTCAGCGAGAACTACCAGTTCATGCCGAGGTGGCTTCAGGTTACTCTCGTGGGTATGGCTCACATCACGGGCGGGGGCCTCGAAGCCAACGTGAACCGGATGTTCCCGGAAGAGGCAGGGTTTCGGGCCAACATCAATTGGGAGGTGGTTCGGGAAATCACACCTGAAGTCTTTCATCGAATTCAAATGGCCGGAAACGTCTCCACCGACGAGATGTACCGGGTGTTCAACATGGGAATCGGTTACGTCCTTTGCGTCACCAGGGGGAGTGCAGAAATCTACCTGGAGGTTCTGGAGAGGATTGGTGCCGGTCCCGTTGTCATAGGAGAAGTCGAAGATGTCTAAAGAGTTCTTGTCACCTGGTCATTGGCTTCGTCTTCTGGCCTTGAATTCAAGTGGTGGAATGACGGATGAGCAATTCCGTGCATTCGTCAAGCACAACCTGCCCACGGTGATTGGGTACCAAACGGCCATGAAAGAAGCGCCTACCACTCAGCACCTGGCAGAACCCGAGAATGATGGGAACCATCAGGATCGAGCCGCTGAGGGCTTCCTGTACAGATGAGATTTCCTTATCCACTCAGGTATTGGGAAATCCCTCCCGTATTTGCAATAACGCTCAGAATGAGGTTCTTGACCGGACAGCCGAATGTTCAGAAGCCAAGGCCCGGTCGAGTATCCTTTGGATGGAACTATCTCATAGAGCCCTTTGGCTGGTCTTTCAACTCAGGCCGGGGGTAAATACGGGCAGGAGGAATACTTCCATGTCCGAAGAAAAGAAGATTGAAATCAATGGGATGCCAATCCCTGACCGTGGAACCCGCAAGAGATTCGTCATCTACATGCTGGTGTTCTGCGCCCTTGTTATTGGCTACATCATATTCACTGGTGACCCGGCCAACTCGTTGCACGTATCCGCCATGGCTTGGGCCTGGGGGGTTGCCGCAGCGACGTTTTTCGCCTATGTTTTTGGAGCAGTAGTCGATAACTTCAACGTCATGAGACACAAGAAATAATGCCAACATACGCTTACAAATGCCAGAACTGTGATTTGGAGATCGAGCAGGTTCAGAAGATTTCTGATCCGCCCTTGATCACCTGCCCGGAGTGCAAGCACGAGACTCTGAAGAAGGTGATTCAGCCCTCCACATTTCTCCTGAAGGGCAAAGGCTGGTTCCGAAAAGCTCACGAGTCTTGACAACCAATACCGACATCGGGTATGCTGTCTCCCACGTTCTAACTGACTGAAGGAGGCATATGCCATGTCCGATGCCGAAGCGACCACCGCCACAGACGAAGCAAGGAATCTTTTCGAGTATCCGGTAACCCCGGTCACTCTGAAAGAGACCATCCGTTGGCTGCTAGCCAACCGAGACCTCGATGGTATTCCCAAGGAAATGGCTGCGGCCATGATCTGGGGTAGCATGGGTATCGGCAAATCCGAAATCGTGCAGCAGGTTGCAGCCGAGTGGGGCTGCCGAGTTGTCGCCATGCATTTGCCGCAATTCGATCCCACTGACATTAAGGGCGTGCCCGTGTACTTTCCGCCGGAGCATACCTACACCGATCCCGAGACTGGGAAGACTCAGAAGCTCGGTGGGCGTGTTGCCTGGGTGGCATCATCCTACCTTCCTCAGTCGACCCTGTTCCGCAAGGTGACCAAGACCGATGATTGCGACGACGGTGTCTATCACCTCAATAACAATCAGTTGAAGCTGGTCTTCAACTTCCCCGCTGCCGAAGACGTGAAGCTCATCGTCTTCGACAAGACCATGAAGGAACTGGCCCGGTACAATGACGGGCGCCAGCCTGATCATGACAAGGATCATATCGTCAACAGTTACGCCGTGGTCAATCCTCGCCACGAGGTCATCATCACCCTGTCCCAGACCGTGAACCTCGAAGACATCTTCGTGTTGGTCGAAGACAAGGCGGTTCTGTTCCTCGACGAGCTTTCCGCTGCCGCACCCGAGACCATGAACGCAGCCTTGCAGTTGGTTCTGGACCGTCGGGTCGGTGAGTACGACGTTCCCACGGATGTTCCGGTGGTCGCCGCCGGTAACAGGGAGTCGGATGCGGCATTCGTCAACCCAATGCCAGCCCCGTTGGCAAACCGGTTCTGTCACCTGCGTCTGCATGCGAACACGAACGACTGGGTCGAGTGGGCGCTGTCTCAGCAGGTCCATCCGGATATCGTCGGGTTCATCAAGTGGAAAGGGTCTGCGGCCCTGCATCACTTCGAGCAGGCGGAGCAGATCGAGGGTGACCTCGGGTTCCCGTCCCCACGGTCCTGGGTGAAGCTCGGTCAGCAGTTGGGTGACCACCTCTCCGACATCTCCCTGAACGCAATCATCTGCGGATACATCGGCAAGAAGCGTGGCCATGAGTTCATCCAGCATCGGAAGGTGTCAAGCAAGCTGCCCAACACCGACGACATTCTTCGTGGTAAGGAAGTCAAGATGCCTGCGGACTCGGACATCGGTGCCAACTATGCGCTGGCCATCGCCCTGTGCTTCAAGCTCAACGACTACTACAAGGACTACTACAACGAAGAGCTTGGGCTGGATCAGGTCGACCAGCAGCGGTCGGAGTGGAAGGTGGCGAGTGAGTCCTTCGCCAAGTTCGTTGACAAGAATCTCGGAGACGAGATGACGGTCCTGACGATCCACATCGTCTCTAGGCACCTCGGTATCAGCTTCACAAAGTTCGCCGGGGAAGAATCGGACAAGTTCGCCAAGAAGTATCGTCCGATTATCCGCAAGATGGTCGTTGTCAAGAGCAGTTAAGCCCATGAAACACCTCAATCATCTCATGCACGTAGCGTCCGACGGGAAGAAGGACGAGGAAATGAAGCTACCGGCATGGCTGATCGGTAGGCGGTTCACCAGGGATCACTACAAGGACAAAGCCGCCTATGAAGATATGGTCCTCGCCAGGTCCATCCTACTGAAGGACCGACCCTTCTGGGGTATCCTGGCGATTGGCCTTATCCTCGTTGAGGATGACCAGTGTGTTCTGCCCACGATGGCCACGGATGGTCATCACATCATCTACAACCCGAAGTTCGTCCGGAAGCTCAAGAAGGTCGAACTGCTGTTCGGTATTGCGCATGAAATCCTTCACTGCCTGTACCATCACGTCGGCGATTCGGGGCGTAGGGGTGACCGGGACGCTAAGCTCTGGAACATCTGTGGTGACTACGTCATCAACAACGAACTGATGAAAGCCAATGTCGGTGAGCGGATTACCACCATCAGCATTCTCTACGACCCGAAGTTCGACGGATGGTCGACCGAGAAGATCTACGACTACTTCATGCAGCATCCGGACGAGATTCCCAGTGGTGGGACGTTCGATCTGCACATTGAGGTCGAGGTCGTACCGGACGACGAGTGGGACGACGACAAGGAGTCCCAGGGTAACCAGGAAGGAAACGGGAATGGTCAAGTCAAGGTCCGGATGAAGCAGTCCGACTATGATAAGATGGACAAGAAGTGGAAGGAAAATGCGGTCCAGGCTGCCTCGGCTCAGAAGGAGCACGACGAGCGCAGCGGTGGCGCCGGGTCCCTCCCGTCGTTCATCCAGCGGATGCTTGAAGACCTGGCCAAGCCGAAAATCAACTGGCGTCACGCTCTACAGCGGTACGTCCGGGCGATTCTACAGCGTGGCTATTCCTACGCTCGTCCGCACAAGGCGACCTTCGGTTCCGGCATGACGATTCCTGGGTTCCGTACCCGGAAGAATCAGTTGGACTGCGTGGTCATCATCGACACGTCCGGTTCGGTTAGCCGTGACCAGCTACAGGTCTTCCTGGGTGAGTTGGACGGCATCATGAAGTCCTTTGGCGCCTACCGCATCATGGCGTGGTGCTTCGAGGGCGGAGTGGTCAAGGAAAGCCTGACCGAGATGAAGAAGCACGGCAGCACCGGGTCTTGGGACGACATCAAGAAGTTCCTTCCCAAGGTCAAGGGTGGCGGCGGCACGGACTTCATGTGCAACTGGGACTTCATGAAGGAACAGCGTATGAAGCCAAGGCTGGCCATCATGCTTACGGACGGCTACCCGATGGGCTCGTGGGGCGACCCCATGTATTGCCCGACGTTGTTCATGATGTTCGGCAACAGCGAGCGAGTCAAGCCACCGTTCGGCATCGGTATCCACTACGAGGATGAAACCAAGGGGCGTTAGACCTCATCAGTCAGAAGACGTTTCGGGGGACTTCGGTCCCCCGTTTTTTATGGGGTTCCGGCTCCGAACTGCTCTTGCATCTCGGCAGCAATCTCACCAGTGTAGAATGGCAGGCTGCGCAGGACCCGGTTCATGTGCTTGCAGACCACACCATGGACGTTGGGGTTGCGAACCTTCGGGGCCACGTTGACCGGGAAGATGGATGCGTCAAGCTGAGTCAGGATGTACTGGTATCCCCACCAGAAGAATGACTCACAGGTGCAGTTCAAGCGAACGTTGCTGGCCCAGATGAGGAACAGGGCCTTGTCACGGTAGCTCGGGGTGTCGGGGTCGTTGCCGACCTCATCCCAATCCTCCCATGCGACGGTGTTCGGATAGATGATTCCGTTTTCTGAATACTCTGAACTCTTCACGTTGAAGAGTGAAATGTTCCGGGTGTCACTGTAGAAGCGTCGGTTGTCTCGACCGGTGACCGAGTCCACCATGCCGATGAACTCGATTGGATCCAGGGCATCGGCCCGGACCTTCTGATTCAAGAAGGCGCCGTTGATTCCACCAGCGATGTCCTTGTAGGTCAACTCGTTGAGGATGTTAACCTCCTGCATGTTGAAGCGCAGGAAGGGCATGTGGTGCTCGACCACCTCCCGAGGGCTATCGTAGTTGACGCTCTCGCAGAGGTGGTTCTGATGAATGCCCCATTGGCCGTGGGGTTGCTTACGAAGACTCTGGATTCTCACGCTTCCACTTCTCGATGGCTTCGTTCTCTTCCGGCAGATCGTCGAGTTCGTCATCGTCATCGTCTTCGAGGTTGTCGAAACGACGGTCGCTCGGCTTGCCTTCCGGCGTCTCTACCGGAGTCGGTGGGGCCTCAGCGGGCGGGACCTTCATGGTCTGCTTCTTCTTGATGTCGCTGATGACTCGACCGGTACCGAAGATGGAGATGACCAGCAGCACTGCGGTCGTGATCCACTCAGGGGTCTTGCCGAAGGCTTCCATGACGGTCACGAATCCGACCGGGTCCATGATGCCCCAAGCGAAGAAGAGGATGACGCCGATCAGCAGCAGCGGGCGCCCGAGACGGTTCACACCGTTCACGAAGCGGTCGAAGAGGCCCTGAGGTGCGGGTAGCTCGATTTCGCCGCCCTTACCGCCACCGAGGTTCTTGGCCATGTCTAGGATGATTTTCGGATTCATGGCTTAGCCCTCCGTTACCAGTCTGAAGGAGTTGGCCCGGCGCAGCCATCCACGAAGGAAGACTCGCTGGCTCTCGTTGCGCTCCACGATGCGATGGAAGAATTTGATGCGTTCCTCCACGATGGCATCCTGGAAGTAATCGCCCATGGCGTCAACCGCTTTGCCGACGTGGCGTCGGGTACCCGGACCAAGGATGCCATCGACGCTGATGGTTCCGAATCCGGCGACGTTTACGGTACGCTGAAGCAGTTTGACAGCCCGGCGGGGGCCGTGGTTGATTGCCATGTCCAGGACCAGGGTCTGAGGCGGGTCCGGAAGAAGGTGAATGCGGGGACCGGTGAGGTACTGAGTCTCGTAGATTTCCCGAGCAGTCTCTTCGGTCATGGCCTTCACGTCCTCGATGGTAGCCGGTCGGCCTAGCCACTTCGAGTAGACCCGCTGAGTGACACCGAAATTCGTCGGGCCACCACGGTCATTCTTGTGATTCACGTATCCGCCCTCGTGCTTGAGGATGATACCAATAGGATCGTCGTACATTGCCATAGCTCTATTCCTGTCGTCTGTTGGTTCAGGTATTTACCTAAATACTGAGGTCAGAACCAATCCGTGGAGAGCCAGAAAATGACCTTCGACAAGGAACTTGAAACCATCCGCAAGCGGGCCGGGGTGAAGGAAGCAATGAACGTGCCAATCACCGACCCCAAGGCCAAGCAGGCTGTGGCTGGTGCAACTCAGGCTATTGCGTATCTGGCTCAACATCAGGACATTCCCCCTGTCTCCATGATGTCCCCGGAAGAGAAGAAGGCCCTTGAGATGGTCCACGCCTGGCTTCAGCGGGCGCTTATGGGCGGCGGTCCGGGCTCTGCTGGGTACTGATTCACACTTTTCTAGGTTTTCTGTGAACTTACAGACATAATCTGTAGGTAACCTCCTGTTACGCTTCAAAAAGCGGTTGACTTGTGACTCCGACTGCGTTATCTTGTACGCAGTCCTAGACACGTCCCTTCTGTCTGGGATGCTTTGTGGAAAAACCTCTCACGTAAGGAGATCTCTGTATGAAAAAGATCCTTCTCTCCATCGTGCTGACGGCGTTTGCCGGTGCGTCTTGGGCCTGCCCCACATGCAGCCCCAGTGCTTCCGGTGCCCTGAGTGCACGTTCATCTGTTTCGGTTGGTGGCATTGTGTCCACCGATGTCGTCGGTACTGGCTACCAGAGTGCAAGTATGCACAGTGTGGCCAAGGCTGGTAACATCACTGGTGGCTGGGCCACGGGTTATGGTCGCAACAATCGGGCCGGTGTTAGCACCGGAGCCTATGGTGCTGGCTACACCTATGCCCATACCTCCGGCGACGTGACCG
>JAAUYE010000851.1_pt1 | contig 35765 bp, 47 predicted proteins | sample 7278081 | NCBI WGS metagenome assembly JAAUYE01 (sample SAMN14350131, study PRJNA611818) | marine sediment metagenome | isolation source: surface marine sediment (0.6m) | place: French Polynesia: Moorea | collected 2018-08
CGCCGACGCGCGGGGTCTCGACTACGATTCCGCATTCCGGATGATTACCCTGCGCGTGCACTCGAGCCTGGACGCGGTCGGCCTGACCGCGGCCTTCGCCGGCAAGCTCACCGAGCACGGCATCAGTGCCAACGTCGTCGCGGGTTATTACCACGATCACATTTTCGTGCAGGCCGCGGACGCGGACAGGGCGCTCGCAGCGCTGGCCGAGCTGGGACCCAGGTGACGGTATGCACGGGTACGCGGCAAGAGGATTTCGATGGCTCTGAACCGGTGGCTGCCCGCCGCGATCACCGCGCTGCTGTTCGCCGCCTGCGAAATCGAGAACAGCCTCCACCCGGCGAACCCGTACCTGACCGCGCGGATAATCCTCGCGCTCGAGCAGCGCGGGGTCGAGTACCGCCTGGCAAAAGACGGGATCATCCATTATCCCAACGGGCTCGAAGACGAAGTCGAAGCCGCCCGGCAGCAGGCTTACGCCTCCAGGGGCAGGACCCGCGCGGTCATCGCCATGCCGGCCCAGGCCCGATTGATCGTCGAACAATTCGAAAACGCGGATATCGCCTACGCTACAACGCAACTCGAACATTTCGTCCTGATCACCTGGGATTATCCGCGTTACCCGGAGGCCGAAGCAGCAGACGAAACCACGGAGGCGCGCTAACCGCATACGGCAGCCGCCGCTCGCAGGGCCGCGCAAATCCAGGTATCTTTGGTTGTCGGGATACAACCGCGGGCTATCACAAAATGCTTTTCGTGATTCGTTTTACCGACAAAACCGGCTGTCGTGAAATCCGGCAACGGCATCTCGACGCGCATCTCGCCTGGCTGGACCGGCGGCGGCCGATACTGGTCGCGGGTTCGCTGCGGGAAGCGCCGGATTCGGACCCTGTCGGCGGCCTCTGGGTGGTCGAAGCGGATAGCAAGGAGGCGGCCCGCGAACTGTTTCAGACCGATCCTTTCTGGATTCACGGAATGCGCGAAAGTGTCGAAATACTGCACTGGTCGAAAGCCTTCCCCGACCGGCGCCAGCTGGTTTGAAGACCTGTTGTTCCAAATCAGCGAAACTCGCCATACAATGGCCCCGCACTCGCTACCGGATTCTTAAGCCGAATTAACCGTGCTGGTCGACAGTCTTACAATCGAGTTTGCCGCCGCCGCCGACGCGGCCGAAATCAGCGAACTGTCGCGTAGATACATCGAACATGACCTGCGCCGAGTATATACGCCGGCGCGCATACGCGAAGCGATGCGCAACCCGGCCAAAAACGTCGTCGTCGCCCGCTCGGGCCGGACGCTGACCGGATTCGGCATCATGACTTACGGTTATAATATCGCCAACCTCGATCTGCTCGCGGTCAAACCCGCCTGCCGCCGGCGCAGCGTGGCGAGCCGGCTGGTTACATGGCTCGAAAAAGTGGCCGTAACCGCCGGTATCCGGCAGGTTTTCGTACAGGTCAGGCAAGGCAATACCCGCGCGATACGCCTGTACCAAAAGCTCGGCTTCATCGTCGTCGACGAAATCCGGTGCTACTACCAGGGCCGCGAAACCGCCGTCGTCATGGGCAAGAGTATTCGCCCGATATTTCACCAGGGCAAGGACGGTGCGGCGCAGAACGCTCGACGCAGCAAATGGACGAAGACGACGAATACATTCAGGCGCTAATCGAGCTGCACCGCGGGCTCGACCGCCAGGGACCTGGCGACGAAGCGATCGCGCTGGACCTGCTCGAACGCTTACCCGGGCTGCCGGCCGCGCCGCGCATCGCCGATCTCGGCTGCGGCGCTGGCGCCGGCGCATTGATGCTCGCGGAAAAATATCGGGTCAGGGTCAAAGCGGTCGACTTCGCACGCGTGTTTCTCGATCAGCTGGTCGAGCGGGCAACAAGCCTGGGGCTGGAAACCTGCGTCGAGGCCATTGAATGCGATATCGGCGACCTTCGCTGGAATGCCGGCAGCATCGATTTGCTGTGGTCCGAGGGCGCCGCCTACAGCATCGGTTTTGGCAACGCGCTCAGGGCCTGGCGTCCGCTGCTGGCCGCCGGCGGCATCGCGGTCATCTCGGAAATGAATTATTTTACCGGGGAACCTTCGCCCGCAGTAAAAGATTACATGGCAAGCGTCTACCCATCGATTAAAACCGAGGCCGGGAACGCCGAACTGATCCATGCCAGCGGATACGAACTGATCGAAACCTGCCGACTGCCGACGGCGGCCTGGTGGCAAAACTATTACGATCCGCTGCGTGCCAGAATCGCACGCTTAAAAATTACCGCGAGCCCGCAAATGCAGGCCGTCATTGCCGACACCGAGGCGGAGATGGCGTTTTTCCGGGAGCATGCCGATGAATACGGCTACAGTTTTTACGTCATGCGCGCGGCAGGCGAATGATTCTGAGCTATCGCCAGGCCGACGAGGCGGACATCGAGCGGCTGGTAGAGCTGCTCGCCGACGACGAGCTCGGCGCCACCCGCGAAGACCTCTCGAAGCCGCTTAATCCACGCTACACACAGGCGTTTGGTCGTATCGATGCCGATCCGAACAACGAACTGACCGTGGTCGAGTCCGAGACCGGGCTGGTTGGCATGCTGCAGCTGACTTTCATTCCGTACCTGACGCATACCGGCTCCTGGCGCTGCCTTATCGAGGGAGTCAGAATCGCCAGGCAATACCGCGGCCGGGGCCTGGGCACGAAGTTTATCGAATATGCGATCGCGCGCGCCCGCGCCAGAAACTGCAGCATCGTGCAGCTGACCTCCGACAAACGGCGGCCGGACGCGCTGCGTTTTTACGAGTCGCTCGGCTTCAGGGCCACGCACGAAGGCTTCAAACTCAAGCTTTGATATATCGGCCTGCGCGATCCCGGTCCTCTAAACGAGGATTCACCATCTCCGACAACGGCCCTGGCGCAACCGGCAACAATAAACCCGCCGGGGAGCGCCGACCAATCTCGTTTCTTACCGCGCCGAGCGCGGTCAGTACGTGGAATCCACGACCGGCTGTCGGTTACAATGCGCCGGTAGCGCCCCGCGGCGATAACCACTAGGTAATTATCCATGAGCAATATCAGCACAGGAGACGATGGCAAGCAACGCTGCGTCTGGTGCACGTCCGCCCCCGAGTACCCCGCCTACCACGACACCGAGTGGGGATTTCCGGTCGACGACGATTTCCGCCTGTTCGAAAAAATATCCCTCGAGGGTTTCCAGTCGGGGCTGAGCTGGCTCACGATTCTGCGCAAGCGCGAAAACTTCCGCGCCGCGTTTCACGATTTCGACTTCAACCGCGTCGCGCAATTCGACGACAAGGATGTCGAGCGCCTGCTCGGCGACGCCGGCATTATCCGCCACCGCGGTAAAATCGAGGCGGTGATCAACAATGCGCAGCGCGCACGGGAATTGGTCGCGCGCGAAGGTTCGCTGGCGGCGTACCTGTGGCGCCGCGAGCCCGACCCGGCAACCCTCGGCGAGCCGCAATCGGTTTCGACTTCGCCCGAATCGATCGCGCTGTCGAAGGAGCTGAAGAAACTCGGCTGGAAGTTCGTCGGGCCGACCACGGTATACGCCTTCATGCAGGCCATGGGATTGATCAACGATCACGCCGAAGGCTGTTTCGTCAGGCAACAGGTCGACGCCGCGCGTAAAAAATTCAGGCGCCCCGGCCGCTAGTCCGCTCAAGCGGCCGTGCAGCGAAGGCGCCCCGGAACGGGTACAATAGCGCGGAAAGCGGCGATCGAACCGCGCAACCGACAACGCGGAGCCAGTCATGCCCCAGTTTGTTTTGGTATACGTCGGCGGCAACCAGCCGTCCAGTCCCGAGGAAGGAGAAAAACATTTTGCCAGATATATGGAGTGGCTTGCCGGTCTCGGCGACGCCGCGGTCAGTCCCGCCAACCCGTTGAAAGACACGAGCACGGTCAATCCCGACGGCAGCGTCACGCCTGGCGGTAGTACCAACATGTCGGGTTACACCGTCGTCGAAGCCGATTCGAAAGAAGCTGCGCTGGCGCTGGCGAAGTCCTGCCCGTTTCTCGAGATCGGCGGTGCGCTGGAAGTTTCCGAGCTGATGCAAATGCCCGCCGGCAAATGACCGAGGCGCGCTTTGACGCCCGATTTACCCGCGTGCAAACCCGAGGACCAGGTGCGCTGGCGCTGGGCCGATGGTGACCTGGCGATATGGGACAACCGCGTAACCATGCATTACGCGGTAGCCGATTACCTGCCGCAATACCGCTGTATGAATCGCGTCACCGTGGTGCGCGACCGGCGTGCTGGCGGTGGAATTGCTCAATGATTCGAGTGCCGCCGTGATAACGCGGGTGGCGAGGTAAAGAATCTGACCGCCTTGCCGATTCCTGGCGCTAACACGACCCGTCTCGGAACAAAGCTTTCCGGCAACGGCCAAGCCAGCAAGACCAGCCGACAGGACGACGACACACGAGGAGCCGGCACGATGAAATGCCCGAACTGCGGAACTAATTACAGCAGCGATAGCCAGCTTGCGATACGCTGCGACTCGCGTTCGCCGCAGGTGCCCTGGTTCAGACTGGCACCGGCGCAGCGGCTCGACTGCCCACGCTGCGGTATCGGGCTCAAGCACAGTCGTTTCAGCCTGATTCTCGTTGCCACGCTGGGATTCGGCTTCCTCGCCAGTTTGAGCCTCAGAATGGTCTATCCCGGTATCGGGCTGTTTCAATTCGCGTTCTGGTTTTTCCTGGCCGCGATGGTGCTCGGCGTGCCGTTGCTAATGCACAGCCCGGTGCCGTTTTCCCGCGACGATAGCTGAGCCCGGCGCAGCCGCAACCCGGGCTCGTCTGCCGACACAACCTCGGCTTCAGATCGATTCTGCAGCATCGTCGGCGTCCTGGTTACCGCTATCGGTCGGCGCGGTGATTAAGGTACTATCGGATCGTGAAATCGACCAGGCGCGGCTGCAGCAGCGCATCGAGAAAATGGCTTGCGGCCCGCCGACATGAGGCCGGTTCAAACCCGCCCCGAGGATAGTCATATGCTGAAACAGATCGGAGCTACGCCAATCGGGGAGAAACACCGCCTGAGCTGTCATTGCGGTGCGATCCGCATCGAGCTCGACCTGCCCGACGGCGTCGTCGATCCACGCCACTGCAATTGCTCGATCTGCCGGCGCAAGGGCGCGGTGATGGCGTCGGTGCCGCTGGCCGGGCTCAGGCTGCTGAGCGGCGGGGACAAGCTGCGCCTGTACCAGTTCGATACGCGCGAGGCCGAGCATTATTTTTGCGCCGTTTGCGGTATCTACACGCATCATCGGCGCCGCTCCAACCCCGAGCAATACGGTTACAACGTCGGCTGCCTCGACGGCGTCGATCCGTTTCTGATCGAGAACGTGGTCGTCAACGACGGCATTAATCACCCCGCCGACCGGCATGACTGAACCCGCCGGGGATAAGCCGGGGGTGCGGACGCGGTGAACCGGCGATATCGGCCGCTGCTAACGCTCCTGGCGATTGCCGCGGCGGCGGCCTTTTACTGGGAGTTCGTGCGCGATATCGACCCCGGCGAAGCGCTCGCCTATTACCAGCAGCAGCCCCGGCTCGCCGATGCGGACAACGGCGCCTTCGCCTTCGCCGGCATCGCCGCGCCCGAACGGGCGCCCGACCCGGCCGCCTGGGGTTATGTCGAAATCCAGAAGAACCGCGACCGTTACCGCCGCGGCGAGCTCCGGATTACGCTGCTCGGCGACCGTGCCGCCGACGATCGGCGCCTGTTCCTGCAATTACCGGCGGAGGGCCGGCACCTGGCCTGCTGGATGCCGACAGGTGGCGACGCACGGTCCGCGCCGGGATGCCTCGAACGTGAGGACATGCTCGCGCTGCTGGCGCGATACCGGCTCCTGCTCGAGCGTTATCGCAAGGTTTTCGACTTCGACGGGCTATATTTTCGCAAACAGGACCGCATCGGTTTCACCCACGCGCACCGGCTGTCGAGAATGCTCGCGATCGATTTATGGCTGCGGCGCGAATCCCTCGAGCCGGACGATGTCGAAACCCTGTTCGGGTTTTTCCGCTTCTGGGAAAGACAGGCGCGCGACACCTCGCTGTCGCTGGTCGGCGCGACCATGAGTATCGTCAATTACGACATCGCGGCAACGCTGCTGTCTCGCATGAGCGAACTCGATCCCGGATTGCTGGCGCGGTACCGGGGTCGTCACGGTGATTTCGACGACGCCGGTTTCGGCGCGGACAATTTCGACCGGCTGGTCCGTTCCGACTTTCGCAGCATGAATCTCGAGTTTTGTTTCTCGCCGCTGCTCGGCGACGAAACCGAATCCTGCGAGGCGCGCGGCGGCAATCTCTATTACAAGCCGGGGCGCACGGTCAGGCTGCTCTACGATCTGCGCCTGCGTCCCGGGCATTGCGCTCCCGGAGAACGGGCGCGGCAGGTCAATACCGAAGCCGTCGATTCCGATTTCTGGACCTACCTGTTCAGCCGGCCCGGCAACTTCCGCGGCCGCGGCATTGCTCGGCTCGCGTCGGGGGCGATGCGCAAGGTATGCGTTCTGCTAGACACTGTCGATGCCCACGCGGAACAGAACCGCTTGCGCAATCTTTATCTCCTGTTCACGGACAAGGGATACGATGGCGCGCAAATCGAAACCTACCTGCAGGACTTCATGCGTTCCTATCGCGATCGCGGCGGCCAATCCGGGTTTGCCTGGCACGCCGAAACCGGTGAACTGGTCTGGCAAGCCGCGTCCGGCATACAGCGCTATCGCCTGGCATACGGCCGCTAGCCAGGACCCGCCAGCGAGATTGACTGCGCTTGCGCGCAGTCGGCGCTTTGGGCATATTCTCCGGCAACGACATCAGCTCGAGACCGACATGCTGCAATTGCGCCCCCACTGCGAGTACCGTAATCGCAACCTGGCGCCGGATTCGAAAGCGCCGCGCTATCGGCGGGCGGTAATCCAATGACCGCGCCAAAAGCCGCGAGGCGGGCCCTGTTGATTATCGACGTCCAGCAAGGGCTGGACGATCCGAAACTCGGGCAGCGCAACAACCCCGGCGCCGAGGCCAACATGTCCGCCCTGCTGCAGGCGTTTCGCGCGCGCGGGCTGCCGGTCATCCACGTTTGCCACGATTCGACCGAGCCCGACTCGCCGCTGCGCCCCGAGCTGCCGGGTAATGCATTCAAAGAGGAAGTGTTGCCGCGCGCTGGCGAGCCCGTGCTGCGTAAGCAGGTCAACAGCGCTTTCATCGGCACCGATCTCGAAGCGCAGTTGCGCGCCGGCGGTATCGGCGCGCTCGTCATTGTCGGCCTGACCACCGATCACTGTGTTTCGGCATCGACACGCATGGCGTCGGATCTCGGTTTCGACGTAACCCTGGTCGCCGACGCTACCGCGGCGTTCGAACGCCGCGGTTTCGATGACAAATATTATTCCGGCGATACGATTCACCGGGTTAACCTGGTCAGCCTCGATGGCGAGTTTTGCCGCGTCTGCAGTACCGCGCAGTTACTGCAACGACTCGATTAGTCCCCGGAGAAGGTCCATGCCCGTAAACCAACCAGTTAGCGGCGGCTGCCAGTGCGGCGCGATTCGTTACGAGCTGCACGGTGAGAGTAAAATGCTCTACGCCTGTCACTGCAGCGATTGCCAGAAACAGTCGTCGAGCGCATTCGGCATGTCGCTGATCGTCGCACCGGCGAGCCTGCGCTTCGTCAGCGGCGAACAGCGGTTGCGCGCCTGGGATACGCGCGGCGACGACGGCGCTATCAAGCGCTGTTATTTTTGCCCGGACTGCGGTACGCGAATCTACCATGGCTCCGACCGCGCCGACGACGATATCAGCATCAAGGCGGGCACCCTCGACGATACCAGTAAGCTGCGCCCGGTCGCGCAAATCTGGCTGCGCAGCGCGCAGACCTGGACCGCGCTGCCGCGCTCGGCGTTTCACTGCTTCGATACCGAGCCCGACGACGAAGACGAGCTCGCGCGGCTGTGGCGCGAACGCGCTTAGCGGCTGCCGGATTCGCCTGTGTCGATCGAAATCGATGTCATCCTGTTCGACCTCGGCGGCGTTTTGCTCGAACTCGGGCCGAGCCCGATACCCCGGGACGCGCTGAAGCACAATCGACAGTTCGAACTTGTTGACTGGTTCAGCTCCGACACCGCGATCGCTTTCGAGACCGGCCGTATCGGCGCAGGGCAGTTCGCCCGAAGCCTGATCGACGGCCTCGAGCTGAGCTGCAGCGAAGACGAGCTCATCGATTTTTTCACCGCCTGGCCGCGCGGCCTGTTTCCGGGCGTACCCGAATTACTCGATCAACTTCGCGGACGCTACCGGCTCGCCCTGCTGACCAACACCAACGAGCTGCACTGGCCGAGGATTGTTACCGAATTCGAGCTGCCCCGACACTTCGACGCGGTCTTCGCATCGCATCTGCTGGGGCTCGCCAAGCCCGCGCGGGAAATCTATCTGCAGGTCAGCGAGATTCTCGGGACCGCGCCGGAATCGATCCTGTTCGTCGACGATAACGCGGCTAATGTAACCGCGGCGGCGGCGCTCGGATTTCAGGCGCGACTGGTTCGCGGCTTCGACGAGCTCGAAACAACGCTGCGGGCGCAGGCCCTGATCTGAATCACGGCAACCGCCGTTCATCGCCTGAGACTAGGAACCGGCGCCGCAATCCGCGATAATCCCCGCTTGCGCGATTAACCATAACGATCGGCCGTGAAATCAACCAATGGCGATCACAGGTATTCGACGAGGCGGCATAATAATATCCAGCCCCGCCGCCTGTCGGCCGCCGTTGCATGACAAACAAATGCAGCGGTGCATTCGTCGACGCCTGGCGTCGGCATATCGAGTGACCGCAGGATAATGGCGCACGGAAATCGGCTAGCGCGCTAACGGGACGCTACACAATCACGACAGGCCCAGGGATATACGCCATGGCTGCGATCAAATTACTCGGACTCCGGATCAGCGTTTACACGCGCATCGCGCGGCTCGCGCTGGAGGAAAAAAAGGTCGACTACGAGCTCGAGGAAGTCGACATATTCGCCGATACAGGCCCACCGCAGGATTATCTCGAGCTGAATCCTTTCGGCACGATTCCGTGCCTCGTATACGGCGATTTCAGCCTCTACGAAACCAGCGCAATTTGCCGTTATATCGATGAAATGTTCCTCGGCGTACCGCTGCAGCCCAAGGAGCCCGCGCCGCGCGCGCGCATGAACCAGATTATCAGCGTGCTCGACAGCTACACCTACCGGCCGATGGTCTGGGACGTTTACGTTCAGCGCATCGTCGTTGCCGGCAGCGGCGGCAGAGCGGACGAAGCACTGGTTGCGGCGGCATTGCCCACGCTGCAGCAGGTGCTGCAGCAGCTCGACCAGTGGCGCGGCGACGACGACTTTCTGGTCGGCAACGCGTTGACGCTGGCCGATTTGCACGCCTACCCGATGCTGCGTTATTTCATCGAAACCGAGGAGGGCGCGGCCATGATGATGTCGTTTCCGCGGCTTTCCGCATGGCTCACCCAAATGCAGTCGCGCCCGAGCGCAGCGGCAACCAGTTTTCACTCGGCCGACAGCAGTGAAGACGGTTTCTGAAACACCCGGCGCCAACCGGGGGTCTCGCTATCCTTGCCCCGGCGTTTTATCCTAGGCGTCTATTTGCGCGGTTCGATTCATGCTGACTAGCGAACAGGACGATTACAATTTTCGGGTCTCCTACCGTTCTTATATCTTCGCGCTGGCGCTGCTGATCGTCCCGCCGCTGATGATCTACGAACTCGGCGGCAGCCTGCTGGACGGCAGCATCGACCGCAGCGATCTCGTCGGTTTGATCCTGGGCATCGCGCTGCCGCTGGCCGCCAGCTATTACCTGTTCGAAATCGCCAGTTTCAGCTTTTCCACCGAAACCAACCTGTTCAGCTGGCGCTGGCGCAGTCTGCTGCGAAAAAAATCCGGCGAATTGCCGCTGCAGCGTATCGTCAGGGTGCGGCGCGACCGCCTGCAATCCAGCGGCACGCCGGGCCGGCAATTCGCCTATCGACTGGTGGTGGTCCTGGACGACTCGACCATCGTACCTTTGACCAGCCGCTATACCGGCCTGCATGACCGCCAGCTCGATCAGGTAGTCGATCAATTACGCGAGTTCCTGGGTCTCTACGAACCGCAGCGCTGAGGCAACCGGAAGCGGAAGAAATATATGGGTTACTACATCGCCAAGGTCATCATATCCGCGCTGCTCGTGGTCGCGATCGCGGAAATCTCGAAACGCAGTTCGCTGTTCGGCGCGCTGCTGGCGTCGGTTCCACTGGTATCGGTGCTGGCAATGATCTGGTTGTATATCGACACCCGCGACGCCGACAAGGTGGCGGCGCTCGCTGCCGGAATTTTCTGGCTGGTGTTGCCGTCGCTGGCGCTGTTCGTCGCGCTGCCGCTGCTGCTGCGGCAGGGATTCAATTTTTACCTGAGCCTCGGAATATCGATCGCGATTACGGTTGCCTGCTACACTGCGATGATTACCGTGTTGAAACAGTTTGGCGTCGAACCATGAGTGAAATGCATACAGAACTGCGGCGCGCAACCGAGGTGGACATCGATGCCCTGCTGCCGCTGGTAGCCGCGTACCACGAGTTCGAAGGCATCGACAGCAGCGAGCCGCGGCGCCGGGACGCCCTGCTGTTCCTGCTCGGAAGGCAGGCCTTCGGCGCGCTGTGGTCCATACATTGCGCTGACGAACTGGCCGGCTACATTATCCTGTGTAAGGGTTATAGTATCGAGTTCGGCGGTTTCGATGCGTTCGTCGACGAGTTTTACCTGAGTCCCGGGTATCGCGGCCGCGGCGTCGGCAAGGCGGTGCTGCAGCAAATACGCGCGGAGGCGCGCGCGCTCGAAATCAGGGCGCTGCATCTCGAGGTTGCGCGCGACAACGACAGAGCGCGGCGGCTTTATCGCGGCGCCGGTTTCGAGGCGCGCGAAGAATACGTACTAATGACGCTCGAACTGGCGGAGTAATCATGATCGATCGCGAACAGTCCCTGTACCATTTGCTCCTCAGCGCGGCGCGCTTGACCGACTGGGCCGCGCAGGACGTGGTCGCTATCCCGCTCAAACCGCGTAAGAAAAACCTGCGCAAGCTGGTCGAAGTGGTTGCAAACCTGTTCGAGGTGCGCGACGAATTGCTGCGAATTCGGCCGGACCTGGCGCCGCAGGCGATACCGGAGCAGGCTTCGAACCGGGATGCGATCGAACTGGATAACCCGATGCCGCAGGCGCTGCAGGATTACTTCGAGCTCGAGTCCGCTATCGCCGTGCTGGAGGGTTTTGCCAGCGGGCATAATCGCGAACTGGCCGCGGTTGCCCGCGATGCGCTGCCCGCGCTGAGATCGAAACTGCAGCAGCTCGACAGCGACGCCCGGGCCTGAGCGCGGACGAACCAGGCCCGCCTGGCGGCATCGACGCAACGCGCTATCGTGACCGCGCGTGGCGCAATCAGGAGCAAACCGTGATCCATCTGGCCCTGCGATGGAGCAGCAATTGAGCGATACCGCGATTTATCTACTGCTCGCCGATACGATTCTTTTTGTCCACGTCCTCTTCGTGATTTTCGTCGTATTCGGCCTGATCCTGATTTTTGCCGGCAGCTGGCGCGGCTGGCGCTGGGTACGCCATTTCTGGTTCCGGCTAATCCACCTGTGCGCGATCATATACGTGGTCGCGCAATCCTGGCTGGGGGCAATTTGCCCGCTGACGATCTGGGAAATGCAGTTGCGCGCAAAGGCCGGGGACGCGGTTTACGCCGGGTCTTTCATCGGCCACTGGCTGCAGCAGCTGCTGTATTACCGTGCGCCCGAGTGGGTATTCATCCTGCTGTACACGCTGTTCGCCGCGCTGGTCGCGGCCAGCTGGTTCTGGGTGCGGCCGCAAAGGTAAATTCGTTCGCGGGCATTCGATCCCCGGTAACCGGGCCGGGATCCGGTTCAGGCGGGGGCAGCGGCGCTCAGGGACCGTTCGACCTCCGCCAGCCGATTGCGGCTAACCGGCACCCGCTCGCCGTTGACCAGGCGCAGCTCGCCCTGGCGGCCGCGCCGGGTATAGGCCTCGATCGCATCGAACGCAACCCAGTAGGAGCGGTGCACGATTATACCCAGCGCCGGCGGCAGTTGCGCGGCCGCATCGCCCAGGTTGTACAGGATCAGCGCGCTGCCGTGTTCGGTGACGACCTGCAGATAGTGCAGTTCCGATTTGAGTAACAGAATTTTTCCCCGCTTGTCGGGCGGCAGCTGCGCGATGAATTCTGCCGCGGGAGCGTCCGCGCCTGCATTTTCGGCGCGGCCGGGGCCCGGCGATTTTTCCAGCCGGTAACCGAGCTGCCACGGCGCGTGGAGCGCCAGCCAGCAAAGCGTCACCGGCGGCGCTACGCTCAGCCATTCGTCGAACAGCTCCGCCACGAGACTTCCGGGCACGGCACCATCGAGCCAGAAATCGATTCCGAGCGCGACCGGGCTGAACAGGGTCGCGCCGATCACTCCCGAAATCGCGAGTCCGAGCCATGGATTGAGCGCGGCGAACAGGCCGCTGTTCAACAGCAGGCGGTGCGTACCGATCATCAGCGCCATCGGCACCACCGCCTGCAGCTGCCACTGCAGGAAAATCAGCGCGATATGCCGGTCCTGATCGGTCGAAATCATCGCGAACAGCAACCCAAGCACCACCGCAATCGAAAAAAAATACCTCGTCGGCGAAATTGCGCCGATATCGAACTGCCCGTTCATACAAAAACCTGCCCGTTCGTGCATTTACCCCGGTTATCTCGATCCCGCGCCGAAAATACCACGTAAGCAAGATCGACTCACGAATTCAACCTGCAACCTGAGGAAAATGACATGAAACTAAAACCCGTCGTTCTCGCCGGCTGTATGCTGGCAAGCGCAAGCCAGACCGCGATCGCGGCCGAAAACTGGTTCGTCAGGCCTTATCTGGGACTGAGCCAGATGTCGGACCTCGACAGCGACTTCAGCGATATCGATGGCCTGTCGGGCGAAGCCGACGTCGATCTCGACACCGGTTTTACCGGCGGACTCGGTGTCGGCTACCGCTACACCGATAAGTTCGCGGTCGAGGTGGGCTGGGAATACCGCTCCAACGATTCCGAAACCACGCTCAACGGCGTCTCCGAATTCGACGACGGTAACTATGCATCCAATATCTTTTATCTCAACGGGCATTATTTCCTCGACAAAAGCGGCGCCTGGCAGCCCTACGTCGGCGCCGGTCTGACCTGGGTCGAGGAAATCGACATCGATCTCGAGCGCAACGGCGAGGAATTGTCGTACTCCGGCGACGGCGATACCGGCTACCAGGTTTTTGCCGGCATCAACTACGAGCTCAACCAGGACTGGAAGCTGCAAACCGAACTGCGTTACGGCAGCATCACCGATATCGACCTCGATGGCGAGAGCGGTGACGCGGGCAGTTTCGACGGTATCGACTACGAAACCACGACGCTGCAAATCGGCCTGGTTTACGACTTTTAAAACTAGCCGCCTTCACGGCAACGGGCGCGCGGGTTCTACTCCATCCTGTCCGGGTAGAACCTGCGCGCGATTTCCGGATAACTGCGCACCCAGCGCTGCCAGTATTTTTCCCCGAATACCGCCGGTCTGAAGCGGCTCCCCATGCCGGCGGTACCGCGCGCCATCTCCGCGCGCGACGCCATCAGGCCTTCGCCGCGATGACGCTGGCTGCGCCGCGCGGCGTCGATCAGCTCCGCGGCGATCGGCAGGGGCTCGAGCCGCGTGTCGAGATCGGGACTGTAAAAAAAAGCGCTGGAAAAACGTTCGCCGTCGCCGCGATTGATCACGCGGTGCGGCGTGGCGATAAAGTAATTATGCGTCGTCAGCTGCAGCAGCTCGCCGGTGTTGACGACGAGGCTGTCGGCGAGCGGATCGACGCGATACCAGCGGTCGTCGTTACCGAGCGCTTCGAGCCCGCCGCTATCGTCCTGCAGCAGCAGGGTCAGGAACCCCGAATCCTTGTGCACGCCGACGCCGTGTTCGCCGCTCGCGGTCGGCGGATAGCGGATCAGCTTGAGGTAGGGCGACGGATTGGCGCCGAAAACCTTTTCGATAAAGCCGGCCTCCAGCCCGAGCGCCAGCGACATCATCTCCAGCAGTTCGCGCGCCAGCGCGGACAAGCGCGCAAAGTAATCCTCGACGCATTCGCGAAAACCCGGCAGCGCTGACGCCGGCGGCCACTGATTGGGCCCGAGCAGCGCGAGGTAGTAAGGCTCGGGATTTGCCACGGTCTCGCGCTCGACGCCGATATCCAGCTGTTCGCGATAATCGACCTCGTTGTTGGTCAATTCCGAACCGAGTCGTTCCCAGCCGCGAAACTGCGGCGAATGCGCCTTGTCGATGGCCTGCCGGATTTCCAGCGGCAACGCGAAAAATGCCTTCAGCATCGCCATGTAGTCAGCGCTGAACGAACGCGGGATGCCGTGGTTGACGATGTAAAAAAAGCCGATTTCATGGCAAACGCGGCGCAGTTCGCGACACAGGCGCGCGCGTTCGGCAGCGTCGCCATTGAACCAGGGCTGTAAATCTAGGACCGGGAGCGACATCTTTGGCAACAGGTAATCGGGTAAAAACTATGAGAGGATATGGCTGCAATTATACCCAATCGGAGCAAAACAGGCGCCCGGTGAGAAACTGTCAGCAGAGGCGCCTGGATTACCAGGCAGAGTCAATCGAAACGTGCAAAAGAAACTGATGCGGCTGGCCGCTTTCGCCGACGGCGACCGCGGCGGTAACCCGGCGGGCGTTTACCTTGCCGGCGAACTGCCGCCGGAAAACGAAATGCAATCGATCGCGGCCGGCGTCGGCTACTCCGAGACCGCGTTCGCAACACCCCGGGGCAGCGCCTGGCGGGTGCGTTACTTTTCACCCGAATCCGAGGTGCCCTTTTGCGGCCACGCGACGATTGCGCTCGGCGCCGCGCTCGCGCGCGAATACGGCGATCGGGTTTTCGACCTGATTTTGAACGAGGCCAGGATCACGGTCGAGGGCAGGACCGACGCTGATTCGATGTCGGCCGCGCTGCAGTCGCCGCCGACGCATAGTGCGGCGCTCGAGACGGACCTGCGCGACGAGGTGCTGGGGCTGTTCGGCTATGACCCTGCCGACCTGGACCCGTCGATCCCGCCGGCGCGCATTCACGGCGGCGCCAATCATTTCGTTCTGGCGCTGAATACGCGCGAAAGACTCGCGGAGATGGCCTACGATCTCGAGGCCGGGCGCGACCTGATGCGGCGCGAGAAGCTGATCACGATCATGTTCGTCTGGGCCGAATCCGCGCGCCGCTTTCACAGCCGCAACCCGTTCGCCTCGGGCGGCGTCTACGAAGACCCGGCCACCGGTGCCGCGACCGCGGCCTTCGCCGGATACCTGCGCGACCTGGGCTGGCCGCATAACGGCGCAATCGAAGTCGTTCAGGGCGAAGATATGGGGTCAGGCTCACGCCTGCATGCCGAAATCAACAATGTACCCGGCGGTTCGATTCGCGTTTCCGGGCGGGTGCGCCCAATCGAGGAATAACAGATGAAGATCACCATTGCCGAGTACGTTTTCGATGCCGAACTCGAAACCGAGCGATCGCCGCAAACCTGCGCCGCCTTCGAGCAAGTGCTGCCGTTCGCGAGCGAGATCGTGCACGTGCGCTGGAGCGGCGAAGGGGTCTGGATCCCGCTCGGCGACACGGATTTCGCGGTCGGCTACGAGGATGCGACATCCTACCCCGCACCGGGGCAAATCCTGCTCTACCCGAAAGGCAAGAGCGAAACCGAAATCCTGATCGCCTACGGCAGCGTGCAATTCGCGTCGAAGGCCGGTGTCCTTGCGGGCAACCACTTCGCGACGGTCACGTCGGATCTCGACAAGCTGCGCCTTATCGGCGAAGCGACGCTGTGGGAGGGCGCCAAGCCGATCCGGTTTGAAAAATAGGGCCGGATGCAATAAAGTCGACACAAACAATAATTACGCTCTGCGCGATAAGTAAAACATTTAAGGAGCACACAGCCATGAATAAACGTTTTTTCGCCAGTTTGGTTTTCTTTTCGGCGATGTTATTGGCCAACGTTTCTGCGCAGGCAGCTTCGGTCAACTGGACCGCATACGCATCGGCCATTACCGCCATTTGTACCTCGGGTTGCTCTCTATCTGTTCCGGATCGAGAATTCGGTGGCGGCATGGATGTTTCCGTCGATGCCCTGGTAGATGATTCCAGAGGCCGGGCCGAAGCAGTAGCTCAACTGAGCGGCTCGAGTTTCCTGCCTAATCTCGGAGCCTCGGCAGCCTCTAACCCGGGAGGTAATGTTGCCCAGGCTACTGCGGTCGGGGTGCAATCGTTTACCAACACTACCGGGGCCGCCTGGGAGATTCTGCTCGATATAAACCTGACCGCGACGGTCAGCGGCGATGCGGACGCCGAGGCACGTGTCGGTGTGTTCTTGGCAGACGCGCTGAACGACTTCAGCTCTGACTTCGGTACCCAGGCTTTCGAAATCAACTCCGGAGATTTGATCGGTTCGGATACTCCCGGCAATCCCGATGACGACGCCAGAAGCTTTCTTTTCAAAACGAGTGGTGGTGAGAGAGTTAACGATACACTTAGCTTTACCATTCCAACCGGTGCGACTTTCATCGTCTGGGCAGGCTTGCAGGCGACGGGGGAATTCGGCGGGTCGGCCGATGCGTTGAACACGTTGAAACTCGATTTTATCGACGACACCGGACAGGTTCTTGATTTCGGCAGCAGCGCTGCGGTAATGCCAGAACTTAATCCGGTGCCGCTGCCCGCCGGAGTCTGGCTGTTCCTGAGCGGTATCGCCGCGGTCGCCGGTTTGACGCGCCGGCGGCAAAGAACCTGACCTGATCCAGCGCTCGCCGCCCATGAGACCCGTGCCGGTTCGATTTGAAAAACCGGAACCGGTGCACTAGAGTCTTAAGACGAAGCGCCCGGGAGTTGGCGCTAACACACAAAAGGGGCGCCACATGAAATCCATCTCATCGATTCAAATCCTGCTCGCTTTGCTTATCCTGGCAATTAGCTCGGGCGCAGGTGCTGCCACCATTAGCTGGGGCGCGCTTGCCACCAGTGTCGTTGGAGACTGTGATGGTCTGGGCAATTGTACTTTCAATACTGCCGAAGATGCAGACGGCGGCAGCAGCACCGCCAGCGCTTCGAGCCAGATTACCGACCCACGCGGAAATTCGACCGCGAACGCAACGCTTTCCGGAATCGCGTTAACCCCCAATCTCAGCGTGTTTGCCGATTCCCTGGGCGATCCTACACAGGATCCCGATCTGGTGCAGTCGAGCGCCAGCGGCATCCAGGCTTATACCAATCTGGATATCGCCAGGACCATCACACTCGACCTGCAACTGACCACGGGACCGCAGGGCGTTGTCGGAAATCCCGCTTCAGTTCTGGCGACCGTATCGGTGTTCAAATCCCTGGTAGCCCCGGAGCTCGCGTTTAGCGGCGATACTTTCGAGGATTTACTGATCGATCCGGTGCTGCTTTCGGGAATGTCGGCGCCACCATTAATCGCCTTACCGGGGTTTACTTCTCCCCCGGCAATCTTCGAGTTCGACGTGGCGGCCAATGAACACTTTCTGATCCTGGCTTCGCTGGTGGCACAGGCTGGAAACGGCGGGGTCGCCGACGCGAGCAGCACCTTGACCATCGATTTACGCGAAGGTAACCAGGCGCTGGGGCCTGATGAACTTAGCATTGCCAGTCAATCCACGGGAGTGATTCCGCTACCGGCGGGCGTCTGGCTGTTCCTGACCGGCGTCGGTCTCGTCGGCGGCCTGAGCTGGCGGCACAAGGGTCGAGCATCAAGCTGATCGTTCGACGCATCAGCGAAATCAAAACCACGCTCGGCGGCGAGCGCAAAACCTTCGACTGCGAGCTGCTGACTCGAGGCAGCGGCGAGGTCGTGGTCATTTACCGCATGCCGAAAGACGTGCGTCTCGAGGATATCCTGCTGCCGGCGGGCAGCGTCAGCCTGGGTTACTTCTGGGAAGACCGCGCGTACAACGTTTACCACTGGATCGACGAAAAACACGCCACGCGCGCACTGTACTTCAATATCGCTGACTCGACCCGTATCTCGGAAGACGCAATTGCATGGCGCGATCTCAGCGTCGACGTGTTGATTTCGCCCGACGGCCGCTGCCGTGTACTCGACGAGGACGAACTGCCCGCGGATATCGATCCCGGGTTACTGGCCTATATCGAATCCGCGCGCGACGAATTGTGCCGCGACCCATTGTCTCGCCTCGACGAATATGACAAGCTCACGCGTTCATTAATGCAACGCGAGTCATTCGAATGCCGCTAGAACTCTGGCTTGCCTATGTCGCCACCAGCGCCGTAGTACTCGCCATCCCGGGACCGACGATCCTTCTGGTGCTGAGCTACTCGATCGCGCACGGCCGCCCGGCGGCGCTGCCGCTGGTCGCCGGGGTCGCGCTGGGCGATTCGGTCGCGATCACGCTATCGCTGATCGGGCTCGGCACGCTGCTCGCGGCCTCGGCATTCTGGTTCACCGTGATCAAGTGGATGGGCGGCCTGTACCTGATTTATCTCGGTTTCCTGCTGCTGCGCGGCGCCAGCAAACCGATGCCGCTGGAGACCGGCAACACCGCCGAAGCCTCGCCGAAAAAGCTCTTCGGCAACGCCTTTATCGTCACCGCGCTGAACCCGAAAAGCATCGTATTTTTCATCGCGCTGCTGCCGCAGTTCATCAGCGCGGGGCACGCGGTCGTGCCGCAGCTGTGGATACTCGGCGTTACCTTCGTCGTGCTCGCGACCATCGGCGCGACCAGCTACGCGCTGTTCGCGGCGTCGATCCGGCGCTTTCTCGCCTCGAGGCGCGCGCAGCGGGCTTACGCTTATCTCGGTGGCGGGCTGCTCTGCGGCGCCGGCGCCTGGGCGCTGAGCGCGAAACGCGCGGTATCGACGTTATGACGATAGCGCGACCGACCGTCTGGCTGCTGTGCTGCTGCCTGCTGCTCGCGCTCGGCGGCTGCGGCAACAAGGGCCCGCTGGTGCTGCCGGAGGAAGACGAGCGGCAACAGAAAAAAAGCCTTAGCTCGAGCGGCTGATGGATCATTTCGAATACCGCAACGGCGAACTCTTCTGCGAAGAGGTGCCGATCGCCGAACTCGCCGAGACTTACGGTACGCCGCTGTTCGTTTACTCGCGCGCAACCCTCGAGCGCCACTGGCACGCCTTCGACCAGGCGCTGGCCGGGCACGATCACCTCGTCTGCTACGCGGTCAAGGCGAATTCGAATCTCGCCGTACTCAATTTGCTGGCACGGCTCGGTTCGGGCTTCGACATCGTTTCCGGCGGCGAGATGCAGCGCGTGCTGCAGGCCGGCGGCAAAGCCGAACGCATCGTCTTTTCCGGCGTTGGCAAGCTCGCGCATGAAATCGAGGCCGCGCTCGCGGCCGATATTCTCTGTTTCAACGTCGAGTCGGAACAGGAGCTGCACCGCCTGAACGAGATCGCCGGGGAAATGGGTAAACGCGCGCGGGTATCGTTCCGGGTCAACCCCGACGTCGACGCCAAAACCCATCCGTACATCTCGACCGGGCTCAAGGAAAACAAGTTCGGCGTCGCCTTTGCCGCTGCCGAGCAGGTATATCTGCAGGCGGCCGCGCTCGACAACATCGACATCGTCGGCATGGATTGCCATATCGGCTCCCAGCTGACCGAAATGTCGCCCTACATCGATGCGCTCGACCGGCTGCTCGAGCTGATCGCGAAACTGCGCGCGCGGGGCATCGATATCGATCATCTCGATCTCGGCGGCGGACTCGGCATTCGCTACCGTGACGAAGAGCCGCCGCTGCCGGCGGAGTGGGCCAGCGCGCTGCACGAGCGGCTGACGAGTTTCGGCGGCACCATCGTGATCGAACCGGGACGCGCGATCGCGGGCAACGCCGGCATTCTCGTCAGCCGGGTCAATTACCTCAAACACGGCGCCGATAAGAATTTCGCCGTCATCGACGCGGCGATGAACGACCTGATCCGGCCGTCGCTGTACGGCGCCTGGCAGGAAATCATCCGTGTCGTCGAGGTCACCGACGCGCCGGTCAGGACCTACGACGTGGTCGGCGCGATCTGCGAATCGAGCGACTTTCTCGGCAAGGACCGTGAACTCGGACTCGAACAAAACGACCTGCTCGCGATCCGTTCTTCGGGCGCCTACGCCTTCGGCATGGCGTCGAACTACAATACGCGCACGCGCGCGGCCGAGGTCATGGTCGACGGCGCGGCGCACTACTGCGTGCGCGAGCGCGAAAGTTTCGCCGACCTGGTCCGCGGCGAGTCGCTGCTGCCGTGAGGCTGAAGTTCGCCAAGATGCACGGCCTCGGCAACGATTTCGCCGTGATCGATGCGATCAACCAGGAATTCACCCCGCGCCCGGATCTGGTACGCCGCTGGGCCGACCGCTTCGACGGCATCGGTTTCGATCAAATGCTGATCGTCGAAAAACCCGATGGTGGCGACGCCGCGTTCAAGTACCGTATTTTCAACGCCGACGGCGGCGAGGTTGAGCAATGCGGCAACGGCGCGCGCTGCTTCGCGCGTTTCGTGCGCGAGCAGGGCCTGACCGACCGCGACGTAATCCCGGTCGAAACCAACAGCGGCCTGCTCGTGCTCGAAACCGTCGACGCGGAGCGCTACCGCGTCAACATGGGCATACCCGAGTTAGAGCCGGCGCGAATACCGCTGCGCGCCGATACCCGGCAGGATCTTTACCAGGCCGATTTCGACGGCCGCGAAATCAGCTTCAGCGCCTGCGCGATCGGCAATCCGCACATGGTCATCCAGGTCGACGACGTCGAAACCGCCGGTGTCGAAACCCTCGGCCCTTATTTCGAATCGCACCTGATGTTCCCCGAGCGCGTCAACGTCGGCTTCATGCAGGTCGTCGACCGCCGGAGTTTCCGCCTGCGCGTTTACGAACGCGGCGTCGGCGAAACCCGCGCCTGCGGCAGCGGCGCCTGCGCGGCCATGATCGCGGGGGTGCAGCTCGGCCTGCTCGAAAACTCCGCGTCCGGCCACTTGCGCGGCGGCGAACTCAATCTGGAATGGCAAGGCGAGTCAAACCCCGTTATGATGACGGGCGCAACGGCAATGGTTTATCAGGGCGAAATCGAATATGACTGAAGTATCAGCTGAATCGCAAACATCCGACGCGGAACTGGAGGCGAAAGTCATCCAGTTTCTGCAGGAAAAGCCGGACGTTTTGGCGCGCTATCCCGATATATTCTCCGCGCTCGAAATTCCGCACAAAACCGGCGGCGCAACCTCGCTGGTGGAGCGCCAGCTGAAGCTGCTGCGCGACGAAAACCAGTCGCTCAAGGCCAAGATCGACGAGCTCGTCGGCATCGCGCGCGAAAACGAGGAGTTGAACCAGCGTTTTCACCGGCTTTCACTGGAGTTGATGAATACCGACCAGCTGCACGACGTACTGACGCTGGTGCAGGACCAGGTGCAAACTTTTTTTTACACCGACTTCGTCTGTTTTCGTTTTTTGCCCGGGGTATCCGACCCGAACAATATCCTCCACGGCTTATACCTGAATCCGCAAAGCGGCATCATCGATAGCGTGACGCCATGGATCGAGGGGCGCAAACCGGTATGCGGGCGCCAGGACGACAAGATCAACCGCGAACTGTTCGGACCCGATATCCGTATCGGCTCGAGCGCGATGATCCCGCTGTACCACGCGCGCGATCTCGGCCTGTTGTGTCTCGGCAGCATCAGCCCGGACCGCTTCGGCCTCAGCATGGGCACGATTTTTCTGCAGCAGCTCGGCGAGCTGGTCAGCAACCGCCTGAAAAACCTGCTGCAGGTAGCCTGATCGGCTGCATAGAATGCAACCCGGCCGCGCGACCGAGTTCCTGGATCGATTCATCCAGGCGCTGCGCAGCGAAAAATACTATTCCCCGCACACCTGCAGCAATTACCGCCGCGATCTCGACCGCTTCGAGGCCTTTCTCGCCGATCGCGGTATCGACGACTGGGAACGCGTCGGTTACAACGACGTCGGCGCCTACGCCGCGCGGCGTTTTCGCCAGGGGCGCAAAAGCCGCACGATCGCACGCGAACTGTCGTCGATCCGCAGCTTTTTCCAGTACCTGATCAAACACGGCGTCATCGCGAAAAACCCGGCGCAGGACGTCGCCGCGCCGCGCGCCGACAAACCGCTGCCGAAGACCTGCGACGCCGAAACGCTGGACCGGCTGTTTCAGGTCGATGCCGAGGCCGATCCGCTGCTGCTGCGCGACGTTGCCATGTTCGAACTGGTGTATTCGTCGGGGTTGCGCCTGGCCGAGCTGACCGGCATCGATCTCGACGATATCGATTTCAACGAGCGCCTGCTCGTGGTCACCGGCAAGGGCAATAAGACCCGGCAGCTGCCGGTGGGCGGCAAGGCGGTCGAAGCGATCGAACGCTGGCTCGGCAAACGCGCGGACTATTGCCGAGACGACCGCGAAAAGGCCCTGTTCGTCAGCCAGCGCGGCACGCGGATATCGCCGCGCAGCGTGCAAAGCCGGCTCGACCGGCTGATCCGGCGCCAGGCGCTGCAGCAGCACCTGTCGCCGCACATGCTGCGCCATTCCTTCGCCACGCACATGCTGGAATCGAGCTCGGACCTGCGCGCGGTGCAGGAGTTGCTCGGCCACGCCAATATAGCGACCACGCAGGTTTACACCCACCTCGACTTCCAGCACCTGGCGCAGGTCTACGACTCCGCCCACCCCCGCGCCAAACGCAAACCATAATTTTGGGTCAGAGTAAAAATTAGCGAGTTCGGATAATTTTTACTCTGACCCAAAATTAGCCGACGGCGGTGGTTACGGCTTGTATTCCTTTTGGCGCGCCCTTATATGACAATGTCTGCAGGTTTCTAGCGGGACGGGAAATTGGAACAGTTCGAAGGCACAACGATACTGTCGGTGCGGCGCAACAATAGCGTCGTCATCGGCGGCGACGGCCAGGTCAGCCTCGGCAACACGATCATGAAAGGCAACGCGCGCAAGGTACGCCGCCTGTACAAGGATCGCGTCATCGCCGGTTTCGCCGGCGGCACCGCCGACGCTTTCCTGCTGTTCGAGCTGTTCGAAGGCAAACTCGAAAAACACAATGGCCAAATGATTCGCGCCGCGGTCGAACTGGCCAAGGAATGGCGCTCGGACCGCGCGCTGCGTCGGCTCGAGGCCCTGCTTTGCGTTGCCAACGAGGACGCCTCGCTGATCATCTCCGGCAACGGTGACGTAATCGAACCCGAGGACAGCCTGATGGCGGTCGGCTCCGGCGGTGCCTACGCGCAGGCCGCGGCGCGCGCGATGCTCGACACGACCGAATTGAGCGCGCGCGAAATTGTCGAAAAAGGCCTCGAAATCGCGGGCAATATCTGCGTTTACACCAACCTCAACCATACATTCGAACAAATCGATTACTGAGTAGCGGTATGGACAGTAAATACATCACCCAGTCGCCGATGACGCCGCGCGAAATCACGCAGGAGCTCGATAACCACATCATCGGCCAGGACAAGGCCAAGCGCGCGGTGGCCATCGCGCTGCGCAACCGCTGGCGCCGGCAGCAGGTGGGCGAGGATCTGCGCAACGAAATCACGCCGAAGAATATCCTGATGATGGGACCGACCGGCGTCGGCAAAACCGAAATCGCGCGCCGCCTCGCGCGGCTGGCGAATGCGCCGTTCATCAAGGTCGAGGCGACCAAGTTTACCGAGGTCGGTTACGTCGGCCGCGACGTCGAGTCGATAATCCGCGACCTCGTCGACGTGTCGGTGAAACAGATGCGCGAAGCCGAGGTCAGCCGCGTGCGCCACCGCGCCGAGGACGCGGCCGAGGAAAAGGTGCTCGACGCGCTGCTGCCGCGCCCCAACGACTTTGCCGAGGAGGCCGACGTCGCGGGCGACGGGACGCGGCAGAAGTTCCGCAAGATGCTGCGCGAAGGCAAACTCAACGACAAGGAAATCGAGGTCGACCTGCAGCTGCCGTCGGTCGGCGTCGAAATCATGGCCCCGCCCGGCATGGAAGACATGACCAACCAGCTGCAGGGACTGTTTCAGAATCTCGGCAACCCGAAAACCCGCACGCGCAAGCTGCGCGTCGAGGACGCGCTCAAGATGCTGACCGACGAGGAGGCGGCGAAGCTGATCAACGAAGACGAACTCAAGCTGAGCGCGCTGGAAAATGCCGAACAGAACGGTATCGTATTTATCGATGAAATCGACAAGGTCGCCAAGCGCCAGGAAACCAGCGGCGCCGACGTATCGCGCGAGGGCGTGCAGCGCGACCTGCTGCCGCTGGTCGAAGGCTGCACGGTGTCGACCAAGGCCGGTATGATCAAGACCGATCACATCCTGTTTATCGCCTCCGGCGCGTTTCACCTGTCCAAACCCAGCGACCTGATCCCGGAACTGCAGGGCCGGCTGCCGATCCGCGTCGAGCTGGCTGCGCTGACCGTCGACGATTTCGTGCGCATTCTGCGCGAACCCAACGCCAGCCTGACCGAACAGTACATCGCGCTGATGGAGACCGAGGGTGTTAGCCTGTCGTTTACCGACGACGGCCTGGCGCGCATCGCCCAGGTCGCGTTCCAGGTTAACGAGAAGCAGGAAAATATCGGCGCGCGGCGTTTACACACGGTCATGGAACGCCTGCTCGAAACGGTCAGCTTCGAAGCGTCCGACATGCCCGAGCAAACCGTTACCATCGATGCCGATTATGTCAACGATCATCTCGGCGAACTGTCGCTGGACGAAGATCTCTCACAATATATCCTCTGATGAAACCGACCCAAATCAACCTGCACAAGGTGTCGCGCGTACTCGAACTCAGCTTCGAGGACGGTTCCAATTTCAAGCTGCCCGCCGAATACCTGCGCGTGTATTCGCCGTCGGCCGAGGTGCAGGGGCACGCCCCCGGACAGGAAGTACTGCAGATCGGCAAGGAAGACGTCGGGATCAACGATATCGAAGCCATCGGCCATTACGCGATCAAGCTCATGTTCGACGATAATCACGACAGCGGCATATACAGCTGGGATTATCTCTACGAGCTCGGCGCGACCTACGACGAACGCTGGCAGAATTATCTCGAACGGCTGCAGCAGGCCGGCCACACGCGCAAGGCCGACGCCTGATTCGAAAGGCCCGTACCCGGTGTAAAACTTTACTCCGGGTAAACGCGCGGCGATTGGCGGCGACTACGGCATCTGTTAAGGTTCCGCCCATGTCCCGAGACGACACCACAGACTTCGGTTACGAAGATATCCCGGCGGCGCAAAAGCAGGCGCGCGTCGGTTCGGTATTCACGTCGGTCGCCGATAACTACGACCTGATGAACGACGTCATGTCGTTCGGCATTCATCGCCTGTGGAAACGCTTCACCCTGGAAATGTGCGGTCTCAGGCCGGGCCACCGCGTACTCGACCTGGCCGGCGGCACCGGCGATCTCGCGCTGAAACAGGCAGCAATCGTCGGCGACTCGGGCGAGGTCGTGCTGGCCGACATCAATGCCGAAATGCTCGCGCGCGGACGCGACCGTGTAATCGACGCCGGTCTCGTTGGCCGCATCGAAACGGTACAGTGCAACGCGGAAACCTTACCGTTCGCCGGCAATCATTTCGACTGCATCACGATTGCGTTCGGCCTGCGCAACGTAACCGACAAGGCCCGCGCGCTGGCGTCGATGCGCGCCGTGCTCAAACCCGGCGGACGGCTTTGCGTACTCGAATTCTCCAGGCCCCTGAACGAACCGCTGGAAAGGCTTTACGATTTTTATTCGTTCTCGATGCTCCCGCGCATGGGCCAGCTGATCGCTAACGACAGAGATTCCTACCGCTACCTGGCGGAATCGATAAGAAGGTTCCCCGACCAGGAGACGCTGCGGCGGATCATGCTCGACGACGGCGGTTTCGACGAAGTCGAGGTGCATAACCTGACCGGCGGCATCGTCGCACTGCATCGCGCCTTCAAGTATTAGTCGAATCCCGGTGATTTCTCCAGACCGCTTCAGCGCCGATCTGCTCGAACGAATCCGCGATTCGATGCTCGCGGCCGCCGAAATCGGCGCCAACAAGTTGCTTACCTACGATGAGACCGCGCTGGCCGGTTGCCGCGAACTGCAGGGCGCCTGCGTCATGCTCGACATTACCGATCTCGACTTCCAGCTGTATTGCCATCCCGGCAGCTGGGGCATTCGGCTTAGCGGACGCGCGCCGGCGCGCGAGGTCGACGCCACCATTTCCGGTCGGCTGGCGGCGCTGATCAGCCTCGCCGCGCAGGAGGACAAGATATCGACGTCGATCCAGGAACAGGTCAGCTTTCGCGGCAACGTCGGACTCGCGCAAAAGCTGCAGAAACTGATCGCCGGCCTCGACATCGACTGGGAAGAGGCGCTGGCGGAGCGTTTCGGCGACGTGCTCGCGTTTCAGCTCAACAGCCGCGCGCGCAACCTCGCCAGCTGGCTGCGGCAAAGCGCGGATTCGCTCCTGATGACGACCAGCGAATACCTGCGCGAAGAGGCCCGCGTGAGCCCGGCCGAAGTCGAGTTCGACGATTTCCGCGCACGCGTCAACGAGCTCAAGAACGACGTCGCCCGCGCCGAGCAGCGCCTGGAGCGACTGCTCGATAGACTACGCCCGTTGTAATGCGCAATCTGGTTCGGCTGATTTCGATCAATATCACGCTCGCGCGCTACGGCCTCGACGAAATCATTCTATCGATGCATTTTTTTCGCCCGCTGTATCTGCTCGGGCTGATCAATCCGTTCAACTGGTTCCGCAACGGCAACCTGAGCCAGGCCGAGCGCCTGCGCCTGTGTATCGAATCGCTGGGGCCGATATTTATCAAGTTCGGGCAGATGCTGTCGACGCGGCGCGATTTGCTCGGCGACGAAATCGCCGACGAACTCGAAAAGCTGCTCGATCGCGTGCCGCCGTTTGCGTGGCCCGAGGCGCGCACGATCATCGAGCGGCAGCTCGGCATGCCGCTGGAGCAGGCATTTAAAAGTTTCGACGAAAGGGAAATTGCGTCGGCCTCGATCGCCCAGGTTTACGCCGCCGAACTGCCGCAGGGGGAGGCCGTCGTGGTCAAGATCGTGCGCCCCGGCATAGAGCGTCAGATTCGCAAAGACATCGAGGTCCTGATGCTGCTGGCGAAAATGGCCGACCGCTACTGGGCCGATGCCAAACGCATCAAGCCGATCGAGGTCGTGCGCGAGTTCGAAACCACGATTCTGAACGAACTCGACCTCGTGCGCGAAGCCGCCAACGCGAGCGAGTTGCGGCGCCACTTCGAAGATTCGGAGGACCTTTACGTACCGCGCGTTTACTGGGACTACTGCCGCCCCAGGGTGCTGGTGATGGAACGTATCAGCGGCATTCCGGTAACCGATATCGATGCGCTCAGGGCCGCCGGGGTCGATTTCGAGGTGCTGTCGCGCAAGGGCGTCGAGATATTTTTCACCCAGGTGTTCGAGCACAATTATTTCCACGCCGACATGCATCCGGGCAATATTTTCGTCAATCCGGATAATCCCGCTAATCCACAATACATCGCGGTCGATTTCGGCATCATGGGATCGCTGCCGACCAGCGATCGGCGTTATCTCGCGGAGAATTTCGTTGCCTTTTTCAACCGCGACTACCGGCGCGTGGCCGAACTTCACGTCGACTCCGGCTGGGTCGACCGCGGCACCCGGGTCGACGAATTCGAGGCGTCGATTCGCAGCGTGTGCGAACCACTGTTCCAGCGCCCGCTGGCGGAGATTTCGTTCGGTCAGCTGCTGCTGCGTCTGTTCCAGACCGCACGCAAGTTCAACATGGAGGTCCAGCCGCAGCTGCTGCTGCTCGAAAAAACCTTTTTGCATATCGAGGGAATCGGCCGCCAGCTATACCCGCAGCTCGACCTGTGGGATACCGCCAAGCCGTTTCTCGAGCGCTGGCTGTCGAAACAGCTCGGCGTACGCGCGTTGACCGAGGGCTTCAGGAAAAACCTGCCCTACATCGCCGAGCACCTGCCCGATTTGCCCGAGCTCGCGTTTAAAACGCTGAACCGCCTCGCCAACGACGAATTGCGCGTCGAGCTGCGCTCAGGCCAGCTCGACGAACTCAAGCAGCAAATCCGCGAAGCCAATCGCCGCAGCATACGCGCGATCATCGGCAGCAGTTTCGTTATCGGCGCCTGCCTGATGCTGGCGCTGGACGGTATCGCGCCGGTGATGGTCGGCAGCGGGCAATGGATCATCCCGCTCGGCAGCGCCGTTTTGTTAATTCCCGGCATTGCGCTGCTGGTCAGCAGCTACTTCGACAACTAACAGACGTTTTTTGCCCGCGCAAAGGCGCGGACCACGCGGAGGGTGTTAAGAGCGTCATCCCCGCGAAAGCGGGGATCTTGTAATAACCGCGTGGTGCAAGATTCCCGCCTGCGCGGGAATGACTCCAGGTGCGTAAAGATTCCCGCTTACGCCGGTGATTCTATTCCAGGGTCCTCAGGATAAGGGCGGACACTTGTCACGGGTCAGGTTTTTGTTCATCCGCTTACCGTGTTTATAACCGCGCCAATAAGCACTTTTGACGTCCTCGCGGAATTCCTCGGGAACCGACTCCAGGTACTCGTTGTAATCGCGGTTGAACACTTTTTCGCTCTCGCAGAACCTGCGCTTGTAGGCGAGCTGGCCGCTAAGCTCGGCGATGCGTAAATAGCGCTGTTTCGGATCCTCTTCCGGCAGTTCCTCGACGACTGGTTCGACCTCGGCCTCGAGTTCCTCGCGCTGCGCGGCCGGGTCCTCGACGACATTGGCCTCGGTTTCGGTTTCGCTGCGATTGCGCGAGCGCGTCAGCCGTTCGCATTCGTCCTGCGACAGTAACTCGGTTTCGTCCTTGCTCTTGTCGAAGCCTTCCTGGAAGGCATCGCGCATCGGATCGCGGCTCGAATCCGGCATTTGCTGCACACGCTGGGTGAATTCCGCGAGTACGCCGGCCTCGCCGCACTGCAGGCGCGAATAGCTGAGCGTGCCGAGCGTTCTCGACAGGTTGACGATCGTGCCGGCGGCATCCTGGAGGGCTACCTGGTCGGCTTCGCCATCGGCCGCTTCGGCGGCCTGCTTGTACTCGGCGATCGCCCTGTCGATGATTTCCATGATCGAACTCAGGCCCTGGTCCTGCAACTCGGCCCGGCCCGGCGTCGAAAAGCCGGCAAGCAAACAGAGTGCAAGCAGTAAATTGAATGTTTTCATGGTCTTACCGACTTCTGCTAATAGACAGGATTAAATCATGCTTTAGTCTGGTCATCCAGTGAAGATAGCACTTCAATTTTGCGCTGCATCACAAATTCGACGATAATGCCGCCTCGCTTTTGCCCTCGACAGTCTTTTGAACCACCGCAAGCTCGTTATTCTCTGCGTAAATCCCGGAACCGGACCCGCGCCGGCTGCATATAAGCGCCGCGCTATCGCACCGGTGATTCATGCCTGATTCCGCGCCCAGAATCGGTTTTGTCAGCCTCGGCTGCCCCAAGGCAACCGTCGACTCGGAACAGGTCATAACCCGGCTGCGCACCGAGGGTTACCAAATCGTGCCCGATTTCGACGATGCCGACATGGTGATCATCAATACCTGCGGCTTCATCGACGCCGCGGTCGAGGAATCGCTCGATACAATCAGTGATGCGATGCGGCAAAACGGCCGCGTCGTCGTCACCGGCTGTCTCGGCAGCCGCGCGGAACTGGTCGAATCGCGTTTTCCGGACCTGCTCGCGGTAACCGGTCCCAACGCCAGCGCCGACGTCATGCAGGCGGTGCACCGGCACCTGCCGGCGCCGCACGATCCGTTTGTCGACCTGGTGCCGCCACAGGGCGTGCGCCTGACCCCGCGGCATTACGCTTATCTCAAGATTTCCGAGGGATGTAATCACCGCTGCAGCTTTTGTATCATACCGTCACTGCGCGGTGACCTCGTCAGCCGGCCGATCGACGACGTTCTCGACGAAGCGCAACTGCTGGTCGAGGCCGGAATTCGTGAAATTCTGGTGATTTCACAGGATACCAGCGCCTACGGCGTCGATTTATCCTACAGGACACGCTTCTGGCAGGGACAGCCGCTGCAAACCCGGTTTTACGACCTGGCGCGCGCGCTCGGCCAGTTCGGCGTCTGGGTTCGGCTGCACTATGTTTATCCCTACCCGCACGTCGACGATGTCATCCCGCTGATGGCCGACGGTCTGGTCCTGCCTTACCTCGATATTCCGTTTCAACACGCGAGCCCGACGATACTGAAAGCGATGAAGCGCCCCGGTAATCGAGATCGTGTGCTCGAACGTATCGCCAGGTGGCGCGATATTTGCCCCGAGCTGGTGTTGCGCAGCACTTTTATCGTCGGTTTTCCAGGCGAAACCGACGCCGATTTCGACCAGTTACTCGATTTTCTCGAAACCGCGCAGCTCGACCGCGTGGGCTGTTTTACCTACTCCGCGGTGGATGGCGCCGCCGCCAACGAACTCGCAGACCCGGTGCCGGAAGCGCTCAAACAGGAGCGATATCATCGTTTCATGCTGAAACAGCAGGAAATCAGCGCGGCCAGACTGCAGCGGCGCATCGGGCAGAACCTCGACGTGCTGGTCGAGGCGCAAACGGATAACGGCTATCTCGCCCGCAGTTACGCCGACGCGCCCGAGATCGACGGCCTGGTGCAGATCGAAACCGATAAAAACCTCGCCATCGGCGAGTTTTGCCCGGTCCGGATTACCGCCGCCGACGAATACGATCTTTACGCGTCGCCGAGCAGGTAAACGGCGTCGTTTTCGACCCGCACCGGCAGCGCCTCGAGGCTTTGGCCGGGACAGGGGCCGACCACGCATTCCCCGGTATCGATCAGGAAGCGGGCGTCGTGCACCGCGCACTGGATCAACGCGCCTTCGAGATCGAGAAATTGATGCTCCACCCAGTCCAGCGGAGAACCGGTATGCGGGCAGCTGTTGCGGTACGCAAAAACCTCGCCATCACGCCTGACGACAAAGCCATCGACCCGTTTGCCCCCGATTTCGAGCGAAAATCCGTAGGAACCCGGGTCATCGAGTCGGTCGAAGGCGCAAATATATCCGGTTTTTTCCATATTTCGACTTAAAAAATCGGTTACGGGGCCGATAACAATAACGCCGCTGTCAGGCGGCGGATATCAGAGACTCTGCCGATATCGGCAGCGTCGTGGCGAGGAAATTGCGTTGATGCTACACAAGGTCGAAGAAAATAACGACTGGAAGTCGAAATATCAAGACGCGCTGCGCGACATCGAGGCGCGTGAACAGCAGTGGAACGAGATCGAGGCCCTGCTGCGCAAGACCATTGGCCGCCTCAGCATCGCCGGCCGCGGACTCGACGCCACGCTGGATAAACACCTGCGCCTGATCCAGGAACTGTCACGCGAGAAACGCGACGAAAAACTCGCCAGCGCGCTCGATCAACTTTCCGAAATCGTCGCCTCTCTCGACGATCCCAGGCCCGACCCCAAACAACGCCGCTCCGACCCGATCATGCTGATGCTGGAGCTGCTGCAAAACATTCATTTCGACGCCGCCCAGCGCGGCCAGCTCAAGGATATCTGCTCCGACCTGCTGAAATCCGTGGCCAGGGGTCACGACCGGGACTCGATCAGCCCTTACATCCAGAAACTGTCGTCACTGATCAACGAAAATTTCGACAACCTCGATACCGATACCAAAACCGCGAAAATCCTGTTTCGCCTGCTCGATATGCTCGCCATCGACGAGGACTGCGAGCGCGAACTGCGTCAACGGCTGAGCGAAATCAGGGAATTCCAGGACCAGGAGCTGCAGACGCTGGCCGATTTACTGAACCGGCAGCTGGGCCAGCCCCGCGGCCAGGATGCCTCCATCGACACGGTCATGACCACGCTGCTCGAGCGGCTCGCGATCGTCCAGGGCGCCAACGGCGAAGCGCAGGAAATCCAGACCCGCGTGCATGAAGGAGCAATCGAGGAGCACTGGCCGGAAACGCTGAACGAGATCGTCAATTCGGTCTCCGATTCGCTGAAAAAACTCGATCGCGAAAAACGCGAGCTGGAAAATTTCATCGTCAACGTTACCGAGCAGCTCGGCGAGATAACCGAGGTCATTTCGGAAGATCACAAGGACCACCAGTCCGACCACGCGGATGCGCAGTCGCTGCACGAATTCGTGCAGGAAGGCATGAGCCTGATCCAGAAGAACTTTCAGTCCAGCAACGATCTGCAGGAGCTGAAGCAGGAAATTTCGAAAAACATCGACGAGATCCGCGGCGGTGTCGACGATTTCGTTACGCGGTTCAACGAGCGCCACGAGGCCACCGAGGAGCGCAACCTCAGGCTGACCGAACAGCTATCGCAAATGGAGCAGGAAACCCAGGAGCTGCAGGTCATGCTCAACGAAAACCGCGCCAAGCTGATGTACGACGCGCTTACCGGGGTTTACAGCCGCATGGCCTACGACGATCGCATCGCGCAGGAAATTTCGCGCTGGAACCGCTACCAGGCGCCCTTTAGCTACGCGATTCTCGATATCGATCATTTCAAACGTATCAACGACAACTACGGCCATAACGCCGGCGACAAGGCGCTCAAGATCGTCGCGCAAATTATGCAGCGCTACGTGCGTCAGTCGGACTATGTTTTTCGGATCGGCGGCGAAGAGTTCGTTTTATTGCTAAGCAACACCGACGCCGATGGCGCGTCGAAACTGGTCGAAAAAATGCGCCAGGGCATCGCCGGCAGCAGTTTTCATTTCAAGGGCGAGCCGGTGCAGCTGACGCTGTCGGCGGGGATTACCGAAACCCGTCCGGGCGACAATGTCGAAACGATTTACGAACGCGCCGACGAAGCCCTCTACCAGGCCAAGAATTCCGGCCGCAACTGCCAGTTTATCGCGAGCTAAGCAACTTCGGCGGGCGTTTTGGCAACGATGGTTAAGGCGTGTAATTCCCCCGAGGCGATTTCATCGTTGACGCAGGCGTACACGAGCTTGTGGCGCTTGATCGGTAACAGGCCCTCGAATTCGTCACTGATCACGTTGGCGACGAACTTGCCCTCGCCGCCGCTGACTTCGACGCTTGCATCGGGCATTTTTGCGGCGATCAGGGCCTGAATCTTTTCGGGAGTCATGTTTAACAATCCGGGAACAAAGCTATGAAAACCAAAACTATATTACAAGAGACGCCGGGAAAAACCATGCAAAAAGTACTTTTCTGCGTGTTTGTCGTCTTGCTCGGTATCGGCCTCGCGCGCGCGGCCGACGAGGAAGAGGCAGCGCCGAAATCCTCGGCCTACGTGTCGCTCGGCGAGCCCATGGTGCTTAATCTGTCCGGCGGCAAACGCCTGACCTTTCTGCAAATCAGCGCCGACGTGCTGGTTAGCGACTCGTCGGCCGAAAGCACGATCAAGATTCACGTGCCGGCGATGCGTCACAGCCTGATCATGCTGCTCAGCGAACAAAAGGCCGCCGACATCAAGTCACCCGGCAAGCGCGAGGAAATTCGACAGCAGGCAACCGCCCGGATCAAGGGCCTGATCGCGGAGCTGTCGGGCAGCCAGGACGTCGGCGACGTCCTGTTCTCCAGTATCCTGGTGCAGTAAAAAATAATTTTGGGTCAGAGTAAAAATTATTCCGCGAATAATTTTTACTCTGACCCGGATTTTTTTAATTGCAGCGACTGGTCTTTTACGGCGATGGACGCCTGGCCGTGAACAAATTCGAGCAGCTGCTCCCCCGCCATGGCAAAACGCCAGCCCTGCGCCAGGCGGCTGCTTTTCTGGTTCAAAATCAGGTTATCGATATCCTTGCGCGTCGCCAGTGTCGCCAGCGCGATCTGGTTTTGTTCGGCGATAACGCGGCACAGGCCCATCAGGCAATCGGCGAGCGCGGTTTGCCCGGTATCGAGGACCTGGTATTTTTCGTGACGCGGCCAGGATGCAGAATCGACCGTTTGCGCGCGCGCGACGATTTGCAGAATCCTGTCGCCGTGGCGTTGCAGCGTTTTTTCCGCGAGCTCTGGAATGCTGGCCAGTGCCGCGCGGTCAGCCGGTTTTTGCCGCGCGATTTCGATGATCGCATCGTCTTTGGCGATCCATCGCCGCGGCCGGTTTTGCCGCTGCGCCAGCTGCTCGCGCCACTGGCATAAATCGCTCGCGATTTGCAGGCGTTCGCCCTTTAGTTTCTGTACCCCCTTGAGGCGTCTCCACAAACCGGGGCCATCGACGTCGTAGTTCTCGGCCCGGCTCATTGCCTGTAAATCATTTTCGATCCAGCCGCGGCGATTTTTCTGTTCGAGCTGCCGATCGAGATCGCGGTAAACCTCGAGCAGATAACGCACGTCGTCCATCGCGTAATCGAGCTCGTCACGGGACAGCGGACGGCGGGTCCATTTGGCGCGGGTGTGTTTTTTCTCGAGCTCCACCCCGGTGATTTGCTGCACCAGGTCGGCATAGGAAATCTGGTGATTGAAACCGAGCACCGCCGCGGCGAGCTGGGTATCGAACACCGGCGCCGGCACCTGGCCAAACTTCTGGTAAAGGATTTCGAGATCCTGCGATGAGGAGTGGAACACCTTGATCAAGCGCGGCTCGACCAGCAATCGCGCCAGCGGTTCGAGGTTTTTCAGCGCGAGCGGATCGATGCAGGCGAGCCGTTCCTCGCTTGCGATCTGAATCAACGCCAGCTCGGGGTAATAGGTGCTCTCACGAATAAACTCGGTATCGATCGCGCAATAACCTGCCTCCGAAAGCGCATCGCAGAAGCGCGCCAGCGCGGCATCGTCATCGATATATTCGTAGTCCGGTGCGTCCATGGGTTTAACTCAAAACCGCCTTGCGCCGCACATCGCGCAAAACGACGAAGACCCAGGGCCAGATCAGCATGCCGACGAACGGTGCGCCGAAAAACGCGAGCAGCGGGGTCGGGCGGCCCATCATGCCTTCGATCCAGGCGACCACGACCTGGTTGATCAACAGCAGCGCGAACACGTAAATTGCCTGCTGCGCCAGCGCCAGCACGCGGATACGCTGGTAAAAATTCATGTTGATGAAAATGATGATGACCAGCGCCAGCGTGTGCTGGCCGAGCAGCGTTCCCTGCGACGTATCCAGGATGATACCGGTGAAAAACGCGAACCACAGGCCGACGCGCTTGGGCAGCGCCATGCTCCAGTAAATCAGCGCCAGCGCAACCCAGTTGGGACGGTAAATCTGGACCCAGTCGGGTAGCGGTAAAATGGTCAGGATCAAGGCCACGACCAGGCTTGCATAAATGACCAGGTAACTCAGCTTCGGCATGTTAATCGCGCGGCTGTATCACCAGCACTTCGCGGCTGGAGTCGAGGCGGGCGCGCGGCTCGGCTAACACGGTGACGAACCCGCGCACGAGGTCCTCGTTGATTTCGGTGACGCTCGCCACCGGGTAGTCGGCCGGGAAGCGGCCGCCAAGACCGGAAGTCACTAGCTCGTCGCCGATATTGATATCGGCTGTTGCCGGCAGGTAACGCAGCTCGAGCTGGGTAGTGGAACCGCGGCCGAAGGCGACCGAGCGCGTGCCGCTGCGCACGAACTGCACCGGTATCGCGTGTTCCGGGTCGGAGATCAGAATCGTCGTCGCCGACGACGGATTGACG
>JAAUYE010054009.1_pt1 | contig 35713 bp, 35 predicted proteins | sample 7278081 | NCBI WGS metagenome assembly JAAUYE01 (sample SAMN14350131, study PRJNA611818) | marine sediment metagenome | isolation source: surface marine sediment (0.6m) | place: French Polynesia: Moorea | collected 2018-08
CGACGAGCCCTACGACTGCGCCGGCAGCTTTAAAATCGAAGGCGCCGGATTCGTGCTCTTCGAATCCGTCAAGACGGATGACCCGACGGCACTCATCGGCCTACCGATGATCTGGGTCTCCGACGTACTTCTCGAGCTCGGCTACCTGCTGCCATAAACGGGGTCAGAGCCCTTGGGGTCAGAGCCCTAGGGCTCTGACCCCGCCCGGATCTTAGGAATTCCCACCTCGATAAATCGCTGCAGGTCGTCGGCCAGCGGCGCCGTGAAATGCAGCTCGTTGCCGCTGTCATCGGGAAAGGCAATCGACTGCGCGTGCAGGAACAGACGTTTGAGGCCGTGTTTCCTCGCCAGTCGGTTCTGCTCCTCGTCACCATAACGATCATCGCCGAGGATGGGATGCTCGAGCGCCGCCAGGTGCACGCGAATCTGATGAGTTCGGCCGGTCTGCGGTGCGCAAATCAGCAGGCTGTACTTGCCGAAAGTCCGCGACAGCGACACCTCGGTTTGCGCCGGTTTGCCGCCCTTGCTGACCACCACGTGGCGTTCTCCACCCCTGCGGTTCTGCACGAGCAGCGGCTTGTCGATGACCTGGTCACCGAACTGCCAGTCGCCGACCACGAGCGCGAGGTAGTGCTTTTGCACGTCGCCCTCGCGGAAACGCTCGTGCAGTTCGCGCAGGGCGCTGCGCCGCTTGGCGAGCACGAGACAGCCGGACGTCTCGCGATCGATGCGATGCACGAGCGCGAGATCCCGCAATTCCGGCCGTGCGGCCCGAAGCAGTTCGATCACGCCGTGGCTGATGCCGCTGCCGCCGTGGACAGCGATGCCCGACGGCTTGTCCACGACCAGCAGCCGCTTGTCCTCGTAGATGATGCGGTCGGCCATGCGCGCCGCCTGCCCGGCCGCCGGCGCCTCCCCGGGGGCCCGGATCCGGGCCGGGGGGATGCGGACTTCGTCGCCTTCGGCGAGCTTGTATTCGGCGCGCACGCGACCGCCGTTCACGCGCACCTCGCCACGGCGCAGGATGCGGTAGAGCCGGCCTTTGGGCAGCCCCGGAAGCTCGCGGCGCAGGAAATTGTCGATACGCTGGCCGGCCTGTTCGGCATCGATTCGCACCTTGCGAACCTTGCTGGCGACCGTCGCCGGGTCCTTTTCGGACTTTTGCTGCATGATCAATAAGTTGATGGATTCAAACGGTGTGCTATATTACCGCGAAGCGGCGCTGAATAACGGCCGTCCGCTTCGTAAGGTTAAGTAAATCATAGTTTTTTTGGGCTTCGCAGCCGCGGAGCCAACCAAGATGGCAGCGAGCACCCAACGTTGCGAGCGCCACAGCGGCAATGCCGCAGGGTACAAATGCTGAATTTCCTACGGGACCTGTTTTCTCTGACACAGGCCCAGAACGAGTTTATTCGCCACACGGCCGGCGCATTTCTGCGCCAGGTACTGCTGTGTGAGCCATCCAGCGCGCGTCCCCAGGCGATTCGAACCGACTCACTGCCCTCTCTCAACAAACAAGTAGGGCAACATGAAAAGAATGCTAATCAATGCGACTCAGGAAGAAGAGTTGCGCATGGCGATGGTCGACGGCCAACGCCTCTATGACCTCAATATCGAACTACCGGCAAGCGAACGCAAAAAAGCCAACATCTACAAAGGCAAAATAACCCGCATCGAGCCCAGCCTCGAAGCGGCGTTCGTTGACTTCGGCGCAGAGCGCCACGGGTTCCTCCCCCTCAAGGAGATCTCGAGCGAGTACTTCGTCAAGCCCGTCGAATCGGGCGCGAAGCCGCATATCAAGGATGTGCTGCGCGAAGGTCAGGACATCGTCGTCCAGATCGACAAGGAAGAGCGCGGCAACAAAGGCGCCGCCCTGACGACCTTCGTCAGCCTGGCCGGCCGGTTTATCGTGCTCAAACCGAACAAATCCCGCTCCGGCGGCGTCTCGCGGCGCATCGTGGGCTCCGACCGCGATCTCGCGCGCAAGTCGCTCAACGACGTCCAGGTCCCCGACGGCATGAGCGTCATCCTGCGTACCGCGGGCATCGACCGCAGCCCCGAGGAACTCGCCTGGGACCTCGAAAACCTGCTCACCATCTGGACGGCGATCCTCAACGTGGTGCTCGAGCGCAAGTCGCCATTCCTGATCTACCGCGAGAGCAACGCCGTCGTACGCGCCCTGCGCGACTACCTGACCGGCGACATCGGCGAAATCCTGATCGACGACGACCAGACCTTCAAGGAAGCCTGCGAGTTCGTCGAGCAGGTCATGCCGCACAATCTCAAGAAGCTCAAGCACTACACCGAGCCTGTGCCACTGTTCACACGCTTCCAGATCGAGAGCCAGATCGAGTCGGCGTTCACTCACGCGGTGCACCTGCCGTCGGGCGGCAGCATTGTCATCGACCATACCGAGGCGCTGGTCTCGATCGACATCAACTCGGCCCGCGCCACCAAGGGCGGCGATATCGAGGCCACGGCGCTCAACACGAACCTCGAAGCCGCCGACGAAATCGCCCGGCAGCTGCGTATTCGCGACCTCGGTGGCCTGATCGTCATCGATTTCATCGACATGGGCCCGCAAAAGCACCAGCGCGACGTCGAGAACCGGCTGCGCGAGGCCGTGCGCCAGGACCGTGCGCGCGTCCAGATCGGCAAGATCTCGCGCTTCGGCCTGCTGGAGATGTCGCGCCAGCGCTTGCGCCCGTCGCTCGGCGAGTCCAGCTACCTGACCTGCCCGCGCTGCTCGGGCATCGGCACGATCCGCAGCGTCGAGTCGCTTGCGCTTGCGATCCTGCGCATCATCGGCGAAGAGGCGCGCAAGGAACGCACGGCCAAGGTCATCGCGCAGCTACCGGTTGAAGTGGCCACGTTCCTGCTCAACGAAAAGCGTGACTGGGTGCAGAACCTCGAGTCCCGCAACGAAATGCAGGTCGTGCTCGTGGCCAACCCGGCGCTGGAAACGCCGCACTACGACGTGCGGCGCGTTCGCGACGACCAGACCGAGTTGCCCGAGAACACGGGGCCCAGCTACGAAATGACCGATGCCGACGCCGAGCCCGAGACGCCGCAGGAAATTCTCGCGCGCAAGCATATCGAGCCGGCTGCTATCGCCGTCATGAAGCCGTCGAAACCGGCGCCCAAGCGCAAGAAGGAGAGCAAAGGCCTGCTCGCAACCATTGCCGGCTTCTTTTCGAGCGAAGATGAGGAGCCTGCGAAGAAAAAGGCGCAGTCGCGCCGCCGCAAGAGCTCCGGATCTGACAGCCGCTCCCGCGGCGGCCAGCGCGGCCGGCGCCGCTCCGACTCGGCGCGCAAGCAGGACCAGCCCGCCGACAAGCAGGGCTCAAAGAAAAAGCCGGCCAGGAAGAAGGCCAGCAAGAAGAAAACCGCCAAGAAGCAGACCGCGCGCAAGAAGGCAGCACCCAAGCAGGCCGACAAGCAGCATACCGAGCAACAAGCCGAAACCCGGCAGCCCTCACGCAACCGCCGCAGCCGCGGTGGCCGGCGCCGCAGACGCACCGCAGCTGACCGGCCGCAGCGCGATCAGGTGGCGGAAACGGCGCAGGACCAGGCCGCAGAAGCTGCGGCGAAGAGCGAGCCGAAGCCCGAGCGCAAGCCCGAGAAGAAGCCACCGCAGGAAAAGGCCGTCACGAAAGCGCCCGAGCTGCTACCGGCGCCGTCGCAAGACCCCGAGGGACCGCCCAAGGTACGGACGGATGCTGAACGCGCCGCCGATGCGAAGAAAACGGTGAGCGCGCTGGGCGAGACGCAGCCCGGAATGCGAACGCCCGCGGCCGCCTCCAAACCTAAGAAGAAAGCTGTTCAAAAACCGGAAGTTAAGAAATCTTCTTCAGGTAATGGATCAGATAATGCTGAGCCCATCAAGACGCCGGAACCCGCGCCCGAGGCCAAACCAGCCGCCGCTCCGGAACCGAAGTCGGAGGCAAAGCCCGAACCCAGGCCGGAACCGAAGTCTGAATCGAAACCCGAGCCGCAGCCGGAGCAGAAACCGGAAGGCCGCCTGCTCCCCTGGGACGACTAGGCGCTTCTGAGCTTATCCAGCAACCCGCGCGACGCGTCCTCGACCAGGTCGAGGACGCGCTCGAACCCTGACGCGCCACCGTAATAGGGATCGGGAACCTCATCCCCGCTCGCCTGGGCGAATTCCAGGAACAGGTGCAGACTGACGCTGTGGTCGGCGGAGATTTGCTCTTCGAGTACCGCCAGATTGTCACGATCCATGGCGATGATGTAGTCGAAACGCGAAAAATCGGCCTCCTCCACGCGGCGCGCGCGAATCCCCTCCAGCGAGTAGCCGCGCCGCGCGGCGGCAGCGCTCGCCCGGTGATCTGCGGGCTCGTTGACGTGGTAGGCGTGAGTGCCCGCCGAATCGATCTCGATATGGTCGCCGAGGCCTTCCTGCTCGACGAAATGCCGGAACACGCCCTCCGCGGTCGGCGACCGGCAGATGTTGCCCATGCACACGAAAAGTACTCTTGTGGGTGAGGTTATGCTCATAAGTATTTGTTTATTTTAATGTTACTGTCCGGGCATGCCCGCCAAAAACTGGGGGTATCAGAGAAGAGTTGTAGCCAGAATTGTACCCGCATGCACGTTCCACTATTCAGAAGATGCCGGGTCCAATGTCCATCGACTTGTGCGGTATGCCGATGATATCGACGTACTCGTCGCTCACGATATAGAAGATGACGTGGCTGCCTTCCGGGAAGCTCCGGTATCCGGGGTGGACGTCGTTTCGTTCGCGGCCGGCGAAGGGGTTCCTGGCCAGCCACTCGAATCGCCCGTTCAGGGACCTCAGGTAGTCCTCCGTCTGTGCCGGCCCCCACTCTTCGATCGTGTAGTCCGCAATCTTGTCGAGGTCTGCAGCCGCTCTCGGTGTGAGCCGGAACTGCGCCGTCATGCCCGGGCTTTGGTCCGCTCGATAACCGACTCGATGTCAAAGTCCTCTACGAAGTCCTTGCTAGCCGCCTGACCAGCACCTTCGGCCAGGTGTGCCCGAAGCGCTTCGAGTCGCTTTCCCCGATCTTCTAGTTCACGAAGTGCGTCTCGCACGACCTCACTCGCGGTCGAGTATCGGCCGCTCTTGATCTCCTGCTTGATGAATTCTTCCCAATGCCCACCTAGGCTGAGTGACGTTGTTGCCATGGTTTCCTCAGGTACCCAATATTCAAAATGAATAATACGCCACTCAACTTTGCAGGGCAATGGAACAAAGACAAGAGTCTCAGGACATTTGGGATTGCGGCCGCCCTGCCTTTGTGTTTCTCCCTTCAGAAACTCGGCGACGAGCGGCAAGTACTGCCGACAACGCATGCGCGCCGGAGGCTACGTCGGAAGCCTGAAGTGGCCGCTGGCTGCTAGAATGACGCATGACAATAAGAACCGTAGGAGCGTCACATGCATAAACTGACACAAGACCTACCCGTCTCGATGGAGGCCCCCGGTACCAAGATGCAGAATATTGAGTGGGGCGGTATGGTCGTAAACTACGTCGAGTTGCCAGGGGGCGCCGACTTCACACCCATGTTTGAAGGTCTGCCAGATGACAAGTGCCAATGCCCACACTGGGGATACGTCCTTAAAGGCGCAGTGTTCACTCGCTACGCGGATGGGTCAGAAGAAAAGACCGGCGCCGGCGAAGTTTTCTATTGGCCGCCGGGTCACACTGGATGGGTTGAGGAAGACTCTGTATTTATCGATTTCAGTCCGGCTGAAGAGTTCAATATCGTGTCCGAACATCTGGCTAAGAAGATGGAACAGGCGTCTTAACAGCGAGTACGTCCCTACTGCGACGGGCAATCCTGGCCCGGTAACGACGTCCTGGGCGGCCTGACGGGGTCAGGAGTTTCCGCTCATCAAGAGACCATCTTTTTCTCAATTGCGAATGGACTGAGTCCTAACCAGGTTTGCATTGTGCGCCGTAGTTTCTGACTTCCATCAAGTTTGATCGAGTCGCCAGACGCCCGAACAGTCTGGAGGCCCATCCAGATAGCCGTCATCGTTCTCAGGTCGGTAGACACGAACAGATCGATGTCGAAACCGGGCTCCGACCAGCAAAGGTCCACTTCTCCATCAGGCTCAACAACGAGCCACCAGTCTTTCTTTGATTTGGGCAGGTCGTGATACAAAAACTGTATTACCACGCGATGATTGGGCAATGGTGCCGGATTGAGATTTCGCCGCATATCCCACATCAAAAGAGACGGATCGAGGTTGCGGAGCGATAGCTGCGACTCGACCCAACGCTGGCCCCAAGTGCCCATCGCAATTACTAACGGGCGCAGTTCCTCTCCGGCTTCTGTCAAACGGTACTCGAACACGCTTTTTTTGCCCTTGATTGCACGTCGGGCAACTATGCCTGCCTGTTCGAGATCTCTGAGGCGTTGCGCCAGAAGTGTCGGCGACATCTTGGGAACACCTCGCCGCAGGTCGTTGAAGCGGGTCGAGCCGGCAAGGAGTTCGCGCAACAGCACCATTGTCCATCGTGTACACAGGACCTCGGCAGCCATGGCGACAGGACAGAACTGCTTATAGCCAGGTTGGGCCATGCGAATCTCCAAGTATCGAAATGAATACCACCGTACAACGTGGTGGTCATGACGACTAGTACAGAACCTGTACCGGCTAGTACAGTCTCGAGACTAGGCGAGGTGTCGTCGAGCTGTGATGCTATTTCCTCCACTCACAAACAGGATGAATGACATGACAACTTACGTAATCGCCGACATTAAAGTGACAGACGATAGCTGGGTTCCCGAATACGCCGCGAACGTCCACGATATCGTGCATAAGCACGGCGGCAAGTATCTAACCCGAACCAACAACATCAAGACAGTTGAAGGCGAAGCCCTGGATACGACGCTGATTGCTTTGATCGAGTTTCCGACGGTAGCCGCTTTTGAGGCATTCGCTGAGGATGCCGACTACTCACCCTACGCAGAAGCTCGCCAGCGCGGCAGCATCAGCCGGTTTCATGTGCTGGATAGGAGCGACCTGGCCGGGACAATCCCATACCTTGGTGCAAGCTAGTCAAGGCATGGTTAAGCGGCAAGTTCTGACCCTGTCGTGCCCCACGCGCCGAACGGCAACGTCGTCGGGACTCCGCCAATTCTCCGCATAACGCTGCTGCCCAGTGGCAAGCAACGAAGATTCTTCATCCGGTAAGATCCGAGGACATTCGCTCCATTTTGTAGCCAGACTTGAGCCCGAACCACCTAACCCGTTGGCACAAAAGGCGAAAAAAACTACTGCCCATGCAGACGAACAGGACGGATGACTTGGCCATGGCTTGCTGAAAATCTGGTGACGAAGGGCGCTCATGCTAGGCGCATTCGGCCCGCAGGCGCAAGCCCCCGATTGCCTTGGCGATCGCTAGCCACTAAGGTGCAGGCATGAACGAAGAACAACGCATGGCGCAGGTCCTTGCGGGTCACCGCAAGGTTATCCACAAGGTCCTGATCAAGATCACGATCTACTATGCCATCCTGTCCGCGGCTGTCGCGATCGCAATCGCCATCAACCCCGGCATCGTCGACGAACTGCCGCTCGGCGGCGTGGGCGACATCGCCAACTACGCGTCGTCCGAGGTTTACGACCTCGAGGAAGCGTTCCTCAGCGCGGACGACGAGGAACTCGGTGATATCGTCACCGAGACCACGCGTGCACGCATCGCGCAGGGGCCCGTGTGGCTGCGCGAGGCCAGGTCGTTGTTCTTTGCGATGGCGTCGACCCTGCTCCTGATGTTGCCAGTGTCCTGGGTCTACAGGGCCATTCATACCGACAGCGTCTACGACCACTCGATCGACCCGACCACCCTGGTGTTGCCGGCCGTCGTCGCGGGTATCGTGACTGTCGTGCAGCACAGCCTGGCGCTGGCATTCAGTCTTGCGGGGATCGTGGCCGGCGTGCGTTTCCGGCGCGCGTTGAGTGACACGTTCGATACCCTGTTCATCCTGTCGTCGATCGGCGTGGGCATTGCGGCCGGCATCAAGTCGATCGAGGTCGCTATCGTCCTGACCGTCTTTTTCAACTATGCGGCCGGAGCCGTATGCGCGTTTGGCGACGGGCTCGAATCACAGCACGTCGTACAACGCGAAATCACGAAACGAATGGAGAAACAGGCGCGCGCGGCTGAAAAAGAAGAACGCTCCAGGCCTACGGGTCCGATGTCGAATCTGTAGGCCCGGTGCCAAAGTGCTTGTTCATCAGGTCAACGCCGCGGCAGCGCCTGACAATCTCTTCGTCGATTAGTTCGGGATCGTCGATGATCTCGAAGAACTCCTCGATGTAAGTCAGGTTCTTCTCGCGCAGATCCTCGTCGAGCTGCTCAGTATTCGCGATCAATGCGAGGAGTCCTTCGCGCTCTGATTGCATTTCCACGATCGCCTCGTCCAGCAGCGGACGCGGCACGCACAGACCGTAAAAATATCGAAACCGCACGTCCCGCACAGGAATCTGGCTCGGCGGCGCCGCGTACGACGCATTAACAAGCCCCGAGAAATCGAAATCGAAAGGCACCGGGATAATGCTCTCGTCCGGCATGACGGGCTGGTCGTCGTCTTCGATGCCCAGCAGCTGCATGTTGTGGCAACAATCGTCGTCCTTGCTGGGTTTGATGACCGAATAATCGTTGTTGCCGATCATGAACTGGAACAACTGCAACACGGCGACCCTGGGATGATCGAGCTGGCTGTACAAAACGGACTCGACATTAACGCGGTCGAGGTCCTGCCGGCGCGCCATGTCCTTGTCGTCTTCAATCACGAAGGCGATATCGGTCCAGGGCTCGAGGTCCTCGTCACGATCGACATAGCTCAGCCTGACGAGCCGGACCGTGAAGCTGTCGTCGGTCAGCAGCTGGTACATCTTGTAGGCGAGGTACTCCAGGATTACGTACTGCTGATAGCGCTTGCCTTCCTTGCACGGCGCAACCAGCTTGAGCTTGTTCTGTCCGGCGAACAGCGTGCCCTTGACCTGGGATTTCTTGAAGTTGAGTTGCAGCGGCGGCAGCTCGCAGACCTCGCGACGAAAATGTCCGCGGGTCCTGATCGAGACTTCCAGCCGCTGCGTTTCCCCGTTTTCATCAATGTAGGTCCACTGCCCGGGGAAGTAGATCCGCGCTTCCTGGTGGCGCTGCGCATAGGCCTGGGAAATCGGCGCGGTCAGCACCGCCTTGAGGACCGCCTCGTCCTGGAACAGCGGGTGACGATCGGACGCAGTGCCCTCCTGCGCCAGCGCGCCGAGCGGCAATCCCAGCAAAATCAGGAACTTCAGATAAACCATGCGGGTAGTGTTACGGACGCGGCCCGAAATTGTCATACGCGCTTACCGAGAATAGACCCCCTCATTACCGCAACTGGGTTGCGGCGACGGCCAGGTCTTCCTCGGTATCTACGCCGGGCCCCGGGCGCTTCGACGGTATACCGACCTTGATCGTCATGCCGAGGGACAGCGCCCGCAATTGCTCGAGCTGTTCGCAGACTTCCAGCTCCGACGGCGGTTCGGTTACGAGGCGCCGCAGGACGCCGCAGCGATACGCATAAATGCCGTGATGATGCAGCGCGGCCTGACGCGCCGTGTCCCGGCTTTCGGGCGTCCGCGGGTAAGGGATCGCCGCGCGGCTGAAATAGAGCGCGTTACCGTTGTCGCTGCAAACAACCTTGACGACGTTCGGATTGTCGACGTCATCCTGCGACGCAAGCGGTGACGCCAGCGTTGCGATGTCCGCCGTACTTTGCTGCAACAGCGAGGCGCACTGGTCGATGAGGCCGGCGGGCATGGCCGGCTCGTCACCCTGCAGGTTGATCACGATGAGGTCGTCCGGCCAGTCGAGGAGATCGCAAACCTCGGCAATTCGCTCGGTGCCGGACCGGTGCTGGTCGCCGGTCATGCAGACTCGTGCGCCGAACGCCTCGGCGGCTTCGGCGATTCGGTCATCGTCGGTTGCAATGACGATGTCACGAGCAGCGCTCTCTCTCGCGCGCTCATGCACATGCTCGATCATGGGCTTGCCGTTGATCTCGCGCAGCGGTTTGCCCGGCAACCTCGTCGAGGCATAACGGGCAGGGATAACGATGACAAAATCGTTCATGCCAACTCCAGCTCGCTGCGCAGGCGCGACACGACCTGCTCGATCCATGGCCCGGCGACGACCGGCTCGATGACGAGTTCCACGGGCACCGTCCAGTACTTGTCGGACGTAGCCGCGTCAATCTTCACCGCGTCTTTCTCGGTCATCAGCACCTCGAAATCATCACCGTACTCGAGTTCACGCCGCCCCAATCGAGCATGATCCCTGAAGGCGTGTTCGATAACTTGCATGCCATGGGCGCGCAGCATATCGAAAAACCGCCGCGGATTACCGATGGCGGCGACAGCATGCACGGTAGTGTCTGCGAAACGCTCGATCGGGCGCGTCAGTGACCCATTCAGCCGACTGACTTCGGTGGCAGCGAGCTGGAACTCGATGGCATTCTGCTCGACCGTCGTAAGGGCGCCGCGATCCCCTTTCAGGCTGCCATTGATCAACACCTGGTCGACTTCGCACAGTCGGTCAATCGTCTCGCGCAGCGGGCCAGCAGGCAATAACCGTCGATTGCCCAGGCCGCGAGCACCATCGATGACGCAGATCTCGTAGGTTCTTTCCAGGCGGTAATGCTGCAGCCCGTCATCGGCAATGACGACGTTGACACCTTCCGCCACCAGCATCCCGGCCGCCCGCGCACGGTTGGCGTCAACAACCACGGGACAGCCTGTTCTGCGTGCGATCAGGACGGGTTCGTCCCCGACGACTGCCGGGTCACTGGCCGCGTCGACACGCATCGACGTGCCGGAACGAGAGCCGCCGTAGCCGCGACTCACAACACCCGGCACGAAACCACGCTCTCGCAATTCGCGGGCCAGCCAGATGGTGACCGGGGTCTTGCCGGTACCGCCAGCCGTGATATTGCCGACGACAATCACAGGAACGTCCGCGCGGAAGCGCCGCAGCACGCCCAGTCGATAGAGCGCGCGTCGCAAGCTGATGAGCAGCCAATAGACACCGCTGAGCGGCAGCAGCACCCAGTAAAGCGAACCGCCTTCATACCAGATCCGATGCAGCCACTTGTACATATAGTCCTGGTCTATTCGTCGCTGAACTGCAGGTTATAGAGCGTCGCGTAATGACCGTCGCGCTGCAGCAGTTCTTTGTGCGTACCGGATTCCACAATGCGGCCTTCGTCGAGGACGATTATCCTGTCCGCGCTCTCAACCGTTGACAGGCGATGCGCGATCACAAAGGTCGTGCGGTTCTTCATGAGCTCGTTGAGTGCTTCCTGGATGCGGCGTTCCGACTTGGTGTCGAGAGACGAAGTCGCTTCATCGAGTATCAGTACGGGCGCGTTCTTCAACAGGGCGCGGCCGATCGCGATGCGCTGCCGCTGACCGCCCGACAACAACACGCCCCGGTCGCCAACCATGGTTTGCAATCCGTCAGGCATTTCCCTGGCAAAATCGAGCACGTGCGCCGCCTCTGCTGCCTGCAGCAGCTCGTCCTCCGAGTGCGCGCGTAATTCGCCATAGGCGAGGTTGTGCGCGATCGTGTCATTGAAGAGCACCACATCCTGGCTGACGAGGCTGATGTTGTCGCGCAGGCTCTTGAGCGTGTAATCGCCAATGGACTTACCGTCCAGCAGGATGCTGCCGCCGTCGACGTCGTAGAAGCGCGGCAGCAACGATGCCAGGGTCGATTTGCCGCTGCCCGAATGACCGACGATGGCCAGCGACTGACCGGCGGCAACCGAGAGGCTCACATCGTCCAGTACCGGAGAGGCGTCGTCGCCATAGGCAAAACTGACGTTGCGAAATTCCACGTCACCTCTCGCGCGGCCCGCATCGATCGTTCCCGTGTCGGTCTCTTCGTCCTCATCCATGACGCTGAACAGGCTGTCGGCACCGGCTACGCCGCGCTGCAGCGTTGCATTGACGTTGGTGATGCGGCGTATCGGCTGCAGCATCAGCATCATCGCGCCGAAAAACGAAATGAACTGCCCGGCCGTCAGATTGTCATTGAGCGCCTCGACACTGGCGAAGTAAATGACGCCCGCGACGCCGATGCCGAAAATCGTTTGCACGACCGCGACACCCAAAGCGCGCACGTTGATCAGCTTCAGATTCTGTTTTTTGTTTCGGGAGTCGACTTCGTCAAGCCGATCGCGCTCGTACTCGTAGCCGCCGAATATCTTGACGACCCGGTTGCCGCGCACGATCTCCTCGGTAACCTGCGTGACCTCGCCCACGGTATCCTGAATGCGGCCGCTGTAGCGGCGGAACGCGAGACCGAGAACTCGAACCAGGGCGGCGACGATTGGAAACAGGATAGCCACGAAGATCGTGAGCTTGGGACTCTGGATGATCATCACCGCAAACGCCGCGACAACGGTCAACACGTCGCGGATCAGGATGGTCACGACACTCGTCACCGATTCCGCCACCATCTCGACGTTATAGGTCAGCCGCGACAGCAGCGGCCCGGCGCTCTGCTGGTCAAAGTAACGCGTCGGCAGCATGAGGAATTTGCGAAATACGCCGCGCCGCAGCGAACTGATCACGCTGCGGCCGATGTAACCGAGCGACGCCTCGGTCGCAAAACCGGATAACCCTCGCGCCGCGAGAATCACCGCGAAAGCAATCGGAATCCAGCGATGGGTTTCGAGGTTCTGTTCGACGAGCGCCTCGTCCGTGAGAGGCCGCAGCAGGTAGACGAGACTGCCCTCGACGGCAGCCGTTGCCGCCATGCCCAGTATCGCGATCAGGCCGACGAGCTTGTGTGGCGTGACGTACTGCCACAGTCGTCGATAGACGGCGCCGGCATCGGGAATCGGTGGTTTGCTCACGGTCCTACTGCGATTCCGGGTTGTCGACGGTAGCAATGCTGATACGCGTGAAGCCGAGCCGGCCCGCCACGTCCATCGCCGTTACCACGTCCTGGTGCCTGGCGTTGGCGTCCGCGCTGATCGTCAGCGGCAAGGTATTGTCGCCGCCGGAGACTTTTTGCAACGCGTTGCGGATCGTCTCGACGCGCGTGTTGATGAGTTCGCGGCCGTTAACGAGGAACCCTCCCGTCTCCGTAATCATGATGTCGATCTGCTCCGGCACTTCTTCGACGATGGCCGAGCTGTCAGCCTCGGGAAGGCTGATCGTGATCTGCGACTGCTTGACGAAGCTCGTCGACACCATGAAGAAGATCAGTAACAGCAACACGACATCGATCAGCGAGGTCAGGTTGACCTCGGGCTGCGTGCGCGGCCGCAGGTTCAGCTTCATCCGTCAGGCCTTGTCCTGGCGGCGATGCAGCGCTTCGACGAGCTTGATCGCCTCTTTTTCCATGTCGACGACGAGCGTGTCGACGCGATTACGGTAGTAGCGGTAGCCGATCAGGGCCGGAATGGCGACGGTCAGGCCCGCGGCCGTCGTGATCAGCGCTTCGGCGATACCGCCGGCCAGCACGGTCGGGTTGCCGACGCCGTGCGTCGTGATGGCCGTGAATACCTTGACCATACCGATGACCGTGCCAAGCAGGCCCAGCAGCGGCGAAATGGCGGCGATGGTGCCCAGCGTTTCGAGGTAGCGTTCAAGTTCGTGCACGACGTGCCGACCGGTGTCCTCGATGCTGTCTTTCATGACCGAGCGCTCGCGATCGCGGTTGATCAGGCCCGCTGCCAGGATCTGGCCCAGGGCGGAGCCCTGATGCAGCGTCTGGATTTGCTTCTGGTCCAGCTGGTCCTTCTTGACCCAGCCCCACACCTTGCTGGTCAGATCCTCCGGGATGACGCGCTTCTGCTGCAGGGTCCAGAAGCGTTCCAGGATGATGCCCATGGCGATGATCGCGCAGAGGATGATGGGCGCCATCAACCAGCCGCCGGATTTGACTATCTCAACCATTCAGTCTGACTCAGAGGAAAAATGAAATATATCAGGAAGCGGTCCGCTTATTCATGCCAGATTCGACGCCGCCGGTCCCGGTTTGAAGTGACCTGCCCGATGCCACCACGCTGGCAGACCGTGAATTGAATTGCACCTGAATCCGCCGTCGTTTCGACACGCGCGCCAATGGCCCGCCAACGCGCCACGACTTCGCGGTCCGGGAGTCCCCAGCGGTTGCCGAAGCCTGCCGGAACGACGACCAGCGCCGGCCGGAGCGCAAGGACAAACCCCGGGCTCGATGAGGTCGCGCTGCCATGGTGCGGAGCGATGACGGCCGTAACCGGCTGCAGGGAACCGCTGTGCAGCAACGTACGCTCGGCCTCGCGTTCGATGTCTCCGGGCAGCAGCACGGCATACTGGCCGACGCGGACTTGCAGTACGCAGGAAGCATCGTTGCCCGCAGCCCCAGCCGCCGCGGGCGGGTGCAGGAACTCGAACAGAACGCCGCCGGATTGCCAGCCTTCCCCGGCCACGCACGCCCGGATCGTCGCGTTCTCCCCAGGCCGCTCGCCGGCAAACACGGTGGTCGCCGGCAGCGCGTCAATGATCGTCGCGAGACCGCCCGAATGGTCGAGGTCAGAGTGCGAAACAACGAGTTGGTCGAGCGAGCGAATCCCCCGGCTGGCGAGAAACGGCAGCACGACAGACTCGGCCGCGCTGCCGCCGCCCCGGTATGCCGGGCCCGTGTCGTAAAGCAGGTTGCTGTCGGTCGTTTCCACGACCGCCGCCAGGCCCTGCCCGACGTCGAGGATCGAGACGGCCGCGCAGCCGGGTTCCGGGCGTGGTGGCGACCAGGCGACGATTGCCGCCGCGGCAAGCCACGCAAATCCCCGGCATGGCCATGCGGGTGGCAAGACTATCCATGCAACGGGCGCCAGCAGCCACAACTGTGACCAGCCTGCAAACGCGGCTGTTCGGGTATTGACCAGCGGTATGCTCGCCGCGTAGCCGATCACCAATTCGACGGCCTCCAGGCTTGCCGCTGCGGCCCACAGCAAGCCGTCTCCGGCGAGTTGCAGCTTGCCACCCAGCACGACGCCGGCCAGCGCGCAGGGCACGGTGACGATTGCGAATACCGGCACGGCCAGCAGGTTGACCAGCGGCGCCGTCATCGCGACCCTCTCGAACAGCATCACGGTGAGCGGCATCAGGCCCAGCAGGAGCACAAACTGCATGGCTGTCAGCTGGCGCAGGTAGGCGAACCGTCGCCGACCGTGGGCCAGTCGCGACGCCAGCCAGATCAGCACCCAGACCGCCCCGAATGAGAGTTTGAAGCCCGGCGCCATCGTCGCCAGCGGATCCCACACTGCGAGGATAGCTGCGGCAATGGCAAGGACAGCGAGGGGTTGCAGCGGCCGTCCCGCCAGGCTGAACATCGCGACGATGCCGATCATCAGCGTCGCCCGGCGAGCCGGAATCGCCATGCCCGACAGCGTGGCGTAAACGAGGGCGCAGCACAGTGCGGTAACGACGGCAGCACGATGATGGTTGCCGCGCCGCGAGACCAGAACCGACAACGCGATGCCGATGACGTAGGCTGCTGCCGCCACCATCCCGACGTGCAGGCCCGAGATGGCCATGAGGTGACTGGTCCCGGTGCGCGCGTAGCGTTCCCATTGCCCGGTCGTCAGCAGATGGCGAGCGCCGACCGTTATCGCCGCCAGGACCGCCGCCCGCTCCGGGGCGAGATCGCTTTGCAGCAGCCGATCGACGATGCCCTGCCGAAGCTGGTCCACGCGGCCGAGTTCATTCGAATTCAGCAACAGGTTGCGCTTGCCTGCCACAACGTAGGCCGTTGCCGCGATGCGCTCGCGGAACAACCAGCCTTCGTAATCGAAATCGCCCGGGTTGCTGCTGCCGCGAGGTCTCCGCAGCCGCAGCTCCAGCCGCCAGACGTCGCCGAATCGCACGACCTGGTCCGGCTCGAACCAGCTGACGCGGATGCGTGACGGTACCCACGGGTTGGTGCCGACCTCCGCGACAAAACCGACCGTCGAACCGTTCTGCCGCGGGAAATCGGCCACCCTCGCGTCGACGACAATGCTGTCGCCGACGAAAGCCGCCTCGATGCGCTCGTCGATCACGCGCTCTGCCGCCGACAGGAACAGCACGTAGCCGGCGACGAAGCAGACGACGAAAATGAGTCGGCCGGCGACAGCTCCGGCAATTGCCGCGAACGCCGCGGGCAGAATCAGGTCTGAGTGAGACGCAAAGCTGCTAAGCTGCGGCGCGTAGATGCCTGCCAGCAGGAACAGGCAGGCTTTTTTCATCGGAAATCCTGGTCTGACCCGAGGTCAATCCCAGCGGAACACAGGGCGCATGCCAAGACGATTTTTTAAGCGGTTTGCCTTCAAACGGCACGAACTGGCCGAGCGCTGGTTCATGGCCCCGTTCCGGCACATGCTGCACGATCACCGCCTGTGGGGTATTCGCCGCAAGACCGTGGTGCCCGCCTTCTCCCTGGGACTGGCCATTGCGTTCATGCCGTTCCCGGGGCACGCCGTCCAGGCAGCCTTGCTGGCCCTCCTGTTGCGCGTCAACATTCCTGTCGCGGCGTTGTCGACGTTCGCCAGCAACCCGCTGACGATGGGACCGATGTTCGTCGGCGCCTACCTGTTCGGCGCCACGCTGCTGGGCATCGACCCCGATCCGATCACGTTCGAAATGTCCTGGCGATGGGTCAACGAGGTCTTTGTCGAGATCTGGCTGCCGCTGATGCTGGGCTGCACCCTGCTGGGCGCGGCGGCCGCCGTAATCGGCTACGTCGTGCTCGACGGACTGTGGCGGTACTCGCTCCACGATTACAAGACTCGAAAACGGAACGGCCGATCGCCTGATGGCTAAGGCCTCCCCTCGCACACCCTAGCGATTGCGCAACCGCCCCTCCTCGAGTACGAGGACGCGATCCATTCGATTCGCTATCGATTCGTCGTGCGTGACGATGACGAGGCTCGTGTTCAGCTCGCGGTTGAGCTCCAGCATCAGGCTGAGCACGTGCTCGCCGTTGCCCGCATCCAGGTTGCCGGTCGGCTCGTCGGCCAAAACGAGTTGCGGCCGGGTAATCAGCGCACGGGCAACCGCCGCACGCTGGCGCTCGCCACCCGACAGCTCGCCCGGCTTGTGATCGAGCCGTTCGCCGAGCCCGACACGGGCGAGCAGCTCCGCCGCCCTGCCGAGCGCCTCCGGTTTCGGCTCACCGCGAATCAATAACGGCATCGCGACGTTTTCGGCCGCCGTGAATTCGGGCAGCAAATGGTGAAACTGGTAGACGAAGCCGATATAGCGGTTGCGCAGTTCGGCCCGTGACACCTCGTTGCCGCCATGCATTGCCTTGCCGTCGACGACGACCTCTCCGGCCGAGGGATCGTCAAGACCACCGAGAATCTGCAATAACGTCGTCTTGCCGGAGCCCGACGCGCCGATGATGGCAACACGCTCGGCAGCGGCGACATCGAGATCGACGCCGCTGAGCACCTCGAGTTCCGAGCCGCCCTCGCGGAAACGCCGCACGACACCGCGGCAGCTCAGGACGCTGGCTGTCGCGTCAGTCATAGCGCAGGGCCTCCGCCGGGGCCGTACGTGACGCCAGCCATGAGGGATAGACGGTTGACGCGAGCGAAAGCAGCAACGCGATCGAGCCGATGAGCGCGACGTCGCCCAGCCGCAACTCGGACGGCAGGTCGCTGATGAAGTAGACGTCAGCCGCAAGGAACTTGATGCCGAACAGCGATTCGAGGGTAGCCACCAGGCTCTCCAGGTTAAGCGCGAGCAGAATACCAAACAGCACACCCGCCGCAGTACCGATGACGCCGATAACGCTGCCTTGCGTTACGAAGATCTTGAGAATGCTGCCCGGCCGTGCGCCGATGGTGCGCAATATCGCGATGTCCGCCTGCTTGTCCCTGACCACCATGACCAGCGTCGAGACGATATTGAATGCGGCGACCGCAACAACAAGCAGCAGGATCACGAACAGGATCGACTTGGTGATCTGGATGGAACGGAAGAAATTAACGTGCCGTCGCGTCCAGTCGCCTACCAGCAGTACCTGGCCTGTTTCCCGGGCAACCTCGCGAACGATTTCGGGCGCGGCGAAGATGTCGGTGACGGCAAGCCGCACGCCCGTGACAGCATCGCGCAGCCTGTAGAGTTTTTGGGCGTCCCCGACATTGATGAATGCCAGGCGGCGGTCGTATTCGTACATGCCGACGCGGTAGATGCCGCTCACCGTAAAGCGCTTGGTCCGCGGAATGACGCCGGCCGGCGTCACAATGCCCTGGGCAAGCGTCACGGTGACCTTGCCGCCGACCCCGACCTGCAGCGCGCTGGCGAGCTCGGAGCCGATAACGATGTTGAACTCGCCGGCCGAGAGGCTGCCAAGAGCGCCCTCCTGCATCGTTTCACCGATGCCCGACACGTTGTCCTCGGCAACGGGATCGATGCCGCGCAGCTCTACACCGCTCAGCTGCTCTTCGAAGACCAGCAATGCCTGGCCGCTTACGTACGGCGCCGACGCTCGCACCCGGTCGTTGCCGGCCGCCGCATCGCCGATGACCTGCCAGTCCTCGATCCTGCCCTCGAGACCTTCGATATTTGCGTGAGCGGTCATTGCCAGCAGACGTTCCTGCAATTCGCGTTCGAAGCCGTTGACGACCGAAAGCACGAGAATCAGCACGGTCACGGCAATGGCGATGCCCAGCATCGATATTGCCGAGATCAAAGAGACAAAACTGTTGCTGCTGCGAGCCCGCACATAGCGGCCGCCAATCCAGGATTCGAAACGCGTGGCCACGGCCTACTCGTACCTCAGCGCCGCGGCCGGGTTGACCAGCGCCGCGCGCCTTGCCGGATACAGCGTAGCGAGCGACGTCAACACGAAAGCCGCGACGGCAATCGTCACGACATCCGCTGTCTCGAGTTCGGACGGGATGCGCGTCACGTAGTAGACGTCGCCTGGCATGATCTGAAAACCGAACCAGCGTTCGAGCACGGGCACGATATCCGGTGCGTAGATGGCCAGGACAACCCCGAGTGCGACGCCAATGACCACGCCTGCCCAGCCAATGACCGCACCCTGCACGAAGAACACGCGCACCACTCCACCCGCTTTCATACCGAGCGTGCGCAGCACGGCGATGTCGTTGGTCTTGTCCGTGACGACCATGACCAGGCTCGCCACGATATTGAACGCCGCGACGCCGATGATCAGCGACAGGATCAGCGACATCATCATCTTCTCGAGCCGGATGGCACGGAAATAGCTCGCGTTCTCGATCGTCCAGTCGCTGGCGGCGATGCCGTCGCCCAGGCGTGTGCGCAGCTTTGCGGATATGGCCGGCGCGCCCATGACGTCCTCGGCACGGAAGCGGATCGCGGTCATGCGGTCACCGATTCCCAGCACGCCCGCAGCATCGCGCGCGCTGGCCAGCGCCAGCACGCTGTCATGTTCCTGCAGCCCCGCTTCGAATACCCCGCTCAATACGAAGCGTTCGAGACGCGGTTCGAGGGATCCGTCACCGGTTGGTCGCGGGATCAACAGGACGACGCCGTCGCCCAGGCGGACGCCGAGCTCGTAGGCCAGCAAGCGGCCGAGAATGATGTTGCGGCTGCCCGGCTGCAGGCTATCGAGCGACCCCTCGAGCAGGTTGACGACGTCCCCCGACATGGCCGTCTCGAACTCCGGCACGATACCGTGGACCATGACGGGTTCCAGGTCGCGCCCGGACTGAATCATGCCCTCCATCTGCACAAACGGCGCCGCGGCCGCGACCCCCTGCTCCGCGGCCACTTCCCCGCGCAGGGCACGCCAGTCGTCCGTGATGCCCCCGGACCCGGTGACCTGGCCGTGGGCGGACATGCTCAGCAGCCGGCTGCGTAATTCGCCCTCGAAACCGTTCATGACCGACAGGATCACGATCAGCGCGGCCACGCCGAGTGCGATCCCGAGCAGCGAAATCAGTGTTATGAACGACACGAAGCGCGTGCGGCGCTTCGCTCGCAGGTAGCGAAGCCCGACAAAGAGTTCGACGGGGCTGATCATCGCCACGCATTAAACCACATTAGAATCGTGACGTGATTCACAAAAATGAAAACCGGGCAAAAACCTTTGAAATCAATTGTTTTTCGCCTGCACTTAGAGTGATATAGTCGATCGCGAACTGAGGAGAAACTCTCATGGCGAAGTTGCGGATTCTGACTGTTCTTGCCCTGGTGCTGGGCGCATTTGGCACCGCCGGGGCGCAGAACCTGGATATGGAAGGCGCGGCCCCTGCGGCAAGCGGCCAGACGCCGGCGCGTGGCATGACGGCCGCCAGCGTCGAATCGAAGTTCGGTACGCCCGATGCCAAGGTTGCACCGGTTGGCGATCCGCCGATCTCGCGTTGGGAATACTCTGACTTCGTGGTCTTCTTCGAGTACGACCGCGTCATTCACGCCGTCGTCAAGCGCAAGCAGTCCAGCTAAGCATTCTCTGAAGACGCCCGGGCAGGCAACTGCCCGGGCGTTTTTTTGTGTGATAATCCCGGCCCGCGAGTACGACGACCGAGTTTGTGGCCCAACCTCCATTTCTGATCAGCACCATGCCGGCATTGCCGCAACCCGGGCAGGCCGCCGGCTGGGGCCGGCTGATTGGCGCCAGCGCGCCGCTGGCCGTCGCCGAGTTCGCGGCCGCGATCGAACGTCCCGTCGTCATGCTGGCGGACGATCCGCGGCACGCGGACCAGTTCGAGGCCGGGATTCGTTTCTTCGGCGGCGACGCGCTCGATGTGCGCCATTTCGTCGAATGGGAAACGCTGCCCTGGGACAACTTCTCTCCCCATCAGGACATCGTCTCCGAGCGGCTCTCGGTACTGGCGACTGCGGCCAGCATGCGCGCCGGCGTTATCGTGGCGCCGGCCACGGTGTTGCTGCAGAAGTTGCCGCCCGTCGACTATGTCGCGGCGCGCTCGCTCGCGCTGCGCACCGGCCAGGAGTTGCCGCGTGACGCGTTTATCGACTCACTGACGGCTGCGGGTTACCTGCGCGTGCCGCAAGTCAGCGAACACGGCGAGTTCGCCGTCCGCGGCTCGCTGATCGACGTGTTCCCGATGGGTTCGCAAAAACCCATCCGCATCGACTTTTTCGACGACGAGATCGAGTCGCTGCGTTATTTCTTTGCCGAGACACAGCTTTCGGGCGACGTTGTCGACGCGATCGACGTCCTTCCCGCCAGGGAGGTGCCGCTTGATGCAGCAGCCATCAGCACGTTTCGTGAAAACTACCGCGAGCGCTTCGAGGGCCAGCCCGGCCAGTCCCGCGTATACCGGGAAGTGTCGGACGGCATCGCTCACGGTGGCATCGAGTACTACCTGCCGCTGTTCTTCGAGACGACGGCCACGTTGCTCGACTACCTGCCCGATAACTGCATCGTTCTCGCGCCACAGGGACTCGGCAGCATCCTCGAAACGACCTGGTCGGAAATCGAGGAGCGCTACGAGCTCTGCAGCCTCGACCGTGAACGCCCGATCCTGACCGCGGATGAGACCTTCAACGCCCCGGCCGACATGCTGGAGCGGCTCGAGGGCATGCAGCAGCTGCTCTATTCATCGCGCTCACTGGCCGACGGCGGCACCACGATCAACTACCCGACGCGGCTGCCACCCGCGCTGAAGATCGAGGCCCGTTATGACGATGCCGCCGGCGCGCTCATGCAGTTCCTCGACGATTTCGACGGCCGGGTGCTGTTCACGAGCGACTCGGCCGGCCGGCGCGAGCAGATTTACGACCTGCTGAGCGGCCGTGGTCTTGACCTCGAGCGTGCCGATGACTGGGCGGCGTTTGCGGCCAGCGGCCAACGCGTCGGGGTTGCGATCGCACCGCTCGAGAACGGCGTGGTGCTGCCCGAAGCCGGGCTGGCGATTGTCAGCGAGCAACAGCTGTTCGGAGAGCGGGTCCGGCAGCGCACGCGGCGGCGCCGCACGGAGCGCGATCCCGAGACCATCATCCGCCAGCTGAACGACCTCGAGGCCGGTTCGCCCGTCGTGCACGCCGAGTACGGCGTCGGCCGTTACCAGGGCCTGACGACCCTTGACGCCGGTGGCATTGCAGCAGAGTTTCTCGAACTGCATTACGCCGACGGCGACAAGCTCTACGTGCCGGTCCACGCCCTCGACCTCATTTCCCGCTACACCGGCGCCTCACCGGAGAATGCGCCGCTGCACCGCCTCGGCAGCGACCAGTGGGCGAAGGCCAGGAAACGCGCAATCAGCAAGATTCGCGATGTCGCCGCCGAACTGCTGGACGTATACGCGCGCCGGGCAGCGCGGCCCGGGCACCGCTTTCGCTGGGCCGAGGGCGACTACCGTGCTTTCGAGAGTGATTTCCCGTTCGAACCGACCGAGGACCAGGCGCGCACAATCGACGAGGTCCTGGGCGATCTCGCATCAGGCAGCCCGATGGACCGCATCGTTTGCGGCGACGTCGGGTTCGGCAAGACCGAGGTTGCGTTGCGGGCCTCGTTTGCCGCCGTCCACGGCGGCAAGCAGGTCGCTATCCTCGTACCGACGACATTGCTCGCGCAACAGCACGGCCAGAATTTCCGCGACCGCTTCGCCGAGTGGCCGGTGCGCGTCGAAGTGCTGTCCCGATTCCAGTCGTCGAAGGCGGCGAAATCCATTATCGAGGGAATGCGCTCGGGCAGCGTCGACATCGTCATCGGCACCCATCGTCTGCTGCAGCACGTCAAGGACATCAGGGATGTGGGACTCGTCATTATCGACGAGGAACACCGCTTCGGCGTGCGCCACAAGGAGACGATCAAGGCGCTGCGCAGCGAAGTAGATGTTCTTACGCTAACTGCCACACCGATTCCGCGCACGCTCAACATGGCGCTGGGCGGCATTCGTGACATGTCCCTGATCACGACCCCGCCGGCGGAACGGCTGGCCGTGAAGACGTTTGTCACCGAGTGGAACGACGTCCTGGTTCGCGAAGCCTGCCTGCGCGAAATCAAGCGCGGTGGCCAGGTGTATTTCATCCATAACCGGGTCGAAGACATCGGCCGCATCGGTGAACGCCTCACCGAGCTGGTTCCCGAGGCGCGAATCCGGGTCGGCCACGGGCAGATGCCCGAGCGCGAACTCGAGCAGGTCATGCTCGACTTCTACCACCGGCGCTTCAACATCCTGCTGTGCACGACCATTGTCGAAAGCGGCATCGACGTCCCGACGGCCAACACGATTATCATCAACCGGGCCGATCGCTTCGGCCTCGCGCAGTTGCACCAGCTGCGCGGCCGGGTCGGCCGCTCGCACCATCGCGCTTTCGCCTACCTGATTGCGCCGCCGAGAGCGGCCATGACCGCGGATGCGGTCAAGCGTCTCGAAGCCATCGACTCGCTCGAAGACCTCGGGTCGGGATTCACGCTGGCCACGCACGACCTCGAAATCCGCGGCGCCGGCGAATTACTCGGCGATACGCAAAGCGGCCAGATGCAGGAGATCGGCTTCTCGCTGTACACCGAACTGCTGGGGCGCGCCGTGGAATCCCTCAAGGCCGGTCGCGAACCGGATCTCGAGGGCCCGCTGGACGCCGGCGTCGATATCAACCTGCACATCCCGGCCCTGCTGCCCGAGGACTACGTGCCGGACGTGCACCTGCGCCTGATCCTCTACAAGCGCATTTCTGCGTGCGCATCGGCCGAGGATCTGCGTGAACTGCAGGTTGAGCTGATTGATCGTTTCGGGCTGCTACCCGAAGCTGCGCGCAACCTGCTGCGCATCGCGGGCATCAAGCAGGCGGCTGCGGCGCTCGGCATCGACAAGATCGACGTTGCCGACGGCGGTGGCTACCTGACATTCGGGCAGGAAAGCTCGATCGACGCCCTGGCCCTGGTTCAACTCGTTCAGGGCGACAGCCACACGTTCCGGCTGCAGGGCTCCCATCGCCTGCGCTTCCAGCAGGACCTGGGAGATCTCGAGGAGCGCTTCTCATTCATCGAGAATCTGCTCGAAAACCTTGCGGCGAAGCCGTGACAGCGCCGAGAATAGCGCCATGAATAAACTCACTGCCCTGCTCGCCGGTCTCCTGCTCGTTGCCCAGGCCACCGCACAGGACGACACAGACGACATAGAGACCACGGCAGAAGAACCGCTGCGACGCTATACCGTCGAAGTCATCGTTTTCGCGTATGCCGAGGATGTCTCGGTCGGCACCGAGATTTTCCTGCCCGACGAGCCGCCGCCCGTCGAAGACCTGCTGCTGGACGAGGACGGTAACCCGATCTTCCCGGAAGACCTTGAAGAGGAGATTCCGGAATACGGTGACAACGTCGTCCTCGAGGACGAAGCGGCGGCCGAAGAAGAAGATCCACGACCCACCTGGGTCGCCGTGCCCGCCCATTTGCCGGCCGTGACCGCCGATGGTGACGAGCCCAATCCGTTCCAGCTGGTCCTGCTGACCGAAGACGAGTTCACGCTGACCGACGCGGCCGACCGCTTCGAATTGCTGGACGCCTACGAGACCCTGATGCACTTCGGCTGGACACAGCCGACGTTTCCCGAAGAAGAAACCCCCGCCATCGAATTGCCGCTTCTGGCCGAGCCGCCGCCAGGGTTGAACGGAACACTGACACTGTACCTGAGCCGCTACCTGCATCTTGTCGTCGACCTGGCCCTCGACGCGCCGGAAACGTTCGATACCGAGGTCGTCGACGACGAGTCGTTTTTCAATTTCGGTGATTCGCGGCCGCGCTACGAAGAAGACGATGAGAGCGGAACGCCGGCGGTGCGTTTTCGCATCCAGGAAGACCGCATCCTCAAGAACGGTGAACTACGGTACTTCGATCATCCGAAATTCGGCGTCCTCGCCAAGGTGACGCGTGTCGAGGAACCCGAAGAGGAAGAGCCGGAGCCGCTAGTCGCCCGACCGTAATTCGTCGAGAAATGCGGCCGCTGGCATGTCGGTCGTGCTGCTGACACCGACCTTGTAAGACACTGTGACGAACTTTGCGACCGTCGAACGCGGGTGATGCAAGCCGAGTTCGCGCACCGCCGACGAGATGCGTCCCGCAAACTCGCGCACACCGTGCTCGTCCGCTGCGTGCGACAGTACGATGAACTCGGCACCCTCGATCCGGCCTACCACGTCACTGGCCCGGCGCAGGCTGCGGCGAATAGCACGACCCACCCGGCGCAGGCACGAATCGGCCGCGTGCCTGCCGAACACCTCGACATAAGTCTCGAAATCGTCGAGCGTGAAGACCACGACGGCAAGCTCGCTTTTCTCGCGCGCGGCGACCGCCCAGTCGTGTTCGTAAACCTCGCTGAATGCCCTGCCGTTCAGGAGCCCGGTGACCGGGTCGTCGCGCGAGAGGTCGCGAACCTGTCGCTTGGCCTTGAGCAGCGCATGATGCATGTCGCTGCCGCCTACCGCCGACCCGGCGCCGCTCGTGCGCCAGAACACGACGTAATGGCTCGCGTCCTCAGCACCTGGCATGTGCAGCGGCCGCAGCGCCAGCAGGTACTCCTTGCCGCCCTGCTCGACCGGGAAACTCGTCTCCTGCTGCGAGCGCACCGACTCCGAAATCTCCAGCGCCGCCTCGCGCCCGACGAGTTGTTCGATGACGTCGGCAAAAGGCTGCTCCCGGCAGTCTTCGCCGCGAATGGACTCGAACGCCTGGTTGCATAACACCACGGGCCAGTCTGGATGATCGACGCGCACGATGATCAGCGGCTCGGCGGTCGCGGCAATCGCCTGTTCGAGAATTTCGGGATTGATGGACATCAGGACGGTTCGAAAAAAGCGTCAATAATGCGCATGGCGTCGCCACGCGCGGACAGGGTACTGGATTCCACGTCGGCATGTATGGGTTTATCGCCGCGCCCTGCGGCCTTGTTCACAATGAGCGACAGGCAGGCGTAGTCCAGCCCCAGCTCCATCGCCAGGCTGGCCTCGGGCATCCCGGTCATGCCCACGTAATCCGCGCCGTCACGCTCCAGCCGGTCGACCTCGGCCGCGGACTCCAGCCGTGGACCCTGCGTTGCGGCATACACACCGCCGTCGAAGCAGTCGACGCCCGCTCGCTGCGCGGCCTCGAGGATGTCGGTCCGCAGCGTGGCCGAGAACGGTTCAGTGTATTCAATGTGCGCGAACCCCGGCTGCGGCGCATCGTAAATTGTGTGTTCCCTTCCCCAGGTGTAGTCGATGATCTGGTCGGGCACGGCAACCTGACCCGGCTCGCGCAGCGCGGAGATCACGCCCACGGTGTTCAGTGCAATGACGGAGCGAACACCGAGTTCCTTCAGCGCTGCGAGATTGGCGCGGTAGTTGACGAGATGCGGCGGCAGATCATGATCGTCGCCATGCCGCGGCAGAACGAAAACCGTGCTGCCGCCGAAATCGACCGGCCGTATCGGCGCCGACGGCTCGCCGAAGCGTGTCGTCACGCGCTGCGGTTCACCGGACGGCGTGAACTGGTCGAAACCGCTGCCGACGAGAATGCCATAGCCCTCACTCATGCATCGAGCTCCAGCGTCGGTCTCTCGGTCCAGCGCGCCAGCGCGCTGTTCGCCTGCTGCCACAGTTCGCTCGCCAGCAAGGTCTCGCGCAGCACGTGGCCGGTCCCGTGCAGCCGGGCCAGCCGCACGAGTGACAATGGATTCGAATACTCGTTGAGCGCCTGCACGGCCTGCTCCGCGCCGCGCCGGTCATTGCACACCAGGATCATGTCGCAGCCCGCGTCGAGCGCCAGCCTGGCCCGCTGCCGCATCGAGCCATAACCCTCGGTCGCTTTCATGCTGAGATCGTCGCACATCACGGCGCCGCCAAACCCGAGCCGGCCGCGCAGTTCGCGATCGATCCAGTAGTTCGAGAATCCCGCCGGCTTCTCGTCCATTTCCTTGTAAATGACGTGGGCGAGCATGACGCCGGCAATGTGGCCGTTGCTGATCAGGCTTTCATAGGGACGCATGTCGTCGAGCACGTCCCCGTACTCGCGACGATCGACCGGCAGGTCGATGTGAGAATCGGCGACCACGGCACCGTGGCCCGGGAAATGCTTGCCAACCGCGGCCATCCCGGCGCTGCGCAGGCCGCGGCAGAACGCCGCAGCCAGGTCCGCTACCGCGCCCGGCTTGCGATGAAAGGAGCGATCGCCAATGACCTCGCTGACGCCCCAGTCGAGGTCCACGCAAGGCGCGAAACACAGGTCGATACCGGCGGCGCGCAGTTCGGAGGCAATCAGCCAGCCCGTCTGACGCGCCAGCATCGTGGCCCCTTCCGGGTCGTGGTCGTATTCGATGCCGAGGTGGCGCATGGCCGGAATCGGGCTGAAGCCGTCGCGAAAGCGCTGGACGCGACCACCCTCGTGATCGACGGCAATGAGCAGCGGCGGGCTCCGCAGTGCCCGCATTTCGCTGACGAGGTCCGCGATCTGCTCGGGCGATTCGTAGTTGCGTGTGAACAGGATGACGCCGCCCACGGCCGGCTCACGCAACAATTCCCGGTCCGCAGGCGTCAGTGCGACCCCTTCGATATCGAGCATGACCGGTCCGAGAGACATGATAACTATTCTAAAAAAGCAGTATAACTAATTGTAATTACTTGTGAAACACAGCAATCGACTCTACATGAGACGTGTGCGGAAACATATCGATAATACCCGCTGATTCGCAACGATAGCCTTTTTCGTTGACCAGCACGCCCGCGTCCCTTGCCAGCGTGCCCGGATGGCAGGAGATGTAGACGATTCGTCGCGGGTCGACCCGCTCGATGTGGGCAGCGACCTCCTGGGCGCCGCTGCGGGCAGGGTCCAGCAGCAGCAGGTCCCAGCCGTCGCGGAGCCAGCTCTCGGAGCCATCGATGGCGCTGAGATCCGCCTGGCGGAACTCCGCGTTGCCGATGCCGTTGAGCGCGGCGTTAGCCGCAGCGGCCTTGACCAGCATGGCGTCGCCCTCCACACCCAGCACATGGCCAGCCTGCCGCGCGAGCGGCAGCGAGAAATTGCCGATCCCGCAGTACAGGTCCAGGACACGGTCGTCGGGGCCGGGAGCGAGCAGTTCCACCGCGCGGTGCACCATGCGCTGATTGATGTCGCGATTGACCTGCACGAAGCCGACGGCATCGAAGGCGATGCGCACGTCGAACTCGGGAAGCGTGTAATACAGCGGGTCCGCCGCGTCGGGATATAGCAGACCGACCGTGTCGAGCCCGCCCGGCTGCAGGTAGATGCGCACGTCATGCTGCTCGCCAAACGCGCGCAGGTGTCCTTCGTCGTCACTGGTCGGCGGGTCCAGGACGCGGAACACCAGCGCGGTCGCATTGTCGGCAACCGAAACCTCGACCTGGGGCAGGCGTGCCCGGATTGACAGTTTGCCGACCAGTTCGCTGAGCGCGTCCAACATGCCATCGACAGGCTCGGCAAGGATCTCGCAGCGATGCATGTCGGTAATGAACGGCGCGTGCCGCTCGCGAAAACCAACCAGCACCCTGCCCTTGCCGTGTACGTCCTTGACCGCCAGGCGCGCTCGGCGCCGGTAGTTCCAGGCCGGCCCGCACATCGGCTCCAGCCATTCGTCCGGCTCCACGCGGCCGATGCGTTCGAAATTGTCCTGCAAAGCTTGCTGCTTGATTTCGCGCTGGTGCGCCTCGCTGATGTGCTGCAGCGAACAGCCGCCGCAGCGGCCGAATACGGCGCAACGCGCGTCGATGCGCTCGGGCGACGATTCGATGACCTCGAGCAGCTCAGCCTCGTCGTAGTTGCGCCGGAACTTGCGTCGCTGGAACCGCACCTCTTCCCCAGGGAGCGCCCCCGCGACGAATACCTTCTTGCCTTCGGTCGCGGCGATGCCCCGGCCGTCGTGGGTTGCTGACTGGATGCGCGCCGTCTCCGGCTCGCGGCGGCGTTGCCTGCGGCCCATTACTCGGGCCAGGCAGCGAGGAATTCGTCGAGGTGCGGCTTGCCCATGCTCTTGAGGGTCGACCTCACGAGATCCAGCTCCCTGGCAAGGCCGCGCTCGTCGAGGTTGCCACGCATCAGTTCGTAGCGCAGGTAGACCAGCCAGGTGTTGAGAACGTCGGTTTCGCAGTAATCGCGGATTTCGCCGATCGCGCCCTGCTGGAACTTGTCCCAGACCTTGGCGCCGCTCATGCCGAGCTTGCCCGGGAACCCGAGCAGCACGGCGACCTGGTCGAGACTCGCCGCAGCCCGCATCTGGTAGCCCGCCAGCACGTCCATGAGGTCGGTGTGGCGCGAATGATAGCGGCTCAGGTAGTTGTTCCAGCGAAAATCCCGATCGGAATCCCCGCTTTCCCAGTAGCGCGCCGCCTGTACACCGTGCCGCAATGCGCGGTAGTGCAGAACCGGCAAATCGAACCCGCTGCCGTTCCAGGAGACCAGGTCGGGCGAGTAACGCTCGATGCCGTCGAAGAAGCGGGTGACGAGCTCCGCCTCGTCGGACTCTTCCTCACCCAGGCTCCACACTCGAAACGAATCGCCGGTGCGCAGCGCGACCGAGATGGCAACGACACGATGCTGGTGCAACGGCAGAAACTCGCGGCCGCTCTTCTGCAGCTGCTTGAACGTCATCGCAGTCGCGACATCCTCGTCCTCGATGCCGTCCAGCTCGAACAGGCGACGGCCGAACTCGACGTCCGGAACGGTCTCGACATCAAATGAGAAACAATGCATCGGTCACTGCGCGGCGCGCGCCCTGGTCATCAGGTCTTTCATATCGCCCACGGCGGCCGTCAGGCCGTCGAACACCGCTCGCGCAATGATCGCGTGACCAATGTTGAGTTCAACGACCTGCGGGATGCGCGCGATCGCGGCCACGTTGCCATAGTGCAGACCGTGTCCTGCGTTGACGACGAGGCCGATGTCGGCCGCATGCTTCGCGGCGGCTTCCAGCCGCTGCAGTTCGGTCTGCTGTTCGCGGCCTTCGACCTCGGCATAGGCGCCCGTGTGCAGCTCCACGACGGGCGCCGCAACGGCGACGGCCGCATCCAGCTGTACCGGATCCGGGTCGACGAACAGCGAAACGCGGATGCCGGCGTCGGCCAGCCGGGCGCAGGCATCCCTCACCTTGTCCTGCTGGGACGATACGTCCAGCCCGCCTTCTGTCGTCAGCTCCTCCCGTTTTTCGGGGACGAGGCAAACGTCAGTGGGCTTGAGCCTTTCGGCAATGCCGAGCATCTCGTCGGTCACGGCCATTTCGAGATTCATGTGCGTTCGCATCACCTCGAGAATCTCGGTCAGGTCATGGTCCTGAATGTGGCGCCGGTCTTCGCGAAGATGCACGGTGATGCTGTCGGCGCCTGCCAGCTCGGCCATGACAGCCGCCTCGACGGGACGGGGATAGCTCGTTCCGCGCGCCTGGCGCAGCGTCGCCACATGGTCGATATTGACACCGAGATGCAAAGGGTTGGTTGTCATCGGCGTATTCTAACGGAATAAGCTACTTGCGCCGCATTTCGAGCAATACCTTGCGGCTCTTGAGCTCCTTGCCGCCGAGGTGAAAGGCGATCACTTCCCGCATCAGGCGATTGGCGGCACGCAGGATGTCGGGATCGTCAAGCCGCTGAGCGGCAATTGCCGCGAGCGTCTCGCCCGTGAATACCATTGGACCGTCGTCGCGGCTGACCGGGACTGCGCCCTGCTCAACGCGATAATCATAGTTCTGCAGGGGATCCAGGTCGCCGCCGGAGCCTGCCTCGTGGTCGAGATTGAGGGCGTAGCCGGAGTGCCGCAGCAACGCCATCTCGAACTGGCGCAGGACGGCGGCGATCGCGGCGCCGCTGGTCGCGAGCGCCTGAATGGTCTCCGCATAAGCGTCGAAGACTTCCGGTTGCGGATCGTGCCGGTGCAGAAAGTGCAGCACGAGTTCGTTGACGTAATAGCCGGCGAGCAGTGCCTCACCGGTCAGACTTAGCGGCGCGCCCTGCACCTCGGCGCCTGTCAGCGTGCCGAGGTCGGACTTGATCACCCAGGACATCGAGAGTGGCATGAATGGGCGCAACACACCCTTGAGGCGTGACTTCGCGCCACGGCTGCCCCGCGCAACAACCGCGAGCTTGCCATGGTCACGGCTGATCAGGTCGAGAATCTGGCTGGAATCCCTGAACGGCCGGTGATGGAGTATGAAGACAGCCTGCTGCTGGACTCGACGCTGTGCGGACATTGCGGCTAGGGCGACTCGTAGCCGAGCCGCAACAGGTCTTTTTCGCTATCGGCCCAGTTGTCCTTGACCTTGACCCAGAGCTCCAGGTGTACCGGCCGCCCGAGCTGCTCCTTCAGCTCGAGCCGCGCCTCGCGTCCGATGCGTTTCAGGACCGCGCCACCCTTGCCCACGACGATGCCCTTCTGACTGTCCCTTTCGACCCAGATAACGGCGTGGATGACCGTCTGCTCGGCGCCTTCGTCGAAGCGCTCGATCTGTACGGTCAGCCCGTAAGGGAGTTCCTGGTGCAGCGACAGCGTCAGTTTCTCGCGAATGACTTCGGCGGCATGGAAGTCGGGGCCACGGTCCGTCTGCATCTCGGCCGGGAACAGGTGCGGAGACTCGGGCAGGTAGCGAGGAATGAGGTCGAGCAGCGCCGCCACGTTGTCCTTTTTGCGAGCGGATAGCGGCACGATGTCGGCGAACTCACGGCGGCGCGACGTCTCGTCGATGATCGCCAGCAGTTTCTCCTTGGGCTTAACGAGGTCCACCTTGTTGAGCACGGCCACCACGGGCGCCTTGACCGACTTCAACCGCCGCAGCACGTCGCCGTCTTCTTCGGTCCAGCGCTCGGCCTCGGTGACGAACAGCACCAGGTCCGCATCGGCCAGGGCGCTTGCGGCCGTGCGGTTCATCATGCGATTCATCGCCTTGCTGGCCTTGCGGTGCAGTCCGGGTGTGTCAATGAAGACAATCTGGATGTCGCCACTCGTGCGCACCGCGAGAATGCGATGCCGGGTCGTCTGCGGCTTGGCCGTGACGATGCTCACCTTGCGGCCCATCACCGCATTGATAAGCGTTGATTTGCCGACGTTGGGCCGGCCCACGACCGCCACGAATCCGCAACGCGTTGCCGTCATCAGGCTACTCCTCCCTGCAGCTGCCGCAGCATGTTTTCGGCCGCCTGTTGTTCTGCGTTACGCCGCGTCGTCCCGGTGCCCGTGGTCACCCGGTCCTGCACCTGGCAACTGGCGCGAAAGGTCTGCCGGTGCGCCTTACCGGTCACATCGAGTAACTCATAGTCCGGCAGTCCCATCTGCCGTGCCTGCATCCACTCCTGCAAACGCGTCTTCGGGTCGCGCAGCTCCTCAACGTCGGGAAACTCTTCGAACCGGGCGCCATAGGCTTTTTCTATGATGCGCCGCGCCGCTTCAAGTCCGGTGTCCAGGTAGACTGCCCCGAAAATCGCCTCGAGCGCATCCGCGAGAATCGAATCGCGCCGGTGTCCGCCGCTCTTGCGCTCACCGCTGCCGAGGTGCAGGTATTCGCCGAGCCCGATCTCCCGCGCGATCGTGGCAAGCATGCGGTCATTGACGAGCGAGGCGCGCAGCCGGCTTAGATCGCCTTCCGGCGAGTTGGGATGACTCCGGAATACCACCTCGGAAACGACAAAGTCGAGGACCGCATCGCCGAGAAACTCGAGGCGTTCGTAATTGTCGCCGTGGGCACTACGGTGCGTCAGCGCCAGCTCCAGGAGCCGAGCGTCCTTGAATGTGTAGTCCAGTGATTGTTCCAGCCAGGTCCCGGCGTTATTGGCCACTATCGCTCGTTCATGTCAGGCGCGCGGCGCGCCGCCGGTGCTTATCGTCAGCGGCGCACGATGCGCGATTTGTCAAAGTGCACTGTGAACGAGATATTACCAATGAATGGCGCGGTGTGGTCGTACACCGCCGCAACTTCGAAGCCGCCATCGACCTGCGTCACCGTGACGTCGCGAAAGGTAATGATGGAGACACTCTCGACGTCGAAGCGGCGCGAAATGGAGCTGCGAATCAGGGCGCGAGTCGGCTTCTGGCCGTCAAACTCGTTGAATACGCCGTCGATGACGCCGACGACTTTCATGTAGTTCAGGTACACGGGCGTCAGGCGAATGACGCCAAACGCGAAAACGCCGACGAAGATGACCAGGATGATGTACCCAAGCAGCGTTGCGCCGACCTGCTTCCGGGCCAAGCCAAAACGTGTCTGTCTCGTGTGGACCATTGAAAGTACCCCACGGGTGCCGTGTATAGCCAAAATCAGCTCAAATTTAACGTAATTTGATCGCCTGATTCTGTGACATGCGCCTCATCATTGGATCTTGTCGCCTATCCGGTCCCACTTGGGCCAGGACAGGCCGTCCATGTGCATCCAGATGCGTACGGCTTCGCCCACCAGGTGGGATTCGGGGATAGCGTCGATGAAGCGGCTGTCGCGGCTGTTATCGCGATTGTCGCCCATCACGAAGTAGTGGCCTTCCGGCACCTTGTAGACACCGTCACGCACCATGTAGCCGGCATTGGTAATCAGGATTTCGTGCTCGCGATCACCGAGTAGCTCGACGAACCGGGGGGATTGGGGGGTGGCTTCCGGGTGCTGGTCGAGCGGCACCTCTTCGCCGTTGATGATCAGGCGGTGGCGCTCGTAGACGATTTCGTCTCCCGGCAGGCCAACCACCCGCTTGATGTAATTGATGCTCGGGTCGGACGGCAGGCGGAAGACGACAACATCGCCCCGCTCCGGCGAACCCGTGCTCAGGAACTTGGTTTCCGTCACCGGCAGCCGCAATCCATAGGACCACTTGTTGACGAAGATGAAATCGCCCTGCACCAGCGTGGGCATCATGGACCCGGATGGGATGCGGAACGGCTCGAAAACGAACGAGCGAATAATCAGGACGAACAGCAGGACGGGGAAGAACGAACGCGAATACTCGACGAGTGTGTCCCTGCCGGTCGAACCGGAATTGCCTTCCTCGGCGCGACTCCACACAAACCGGTTGAGCGCCACGACAATGCCCGTGAGCAACGTCAGGACAGTCAGTATCAGTGCGAGATTAATGCTCAAATCCGTCCTCTCATTTCTCGACACGCAGCACGGCGAGGAAGGCCTCCTGCGGAATTTCGACCGATCCTACCTGTTTCATTCGCCGCTTGCCGGCCTTTTGCTTCTCCAGCAGCTTGCGCTTGCGCGACACGTCGCCACCGTAGCACTTGGCGGTTACGTTCTTGCGCAGCGCCTTGACGTTGCTGCGGGCGATAATCTGGCCGCCAATCGCGGCCTGTATTGCAACATCGAACATCTGCCGCGGTATGAGTTCCCGCATCTTTTCCACGAGCTCGCGCCCGCGGTACTGCGCATTGTCCCGGTGCACGATAATCGACAGCGCATCGACGCGGTCGCCATTTATGAGCACATCCAGCCGTACGAGGTTGGCCGGCTCGAAACGCTCGAAGTGATAGTCGAACGACGCGTAGCCGCGACTGACTGACTTCAGTCGATCGAAGAAATCGAGGACGACCTCGGCCAGCGGCATCTCGTACTCGAGCGAAACCTGTTTGCCGAGGTACCGCATGTGTTTCTGCACACCGCGCTTTTCGATGCACAGCTTGATGACCGCGCCGACGTGCGCCTCGGGTACGAGGATGTTGGCCGTGATGATCGGCTCGCGCAGTTCGGCGATCTCGTTGATCGGCGGCAGTTTCGACGGGTTGTCGACGTGAACCTCGTTGCCCGAATTATCGACAACCTCGAAGACGACGGTCGGGGCCGTCGTGATCAGCTCGAGGTTGTACTCGCGTTCGAGCCTTTCCTGCACGATCTCCATGTGCAGCATGCCGAGAAACCCGCAGCGAAAGCCGAAGCCCAGCGCCGCGGACGTCTCCGGTTCGAAATGCAGCGCCGCGTCGTTGAGCCTGAGCTTCTGCAACGCCTCGCGGAAGCTCTCGTAGTCACCCGACTGGATCGGGAACAGACCGGCAAATACCCTGGGCTGCACGTGCTTGAAACCGGGCAGCGGTTCCGCACAGGGCGTCTTCGACAACGTGATCGTGTCGCCGACCGGGGCACCGTAAATGTCCTTGATGCCGGCAATGACGAAGCCTACGTGACCCGTACCGATTGCGTCGCGATCTTCCATCTTCGGCGTAAAGCACCCGACGCGGTCGGCGATATAGGTATCGCCCGTCGACATGATCGCGATCTTGCTGCGCTTGGGCAGCCTGCCGTTCACGACACGCACGAGTGACACGACACCCACGTAATTGTCGAACCACGAATCGATAATCAGCGCCTGCAACGGGCCGTCTTCGTCCCCTTCGGGAGGCGGAATTTCACGGACGATCGCTTCGAGCAGCTCCGGCACACCAACGCCAGTCTTGGCACTGACCTCGACGGCGTTCTGGGCCTCGATGCCGATGATGTCCTCAATCTCCGCCTTGACGCGCTCGGGCTCGGCCGCCGGCAGGTCGATCTTGTTGAGGACAGGCAGCACCTCGAGCCCCTGGTCGATCGCGGTCGTGCAGTTCGCAACACTCTGCGCCTCGACGCCCTGCGCCGCGTCAACGACCAGCAATGCGCCCTCGCACGCCTCGAGCGAGCGCGACACCTCGTAGGAAAAGTCGACGTGTCCCGGCGTGTCGATGAAATTGAGTTCGTAGGTATGGCCATCCTGGGCCTTCTAATCGAGCGAGACGCTCTGGGCCTTGATCGTGATGCCGCGTTCGCGCTCGAGGTCCATGGAATCCAGCACCTGGTCCGCCATCTCGCGCTCGGAG
>JAAUYE010192469.1_pt1 | contig 35559 bp, 28 predicted proteins | sample 7278081 | NCBI WGS metagenome assembly JAAUYE01 (sample SAMN14350131, study PRJNA611818) | marine sediment metagenome | isolation source: surface marine sediment (0.6m) | place: French Polynesia: Moorea | collected 2018-08
AAGTGCGTCACAGTTCTCGGTTTTCAACCTTAGATTTCCAAAGTGTGGCTCCTGACCTTGTGAAATTGCGGATGGGACCAGAGACTTTGCCGATGGTTATCCGACTTCTGTGCATCCTGCTCGTGCTTTTCGGGACCATTGCCGAGGCCCTGGCGAGTGACAGGTTTGTTCGCCAGGTCCGGCACGAGTTTGCCGGTGAGCTATTTCCCATGGAGAGACTCGCCCCCGGCTACGAGCGGCCCGCTGAGGCCGTGCCGTCGCTGGCGATCGGTGACTTCCTGACCGAAGACGAAGCCCTGCGAGACACGCGGTTCGCGATCGGCGACCTCATGCGCTATCGGGTCCAGTACGTGCCGACCAATCGGCTGACGATGCCTTCGCCCTACTACACGGCGCTCGACGCTGGCGTAGACAGGGACTTCTACGATCCTGTACTCGGAACGCCAGAGCACTTTCAGGGCCTGCGCAAGGCCATGGGCATCGAGAACATCCTGACCGGAAGCCTCAAGCAGGATGGCAACGTTTTTCTGATCGAGACACAACTTGTGGACGCGGCCAGCGGAGAGGAGCTTGCCCGCTCGAGCTGGCGCGCGCCGGAAGGGCAGCTGGCCGCAACGCTGATCGACATCTCGAGCTGGGTCTACGACCAGCTTGGCGTCGAACTCAGCGATTTCCAGCGCGCCTATCTCGACGATGCATCGACGCTGACGCCTGAGGCACTCCAGGCATACATCGACAACTACATTGACCTGAACATGTCCGAGCTGGTCGTGCGCCAGGACGTGCTCGTCGAGCTTCGCGAAGCACATCCCGCGCTGACCATGTTCCAGCTGTATGCACTGCATGCAAAATCGTTTCCTACCAATCTTCGGGAAGCCCGCGAGAACCTGGAAATATCCAACCAGGCTCGCGAGAACTTTCCCGGTCATGCCGGCATCGCTCTCGAGTCGTACCGCACCCTTGAAGTCACCGCGCTCGAGGAATACGAACTCGAAAGGCGCCTGAACGGGTTGCGTGACCTCGTCGTAGCGAACCCGAACGATCCGATGATCATGATCAACTATGCCAATGCCTGGGGTGAACAGGGCGATATCCACGAAGGCATATCGGTGGCGCTTGAGATCGTCGAACGCTGGCCCGACAACTACCGCGGCTGGTGGACGCTGGGATGGCTGGTCAGCCGGCACGCCTGGCAGGTTCGCGGCGAGACGTTATGGGCCGAAGTCCCGGAACCGGCACGCAAGACATTCCAGCTCATGAGCTTCCTGTCGGACCAGATCATCGACAAGGCGCTGACGATGAATGACAAGAACGGCGGACTGTGGGTCATGAAGCTCAGCGGCATCGGATCGAACGGCGGATACTCATCCGAACTCATTGCGACGTTTGACCATGCCGCCGAATTATCTCCGAACCACGAACCGATTTATGCGACCGCCCTGAACTTCTCGCAGAACAAGTGGGGCGGTAATGCCGCCGCGCGGCGACACATCATCGAGACGGCGGAAGCGAACAACCCGGATGCGGCGTGGCCCAGCTTCATGCGCTCGGTCCACCAGGCCGACTTCGAAGGTCTCGAGGGTCTGGCCGATGCACTCAAAGATGAAGCAGAGGTTCGGCGCATCCTCGAGAATCCGCTCTTCTGGAAGATCCTGTTTGGCCTGATCGTGCTGATCGTGATCGTATCGGCCAATATCTCGATGCGGCGTGCCCGGCGGTCAACGCGCTCGAGCCCGGATGGCCATGGCAACAATGAGCAGGGCTGGAACGACGAGCCAGCCAGGCGGCGCGAGCTCACACAGGAAGAGATGCTGGAGCGGGTCCGGCGCCAGAATCAATCGCCAAATCGCTACTAGGCCAACGCCAGGTGCTGGTCGACCTTGCAGTGCTTGTCATGCACGCGGCGCACAGCCTCACATTTTCGATCCGTGCGCCCCGAGCCCAACGTTGCTTCGTAACGGCATGACGCGAAGCGCTGCGACTTCTCGTTGTAACGCCGCACCCAGTCCTTTCGCGCGGGCATTCTCTCGGGATTGATAGGCCACACGCCAGGGCGCGGCCGGATGTGTTCCATGCCCACGCGCCAGGGTTTTGGACTGACGCGCGCGCGGAAGCACTTCTGGTTGCGGCACATCGTGACGTATAGGGGATCGCTGCCAAGCTTCCTCAGGAACTGGAAGGCCGGCTCTTTGGTAGGATCGAAGGTCTGGTGCATCACGAGCACGCGATACCCCTTCGGCGTACAGTACAGGCGCATCAGCCAGTCCGGACGCTCGCTGGCGAACTGCTCGATTTTCGCGCGGGCGGCCTCATAGGGGTCTGACCGGAAAGCGCCGAACAGCCTCAGGGTGAGCAGCGCCATCGCTTGTGACGCCACCAGGCCAACCAGCACAGCGACCGCCAGTACCCACCACGTGCCGAACTCCTGGCTGTACCATACGCCGGCGGCGGCGATGATCAGGAAGTAGATCCAACCCAGACCGACACCGCTCGGTTCCTGGACGTCGACATCGGCAAATACCGTGTCGGGCGTATTCAGACACAGCGCGCCATAGGAATTGCGGGTGATAACGGAATCGCCATGGCGCGACACGATCTGCTCGCGAATCGGCAGGCCCTCGGCGCCGTTGTAGGCCACCTTGTGGTCCATTGTCCGAACCTGTTCGCCCTGCCATTGACGACAACGCGTTCCTTCGCTTCGGACCAGAATTCGGGAACTATCATGGATCGGGCTGCCTCTCTTCATGAAGGTCCTCACCGCAATGCGGGCAATTGGACAACTGTGCATCTCGCGCTTCATGCAGCATGTCGCGTATCAGGTGCAGCGCTTCGTCACTGCGCAAACCGAGCTCGCGTCGCAACCCTTCGAGCTGCATTAGGTCCTTCTCGTCAAGGATGCCGTCACGCAGCAGGTCGTGAATGCGCTCGTTGTACTTGCGGCGCCGCTCGTGAATGCACTCGGCGAAGCCCGATGCCAGGATCGCGGCCGGAACGGCGATCATGCCGATGCCGATCAAACCGATCAGCCCGGCGAAGACCTTGCCGCCTGTCGTCACGGGCACTACATCGCCGTAACCCACGGTCGTCAAGGTCACGATAGACCACCACATCGAACTCGGAATGCTGCCGAACGTGTCGGGCTGAATGTCGCCTTCTAGCAGGTAGATACCGCTGGCCGAGAATACAAGCATGAGCAACAGAACGACGAACGCTGCGAGCAACGCCTCGGCCTCCTGCTGGATAACGTCGAGCAAGGCGCCCAGCGCGGGCGAGTAACGCGTCAGCTTGAGCAGCCTGAGCATGCGCACGACGCGCAGGAACCGCAGGTCGAACGATACATAAAGGCTCAGGTAAAACGGCAGGATCGCAACCAGGTCAATTAAGGCCATCGGCGTGAGCATGTAGCGCAGCCTGCCGAGAATCGGTCGCTTGTCTGCGAATTCCTGCAGATCGACCGCGCTCCATACCCTTGCGAAGTACTCGACCGTGAAGACGAGGACAGAGAAGACCTCGAAGGCCCAGAGAGGCCGTTTGTACCGCTCGTAGAAGTCACTCTCCGACCCGAGAATGATCGCGATCACGTTCAGGAAGATCAGGAGAATCAGCAGCAGGTTGAGAACCCGGCTCGGCCGGTCATTGTAATGGCCTTGCTCCAGTAGCTCGGCCGCTCGCTTGCGCATGCTCATCTCGTTTTATCCTTACGAGTCCTCCAGGATTTCGAAGGTGAGACCCGCGTTCTGCTGCAGCCGGGCAAGCAGCTCGTCGCCCATCGCCGCGGTCGGCGTGAGCACCCCGCCTTGCGATGCCAGTTCGTCTTTCGCCAGGCAAACGCCGGACTCCGCCAGCATCTTGCTCGTGGACCCGTAGCCCGGGTCGCGGTCGCCCGTGATCTTCGTCCTGACGATCGTGCCGTCCGGTAACTTGCCGAACTGGCGCAGATCGAAGAAGCCAGTCTCGCGCTGCTCCTTGTTGGGCCCCTCGCCCGGCGCCGGCAACACGTAGCGTTCGAGCAATCGGCGCATTGGGCCAATGCTGGCCGTGAGCACGAAACCGCCGAGGCCGCCGGCGACGCCGGCGGCGCGCATCCAGCCGGGCGCGCCCTTGCCCATCATCATGGCTTCGCTGTAGCGAAAGTCCTTACCGTAGGGATAGCCCTGCAGGGCATGACTGCGACGCACCACCTTGGTGTTGATGCCGGCCATGATGAACGGCGCCGTCCACGACTGCGCGATCGCGTCAAACTTGACGCCCCGCTGGTCGCCCTGGTCCGGACCTCTGCGCTCGCCGTCGGGATTGAGGCTGTATGGATTCATGAGTATGCGCGCAACGTCGCGGTCGGCGCGCGCCTCCTTGACGAGGTTCATCATGCTCGCCATGGTGCCGCCGCTGAACGTGCCACGCATTGCCTTGACGTTCATCGCAATCGACGTGCAGTAGTCGCCGTGGCGGCGCTTCGCTTCCTGTTGCAGGAAGTGTACGCCGATGTCCATCGGCACCGAGTCGAAGCCGCAGCAATGCACGATACGTGAACCGCTTGCGGCAGCAGCCTCGTGGTGCGTATCGATCATCCTTCGAATCCACTGCGCCTCGCCCGCCAGGTCGCAGTAATGGGTGCCCTGCTCCACGCAGGCCGCGACCAGTTGCGAGCCGTACTTCGCGTAGGGACCGACCGTGGTAACTACGACGCTGGTCTTGGCGGCCATAGCGCTGAGCTTCTGCTCGTCGAAACTGTCGGCAACGATGGTGGGCAGCGCCGCAGCCTCGGGGCCGAGCGCATGGCGCAGTTTCTCGAGTTTTTCCTCGCTGCGGCCCGCAATGGCCCAGCGCAGGTCATGGTCATGGCCCGTGCCGTACTGGGCCAGGAGATACTCGGCGACGAGCGCGCCCGTGAAGCCCGTGGCGCCCCAAACGACGATGTCAAAGTCACGATTGCTCATTTGCTCAAGTATATAGCCATACACGGAGGCCCTGCTCGCTATACAATGCTCCGAACCATGTAACACATTGTTGGTCCAAGCATTTCAGGGGTAAAGGACCAATACAAGAACCAACGGGTCCAGGGGGGACCTATGCGGCTGACGAAAACCAGCCTGGCCAATCCTGCCGCCGTCGCCATCGTCGCGTCGGTGGTTGTGCTGCTTGGCATCCTCTCTATTTTCCAGATCCCGGCGCAGCTGCTGCCGCAGATCGAAAAACCCGTCGTTACCGTTGCCGCCGCCTGGCCGGGCGCGTCGCCGCGCGAGATCGAGTCGGAGATCACGGTCCCCATCGAGGAGGTGCTGCAGGGAACGCCGAGCATGACCGAGATGTCGTCGTGGAGCGTGCCCAACTTCTCCTGGAGCCAGCTCGAGTTTGCCCTCGAGACCGACATGACGCGCGCGCTGATCGACATCATCAGCCGCCTCAACCAGTTACGCCCGCTACCCGGCAACGCCGACCGTCCCAATGTCAGCCTGGGCGAATGGGGCGACGCCAACGACCAGCTCATCGAGTATTTCATCGAGCAGCTCGAGGGCACCGAGGAAGACCTCGTGCGCAACAAACGCTGGCTGCGCGAAGTGATCCGCCCCGAAGTGGCGGGACTTTACGGCGTGTCGCGGGTCAGCATGTTCGACACGAGCGGCAATGCCAGCGACCAGCTGCAGATCATCATCGACCCGTACAAGGCGGCCGAACTCGGTATCGATATCGCACGCGCCGCCGATCGTATCGGCCGCTCGGCCAATATCTCATCGGGGGTCGTCGATGTGGGCCGTCGCAGCTACACGCTGCGCGTCGAGGGGCGCTGGGACATCGATGAACTCGAGAACCTGATTCTCGAATGGCGCGGCGGACTGCCGATCAAGCTCGGCGACATCGCCGCGATCGACTACGGTCCGCCGCAGCGCGAAGGCTTCATCTATCACAACGGCCGGCCGGCCGCCCGCTTCTCGGTTGCCAAGACCAACGATGCCAACGTGCTCGAGGCACTCGATGGCGTGAAGCAGCACATGGATGCTCTCAACGCCGGGGTGTTCCAGGAGCGCGACCTGCTGGCTGCCTACAGCTTCGACCCTTCGGTCTATATCACGCGCTCCATCAACCTCCTTACCGGGAATCTTGCCGCCGGCATCCTGCTTGCCATCGGCGTCCTGTGGCTGTTCCTGCGGCAATGGCGCGCGACGATGATCATCGCGCTCGCGATTCCCGTCTCGCTGCTCACGACCTTCGTCGTGCTGTCGATGGCCGGGCGTTCGCTTAACGTCATATCGCTGGCCGGCCTCGCGTTCGCGACGGGCATGGTGCTCGATGCCGCGATTGTCGTGCTCGAAAACATCGTGCGCCTGCGCGAGCGTGGCGAGACGCCGCTGGAAGCCAGCGACCGCGGCACCACGCAGGTCTGGCGCGCCCTGCTCGCCTCGACGGCAACCACGGTCGCCATCTTCATTCCGATCATGTTCCTCAAGGATGTCGAGGGCCAGATGTTCGCCGACCTGGCGCTGACAATTGCGATCGGCATCAGCGTTTCGCTCGTGGTGGCCATTACGATCCTGCCCACGGCCGCGCGCTACCTGATGCGCGAAGCACCAGCCAAGCCGGCCGAAGACTCCGTCTGGAACCGGCTGGCCGATCGCATCATGAAGCTCACGGGCACGCCGACGCGGCGGCTGGGCTGGATTGCCGGCCTCATGGCGGGATCGGTGCTGTTCACGGTGTTGCTCTGGCCGGAGAGCAATTACCTGCCGCCCGTGAAACGCGACACAGTCGACAGCTTCCTGTTCTTCCCGCCGGGCACCAACGTCGACACGGCTGACCGGGAGATCGCGCAGCTGCTCATTGACCGGCTCGAGCCGCACCTGAATGGCGACAAGGAGCCCGCAATACGCGACTACTTCCTGTGGTCGTTCCCCGGCGGCGCCGGCGGCTGGCTGGCCATCAACCCGGCGGAGGGCGTCAACCTCGACGAATTCCAGTCGCTGGTTCAGAACGAGCTGGTCTCGGGCGTCCCCGACATGTTCGGCTTCACGTTGCGGCGCAGCCTGTTCGGTGGCTTCGAGAGTTCCAACAGCGTGGAGATGCGCCTGGGCTCCACCGACACCGACGCACTCAAGGACGTCGTGGCCCGCGCGATGCAGCTTATCCCGCAACAGATGCCCGGCTCATCGGCGCAGCCAAACCCGGACCCGTTTGCCGAGGCCAATGAACTGCGCTTTACGCCCAACGATGTGCGGCTCGCCGAGGTCGGCTGGAATCGCCAGGACCTGACGCGGGTGATCATGCAGCTCGGCCAGGGGGTCTGGCTGGGTGAGTACTTCACGGGTCGCGAGCGCGTCGACATTTATCTGAAGTCCACGCGTTTCGAGACGCCCGAGGACATGGCGTCGCTGCCGGTGGCCACGCCCGACGGCGGCCTCGTGCCGCTCGGCGAGCTGGCTTCGATCGCCGTCGCACCCTCGCCCGCGCAGATCGTGCGCATCAACCGGTCGCGGGTTTACAGCCTCATCGTCAATCCGCCCGAGGGCATGTCGCTCGAGGCGCTGGTCAATGAGCTGAAAACGAACATCGAACCGGAGCTACGGTCGTTGTTGCCGCCCGACGGCACCATCCAGTACGCCGGTAGCGTCCAGGATCTCGAACGCGCAGTGGGCACCCTCGGCACCAACTTCCTGACGGCCATTGGCCTGCTCGTGCTGATCATGGCCGGGCTGTTCCGCTCGTTCACCGACGCGGTGCGCGTGGCGATTTCGATTCCGCTCGCGGCGGTTGGCGGCGTGTTCGCCATCACCATCGTCAACTCGATCAAATTCCAGCCGCTCGACCTGTTGGGCATGATCGGCTTCATCATTCTCATCGGACTGGTCGTCAACAACGCCATCCTGCTCGTCGCGCAGACGCGCGCAGCGGAGGAACGCGGCCTGAACCGCCGGGATGCCGTGCACCAGGCGCTGCGCTACCGGCTTCGGCCCATCTTCATGAGCACACTCACAAGCCTGTTCGGCATGCTGCCACTGCTCGTCGTGCCCGGCGCAGGCAGCGAAATCTACCGCGGCATGGCCGCGGCGATCGTCGGCGGCATGGCCGTTTCGACGCTGTTTACGCTTTTGCTGCTGCCCAGCTTGTTGCAAATCAGGCCGCGACTGCGCCAAGCTGGCGTGCCGGAGCCTGCCGTTGCGCCAGGAACCGAGTAATGGGAGCCATCGTGTCGAACAGCAAACGCCAGTACCCGATGCACGCCAGCCTGCTGGCGGCTGTGTTGCTGTGCGCTGCTGCCCCCGCGTTCGCGCAGGACGGTTTCACGATGCCGCCGGCACGTGTCGAGGTCGCGACGGCCGAGACGCGGGAAATGGCGCCCTCCGTCGACGTCTCGGGCACCGTCGTCAGCCTCAATGACTCGCGCATCGCGAGCGAGGTCGAGGGCGTACTCGTCTGGCTGGCCGACGTCGGCGACGCGGTTGATGCAGGCGATGTCATCGCGCGCATCGACCCGCGGCTCATTCGCGTCGAGGTTGCGCGTGCCGAGGCCAACGTAGCGCGGCTTGAGTCCGACTACCAGTACCGCCAGCGGCAGCTCGAACGCACGGAAGAACTCGCCGCAAAGAACAGCGCGTCGAAGACGCTGCTGGACGAGGCGCTCGCGCAGCGCGACCAGGCACAGCATTCGCTCGCGGATGCGCGCGCCGCGCTGGAGCGCGCGCGCGGCGATCTCGAACGCACCGAAATTCGGGCGGCCTTCGCCGGACACGTCGTCCAGCGGCTGGCGTCAGTCGGCGAGTTCATCAACGTCGGCGAAGACGTTGTGCGGCTGGTCGATACTCACCGCATCGAGATCTCCCTGCCGGCCTCGATCGCCCTCTCGCAGTTCATCGAGCCGGGCATTCGCGTGCCTGTCCGCAGCGGCGACGTGCAGCGCGAGCACCGCGTGCGCACGGTCGTGCCCGTGGGAGACGCCGTATCGCGCATGGTCGAGGTGCGCCTCGACGTGGCCGAAGGCGAGTGGCTCGTAGGGACGCCCGTGCAGGTCAGCCTGCCCAGTGACTCGCCTGTCTCGACCGTTGCCGTACCGCGCGACGCCCTGGTCGAGCGCGGCGGCCGTGCTTATGTTTACAAGGTTACCGAGGACAACACGGCCGAGCAGGTCGCTATCGACATAGACGCCATCGTCGGGCTCTGGGTCGGGGTCGCGGAAGGCATCGCCGCCGGCGAGCAGGTTATCGTGCGCGGGGCGGAACGCCTGTCTCCGGGCCAGGCCGTCGAGATTATCGACACGATCAGCGCGCGCTAAACGACACAACAATAGGCGAATCTACGTAGCGCCGACCCCTTCAAAAAGCGCGAAAATTCACCTGAGGACTCTCCAATTCTCGCGAGGTGAATGATGGATATGCCTGTCAAATCCGCCGAGAGTCTCGACCTTTTCGTCAACGCCAAACAGCAATTCGAAAGGGCCCTGACCTGGGTGGACGGTCTCAAGGAAGGGATTATCGACTTCCTGATTAACCCCAAACGAACCCTGCACGTGCAGTTTCCCGTCAACATGGACGACGGCTCCACGAAGACGTTCCACGGTTTCCGCGTCATGCACAGCGATGTGCGCGGACCCGGCAAGGGCGGCATTCGCTACCACCCGAACGTCAGCGAGGCCGAAGTTTCAGCGCTGGCCGCGTTCATGACATGGAAGACGGCGGTCGTCGACCTGCCATTCGGTGGCGGCAAGGGCGGCATCATATGCAACCCGAAAGAACTAAGCCGCCGGGAGCTGCGCCACATCACGCGCCGCTTCGTTGCCGAGCTCGGCGACAACATCGGTCCTTATACAGACATTCCTGCGCCGGACGTCTACACCGATGCGCAGACGATGGCGTGGATCTATGACACCTACGACCGGATGCATCCCGGTGGCAACAATCTCGCCGTCGTCACCGGCAAGCCGCTCGATATTGGCGGTTCACTCGGCCGGGACGAGGCCACGGCCCGCGGCAGCTGGAATGCCACGGAACAATTGCTGAAGCGCGGCGTAGTGCATGGCATGCATACGCTCGAAGGCGCCCGTGTTGCGGTACAGGGTTATGGCAATGCCGGCTCCATCGCGGCTCGCCTGTTCCATGACGCCGGTGCAATTGTCGTCGCAGTCAGCGACTCGCGCGGCGGCATCGCCAATGACGACGGACTCGACCCGCGCGAGGTCCTCGCGTTCAAGGAAGAGACTGGCAGCGTCGTGAAATTCCCGGGTTCCAGGGCGATCAGCAATGAAGATGTCCTGGTTTATGACTGCGACATCCTGATCCCGGCGGCCCTGGAGTGCCAGATCACGACAACCAATGCACGCGACGTCAAAGCCAAGCTGATCGTTGAAGATGCAAACGGTCCGCTCACGGCAGTTTCCGACGAAGTCCTGCGCAAGAAAGACATCGTCGTACTGCCTGACATTCTCGCGAATGCCGGTGGCGTCGTCGTCAGTTACTTCGAGTGGGTACAGAATCTCGAAAACCAGCAGTGGAGCCTCGAAAAAGTCGAGACGCTGCTCAACGAGAGGATGTGCAAGGCGGTTGACCAGGTCGTCGATCTTTACGACGAACTGAGCGAACGCTACGAGGCCGGCTTCAACAAGGACAACCCGCCACCGACGCTGCGAGACGCCGCACTCGTGCTGGCGATCAATCGCATTGCGACGGTTGTGCTGCAGCGGGATATCTGGCCGTAGTCAGTCGCGATCGAGGATGCGCAGCCAGATGGCTTCGCTGGCCTCGGGCATGAACGCTTCCAGCGCATCGCGTATGCGCTGCTCGCCGCCTGCGAGCCATTCGTCCACGGGCGCCGGTTCACCACGATAGCCGAACCGGCGCCTGCCGAATTCCCCGCGGTGCGTGCCGTGCGCCTCGACCGTCATTCGCAGCGACACCTGGTTGCCGATACTGACCTCCCACCAGAACTCGGTGGCTGCAAACTCGACGACGGCGTCCGCCCCCGTTGTCTGGATCTTCACGCCCTGGCGTATGGCTTCCGACAGCATGACGCTCTGGAACATCTGGGCCACGTGCAGGCCGGAGACCGCCTTCGCGGTGATGCGGTTCAGCAATTCCGCCTCCTGCTCCGGAAGCGTGTCGGTCGCCGTAATCACGGCCCCGGTAACGGCCCCCACCGGCACGAAGAGCGCCGCGCAAAAGACAAACAGGTAATCGCAACCCGCCGAGGCCTCGAGCCCACCCATCGCCATGGCTCCTGGGCGCAGGTTCGGGTCCCCGTCCACGTCGACCTCGGGCGCCCAGGGCGCCTGGAACGAAGTGCTGAGCTCGATCGACTCGGCTTTTTCGATATCCGGCAAACTGCCGCAGGCGCTCATAACGATTGTGAGGCCCAGTATCGCCAGTTTCCTTGCGGTTCTCCGAGGTTTGTTGTTGTTCATAACGCCTTTCCCGTCCGGCTAACTCCCGGGATACAAGGTAGCGATGACCAGCTGGGAACACCTGATGCGCGGCTGACGGATGCCTGATGATTGCCCGGCGTAGTAACCTTGGCGCATGAGCACGGATTCTGTTCACTACAGCCTGCGGGACGGCGTCGCCACGATCCGCATCGACGACGGCAAGCGCAACGCGTTGGCGCCAGCGGTGTTACGGGAAATCTACGAGGCGCTGGATCGGGCCGAGAACGACGAAGCGGTCGTGATCCTCACCGGGCGCGACGACGTGTTCTCGGCGGGCTTCGATCTCAACGTCATGAAACGCGGCGGCACGCAGGCGCTCGGGATGCTGCGCAGCGGTTATGCGCTGACGGCCCGTGTGCTGGCCTACCCTCGGCCGGTCATCGCAGCCTGCAACGGTCACGTAATGGCCATGGGTGTGTTCCTGATGCTCTCGGCAGACCATGTCGTTGGTACACGCGGTGACTTCAAGGTATCCGCTAATGAAGTCGCGCTCGGGCTCACGATGCCCCGCGTCGCCGCGGCAATGCTGCAGCACCGTCTCAACCCGGCCGCGTACCAACGTGCCGTGACTCTTTCCGAGTTCTTCGATGTCGATTCGGCCCTGGAAGCCGGATTCTTCGACGAACTCGTGGAGACCGGAGACCTGGTGGGCCGGGCGAACGAACTCGCCGACCGGTACAAGGCTCTGCCCGCCCGGGCGCACCGGGACTCCAAGCGTCGCATCCGCTCGAAGCTGATCGGCAAAATCCGCCGTTCGATCCCACTCGATCTGCTGGATGCCGTGCTACTCGCGCTGCGCGGCGGCAAGCCGCGCTAGAATCCTGGCGTCGCCGAGCAACTGGAGACTGACACTCGAGCCGCGATCGCGGCCTGACCGGTTACGCAGATAGCTGTTTGAGTGCCTCGACGAGCTGCCCGATCTCATCGGGCGTGTTGAATACCTGCGGCGTGATGCGCACGCACCCGCCCGAAGCAAGCCCCTTGCGAACCACGCTGAAGATGCCGAAGTCGTTTTCGAGCCGTTGCTGCAGCGCGATCGCGTCGTCGATCGTCGTCTTGCCGACGAGTCGGAACGAACCAATGCCGGTCCAGGATTGCTCATCGGAACCGCCCAGCACCTCGAGGTGGCTCATGTTGACAGCCTCGTCGCTCCACAGGGAGCGCAGGTAACGCAAACGCGCTTCCTTGTTGGCGCTGCCGACCGCCTCGTGGAAGTCGAGCGCCGCGGGAATGGCCAGCCGGGCGGCAAAGTTAAACGTGCCGGGATGAACGCGCGCCGCCACCTTCGTGTTCTCCAGGTCCTCTTCGCCCGGGTACGGCGCGATTTTGTCGAGCGTGCCGCGGCGCATGTAGAGCGCGCCGGTACCCACTGGCGCACCGATCCACTTGTGCAGGTTGAACGCGACCCAGTCGGCGCCGAGGTCGGTGACCTGGAAGTCGAGCAGGCCCCAGGCCTGGGCGGAGTCGCAGATGACGTCGATGCCGCGCCTTTTTGCCTCGGCCGTAATTTCCGCGACCGGGACCACGAGTCCCTGCTGGTTGGACACCTGCGTGACGAGCATCATCCTGAGATCGGGGTTGGCGTCGAAGGCGTCCAGGTAGAGCCTGAGAATCTCGGCCTGGCTGGCCCACGTCGGGATTTCAATCTCGACCACGCGCACGCCGCGGCCCTCGGCCAGCCAGTGCATGTGCGTCTTGAATCCGGGGTAGTCGATATCCGCCAGCAGCACCGCATCGCCCTTCCCCAGGCCACGGTACTGGCGTATCAGGTTATGCGCCGCCTCGGTCGCATTGCGGGTGATGACGATTTCGTCCGGACGGGCGCCCAGCGCCGCGGCAACGCGTCGCGTCGCTTCGGCCTCATCGTCGGCATAGTCCCTGCGCGCATAATAGGAATTCTGGGTGTTCACCATGCGCAGCGCGTCGAGGTATGCCGACTGCACGGAGCGGGCCATCTTGCCCCAGTAACCGTGCTCGAGATTGAGGACGCCCTGGGCGCGATCGTATTGCTCCGCAACCTCACGCCAGAATATCTCGTCGCGAGCGAGATCTTCCGGCGAGACGCCAACGGGCGCTGCGGGAAGGCCAACCGCGCGGCCCGCTCGCGGCAGGCCGGCTACGGCAATCGCAGCGCCGGCTGCGATGCCCGACAGCAGGTTGCGGCGTATGCGATCAACGGTAGCGATGGCGAAATCCTCCGATTGGCGACGCTCGGTAGTGTAGCCGAACTAACAAGCCACGAAGCCGGCCGCTGTTCAGGGCCTCTCGAAGCCGCGGTACTGCACCCGGTCGAAATCGGCGAACGGTCCCGGGGCGCCACCGTTCGTCGACGCGTACAGACCGAGGAAAGCGCCCGTATAGCTGCCGCGGGCCAGGATGTGATCAGCCGCGGTACTTGCAACGCGAACCGGTGCCTGGCCGTCATCCGTCGCATAGGAGAAGACATACTCGCCGTCGCGGGACACGACGGCCAGCGCGATTTCGCCATCGTAATCCGTTAACTCGGCCTCCTCGATCACACGCGGCTCCTCTCCCCGCTCGGCCAGGACCAGCCTGACGGACATGCGGCCGGTATTACGTACGACCGTGAAATTCAGGTAGTTGTCGTCTTTCTGGACCAGGCTCAGACCCGCCTCGGCATCATCGCCGTCCGGCGAGAATTGCATGAGCGCGCTGTATTCGAAGTCGGACTCCGTCTGACGGAAACCCATCAGGCTGGCTTGCTGGCGCTCACCGATCGCCGTTGTGCTCGCATACAGCCGCAGGTAGCCGTCACGCGCATCGAGTGAATACGTGCCTGGTCGGGGTACACGGCGAAACGTCCAGCCGAGTTGTAGCTCGTTGGCGTCGAAGTCGTCGGAAAAATCGCCGGGTTCGACCTGCGCCTTGCCGGCGAACGGCAACGGATTCTCTCGTTCCACCCGTCCCGTGTCCGGAGCCGCGACCGGCCACAAGGTCTTGACCTCCTGCCACTCGAACGGCTCGCGCTGCCACACGACCGGGATCAGGTGCGTTTCACGCCCCATGTTGGAGTTGCGCCGTTCGTCGCCGCGAATACCCAGGGCGACCATGTACCAGCGTCCGTCGGGCAGTTCGACGAGATCGGCATGGCCCGTGCTGTTGACCCAGAAGTCGTAGGAAAGATGGCGTGACGACAGTATCGGGTTACGCGGGTTGGACGCGTACGGCCCGGTGATGTCGTCACTCACGGCCATCATGACCGCGTGGTTAAAGCTGGTGCCGCCTTCCGCAACCATCAGGTAGTAACGACCCTCGCGCTTGTACATGTGCGGTCCCTCGACCCACACGCCGCCGCACGCGCCACGCCAGAGCAGGTGGCGCTCGCCGATGAGCGACCAGGAATCGGGATCGAGTTCCTGCAACCAGATCTCGCCTTCGCCTTCGAAGCTGGGGTTCTCGGGCGAGTGCGTGCCGACGTACCAGACCCTGCCGTCGTCGTCGAAGAACAGGTCGGGATCGATGCCGGGCGCCCCGTCGATCACGTATGGCTCCGACCACGGACCCTCGATGTCGTCCGCCGTAATGACAAAGTTGACGAACTCGGTTTCTGCTCCGTCCTCGGGTGGCAGGTAGACGTTGGTCGTAATGATGTAGAAGCGGCCGTCATGGCACCGCAGCGTTGGCGCGTGAATGCCGCCATTGGACTGCACGTCGACGAGATTGACGGCCCCTGTCGCCTGGCTCTCGCGATGGAGCCCATGGCCGATGAGTTTCCAGTTGACGAGGTCGGTGCTGTGATGGATCGGCAAGCCCGGGAAATACTCGAACGTCGAGTTCACGATGTAGTAGTCGTTGCCGACCCGGCAGATCGACGGGTCGGGCGAGCTGCCCTTCACGATCGGGTTCCTGAAAGTCGCCTCTTCGGCTGCCGACACTGACGGCAAAGTCAGCAACATCAACAGAGACACGGCGCCGACCAAGGTCGCTCGAATCATTTGTTTCATCACCCCACTATAGCGCGTCTACTCCGCGTGTGATTCGAGGCCCACAGAAGCATCAACCATGATCTTCGTGTCGCCTGCCACGCCACAGCAGCCGCAGCGCGATCGGCGTCGCCACGGTGGTGATGATCGCCATGATCACGATCGCCGAGAACATGCTGCCAACGATAACCCCTGGTGGGTCAGGTTGCAGGAACAGCCCGGCTTCGAGCGCAACGCCCGCGATGACGAGTTCGACGGCGCCGCGACCGCTCATGCCGACACCGACGAGCAGGGACTGACGCTTCGAGAAGCCAGCCCAGTATGCCGGAATCCCCGAGCCGACCAGCTTGCTGACCAGTGCGAGCACGGTCAGGGCAATGACGAACCCGGGCGCCTGGGCGACAGCGCTGAAATCGAGGTGGAAGCCCACCGACACGAAGAAGATTGGCGCCAGGAACCCGCGCGTAAGGCCGGACATCTGCTGCTCCACACGCTCGTAGACGCGCGGCTCGATGACTTTTGGATGGAAGAACATACCGGCCATGAACGCACCGATGATCTGGTGCAGGCCGAGGGCTTCGGCCAGCACGGCGTAGGCCAGTGCCGCGATCAGCATCATGCTGAAGTCCACCTCGGGAAAGCTCAGGTGACGGAACCACTTGATGATCGGCGGGAAGACGTAAAACCCGATCGGGATCGTAATGACGAAGAACAATAGCACTTTGCCGAAAACCGGCAGCAATGTGTCGATTGAGAAAGACCCAACCGACTGGCCACCGATGGTCGCCAGCAGCAGCGCCATCAGGAACAGGCTAAGCAAGTCGTCCCAGAGCGCCGCGGCAATAACAGCCTTGCCCACTCTCGACTCGAGTGCTCCCAGGTCCATGAAGATGCGTACCGCTACCGGCACGGCTGTGATTGCGAGCGCCACGCCAAGAAACAGCGACTGCGCATTCTTGAGGGCCGAATCGGGCAACACGGCCTGGCCGAATACGAAACCGATACACATCGGCAAAAGCATGCCGCCGACGGCAATCAGCACAGCGGACTTCGACGATCGGGCGAAGTCCAGCGGTTCCATGCGGATGCCGACCAGCAGCATCAGGAAAAACATGCCGAGCTCGGCCAGCCCGTTGAAGATATCGCTGTTAGCCGCAAACCAGATGGATGGCGAGACGTGCTGGAAGTTCAGCAGCAAGAACCCGAGGATGATGCCGGCAACGAGCTCGCCCACTAACGCCGGCACCTGGGCGCGCTCGGCGAGTTCTCCGAACGCGCGGGTCACGACCAGCAGGATCAGGATGATCAGCAGTACGTCCAGCGCCCTTCCTCCGTGGCCGACCAACGCCACAACTTAGATTTAGGGCATTACACGGCGCTCGGCAATAAGGATTATTACGCGGTTCAGGTCCTTATTGAACGGTCACGACAAAAAGGCCATTGGATATGTCGTTCACAATGACATTCCCGGAGGGCAAATAGGGAAAGACGCTCCAGGCGCCGTCGAAGTCTGTCGCATCGTTCGCGGGAAACGTATCGAAAAACGCAACTTCCGCCATTTCGCTGTTAGCCAGGTCACCAAACTCGAGCACGCGTAGACCGGCCGTGTAGTTCGCCTCGAACACACGGTTACCGAGAATGTACAGGTTGTGATCGATCGCGCGGGTCGGACCCTCATAGGCGAACACGAACGCGGGCGCATCCAGATTGCGGACGTCCAGTACGTGCGTTCGCGTGCGCACGCCGAGGTTGCTTTCGTCAAATTCGTCGCCAACCAGCAGAAATGCCTGATCTTCGGTGAGCCAGGCCTGGTGAACAAAGCCAAGCTGCGGATAGGTCGCCGTCGATATCGTTACCGGCGACACCTTGTCCGTGACGTCAACAAACTCGACGACATTCTCGGCGGAACTCGCACAGATCTCCCTGCCTGTGTAATCCACGTCCGGCCCCGAGTAGACCACGCACTGGGTGTCGTGCGTGTCGAAGACGGCGTGGCAACCGGCGAACATCGGGTTGTTGGGTGTACGGATATCCACCATGTGCAGTCCTTCATTGCACGTATTGGTCCCGACGACGTAGGCAAACCCCGTATCTTCGTTGATGGCGAGGTTGTGCGCGTTCGTGAAGTCGTTGTAGCTGACATCTGCCGTGAACGCCTGGGGAGCGGCAACGCCGCGCAAGCGCGTCAGGTCGAACACCTGCATGCCGTGCGCGCCGGCGCCGTCCGCTACGATGTATGCATGGTCCTGGTAGACCTTGATATCGCGCCAGTTCGAGGCCACGGTCGCCGTTGGCAGCCGCCCCAGATAAACCGGCCCTTCCGGGTCCGTGACGTCCACAAACGCCGTCCCGTTGGTCATGCCGACCAGCGCGTACTCGCTACCGGTAACAGGATCGGCCCAGCCCCAGATATCGTTGCCCGTCGTGCCCCCCATGTCGGCATGCGGAACACGCGCCCGCAGTGAAATGCCGGAACATGCGAAGCTGCCCGCGCTGCCGGCGTCACATGACGCTGCGCCCGTCGTCAATCCGCCACCAGGCGGTGGAGGGGTTGGTGGATTTTCGCCAGACACTCCACCACCACCGCTGCCGCCACAGGCGCTCAGCGCCAGCAACGTCAATGCCGCCGCCAAACCGGTCCGGGGTCTTGTCACTCGAGTCGCCATACGAGCCTTTGACCCCACCAGTGGCGTAATTGCTTCAATAATTTCGTCAATCCGCTGCTTTCTGACGGTAGATCCAGCGCAGCTGAAAGCTGATGCCGATCAGGAAGAGCACGAACAGGCCCAGGTAGCTCATCTTGAGAACCGGGTCGTCGATGGAGCTCAGAACCGGATTGCCCACGGGCAGACGCAGCAGGCCATCCGTCACGGCAGGAATGCTGTGAAACAGCAGCGTCGCCGAGTAACTGACAGCCTGCACATAGCGTGACGTGTCGCCGTAGAGCTTGTTCTTCGCTGCCAGCGTGCCGACGCCCAGGGCGAGCAGCGTCATGACGGCCAGCACGTGGCCCGGCCCGAACGAACCGTGCTGGTAGATGCCCAGCGCGGAGACTGCCGTAATCAGCGTGGCAAACAGGTAGACCTGGCTGGAGCGCGTCTCCAGCGTTATTTCCTTGTACCGAACCAGCGTAACAATGCCGCTGATAATCGCGACAGCGCCGAGGACCGTATGCATCCAGCCTAGCGGTGTGATTGCAGGCACGTTGCTCCCCCCTTTCTTATTGGCGCGATGATCCTAACACGTAACAACCGCCCGGCATTCGCAGTGTCCGGGCACAACGCCAGGTGGCCGTTGCGCTTACCAGCCCTGGAAGAAACTGCCGTCGGCAAAATCCCAGAGCAGCGTCATGTAGTAACGCTGATCCCAGGTCTGGTCGGACAGCGGAAACTCGACGCCCAGGTTGAGAGCGACGTGCCCGCCTCGCGTCAGCCCGATACGGACCTGCGGCATGGCGGTCCACTCGAGGTCACCGTTGGATGAGCGGAACGGGTTGGTGGCCACGACCTCGAGTGCCGGGAAAACGCGCCGCGGCCACGGCGTGTGCACCCAGTGCACGATGCCGGCCAGTTCGGCCTCGCCGTCGCTGGCGCTCTCGAACGGGAACTTCAACCGCAGGCTGCTCTGAAAAATCCACGACGGCGACAGTTCCTTACCGTACGCCAGGTAGGTCTGCAGTTCACCATCGCCGTCTGCCTCGATGGGTATGGCGACAACGGCTGCTGCCGACAGTATGTGCGTCGTGCTGAACGACAAAGCCTGCTTGTAGCCGATCTCGGCCTCGGAGAGCTCACTCACCGATCCCTCGCGCTCGTGCACGAGTTCCAGGATGCCCTGCCCGGCCTTGCCTAACCGTTTCTCGAACTCGAGCACCTGCTTGAACGCGGTATCGCCGTCGTGGTCGGTGTAACGGCCAACGTACACGACTTCATCCTCAGGGAATGCCTTCTTGGTGCGGATTGCCAGGAACAGGTTCATTTCGCCCGGCGGGAACCCGGTCGTATCGACGACCGATTTCAGGAAGGCCGTGACATCGCTTATCTGCTGGTCATCGAGCACGTTGCCCTGTGCCGGCATCTGCTCGGCGAGCCCCAGTGCGTGGCCGCCGTACCTGATCACCATCTCCCAGTCGCCTGCGGGCTCGCGGCTGTTGAACAGCGGGTCCGAGAAATCGGCGGGAATCACGCCCAGCCCCTGGATAACCGGGCTGGACTCGTCAAGCTTTCCACCCGTCCCGTGGCACGCGACGCAGTACGTATCATAAGTCTGCCGGCCGGCCTCGATGTCCGCCGCATGCGTTGAATGGGTCAGCCCCACGCACAGCAAACCGGCCGCTGCGAGAACGGTTCGGAATTCCTTGTTCACGGGAGGTCTCCTGGAAATCAGTGCCCAGGAGTCCATTGTGACGGCGCACGACGGGCCGGCAACTGTGGGTTTCCGAAACGCGGTTACTTACTGCCGCACTTGATCTCGAGTTCGGCGAAGTCGTACAGGTAAGCCGGCGCGGCGGAGGCTTCCTTGCCGATGTTGCCGTTGCCCTCGGTGCCGGAGCGCATCCATGTCCCGTACCTGATTTCGCCGTCGACGTTGTACACGGGGCGTACTGACCAGCGATAGGTCTCGCAGGCCTGGAGCGGCGCATTCAGCGTGTGTTGCGTACCCGGCACGCGCATGGCCCGGTAAACCGGCCGTTGCAGATCATAGATCTCGACGTCATAGGAAATATCCGATGCGTCGATGGATGCCGCCCACGCCGGATTGCCATCGTCGGTCGGCAACTCCAGCTCCCAGGCCAGCGTCGGGCTCAGTTTCTTGCTCGAACCCTCCCAGGGATTGCGCTTGCTGAGGCTGACCGTCTTCGATTTCACGGGCCGCAGGGTTTCGGCAACATCGGCCGAGCCGTACACCCGGTGCGCAATTTCGCGGCCCACGTAATGGCGCGCGAAGTTGGCGTAGTTGCGCCACGCGGCATTGTCGTTCGCCGTCCAGTTCCTGAGCGTGTCGCGATCCTGGTACTGGATCGTCGTTTCGTAGACGTCCCGGTCGTAACCGTGCCGGTGCATCGTGGCATTGACCGTCGCCGTTATGATCGCCTCGTCTTTCTCGACGTCGATGAGCACCTGGCCGACGTTGACGTAGAGAATGGCGTCCGTGCCTTCCGGCACCTCGGTCTCACGTGCGAATACCTGCGGCTCGAGATCCGGCATTGTCCGTATCTCGTTGTAGACATCGGAGGCGATCTTGTCGTTGACGATCTGCTGACTGGACGCATCGGCCAGGTCCTCGGTCAATGCGTCGCGAAACTCCTGGATCTCTTCCTGCGTGGCTCCGGCAATGCCGCCGGCGATCATGGCCGGGATCTGCAAGATTGGGATGGGCATGCTCACATTGACCGGACCGGCCTGGGTGGAGACCGTGCCCATGCTGGACCCATAGATGATGCCGCCGTCGAGGCCCAGGGTCTCCTGGTCATAGTCGCCGCCGATTTCCTCGTTGGTCGGGCTGCCGCCGGGTTTGACAACGACCTTGCGCAATGCGCTGCGGAGCCCGTCGTCCATGGGATCGCTCGGCAGGAACTCGGGCGTCGGCAGCGATGCAGATGGCGGCGACGGCACGCCCTGGGCCTGCGCGACCGCGCCGGTAGTCAGTGCGACCGTGGCCGCGATGCATGTCCGATAAACGCCCATACCAAGCCCCTCTTCGACAGGTTGCTTTCAGGTATCGATAGATGTTCCGACCTTACCCGCCACCGGTGGTTCCGGTCCAGCAACTGCGGCAAAGGCCTACGTCGACTCGAGTAGTTTCTTCTTCTGCGTCTCGAACTCTTCCTGGGTGAGGATCCCCTTGTCCATGAGGTCCTTGAGCCTTAGCAACTCGTCATAGACTTCCACCGTCGAGCGGGTGGGCGTCGACCTCGACGCACTGTTGATTCGGCAGCGTCGCAAGTGGCCATTGAGCGCATCGACGACATTGCCGATGGCGCGTTCGATGGCCTCTGCCTTGGCGCGGTCGGGTCGCATGAACGAAGAACGGCTGCCTTGCGCCTTGACCGGGTAGCGATCCTCGCCGCAGGCCAACTCGCCCTCCACGTGATACGCATACAGGTAACTGCCGCGGCTGCTGATATTCTCCAGCCTTGCGTGAGTAATTTCGAAAGTCTCGTCAATGGACTCGCTGCTCGAGAACACGGCTGTCCAGAAATGCCCGGTGCGTACCAGCGACTCGCTCCTGGTGTCGACAAACGTATCCGTCCACATCGGGTCAAACGGAACGAGCCGCACCGCGATGGTGGTGTTCAGATTACCGCTTGGTGCGATCTCGTCAACATCGTCCCCGGCCCAGCTTGCGGCAGAAAACATCAGGGTTGTGAGAATGATGTACTTCACCGCTACGACGATAGCAGGCCGGTCAACGGGGACGCTGTTAACCAGTTCGTAAAACGATCGATGCGTGCCGAACCGTTATAATCGCCGAATCATGCTGCTTCGACTCTCCCTGCTCATTGCACTCGCATTCATTGCCGCCTGCGAGGCCGACGTCAGGAGCGTTGCCGACAACAACACGATCACCCTCCTGTTCACCAACGACGTCGAGAGCGCTTACGACCCGATCCCGGCATTCTGGCTCGACGACCAGGAAATGATTGGCGGCATCGCCGAGATGACGACGCTGATCAACAGTATTCGCGACACGGAGCCGAACGTTTTCCTGTTCGACTCCGGCGATATCTTCACGGGCGCACTCGCCAAGCTCACCGAGGGGCGCCTGGCATTCGAACTCATGATCACGATGGGCTACGACGCGATGGCCATCGGCAATCACGAGTTCGAGTACGGCCACGAGATATTCGCCTGGCAGAAGAACCGCGCGCCGTTCCCGGTGCTCGGCGCGAATTTCTTCTATAAAGACACGGACCATCCCTACGCGCAGTCGCACGCGGTTATCGAGCGCAACGGGATACGCATCGGCGTCATCGGCATCATGGGCCAGGACGCGGTCAGCGCGATCATCCCGTCGTTCATCGCGCCGCTCGATGTAACGGTGCCCGCTGAAGCAGTGCAACGATCTGTGGATGAACTACGCGAGGAGGTCGACCTCATCGTGCTGCTCACGCACCAGGGCAAAACGGCGCCCATGCAGACCGACGCCGAGAGCGACCCGCGCCTGCAACGCGACATTGATGCCGATATCAACCTGGCGGGCGCCGTGACCGGTGTTGACGTGCTGTTCGCCGGGCATGCCGATGCCGGCACGCCGGAACCGATTGTCCATCCCGATACGGGCACCATCATCATGCAGACCTACGGCCAGGCGACCCACCTCGGCTACCTGCAGCTCACGCTGGACCCCGACACCCGGGATGTCGTCAGCCACAACGGAACGCTGGTTCCTGTCGATCCGGCGCTGCATTCGCCCGATCCGGTCATCCTGGCCAAGCTTGCCGAATACCGGGAGCAGTACCCCGAGATTCGCGAAGTGGTCGGCAAGACGGCTGCACGCATGAACAGGCGCTATATCGAGGAGTCGGATGTCGGGCACCTGTTCGCCGATGCCTTCGTCGCGATTGCGCAGACAGACATCGCTTTCATCCATAGCGGCAGCCTGCGCAAGGACCTGCCGGGCGGTGACGTGCGCATTGTCGACCTGCTGGATACCTACCCGTTCGTCGACGACGTGATCGTCAAGGACATGTCGGGTGAGCAGATTCGTCGCGCGCTCGAACAGTCGCTCACGCTCGAGCGTGGCTTGTTGCAGGTGTCGGGGCTCGAAGTGACCTATGACCTGACGCGGCCGTTGGGTCAACGACTCATTGCATTAGAGCACGGCGGTGCTGACGTTGAGGACGGCGACCGATTCCTCGTGGCGGCGCCGGGCTTCCTGGCAGAGGGCGGCGACCTGTATACGGTGTTTGCTGAATCCGAGGCAATACGCAGCGCCGGCAAGGTGTCCGATGTCATTGCAGCTTACATCGCTGGTCACGAGCTCGTAGCCGTGCCGAATCGCGGGCGGCAAACCGATCTGGGGCGTTAGACCGTTCCTACCTGCGCTCTTTTAGCAGCGCAATGCCGCCAATTAACGCCAGGATCAACGCGATGAACGGGGCGGCCATTTCAGCCATAGCCTTGATCAACTGGATGGCGTTCCAGCCCCCCTCGACCTGGGCATCCGGCGTGTAAGAGATCCCCGGCAGCACGATGCCGAGCAGGACGTAGACCAAGACGGCGGCTGCAAACAGGGCGATCGATGTCTTGTGCCTGATCATGAACCCGAGTGTATTGGCGGCCGCCCGCGGCGCCTATGCGGGATGACCGCAACGATGGCTAGCTGTGGTGCGTCGTCGCGGAATCGATCGAGCCGGCGTGATCCAGTTCGTCGCTCAGGCGCTGCGTTTCGGCCGCGCGTGCCTTGGACAACGGAGCCAGCAGCGAATACAGCGCAGGCGTGAGGTAGAGCGTAAATACCGCCGACAGCGCAAGGCCGCCAAACACGACCCAGCCGATGGACTCGCGCGCCTCGGCGCCCGCACCCATGCTCAGGATCAATGGCAGCGCACCCAGCATCGTTGAAACCAGTGTCATCATGACCGGGCGGAAACGGCGCACGGCGCCGCGCTCGATGGCGTCGCGCACACTCGCGCCCCTGTCGCGCAGCTGGTCGGCAAATTCGACGACAAGAACGCTGTTCTTCGCCATCAGACCTATCAACAGCACGAGCCCGATTTGCGAGTAGATGTTGAGCGACGTCCCGGTCAGCAGCAGCGCGAAGATGGCCGCCGCTACGCCGAAGGGCACGATCAGCGTGACGACGATCGCACTGGTGAAGCCCTCGAACTGCGCGGCCAGCACCAGGAAGATGACGGCCAGCGCAATCGCGTAGGTGATGGCCGCGGCCTTGGAAGACTCTTCCAGCTGCGCGGCCTCGCCGTCGAAGATCAGTGAAACCGTGTCCGGCAATACTTCCGACCCGAGAGCTCGCAGCTCGTCAACCGCGCTCTGCAATGGAAAGTCGTCCGGTCGCTCGATACTGATCTCGATGGCGCGGCGCTGCGCCTGGCGATTGAGCTCGGTGGCGACGCCCTCCTCGGTCAGCGTCACGACACTCGACAGCGGGATGAGATTGCCGCCCTCGGCCGTGACGTACAGGTTGACGAGGTCCGAAGGATCGTTGATGCCACCCGCGGCCGATTCGAGCAGTATCGGCACGGCCTCGTCGTCGATATTGAGGTCGATGAGTTCGTCGCCGTCGATCATGGCGCGCAGCGTAACCGCCAGGCCGTCGAAGTCGACGCCCAGGTCGGCGGCGCGACGCCGGTCGATCTTGACCGACAGCTGCGGCTGGGTCGGATCGAAGTTAATGCGAGGCCGCGTGAGCTGCGGGATGTTTTCCTCGATCGCCACCGCGAAAGTCTTCGCGGCCGCATAAATCTCGTCGTAGTCATTGCCGAGCAGTGCAACGCGCAGCCCACTTCTCCACGTGGACAGGTTGAGGCTGTTACCGCCCCAGATGCCGACGCGCGCTCCCGGAATCGCCGTTAGCTTGCTGTTGAGTTCGGCGGCAATCTCCTGCTGGCTGCGCTCGCGCTGGCTCCAGTCTGAAAGCGGTATGGACAGGAAGCTGCGGTTGGGATCCCAGTTGCCGACCTTGGTCGACACGAGCATGGCCTCGCCATTTTCGAGCAACGGATCCAGCAGGTCTTCGATCTGCCGGGTCTGGCGGTCCATGTAACCCACGCCCACACCGTCCGGCCCGGACGCCAGGATTCTCAGCGTCCCGCGGTCCTCGGGCGGCACGAGCTCCTTGTCGAGCGCCTGGTAGGCAAATCCGGCGCCGACCGCGAACAGCAATGCGGCCACGACGGCGACCCACGGGCGCCCCAACAGCATGCTCAGTGATCGCTGGTAGCCGCGCGCGATGGCAGCGCCCAGGTTTGCGGTGGGCGTCGATAACTTCGTCGCATCACGGCTTTTGACGAGCCGCGCCGCCGCGGCAGGCACGAGCGACAGCGCGACGAAGCTGGAGATGATGACGGCACAGGCCAGCACGATGCCGAATTCACGGAACAGCATGCCGGTGGTGCCGCCGAGGAACGAGATTGGCACGAACACCGACACGAGCACGGCGGTCGTCGCAACGACAGCGAAGAAGACCTGGCGCGTGCCGATAACAGCCGCGGCACGGGCGCGCATGCCGTCGAGGCGCTGCCTCTGGATATTCTCCAGCACCACGATGGCGTCATCGACGACCAGTCCGGTTGCGAGAACCAGCGCCAGCAGCGTGAGGATATTGATCGAAAACCCGAACAACCAGATGGCGGCAAGCGTGCCGATCAGCGAGACGGGAATGGCGATACCGGGAACGAGGGTTGCCCGCAGGCTGCCCATGAACAGCCAGATCGTCGAGACCACCACGGCCATCGACAGGGCCAGCGTCAGCAGCACCTGGACGACGGAGCTTCGAATGAACAGCGCCTGGTCGTCGGTAACCACGAGTTCGAGATTGTCGAAGCGTTCATTGATGCGATCGACAGCCACCATGATGCCGTCAGAAATCTCGATGGTGTTCGAATTGGCCTGGCGCAGCACGTCGAGCCCCAGCACGGGCTGGCCGTTCAGCCGGGACAGGGAATCGGCGTCCTCGGGTCCAAAATAAACGTTGGCGACATCGCCTATCCGCACCGAATCGCGAATGATGATGTCGGCCACCTGCGACGCGTCAATTGCCGTCGCATCGGCCCGCACGATGAGCTGCTGGTCGGCCGAGCGGAAGCTGCCGGCGGGCACATCGAAGGGCGCCTTCCGCAGCGCGTTTGCCACCTCATTGACCGACAGGCCGAAGCTCGTCAGCCGCATCGGGTCCATCGACACCCGCAGTACGCGCTTGCGATTACCGGATAGTTGCACATCGGCGATGCCGTCAATCGCGATCAGCATCGGCACAATGTCCTTCTCGACGATGCGCGTCAGGGCCTCTTCGGCCAGGACATCGCTTATGACTGCCAGGCTGACCACGGATTGCGCGTCGTCGTCGGCTTTGACGACGACGACCTGCTCGACACGGTCGGGCAGGCGCCGCTCAACCCGGCTGATCGCTTCACGCACGTCGGCCGCGGCGCTGTCGATGTCGACGCCGGGACGGAACTCAAGGTAAATGCGGCCGTTGTTCTCTTCGGACGCCGAGCGAATTTTTGCGATGCCGGCCACGCGCGCGGCAGCCCCTTCGAGCAGCGAGATCACCTCGGAATCCATGGTTTCCGGAGAGGCGCCCGGAAAGTCGACGCGAACGCTGACGACGGGTCGATCCACATCGGGTAGTTCGCGAACTTCGACCGCAAGCAGCGCGGCCAGCCCTGCCAGCACCACCAGCAGGTTGACGACAAGTATCAGGACAGGGCGCCGGATACTCAGGCTGGGCAGGTCGTCGCGCTTGAGGTCGAACATCAGTCTTTGTCGGAGAAGCGGTCGCCGCCACCGGAAGCGGGCGAGCCCGAGGGACCGCCGTCGACGAGCCGCGCGGAGTCATAATCGGTCAGAACGCCGTCGCGCATGCGCTGGGTTCCCTCGACCACAATGACATCGTTCTCGGCGAACTCACCGTCGATCAGCACCCGACCTTCCCGCCGTTGAATGACCTTGACGGGCGCACGCACGGCCATGCCGTCGACGATGCGCCAGACATACGCACCGTCAGCGCCCCACAGCACTGCGGTCTCCGAGACCACGGCGTAGCGCTGTCCCTGGACGTCGATGCTGACCCGGAAACTCATGCCGGGGCGCAAGCGGTCGTCCGCGTTGTCCACTCTAGCGCGCGCGACAAACGTGCGATTGCGCGGGTCGATGCGGCTACCGATGTCGACAATTTCACCGCCAACCTCGGGGCTCACCGCGCTCCAGGTCTGCAAGGTGATCTTCTCTCCGGACTTCAACTCGCCGATGTAGGCCTCGGGGACTTCGAAGCTGACGAGCAGGGAGCTGCGGTCGTCCAGCGTGGTGATCGTCGTTTCGGGACCAATGCGGTCGCCGATATCCACGTCGGTGCCACCGACGTAGCCGTCGAAGACGGCCCGCACCTGCCGATCGGCCAGCTTGATACGCGCCTGTTCGAGCTCGACGCGCGCCGTCTCTACGGCCGTCAGCGCTGCATCTACGTTGGTGGGCAACACGGCGCCGGTATCCGCCGAACGGGCATAGCGATCATAGAGGCGCTCGGCGTCGACGAGGTGGAGCCGCGCAAGTTCCTCGTCCAGAACCTGCTGGCGGCTATCGAGCTCGACGAGCACTTCGCCCGACCGGACAAATTGCCCGGGCTCGAAATTGACGGCAACCACTTCTCCGGCGGCCGCCGGATGAATTTCGGCCGACAGCATGGCTCGGGACGTGCCCACCGCCTCAATGTGCGTTCCGGCGTGCTCGAAGCGCACCGTCTCCGCAATCACGGGCACGGTTCGCGGCGCCGCCGGTCGCGTTTCCTGCGGTGCGTCCGAACAGGCGCCTAGCAGCAGCGCAGTCGCCGTCGCCCAAACCAGTGTTGGCCAAGAAATTTGCATTACGAACTCCCCAAGTGAGGGCCGTATTATAGATTCAGTCGGCGCCTCCAGCGTGGCGAATCAGCAAAAAATTGTCCTGTTGTGACAATTTGTTACGAATCCCGAGCCGAATCGACTCAGGTAAGCCCGGAGCCCTCCTGGAGTTTCTTGTCGATCCACGCGTTCGCCTGGATCATGAACTGGTTGATGTCCCTGCGCTGCTTGCGCACCAGGAACGCCCTCGCTGGCGTAGTGAGGATCACCAGCAGCAGGAGCGGCAGCAGAATCAGCCAGCCGAAAATACCGAATAGAAACAGGCCCAGGGCCAGCAGGACGCCGAGCACGATCTTGGGCGTCGCAAGAATCACCCGCAGCAGGCCTGCCCAGTCGAGGGAAACGGTGTCCTCGAACTGGCCGGCCCTGCCCGTCGGCGCCCAGTGCGCCGCCGCGCTCGAGGTTTGTTCGACTCGTGTCGGCTCCGGCGTTCCATGTGATTGGCTGTGCTCGGCATGCCGGTGCACCACAGGCAGCTTCGGCAGGAACGCCTCTTCGCCGAGGCGCCTGAGGAGGGAGTGCGCCACGGCCGCCTCTGTCGTCGTCGGGTACTTGCGGATGATCTTGCGCGCGAGCCTGCTGGCCCGCGAGGCGTTGCGCCGGTCGCTGCGATTACCGCCGGGACCGACGCTGTTAAACGCGTACTGCGCTTCGTTGAGCAGTTGTTCGGCGCTCGCCATCGCGGTCCCTTCGATAGAGCGCCCTACTTCGCGGCGGCCAGCGCCTGGTCGACATCTTCGATGAGGTCGTCGATGTGCTCGATGCCGATCGACAGCCGCACGAGATCGTCGCTGACACCCGACGCCTCCAGCTCCTCGGGCGCCAGCTGGCGGTGCGTCGTCGACGCCGGGTGGCACGCCAGCGACTTCGCGTCGCCGATGTTGACAAGGCGCGTCACGAGCTTGAGTGCATCAATAAACTTGGTGCCGGCCTCGACGCCGCCCTTGATGCCGAAGCTCAGGATGCCCGACGCGCGCCCGCCCATGTACTTGTCGGCCAGAGCCTTGTAATCACTGTCGGGCAGGCCCGCATAACGCACCCATTCGACCTGGTCGTGGCCCTGCAGGTGCTGGGCGACGGCCAGCGTGTTTTCGCAGATGCGGTCCATGCGCAGCGGCAGTGTCTCGATGCCCTGCAGCGCCATGAAGCTCGTCATCGGCGAAATCGCTGACCCCATGTTGCGCAGCGGCACTACTCGCGCACGACCGATGTATGCCGCGGCACCGAGCGCCTCGGTGTAGACCACGCCGTGATAGGACACGTCGGGTTCGTTGAGACGCCTGAAGCGCTCGGCGTTCTTCGCCCAGTCGAACTCGCCCGAGTCCACGATAACGCCGCCGATGATCGTGCCGTGACCGGCCATGTACTTGGTAAGCGAATGCACGACGATATCGCAGCCCCACTTGAACGGGTTGTTGAGGTAGGGGCTGGGCACCGTATTGTCGACAATCACGGGCACGCCGTGGGCGTGCGCCATGTCGGCGAGCGCCTCGAGGTCAACAACGTTGCCGGCCGGGTTGCCCAGCGACTCGCAGTAAATGGCCTTGGTGCGATCGTCGATCAGCGCCGCCATGCCGTCGATGTCGTCGGGGGCCGCGAACCGCGCCTCGATGCCGATTTGCGGAAACGTGTGGGCGAACAGGTTGTAGGTGCCGCCGTACAACGTCGATGTCGTGACGAAATTGTCGCCGGCCTCGGTGATCGTGAGCAGGGAGTATGTTGTCGCCGCCTGACCCGATGACAGCGCGAGTGCGGCAAGCCCGCCCTCCATCTCGGTCACGCGCTGCTCGAGCACGGCCGTTGTCGGGTTCATGATGCGCGAATAGATGTTGCCCTCGACCTTGAGATCGAACAGGTCGGCGCCGTGCTGCGTGTCGTCAAACGCATAGGCCGTCGTCTGGTAGATCGGTACCGCCACGGCATTGGTCGTGGGATCGGGTTCGTATCCGGCGTGCACGGCCAGCGTTTCAATTTTCATTATTGGTCTCCCTGGTTGGAGCAAACAGGGTACCGCAAAGCGGCGACTACGCGGTGGCGTTCTCGAGAAAAGTCTCGGCCGCATCGAAGATTGCCGTGCGCCGATCTGGTGCAAGGCGATCGAGAGCACGTGGCATCAGCGCCAGGCGCGGATTGCCTGCAAAGAAGTCACGATGCTTGTCGATGAAGCGCCAGTAGAGCCCGTCAACAACATCGCACCAGTCGCCCTTGCCGTAGTCGCTCATCTTCAACAGGTAGTTCGAGCCGCAGATGTAGGGCTTGGTGGCAAACACACCGCCATCGCTGAACAGGCCCATGCCATAGACATTGGGTCCCATCACCCACTCCGATGAGTCGACGAACATCTCCATGAACCAGCGATGCGCTGACGTGGGGCGAATCTCGCATAGCGTCATCAGGTTGCCGAGCACCATCAGGCGCGGAATGTGGTGCGCCCAGCCCAGCCGCTGCGCCGTCCGGATCGTGTCGTCGAGCGGCGGTATCCCGGTCGTGCCGTCGTACCACGCTTCTGTCAGCTCGCGCTCATGGTTCCAGAAGTTGCTTTGTTCCTGGCGCTCGCCGAATTCACGGTAGACGCCGCGCACGAACTCGCGCCAGCCAATGACCTGGCGAACGAAGCCTTCGACACTTTGCATCGGCATCGCGTCGGCGTGTTCGAGTATCTTGTCGATGACGTCCTGCGGAGTAAGCAGCCCGAGGTTGATCAGCGGGCTCAGCAAGCTGTGGAACACAGTCGCCGAGCGGGTCGTCACCGCGTCTTCGAACGGGCCGAACTGCTCGAGGCGATGGGCAATGAAGTCGTCGAGCCATGCCTCGGCCCCGGCGCGCGTGGTCGGCCAGCAGAATTCCGCCGCACTGCCCGGATGGTCGGGGAAGGCGCTTGCGACCAGCGCAATGACGTTTTCGACGTGGGGGCCGCGTTCAGCCGTGGGGATGTCGGGTGGCGTGATGTTTCGTGGCAGCTTCCTGCGGTTGTCCGCGTCGAAGCTCCAGCGGCCTCCCGCAGGCTGACCATCCGCATCGATCAGGACGTTGAGCCTGCGCCGCTGTTGCTTGTAGAAGTCGGCCATCAAGAGGCGCTGCTTGCCGGACGCGAACTCCGCGAACTGGCCTCGGGAGCAGGTGAACATCGGGCTCGCGAGTTCCTCGCGCTCCAGCTCGCCGCTGTTCGCAAACTCGATGATGCGCGCTTCCATGGCTTTGTCTTCGATTTCGAAATGCACCAGCCTCTGGGTAGCGTATTGCTGCAGCGCTGCAGCAAGCTTGCCCTCGTAAGTGCGCGTGTCGTCGGTATCGAGTTCGGCGTAGTGCACCTCGTAGCCGGCCGCCCGAAGCTCGTCGGCATAGGAACGCATCGCGGCCAGGAACAGCACAATCTTCTGCTGGTGGTGGCGCTCGTACGTGCAGAGCCCGACGTCCTCGGCCATGAACACCGGTACGGAGGCCGGCGGCGGCAGGAACTGCAGTGGAAACAACTGGTTGCCGAGAATGACCAGCATCTGAGCGATCCCGAATCGGGGTCAACCGGACGTGAGGATGAACAGTATTGAGAAACAGGCCACCGCGGTCGCGATAAAGCGCATGCCGAGGTAGTGCTGAGTGATCAGGCCCCTCTGCAACAGCTGGTAGTCCAGCACGAGCAGCAACGGAAACGCGAGGAGCTGCGTGGCCAGCGCCCACTTGAGGCTCGAAGCGACATAGGCGAGTAGCACGGCCAGGAACACGACGTTGCTACCGATGAACAGGTTGATCGGCAGCGGCGAGCGCTGATACAGCTGCGTAGCCCAGTGAATGCCGGTCAGGAAACACAGGATCGCGAGGCCGTAGGTGGCCGCGAGCTCGTGGAGGGACCCCAGTCGCCCGAACGACTCCACGCCGACGGCCGGCAATAGCGCGCAGGCCAGGAATGGCAGAGCGCCAGCCAGGATGAGCGCAGAATAGACGGGTCTGTCTTCCATGGTTGTGCGAGGCTAAAACACTCCGCGAATCGGGACAACGTTCGTTACATCTTGTTACCCGCGAGACGTGGCGAAATCGTGGCCGAATAGGCAGGATAGGCCGCTGAATACTTTTGGAGAGAACCATGCGTTTGCTCACTGGAGCCCTTCTGATTATGGCCATTTCGACAGCTACCGCGGGCGATGATGCCCTCCTCGACCAGGACTTTCGCCGCCTCGCATCGGACGAAGTGGTCAACCTGGCTGACGAATATGGCGACAAAGTGCTGTTGATCGTCAATACGGCATCGAAGTGCGGCAACACGCCGCAGTATGAGGGCCTGGAAAAGCTGTACCAGGAATACGGCGACCAGGGTCTCGTCGTTCTCGGTTTCCCGTCCAATGACTTCATGGGCCAGGAGCCGGGAACCGAAGCGGAGATTCAGGAATTCTGCCGACTGACGTACAAGGTCAAGTTCCCGATGTTCGAGAAGGTTACTGTCAAGGAAGGCGAGGCCCACCCGTTTTATGACGCGCTCGCCTCGGCAGCCGGCACCTACCCCACCTGGAACTTCCACAAGTACCTGGTCGGTCGCGACGGCAAGGTCATTCGCGAGTTCAGCCCGCGCACCAAGCCCTACGACGAGAAAGTGATCGCCGAGATCGAGGCTGCCCTCGGGAGTTAACCGCAGGTGCCAGAGGGGCCGGAAATCCGGCGCGCCGCCGACGAGATTGCGAAAGTGCTCGTCGGCCGGCGCATCGTCGAGGCCGAATTTGCCGTGCAGGGCCTGCGCGCGTTCGAACACGAGGTGGTCGGCCAGCCCGTGACCGCCGTCGACACGCGTGGCAAGGCCATGCTGACCCGCTTCGGCAACGGCCTGGTCATGTACAGCCACAACCAGCTGTACGGCCGCTGGTTTGCGGTCCGCCGCGGAGAACTGCCGCGCACCAACCGTCAGCTGCGCGTCGCACTGCACACGGCAAGCCACAGCGCGCTGCTCTACAGCGCCTCCGACGTCGAGATTTTCGACGCCAGCGAGGAAGGCCAGCACCCGTTTCTCAAACGCGCAGGCCCGGACATTCTCGATGCGGAACTCGACGTGGCGTCGGTCACGGCTCGACTCGAATCAAAGGACTTCCGCAATCGCGCCCTCGGCAACCTGTATCTCGATCAGGGCTTTCTTGCTGGTAACGGCAATTACCTGCGGTCCGAAATCCTGTGGGCGGCGCGCCTGAATCCGTTTTCGCGGCCAAACGCGCTGGACGCCGCCGCGCTGAAAAGACTGGCCCGCGAGACGCTGGTTATCGCCCGGCGCTCGTATCGCACGCGCGGTGTCACGGCCCCGGAAAAAGTCGCGCGCGAGCGGCGCACTCAGGGCATGTCATTCGAACAGTATCGTTTCCAGGTCTATGGCCGCGATGGACTGCCGTGCTACCGCTGCGATACCGCCATCGAGCGCCACGCGAGCGGCAGTCGCGGCGTCTTCATCTGTCCGAGCTGCCAACCTCACTAGCCCGTCGCGCGATCTCGCGCGCGGTACCCCTGAACAGCAGGTTGTGCGCCGGCAGCGTCGCGTACCAGTACAGCAGACCCCACACGCCCGCCGGGTGAAAATAGCCATGGACGGACACGGTTCGCGCCTCTCCCCGGTCCCTGATGCGGAACTCGAGGACACCGGCCCCTGGCGCTTTCTTTTCCATCATCAGCGTCAGCTTCTCATCGGGTTCCAGCGCAATTACGCGCCAGGCGTCGATGACGTCACCAACCCGCAAGTCCGTCGGGTGGCGGCGCCTGCGTCGGAAACTCGGTCCGCCCAGGATCCAGTCGATGGAGCGACGCAGCCACCATAGCGGCCGGCCAAAAAAGAAGTCGCCGCCAACGCCAACACGGCAGATGACCTTCCAGAGATCGGCCGCCTCGGCAACCGTCTCTGTCGCACCACTCTCTTGCTTGGCGTAGAAGCTGTATTCAGGCCGGAAATTCTGGAAAGCGATCGAGCCCTCAACCCAACGCACCGGCACGGCGTGCTGCCGGTCGGCATTCAGCGCGTGCGCGGCCGCTTGTTCGACCGTCATCAGGTCCTGCGGGATCAGTTTGGCAAGCCGCGCGTCATGGGCAATCACATCCTGCGACAGTCCGTCGATCAGTGCCCTGGCAATGTTGGTCGGTACCGCGGTCACGAGCCGTAGCCAGTACGAAGACAGCCTGGGTGTCAGCACCGGGACGGGCAGGATGATCGGTCGTTTGCCAACGAGTTCCCCATAGGTGCGCATGATCTCGGCGTAGGTCAATTCGTCGGGACCCGCTACGTCATATATCTCGCCGGCACATTCATCGTGTGCCGGCACGTCCGCCAGGTAGCGCAGCAGGTTATCCAGCGCGATCGGCGTCGACCTCGAATTGACCCACCGCGGTGTGACCATGACGGGCAGGTGATTCACAAGGTCGCGCACAACCTCCCAGGCCGCAGAGCCGGGGCCGATAATCATGCCTGCGCGCAATTCGGTAACCGGGACGGTTCCTTCGCGCAGGATATCGCCAGTTTCCTGCCGCGACTTCAGATGTTCGGATTTCGGGTTCTCAGGCGTCAGGCCACCGAGATAGATGATGCGACCGACACCCTGCTGTGCCGCAGCAGTGGCGAAATTGCGGGCCGCGTTGGAATCGAGCGCGGGGAACTCGCGACCCGACGCCATCGAATGCACCAGGTAGTAGGCCGTATCGACGCCCTCGAGCACCGGCCCCAGGGAATCGGGTCGAAGCGCGTCGGCCTCGCGGATTTCCACGCCTGCCCACTCGCGGCCTTCGAGCACCTCGATATTGCGCGCGCTCGCACGCACGGATCTGCCCTCGGCACGGAGAAACTCGACGAGATTGCCGCCAATGTAGCCGCTGGCGCCAAAGACGAGGTCCGGTTTGGCGCTCATCCGAGCGCCGATTCGACGGCGGCGGGCAGCACTTGCGAGCAATCTTCCTCGAGCTTGAGTCCCGCGATATCGTCCGCCCGCGTCCGGCCGCGATTGACGATGGCGACCGGCTTGTCGAGTTCGTCGGCGCGGCGCGCAAACCGGAAGCCCGAGAACACCATCAGGGAAGACCCGACGACAAGCAGCGCATCGGCACGTTCGACCGCACTCATCGCCTGATCGACGCGTTGCCTGGGTACGTTCTCGCCGAACATGACGACATCGGGTTTCTGAATGCCGTTGCAGGTCGCGCAGCCCGGCACCGTGAAGTCGGCTTCTGCGTCGTCGACAAGCTCCGCGTCCCCGTCGGCGCGATAGTGCCGGGCCTCGGCCGTCCAGCCGGGATTCGCCGCCTCGAGCGCCACCTGGAAGTCCTTGCGCTCGGAAATCGCCTCGCAATGCATGCAGCGCACCTTGCTGAGATCGCCGTGCAGGTCAATGACCCTCCGGTTGCCGGCCACCGAATGCAGCCGATCCACGTTCTGGGTGATCACGGTGTCGACCTTGCCGGCCTCCTCGAGCCTTGCCAGCGCGTGGTGCGCCGGGTTCGGCTGCGCCCCCGAGAATCGGCGCCAGCCAATGTAGCTGCGCGCCCAGTAGCGGCGGCGCGCCTGCTCGCTACCCATGAACTCGCCGTACTGGATCGGCTGGCTGTGCTTCCAGTCGCCGTTGCGATCGCGGTAGTCCGGAATGCCCGAACCCGTGCTGACGCCGGCGCCACTCAGCACCACG
>JAAUYE010065014.1_pt1 | contig 35408 bp, 35 predicted proteins | sample 7278081 | NCBI WGS metagenome assembly JAAUYE01 (sample SAMN14350131, study PRJNA611818) | marine sediment metagenome | isolation source: surface marine sediment (0.6m) | place: French Polynesia: Moorea | collected 2018-08
ACCCAGGCGTCGATGCGCCGGCGGATCGGATTCGGCAGGGTTACCGAGAACATGGGGTATCTGCTAGGGGATCGCCGTTTGTTCCAGCAGTTCCTGCACCAGTTCCAGGGTAGGGTGGCTGTGCTGCTCGGCCGGGGACAGGCGGTGGTCGGCGATCGCGCCGAAGACCGCCTGCACGTCGCCGGGCTCGACATGGGCGCGGCCGTTCATCAGCGCCCAGGCCTTGCTCGCGTGGATAATCGCGAGCCCGGCGCGCGGCGACAGGCCGTAAACGAACAGCCCGGGATTACGCGTGGCCTGCACCAGCTGCTGGACATAGGTTAACAGCGCGTCCGAACAGTGCAGACCGTCGACCGCCTCCTGGATCGCGAGGAAGCGCTCGAGGCTGACCACGGGCTGCATGCTGTGCATCAAATCGCGCGGGTTGGCGCCCGACAGCAGCGCGCGCTCCGCGGCCTGGTCGGGATAGCCCAGCGAAATTTTCATCATGAAACGGTCCAGCTGCGATTCGGGCAGCGGGAAGGTGCCGGACTGGTCGAGCGGGTTTTGCGTGCCGATGACGAAAAACGGCTGTTCCAGCCGGTGGGTTTCGCCCTCGACGGTTATCTGCTTTTCCTCCATTGCCTCGAGCAGCGCGCTCTGCGTTTTCGGCGTGGCGCGATTGATTTCGTCGGCGAGCACGAAATGGGCAAAAACGGGGCCGGGGTGAAAGCGAAAGCTCTGCTGCGTGGCGTCGAAAATCGAAACGCCGAGAATGTCAGCGGGCAGCAAATCGCTGGTGAACTGGATGCGGTTGAAGTCGAGCCCGAAGGCTTGCGCGATCGATTGCGACAGCGTGGTCTTGCCGACTCCGGGCAAATCCTCGATCAGGCAGTGGCCGCGCGCGATCAGGCAGCATACCGCGAGTCTGACCTGGGTCGACTTGCCCAGGATGATGGTTTCGATCGCGGCCAGGGCCCTGTCGATATCGGCCTGAATCTGCGCGATCGAATTGTCGGTCGAATCTAGCATTCGGTAATTCATTGATAAACCTGGAATATCGATCAAGTTTAGCCGAAATCCTTTAATAGTTCCGTGAAATTAAACACGCTACGGCGCCTGGCCGGAGCTGGTAGCGGTCAGGGAATTTGCCGTGTATACGAGCTTATACGGTTTTCCGATGTCCCGCCGGCTTCCATGCCGGCGAGATCACGTCAGGCATGCTCGAGCGTCCGAGCAGGCGCGCGGAAGCCAGCGTCAGCGCACCGTAGCGCCGGTTGATTTGATCCATCGCCGCGTGCGCGCGCTCGCGGGACGGCTTTTTGCGCTGAAACAGGTCCGGCTGGCAGGGCAGTTTCGGGTCCAGCGCGACGATGCGTAACTGCCAGATACCCTGGCCGCGCCAGGTCTGCTCGAGCCAGCGCTCGGCCAGGCGGTAAATCACCATTTCGTCGTCGCTCGGCAGCAGCGCTCGCCGCGTCGATTTGAGCCAGCCCCGGTACAGGCGCAGGCCGACCAGGAATTGCTGCGCGACGAGACCGTTTTCGCGCAGGCGCGCGCCGAGTTTGAACGCCATGTGCAGCAGGTAAATCCGGATGGTTTCGGCATCCCGGGTATTCGGCGGTAAAACCTTGCCATGGCCGAGCGAGCGCGCCGCCGGCAGGTTCGGTTTAACCGGTTCCGGATCGAGGCCCTGCGCCATCAGCCAGATGCGGCGCCCGGGATTGCCGAAACGTTTGCCGAGGACGCTGATCGGCAGTTTCTGCAGGTCGCCGCAGGTTTCCACGCCGTAGCCCGCGAGCATGCCGGCGATGCCGGAATTAACGCCGCAAAGGTCGGTCAGCCGTGCCGCGGCGAGCGCCGCGCGCGCCTGCCACGGGGGAATCACGGTCAGGCCGTCCGGCTTTTGCCGTTTTGCCGCGAACTTGGCGGTGGTTTTGTCGCCGCCGACGCCGACCGAGCACAGGATTCCCGAGTTTTCGTAAACGCAGTCTTTTACCCGCCGCGCGACATCCTCCGGTCCGCCCCAAAGGCGCTGGCAGCGGGTTACGTCGAGAAAGGCTTCGTCGACTGAAAACACCTCGAGATCGGGAGTGAACGCGGACAGCGCGCGCATGATGTCGGCGGATACTTCGGCGTAGCGCCGCGGACGGCTCGACACCCGAATCAACGGGGGACAGAGCCGGCGCGCGGTATCGATGTGCATGCCGGTTTCGACCCCGTAGGCGCGGGCTTCGTAAGAGGAGGTGATGATGCAGGTGCCGATATCGCCATTGGTAAGCGCAATCGGCCGCGCGCGCCACTCGGGATGGTCGACCTGTTCCACCGACGCGAAGAACGCGTTCATATCGACCAGCAGGATGACCCGGGGCCAGTCCGCGTTGGCGCCGCGAGCGCTCACCGGTAGCGCCGTACCTGGCCGACGACCTTGCCCTGGATACGGACCCGGGACGCGGCCAGCACGCGGTTCGTGCCGTCGCTGTTATCCGCGACCAGTTCGATGCGGTCCGGCGCCCGGTGGCGAATGCGGCTCAGGACGACCTGCTCGCCGTCGATCAGCGCGACGACGATATCGCCGCTGGCGGCCCGCTGCTGGCTTTGCACGACGACGAAATCGCCGCGCAGGATTCCGGCCTCGCACATCGAATCGTCGGCAACCTGCAGCGCGTAACGCCCGGGCGCGGTCAGCAGGGCGAGCAGTTCGCCGCGTTCGCGCTCCTCGACCGCTTCGAGCGGAATGCCGGCGGCAATACGCCCGAGTTTCGGCGGGGAGTTCCCGCCGGCGGCAGGGTCAAAAACGGGAATTATCGAGCGCCAGTGCATGTCCCGGGCGGTGTTGTCCAGAGTGTTTTCGAAACACTATAGAGAACAAAGCGAGAACTTTCAAGAAAAGGCGCGATCCGGGCCGTAATAGAAAAAGACAATCGATAAAATAGCCTTTTTGTCTACTCATTAACAGTTAGATCCTTTATAAATAGCGAAAATCCGGGCGTTGCAGAAAAAAACTAATGAGTCGAAGAGCCTTGATACTCTGTGTCGATGACGAACCCGTCAACCTGACCATCATGGAGGAGTTGTTGCAGGACCGCTACGAGTTGAATCTGGCGAAGTCCGGTGAAACCTGCCTGCAGCAGGTCGAAGTCCAGAAACCCGACCTGATTTTACTCGATGTCAACATGCCCGACATGGACGGGCTGGAAACCTGCGAGCGCCTGAAGTCCAATCCCGAAACCGCGGAAATTCCGATTATCTTCGTTTCCGCGCTGGCTTCGCACGAAGAGTTGATGGCCGGCTACGAGGCCGGCGGCGACGATTACATCACCAAGCCCTTCAGCGAGGAAATCCTGCAAAAGAAAATCGAAATCGTGCTCGCCAGCCAGCGGCGCAGGCGGGAGCTGCAAAAAATTTCCGAGCGGGCGGTCGAGGCATTGATGGACAACCTCGGCACTACCGACGCGCTCGGCATGGTGGTCAAGTTCCTGCACCAGGCGCAGGGTGCGGCCACGCTGGACGAACTGGCCAGCAGCGTGTTCGACTGCCTGCGCGAATTCGATCTCGACGGCAGCCTGCTGATTCTGGATCAGCCCGAAAACCGTATCTGGTTCAGCGACGATATCGATCGTCCGATGGAAAGCCAGATTCTCGAGAGCCTGCGCGGCCAGGACCGCGTGGTCAGCTTCGGCACGCGCCTCGCGATCAATTCGGATCACGCCACGCTGCTGGTGCGCAACCTGCCGAGCGAGACAGACAAGGTCGCTCGCGTGCGCGAGCACCTGTCGATCCTGGTCGAGGGGCTGGAAACCCGGATTCACGCGGTGCAGACGCAAGCGCTGCTCGACGAGCGGCGCGACGTGCTCGCGCGCGTACTCGATGCAACCCGTGAAAACCTCGCCGATATCGATACGCTGCATCGGCAGCAAAAACGCCGTACGGAGGAGTTGCTGTCGGCGATGGGCACGGAGCTGGAAAAATCGCTGCTGCGCCTGGACCTGAGCGAGCAGCAGGAGAACGCGATCAAAAAAATCATCGAGTCGACCGCGACGAAATCCGCCGAGGTGTACGACCAGGGCAGCAAGATAGACGATCGGTTCCAGGGCATTATCGACGCGCTTTCCGGCGCCCTGGAGGAATAGGACAAAGGAGGGGAGAACGGGGACGTATTTATTTTCCGCGATCAAAATGCAGAATAAAGGAAAATAGATGCGTCCCCATTTTTCTGGTTTTCGCCTCGGCAAGCAGCAGTAGAGTGGAAAACAGCCTTTTCCCCGTTGCCCGGGCGTTTTACGGCCGGTAAAAAGCGGACTGCGAGAATAGATGCGCGCCCCTGTTGTTGGCTATAATGCCGCGACCTTTGATCACCCGCACCGATTAGCATGAGAGACGCAGTCGTCGTATCCACCGCGCGCAGCCCCATCGGCGTCGCCTTCAGGGGCACGCTCAACAACATCAAATCACCGGCCCTGACCGCGCATGCGATTCGCCACGCGGTCGAGCGCGCCGGGGTCGACGGCGGGGAAGTCGACGACGTCGTCATCGGTGCGGTGCTAACCGCGGGCACCGCCGGCATGAACATCGGCCGTCTCGCCGCGCTCGCCGCGGGATTACCGCTTACGGTTCCGGGGCAAACCATCGATCGCCAGTGTTCGTCCGGGCTGATGGCGATTGCCACCGCGGCCAGGCAGATCATCGTCGACGGCATGGACGTCGTCGTCGCCGGCGGGCAGGACAACATTTCGGCGGTGCAAAGCCAGTATTTTCCCTGGGTTCTGGAACAGGCCGATGCGCAGGTAACCGGGCATGCCGAACACGCCTATATGCCAATGCTGCAAACCGCCGAGTTCGTGGTCGACAAATTCGCAATCGGCCGCGAGGCGCAGGATGCCTACGCGCTGCAGTCGCAGCAGCGGACCGCCGCCGCCCAGGAAGCGGGCGTTTTCGACGAGGAAATCGTGCCGATCACGGCGACCCGCGCGATCAAGGACAGGGAGACGGGCGAAATCAGCTACGAGCAGGCGACCCTGAGCCGGGACGAAGGCAACCGGCCGCAAACCACCCTCGAAGCGCTGGCCGGACTCGATCCGGTGATCGAAGGCGGTACGGTCACCGCGGGCAACGCCAGCCAGCTTTCCGACGGCGCCTCGGCCTGCGTGCTGATGGAGTCGTCGCTGGCGGAAAAACGCGGCCTCGAAGCGCTCGGCATTTACCGCGGCATCGCGGTCGCGGGTAATGCTCCCGAGGAAATGGGCATCGGCCCGATTTACGCGGTGCCCAAACTGCTCGCGCGGCACGGGCTCGGTGTCGGCGATATCGACCTGTGGGAAATCAACGAAGCCTTTGCCTGCCAGACGATATACTGCCGCGATCACCTCGGCATCGACAACGAGCGTTTCAACGTCAACGGCGGTGCGATTTCGATCGGCCATCCCTATGGCATGACCGGTTCGCGGCTGGTCGGGCATATACTGCTCGAAGGCCGGCGCCGCGGCGCGAAGTATGTCGTTGTCTCCATGTGCGTCGGCGGCGGCATGGGGGCCGCCGGCCTGTTCGAGATTAACCGATGAAACCAAAACTGATTTTCTACCACGGTTTTCCGCTGCTGGTTGTTTTGTTTCCCGCGCTCTGGTTTGCCATCGCCGGAAACGACCGCTTGCTCAAGGGTGAAGGCGGCATAGTTGAAATCGCGACCGTCGTGTTTCTCGTGATTGCGATCGGCTATTGTATTGCCAGCCTGTCCAAGGCCAACCGGCTCGGGCTGAGCAGCCTGGACAAGAGCTGGCTGTTCGTGCTGATCCTCGGCGCGGCTTACTTTGCGCTGGAGGAAATTTCCTACGGCCAGCACCTGTTCGGCTGGAGCGCGGGCGAAACCTTTCAGGAGTTGAACGACCAGGACGAAACCAATCTGCACAATATCCACGCGATTTTCGACCAGGTGCCGCGCGCGATTCTGACGCTGGCGATTTTGATCGGCGGAATCATCCTGCCGCTGTATCGCCATTTTCGCGGTATCCGGCTGCAGCCATCGAATCGATTTTACTGGCAGTGGCCAACCCTCGATTGCGTCACCGTGGCTTTGCTCGCAATCCTGATCCGGCCGGTTTTGTCGGTCATCGATGTCAGCTTCATCAATACCGGAGAAATGAAGGAAAACCTGTTCGCGCTGTTCATCATGGTTTACTGCGTGTCGCTGCACGCGCGGCTGAAGACGAGCCTCGACGCCGCGCCCGCCTGAAGCGGCTTTACCTGCCTTTCCAGTTCGGTTCGCGCTTTTCCGCGAACGCCCGCGGCCCTTCGAGAAAATCCTCCGACATCAGCATTTTTTGATAAACCGGCAGCGCTTCGTTACCGGGCTTGGTCGCGGCGAAAGCCTGCGGCAGGGGCAGGTTGTAGATCGCCGGCACGACCTCCTTCAGCGCCTGCAGCGCCAGCGGTGCGCCGCGGGCGATTTCCCGCGCCAGGCCGCGCGCGGTCCCGATCAATTCGTCGTGCGTGCAAACCCGGCACACCAGCCCCCAGCCGAGGGCTTCCCGCGCGCTCATGCGGCGCCCGGTATAGAGCAAATCCATCGCGACGTTGTAGGGCACGCGGCGCGGCAGTATCTGTACCGCGCCGACATCGGGTAAAAAGCCGCGCTGCATCTCCGGCAGGAAGAACTCGGCGCTGTCGGCGGCGATAATCAGGTCGCAGGCCAGCGCGATCTCGAAACCGCCGCCGACCGCCATGCCGTTGACCGCCGCGATCACGGGTTTTTTCAGGCCCCAGAATTCGCTGATGCCGGCGAAGCCGCCCGGGCATTCGAAGGCGCTCGCGACCGCGTCGGCGTTGTTGTCGATGGCGGCGATTTCCTTCAGGTCCCAGCCGGCGCTGAAAATTCGGTCGCCGCCGCCGGTAATAATACCGACGCGCAGCTCGTCGTCGTCCTGCAGCCGCGACAGCGCGGCATAAATCGCGTTCGAAACCCGGGTATTGATCGCGTTGGCCGGCGGCCGCTCGATGGTAATTTCGACGATTCGATCGTAAATCTCGACGCGCACCTCGTCGTTCATGGCATGGCTCCCGTGAATGGTGAGAATCGTCGCAATATATGTCAAAATCGCGCCGCTTTCACCGATAGGTTCGCCGCCATGCACCGCCTGAGCCGATTACTGTCACCGCAATCGATTGCCATCGTCGGTGCCTCCGAGCGTGCCGGCAGCCTTGCCGCGACGACCCAGCGGCAGCTGCTGGACAGCGGCTACCGTGGCCGGATTTACGCGGTCAATCCGAAATACGAGCGGCTTTATGAAAATCCCTGCTATGCCGCGCTCGCGGCTCTGCCCGAGGTGCCCGACCTGGTGGTTTACGCGATTAGCGGACTCGCGCTCGAGTCGAGTTTCAACGAGGCGCTCGAACTGGGTGTCGGCGGGATCCTGATTTATGCCGCCAACCACGTGGTCGACGATGCCGATCCGCCGCTGACCGAACGCCTGCGCCAGCGCGCCGCCGCCGCCGGTATTCCGGTCTGCGGCGGTAACTCGATGGGTTTTTATAATTACGACGATAACGTGCTGGTCAGTTTCGACCATCCGCCGGCCGGCAGGGCCGCAGGGCACATCGGCCTTATCCTGCACTCGGGATCGGGCATGACCTACCTGGCCAATAACGACGCGCGCTTCTGTTTCAACTACGTGATCGCGAGCGCGCAGGAAATCAACGCCAGCGTCGGCGATTACATGGATTACCTGCTGCGGCAGCCGAGTACGCGGGTGATCGCGATCCTGCTCGAGACCGTGCGCGACCCGGCCGCGTTCGTGGCCGCGCTGCAGCAGGCGCGGCGGCGGTCGATTCCGATCGTGATCACGCGTCTCGGGCGCACCGAAAAATCGGCCGAGCTGGCGATGAGCCATTCCGGCGCTATCGTCGGCGACCACGAAGCCTTCGTCGCGCTGTGCCGGCGCCACGGCGCGATCCTCTGCCGCGACGCCGACGAAATGATCGTCACCGCGATGCTGTTCGCCGCCGGCTGCCGGGTAAACGGCGGCGCGCTCGCGAGCATGCTCGACTCGGGCGGCATGCGCGAGCAAATGATAGATCTCGCCGACGAATACGGTATCGAGTTCGCGCAGATCGGCGCGCCGACCGTTGCGGTGCTGCGGCGGCATCTCGAGCCGCACCTCGAGGCGGTGAATCCGATGGACGGCATGGGCGATCTCGGCCGCAATACCGAAACCACTTATTTCGAGTGCGGCAAGGCGCTGCTCGACGATGCGGCCACCGGCCTGCTCAGTTTCGAGTTCGAGTTCCGCGACGATTTTTCGCATTACCCGGAACTGTTCGACGTCAGCAGAAGGCTCGCCGCGCACAACGGCAAACCGCTGGTGCTGATCAATAGTTGCGGCTTTGCCAGTATCGGCGGCATCGCGGCAGAGCTTTGCGCCGAGGGAATCCCGGTGATCAACGGGATCGACGTCGGCCTGCGCGCAATGCGCAACCTGATGCGCTATCGAGCGGAAGACGGCGCGGCGCGGGACAAGTCCGCGGTACCTGCAGGTTCCGAATCGATCGCGCGCTGGAAAGCCTCGCTCGAAGGCCGAAAAAGCCTCGATGAAAGCGAATCGCTGGCGCTGTTCGACGATTTTGACCTGCCCGTGGTCAGGCATGCGCTGGCCGCCGATCTCGACAGTGCGCTCGCCGCGGCCGCCGACTGCGGTTACCCGGTGGTGCTGAAGACCGCGCAGCCCGGACTGCTGCACAAGTCCGATCACGGCGGAGTCAGGGTCGGGCTCGACAGCGCCGCCGATTTCGAAAGCGCTTACCTCGATATGCGCCAGCGTCTCGGCGAGCGCGTGCTGGTCATGCCGATGATGGAGCCGGGTGTCGAAGTGTCTCTCGGCATGAAAAACGATGCGCAGTTCGGGCCGATGGTCATCGTCGCCTGCGGCGGTGTATTGATCGAGCTGCTCGCGGAACGCGCCTTCCGGCTGGCGCCGGTGGATGCCGCCGAGGCGAACGCCATGCTCGATGAGATCCGGCTCGGGACGCTGCTCGCCGGGCCGCGCGGGCAGCCGCCGGCAGATCGCGCCGCGCTGGTGCGGCTGATCGTCGCGTTTTCCGAACTGGTCGCGCAGTTCGGCGATGCGATTGCCGAAGTCGACCTCAATCCGGTGATCGTGGGTAGCGATGGCTGTGTCATCGTCGATGCCTTGATCATCCCGCGCTAGCCGGCGCTTCGGGCTTTGCATCCGGCCGCGGCCGGTTTATGCTAGCGACGAACGGACCAGGCATTTTTCGATGACCACCGACCTCAAAACCGCGCTCGACGATCCGCGGCGGCGCCAGTACCTGATGCAGCTGTTGTGCAGCGGCGCCCTCGCCGCGATGCCCGCGGGCCTCGCGCATGCGGCCTGGTTCAGCTCGTCGAAGAAGCTCGACGCGGAGCAATCGGTTTACCGGCTCAGGGGCACGGCTTTCGTTAACGACATCCCCGCCAGCGAGAGTTCACGCATTCGCGCCGGCGACACGGTGCGCACCGGGCCCGACAGCGAATTTATCTTTGCCGTCGGCGAGGATTCGTTCCTGCTGCGCGGCGACAGCGAAATCGTGATTGCCGGCAGCAATTTTTTTATCGACAGCCTGCGCATCCTCAGCGGCCGCCTGCTGTCGGTATTCGGCAAGCGCAACTCCAGCCGGCCGCTGAGTCTGTTCGCGTCGACCGCGACCATCGGCATACGCGGCACCGGGGTATATCTCGAGGTCGAGCCCGAACAAACCTACGTCTGCACCTGCTACGGCCGGGTCACGCTGGCATCGAGCCTGGATCCGGACGACCAGGAATCGATTACGAGCAAAAACCACGACGAGCCGCGCTACATCACGAGTCAGGCGAGCAGGGGGACGCGCATCAGGCAGGCGCCGGTGATAAACCATAGCAACGAGGAGCTCGAACTGCTCGAAGCCCTCGTCGGGCGCAGGGTGCCGGCCGGCTTCGGCAAGGAATCCTACGAAAAATAAATCCTGCTTGCCGCCGACAGGGCGGCCAGGCCCGCCGCCGTGGTGCGCAGGTATCGCGTTTGGTCGATTCAGGTCTTTCGATCGACGAGTTGCAGCAGCGTGCCCGGAGTGCAGTTTTCGTCGGTGTGACGTACGGCCCGTTTGAAATCTTTCAGGTCGAAACTGTAACTCCACTGCGATACCGGTTTTTCCATTTGAAAAACGGGGAAGCGCACGACCAGGTCGATCGCTTCGGAGGTTTCGATTAAATCCGTTTCCTTCAGCACGTTGACGTCGAACTGCCTGAGACTGGTTACGCCGCCGTCGGCCGCGGATTCCCATACGCGCTGCGCGGAATTCGGATCGCCGAGGCTGGCGCTGAACAGGCTGCCCTCGTCGACCTCGCGCAGCGCCAGCGCCTGGATACCGATGCGCTCGTTGCTCGCGAGCGAGAGGTTCACGCCGGTAAACAGGCTGTAGTTCTTCGAAATCAGGAAGGGATCCCGGGTACTCTGCTTGTCACCCTGCTCGTCGGACTTGTAGAGCATCAGCTTGCACTGGTAAATCAGCTGGCCGAGTTTACTCAGGCGCCGCGGGTCGGAGTTTTTCAATCCGCGCAGCGAATTGTTGGTTTCGTCGACCAGCGCGATCAGGGTCAGCGTGGCGAGACCCCGGTCGGTGACGGCGTAATCGTAAACGACCTGCGCATCGCCGAAGCGTTCGATCCTGGCTTCGACCGGCATGACCGCCGGTGAAAATAACACAAACGCCGTGATCGATATCGAAATGCTCAATAATTTCATCAGTTTGCACTCCCCCGGAGCAGCGAGCGGCCGCCGTGGCGGCGTTATCGGCAAGCCCGTTGATTCGATGCCGCCGACAGTATAACGCTAATCGGCCGCGGCGATAATTGCGGCGGAACCGGCCGGGCGGTCTGGATTCGCTCGGGCACCCGGTCGAGCCTGTTCGAATGGGTAGCCGGCGGTGTCGAAATTCAGACAAGCCGATGCGGTCCGGGATTAAAATTTAACCGGACGGCATCGCCCCGGCGATTGTTCAGCAGCCTGCTATACTCAAAATCGCTTGCCAATAAACTCCGAGGAGTCAATCATGGCCGATATTTATGCCACACCCGGGGCCGATCTTGCACGCAGCATAGAAGCCGATCGGGCCGGGGGCAACATCGACGACGCGGTCGCCGGTAATTTCGAAGTCAACATGCTGGAAACGCTGGGCGAAGCCTGGCGCGGTCTCAAGGGATTCAAGCTCAAGTGCCATATTGCGCTGGCGCTGTATACCCTGGTCATCATCGCTGCGGTCGTCGTCGACGTCGCCGTCATCGCCGGGCTCAGCGCTACCGGTGCCGACCAGAGCGTGATCGGTCTGTCGAGCTTCGTATTCAACCTGGTGATCACCATGATCTCGCTGCCGATGGGTGTCGCGATCATGGTCATGGCGATGCGCCACGCCAACCAGAAGTCGGTCTCCGCGGGCGAAATTTTCGGCCACTTCGGGGCCATGTGGAAACTTTTTCTGTGTTACCTGCTGCAGGTTATCCTGATCATGATCGGTTTGCTGCTGCTGGTGCTGCCGGGCATTTACCTGATGTTTGCCTACATGTACGCGATGCCGTTGATCGTGGAGAAAAAAATGGGCATCTGGCAGGCGCTGGAAACGTCGCGCAAGGCGGTAACCAGGGTCTGGTTTCGCTTCGTCGGCCTGATCATGCTGCTGTCGCTGGTCAACCTGGTTGCAATGATTCCGCTGTTCATCGGCTGGATCTGGACGATTCCCCTGGCCATCCTGGCGATGGCAATGGTTTATCAGAAAATGTATGGTGTCGAGGCCCATACGCTCGCTGAATAGGAAACCGTTTATTGCTGGATACTCGGTACCGGGTCGAGATACCCGGCGGCATCAACCTCGAAGCCCAGGTCGTAGGACCGATTCCGCGATGCCTCGCATTCGCGCTCGATTTGAGTATCCGCGGCATCCTGGTTTTTATTCTGTCGCTGGCGTCGATTCCATTCGGCGCCTTCGGTCTCGGCGGCGGCTTTTTCCTGATTTTCCTGTTCGCCATCGAGTGGCTGTACCCGGTTTTGTTCGAGGTATTCTGGCGCGGCCAGACGCCCGGTAAAAGAGCGCTCGGCATCGCCGTCATCAACGACGACCTGACCCCGGTTACGCTGGGGACGTCGATGGTGCGCAACCTGCTGCGCACGGTCGACTTCCTGCCGCTGTTTTACCTGCTGGGACTGGTGGCGATGCTGTGCAACCGCCGCTTTCAGCGGCTCGGCGACCTCGCCGCGGGCACCCTCGTGATCAGCATGCGGGAAAATCCGCGCGCCGCGCCGATGAAGGACATCGAACCGCTGGCGCCGGCGACCCGGCTGCTGCGCACCGAACAGATTTCGATTATCGATTTTTTGCAGCGCAGCTCGCAGCTGTCGGAGCCGCGCCAGCAAGAGCTCGCCGCGATTCTCGAGGGTATCACCCACGAAAAAAATGAAAACGGCGTCGAAAAACTGCACCGCATCGGTGCCTGGTTCCTGGGTGTTCGATGAAGCAACAGCATTTCGAACAGCAGCACGAAGCCACCTGGAAACAAATCGAGGAATCGCTGGAAAAGCCGGGCGACGGCGACAACAGCCGGGTGCTGGCGGAAAACTACATGCTGCTGTGCCAGCATCTCGCGCTGGCCAAGGAACGGCTTTACGACGCGGCGCTGGTGGAGCGCCTCAACAACCTGGTGCTCGCGCTCTACCGCGAGCTATACCGCTACCGTTCGGAAACGCGATTGAATATTTACGCTTTTTTCAGGCGCGACTTCCCGCTGGCGATATACCGGCATCGCTATTTCATCCTGCTGGCGCTGCTGGTTTTCGTGCTGCCGGGGCTGGTGGTCGGCGGCTGGACCTACCTCGACGAGGACGCGGTATACAGCGTCCTCGATGCGCCCCAGGTTCGCGAGGTCGAGCGCATGTACGACCCGGAAGCGCGCATACTCGGGCGCGAGCGCGAAGCCGATACCGATATTTTCATGTTCGGTTTTTACATCAAGAACAATATCAGCGTTGCCTTCCGCTGCTTTGCCGGCGGCATGCTCCTCGGCATCGGAACGCTGCTGGTTTTATTCTTCAACGGCATGTTCATCGGCAGTATTGCCGGTCATCTGACCCGGCTCGATTACGTCGAAACCTTTTATCCCTTCGTCGTCGGTCACGGCTCCTTCGAACTCACCGCGATCGTGTTCAGCGGCGCCGCCGGGCTGCGTCTTGGCTACGCCCTGATCAACCCGGGCCCGTTCAGCCGGCTCAACGCGCTGCGCCTTGCCGGCCGCGACGTGGTGCCGATGATTTACGGGATCGTGCTGATGCTGATCGTCGCCGCTTTTATCGAGGCTTTCTGGTCCTCGAGCACGGCGCTGGCGATCGAGGTCAAGTACGGTGTCGGCGCGCTATTGTGGGCGCTGGTGCTGTGGTATTCATTTTCCGGGCGGCGCCATGAATCTCGATAAGCTGCAGGTCGATGCCAGTATCCGCTCGGGCTGGCAGGCGCTCGATCTCGGATTCCTGATGGCGCGCGCATGGTGGCCGCAGCTGACCCTGGCGAGCCTGCTCGCGCTGCTGCCGCTGGCGCTGGTGCTGCTGCTGGTGTTGTGGCAGTCGCCGTTCTGGGCGTTGGCGCTGATCTGGTGGCTGAAACCCTTCTGGGAGCGCCTGCCGCTGTTCATCGCCAGCCGCAGGCTGTTCGACGAGGAAGCCGGGGTCTGGACGAGCATGAAAACTTTTCCGCTGAAAGAAATTCTGCCCTGGCTGCTGTGGCGCCGGTTCTCGGTGCAGCGCGCCTTCGACAATCCGGTTACCGTGCTCGAGGAACTCAGGGGGGCACAGCGCCGCCAGCGTCTGCGCGTATTGCACGGCAAGTACAGCGACGTTGCGCTGGCCAACCAGTTCGTCTGTTTCTGTTTCGAACTGCTGGTGATGTTCGGTCTCGTCATTCTGTACGATTTTTTTATCCCCGATACGCTCGGGATTCGAATGTACGACCGTTACGAAGAGCTGACGCTCGCGGGCGAATGGATTTACGCGCTGGCCGGGCTTGCCGCGATCGTGCTGGTGATGCCGTTTCACACGATGGCCGGATTCGCGCTTTACCTGAACCGGCGCATCGAGCTCGAAGCCTGGGATATCGAAATCAGTTTTCGCAACCTGGCCGAGCGCAAACGCCCGCGCGAGGGCGGCGGGCTGCTCGCGTCGCTGCTGCTCGCGGTTGCGCTCGCCCTGGCGCTGCCGCCGCCGGCCGCCGCGGCGACGGTGCATGACCGCGAATCGTCACGGCAGCTGGTCGAGCAGGTGTTGCAGGGCGAGGACTTCGGGCGCGAGCGCGTGGTGCGCAAGTGGCGCTTCAAGGACTGGAGCGAGGAGGTCGACGAGGAAACCTTTCCCGAATGGATCATCGAGTTTTTCGAATGGTGGGAGGAAAATGTCGACTGGTCGACCGATTTTTCCTCCGCCGCGGCCTGGCTCAAGATTTTGCTGGTGCTGCTGTTCGCCGGCCTGCTGGTGTATCTGATTTATCGTTATCGCGGACCCTTGTCGAGGTTGCGTCTGCCGGAGCGCGAGCCGGACGCGCCGGAGGTCATGTTCGGACTCGACGTGACCCCGGAAAGCCTGCCGCCGGACGTGCCGGCGCGGGTGCTCGAGCTCTGGGGCGAGGGCGCCTATCGCGAGGCCCTGGGCCTGCTCTACCGCGCGGCGCTGTCGCGTTTGATCGACCGCTACGAGTTAAAGTTTCGCGCCAGCCATACCGAGGCCGAGTGCGCCGCGCTGGTAAAGGCGCGCGGCATCGAGTCGCTGAGCGATTATTTTACCCGCCTGACCGGCGTCTGGCGGCGGCTGGCCTATGGCCACAGGCTGCCCGAAGCCGAGATCGTGCGCGCCCTGTGCGACGGCTGGCGCGAGGAGCTGAACGATGAGCAGGCTTAGTACCCCGGTCAAGCTGGCGCTGGCGGCGGTTGCCCTCGGTTTGCTCGGCTGGTTTGCCTGGATCAGTATCGAGTTTTACGAGGAAACCGAGGAGGGCAGCTGGAGCGTTGCCGCGCTGCGCAATCCCTACCTCGCGGCGCAGGAATTCATGCAACGCAGCGGTATCGACGTAACCGACGTCGACAGCCTCGCGCGGCTGGACGAGCTGTCGTCGATCGGTACGCTGTTTTTTAGCGGCCCGAACCAGGTGCAGACGCCGCGCCAGCTCGAACAGGTCATGGACTGGCTCGACGTTGGCGGCAACGTCATTTACAGCGCGAGCTCGGTCGCGCACGAGGACGACCTGCTGCTCGCCGAGATCGAAGTCGAGGTCGAGTGGCGCGACTACGAAACCGAAGCCGAGACCGAGGAGAAACCGATCTCCGAAACCATGCGTGATTACAACCGCCAGATCGAAGAGGGCAAGAAGCGCGAGGAAATCGTCGAGAGTTTTCGCCAGCGCAAAAACTCGGTGACCGAAATCGGTTTCGGCGACGACATCGGCAAGATCGAGGCCGATTTCGACAACAGCAAGGTGCTGGCGCATCCTTACATCGCCGACTCCGACTACAGCGACGGCAGGCATACACCGTTCAGCTGGTCTTATTCCGGGGCCGGCGTACAGATGATGCAATTCGAGGTCGGCAGCGGCCTGTTGACGATCGTCTCCGATCCGAAGATCTGGACCTCGTATCAAATCGACCAGTATGATCATGCCTACCTGCTGTGGCTGCTGAGTTCGGACGACGGCAGTTTCGCGAACCTGCGCTCGGTGGTAAGAGATTCGATCTGGGTTTTGATCATGCGCAACGCGAGCGAGCTGCTGCTGGCCGCGGCGCTGCTGGTCCTGTTATGGATCTGGCGCAGCGGGCATCGCTTCGGCCGCCTGCTGCCGCGCGACCTGACGCGCCGGCGCGCGCTGGCGGAGCATTTTTCGTCGATCTCGCATTACCTCTGGCATCGCCGCCGCGGCGCTTACCTGGTGCAGCCGCTGCGCCAGCGGGTTCTGAGCCGGGCCAGCCTGGTCCTCGGCGAGTTTTCCCGCGCCGAGCCCGAGCGCCAGTACCAGTTACTCGCCGAGCGTTGCGATTTGAACCCGGGCGCGATCGCGCGCGCCTTCGGCAACGACGACTTCAACGAGACCTCTTTTGTGCAGACGGTCAGATTACTTAAACGTATCGAGCAATCCCTATGAATGAATCCACCACGAGTGCGGCGCTGAACGCGCTGCGGCAACATATCAACGGCCGCCTGGTCGGCCAGTCCCAGGTCGTCGACCAGGTTCTGATCGCGCTGCTGGCCGGCGGCCACGCGCTCATCGAGGGCGTGCCCGGGCTCGGCAAGACGCTGCTGGTGCAGGCGCTGGCGGCCGGCATCGGCGGCCAGTTCAAGCGCATCCAGTTTACCCCCGACCTGATGCCTGGCGACGTCACCGGGCACGTCATGTTCGATATGTCGCAAAGCAAGTTCGTGCTCAAACAGGGTCCGATCTTCACCAACCTTTTGCTCGCCGACGAAATTAACCGCGCGCCGGCCAAAACCCAGGCGGCGCTGCTCGAGGTCATGCAGGAGCAGCAGGTGACGCTGGACGGGAAATCGATGGCGGTGCCGAAACCCTTCATGGTGCTGGCGACGCAGAACCCGATCGAGCAGGAGGGCACCTACGCGCTGCCGGAAGCCGAACTGGATCGCTTTATCGTCAAGATCAATATCGATTATCCGACGGCCGCCGACGAAGTCCTGATCGCGACGCGCTACGCGCTGAAATCCTTCAACCTCGACCATGACGAGTCGCTGCAGCTGATCGACGTCGAGGCCGCGCAGCGCGAGTGCGAACAGGTCGCGGTGGATGACAGGGTCGCCGAGTACGCGGTCGAACTGGTGCGCGCAACCCGTGGCAATACCCTGTTGCGCCACGGCGCCGGGCCGCGCGCCAGTATCGCGCTGCTGCGCTGCGCCAAGGCGCTGGCGTTGATCAACGGCGCCGATTTCGTGACCCCGGACGAGGTCAAGTCGATGGTGCTGCCGGTGCTGCGTCACCGCGTCATACTCGCGCCCGAGGTCGAAATCGACGGGCTCGGCGTCGACGAGGTGCTTTCCAACCTGCTGGACAAGGTCGACGCGCCGCGTTCATGAGACCCGCGCGCCTGTTATTGCAACTCCTGTCGCTGTGGCTGCTGCTCGGCGGTCTCGCCGCGCTGGCGACGATGCTGGAGTGGCCGCGCGAGTACGAAATCAAGGTCGTGTTCTGGAGTTATTTCGCGATCGTCGTGTTGCTGGCCGCGCTCGACGGGCTGAGCTTGCGGCGGCCGCGGCTCGAGGCGCGCAGGAACCTGGAGCCGCACCTGGCGCTCGGCGTGCGCCAGCGCGTCGGCATCCGCCTGACTAACCTCGAAAATCGGCGTCAGCGCCTGTGGTTGACCGATTTCCCGCCGCCGGAACTGCAGGTGGAGGGATTGCCGCTAAGAATCGAACTGGAACCCGGCGCTTTCGCCGATACCCGCTATTCGATCAGGCCGCGCGAGCGCGGGCTGGCGACCTTCGGCCGGATTTGCTGTCGCGTGCTGTCGCCGTGGCGGCTGTGGGAGAAAAATTTTTACTACGGCGAGCCCGAACAGTCGAAGATTTACCCCAATTACAAACCGCTGTTCCGCTCGTCCTTCGTCGGCGGCGACCGTCTTTACATGGACCTGGGGCTGCATTTGCGCCAGCGCCGCGGCGAGGGCACCGATTTCCACCAGCTGCGCGATTTCCGCGTCGGCGACTCGCTGCGCCAGATCGACTGGCGCGCCACCGCGCGCTTCCAGAAACCGATTTCGCGCGAATACCAGGAGGAACGCGACCAGCAGGTCGTATTCCTGCTCGACTGCGGACGCCGCATGCGCGCCAAGGACGGGGAAATCAGCCATTTCGACCACGCGCTCAACGCCCTGTTGATCTCCGCCTTTGTCGCGCTGCGCCAGGGCGACAGCGTCGGCCTGCTGAGCTTCGCCGGGCAGCCGCGCTGGGTGGCGCCGATCAAGGGGCGGTTTCAGATCAGCCGCCTGCTCGATCAAATCTACGATCTCGACAGTTCGCCCGCGACCAGCGATTACATCGACGTCGCGCAGCAGCTGATGTCGCGCCAGCCGCGACGTTCGCTGATAATTCTGATATCTTCGCTGGAACCGCAGGACCGCGACGATCTCGCGAGCGCGGCGCGGCTGCTGTCGCAGCGTCACCTGGTGATGGTGGCGTCGATGCGCCAGCAGGCGCTGACCGATACGCTCGCCGCCGAGGTGGTTTCGATCGACGATGCGCTGCAGTTCTGCGGGGTGAATCACCATTTGCAGGCGCAGGCCGCGATGTACGCGCAGCTGCGCAGCGACAATGTCATTGTCGCCGACACGCCGCCGGCCTACATGCATTCGACGCTGATCAACGAATACATGGCGCTCAAGCGCAGCGGTCTCTTCTGAACCGGTTGATGTAAATCAATGGTGATCGCGGGAGATCCGCCTAAACTCGAAAACAGCCGTTACACAGGGAAAATAACTATGTTTGAGTCGTTGAAGCACTGGTTCGAATCGCTGACCGAGCAGAGCAAGCTGTTCGAACATCGTGATGATGAAATTTTACACAGCGCGCTGGCGTCGGTTCTGTACCACGTCATCAATGCCGATCAGCATGTCGATGCACGGGAAAAACACGAGTTCGACCGGCTGCTGAAGCAGGAATTCGACCTGAACCAGGAACAGGTCGATCATCTCTACGAGGCGGCCAAGGGATCTACCGACGACGTACATGGCGATTTGCATACGATCAACTTTTACCTCAAGCACAACCCGGCGGTGCGTATGACCTTCATGCGCAAGCTGCTGCAGCTGGTCGACGTGCACGGTGCGCACGAGGGCGAGCTCGCGGTCTTTTTCGAGGCCCTGCACGAGGTGTTTCCCGAGGTCAAGGAAATCCGCGGCGACGCCGATCTGTAGTCCTTAAATCCCGCGGACTCCCCCTGTAAACACCCGTTCTCTCGCCGGGGGCGATGGAGCAGCGCCCGCTGAGGCGGAAGATATTACCCGAAATGTTCGGCAGCGTTCAGCGTTGTTACGCTGGCGGACGTCCGGATTATCCAGCGACAGAAAGCCGCGACTCGACTCGGCCGCAGAGGAGGGCATTGCGAGCGGAGCATTCTTGCGATGCTGCGACAATTAGCGGGAAATGGCTTCGCTGGTTCCTAGCGACGAGACTGGGTACCGCCACACCAATCGTGCAGTTTTCAGCGCCACTGGACAGCACGTGAACGGTGGTCGATCATGCTCAGGCGGCTGATTCAGCGGTTGCGGCCGGGAATTCTGACGGTAAAGAGAAGTAAAACCTGGTGCCCGTGTTATCGCCGCGCGACTCGACCCGAATGCTTCCCTGATGTGCCTCGATTATACCCTTGACCAGCGACAGGCCTATCCCGGTGCCTTCGTAGGACTGATCGATACGGTTGAACAGGCCGAAAATTTGTTCGTGGTATGCGGGATCGATTCCGATCCCGTTATCTTCGACACAGCATTCGACGCTGTCGCCCGTTCTGCGCGCGGTGACCTCGATCCTGACAGGTACTTCGGCCGAGGTGAATTTCAGTGCGTTTTGCAGCAGGTTCATTGTGACTTCGTACATGCGGATTCGATCGGCGTATACCCTGGGCATGTCGGGTTGAATGTTGATTTCTGCATTTTTTTCGGCAATCAGACTTTGTAAATCGTCTCGGGCTTCTTCGAACACGCTGTTCAGGCTCAGGCTTTCCATCTGATTGACCACGTGGCCGATTTGCGAAAGGTGCAGCAGGCCTTCGAGCAAACTCGCCATGGTTTCGGTGCCTGACAGTATGCGTTGCAAGTCCTTTTTCACGGCTTCGGTGTCGCCTTCGGCGAGGTCTTTTTCGAGCATTCCGGCGAATCCGCGCACCGTGACCAGCGGTGTTTTCAAATCGTGCGAAACCGTGTACGTGAAACGCTCCAACTGGGCGTTTTTATTCGACAGTTCAGCGATGAGTTCTTCCGCTTCCTGCCGCATTTTCTGCAGGTTTTCGGCCATCTTGTCGAAAGTCGTTCCCAGCTCGCCGATTTCGTCGTCGCCGTCGATCAGGGTTCTGGCATCCAGATCCCCGTTGGCAAAGCGATTCGCCGCGTGGGTTACCGTCGCCAGCCGGCGGGTCAAAAGTACGCCGGCAGCCAGCCCGACTATCGCGATTATGACCATACCGGCAATTGCGAGACTAATACCGAGGTTGCGCGATTCGATGGTCGCACTGACCAGGTCATCGTCGGAAATTTCGATCGCGAGCGTGCCGAGCAGTCCCGCGTCATTGCCGATTTCGCGGCTGCGCCAGAAATGCTGGTGGGGATGGTCGTGGACGTGTTCCCGCGTAGTGGATATATCCGGAGGCGAACTGCCTACGGCGTCGGGATGGGAACTCGCGACAACCAGATTTCTGGCGTCGATCAGCAGCACCTGTTCGACCCGCGAGTTTTTCATCAGGTTCTCGAAGTAGGGCTGCAAATCGGCGTATTCCTCGGTGAGTAACGCCACCCGGCTAATACCGCTCATGATTTCGAGCATCGCGACGTCGATGCCGGCGATATGCTTGCGCGTTTCCCGCTCGCTGTGCCCGAGGGTTTGCCACAGGACCACGCCCATCATGATCGCCTCGAGGGCGAATATGATGATCGCGATGCGATATTTCAGCGAGATTCTCACCGGCTATTCAGTTACCGGCGGCTTCGATTTCGCGGAGGTACGAACGTACGACGTCGTACTCCGCGTCGATCGCGGGCACGAAACGGCGGGTGTTGATCTCCTTCAGCAGGCCGTTCGAAGGGCCAGTTGCACCGCTATCCCAGGACAGTAACAGGTCTTTGACCTTTTCCCGCTGCGCGGGCGGGATGCGGGAATGGGCCACCAACGAAAGGTTGGGAATACTGGGCGATTCCAGCACTGTTCTCAATTTTACCTGTAATTTTTCCTCGATTTTCCTCAACGCGAAACTGGGCGCGACGCAGGCGCTGGCGTGACCGATCAGAACCTGCTGAAAACAGGAGTCGACCGTCTTGTAAGCCCTGAACTCGAGGTCGACACCGGTTACCAGGCCCCTGTCCTTCAACGCGCGTCGCGCCATGTGGACGACCGGGACAAACGCAGGCGGCGTGGCGACGGTTTTTCCGCGCAGATCGTCGATGGATTTTACCGGGCTGTCCTCCGGCACCGCGATCATCGAGGTGAGCGGTTCCTCGAATCGCACCAGCGGCAGGTAATTGAAACGCTCGGCGGCGGGCGGATACCAGAAAGGCTGTATCAGAGCGAAATCGAACCGCTGCTGCGAAAGCTTCTCGAAGAATTTCCTGAACTCGGTCGAAGTCAGGAATCCGACGGGGCGCTCGAGGGTCTTGCTCATCTCGAGCGCGACCGGCACATAAATGGGTTCCAGGCGCGCCGCCGACAGATAGGGGAATACGCCCAGGGTATAAGCCTCCTGTGACGCGTCGGTTGCCTTGGCCGCAGAACCGATTGCCAGAATCAGGACCCACGCCAATTGTCTGATGATTTTCATTTGGTATCTGTTCCCCCTCGGCAAGGTTGCTGATCTGCGCCTCGCCGACGATGCAAGAGAGTATAGATAGCTTACGCGTATATAGAAGCGTAAATATTCTCAATGCCGTCCGGAATAATCGTTTTTCGAGCGAGAACCCCGTGGCCGGAAGTCGAGGCTTGCCGGAAGCCCCCGGATTTCTGTACTTACATGGCTGGTCCTGCGAAAGCGGATCGTCAGCGACGGGAAATACGGTATTCTCGCTCTCCGGCGTCTATCGGTCGATACTTTGATCTGTATCAGGCATCGGCGTCGCGGCTTCGAGCATATTAAAAATTACCTGAATGACTCGTTAATGATTTCAGGTGATTTGTTTTCAACGATTTTACCGGCAGTAAATTTATATGGAACAACCTCTGCAAATCACATTCCGCGACATTCCCCGTTCCGAAGCGCTCGAGGCGGTCATTCGCGAAAAAGCCGAAAAACTGGATCAGTTTTACGAGAAGGTCATGGCTTGCCGCGTGATTATCGAACGCCCGCACGGTCATCACCACAAGGGCGCCCTGTATCACGTCAGGATCGATCTTACCGTTCCCCGCGGCGAGCTGATCATCAAGCGCGATCCGAAGGATCATCATGCGCACGAAGATCCCTACGTGGCGGTGCGCGATGCGTTTAAAGCCGCACGGCGCAAGTTACAGGACTATGCGCGCAAGCAGCGGGGCGATGTCAAGGCGCACGAGGTGCCGCCGCACGGCGTGGTCAGCGAAATCGTACCGATGCAGGATTTCGGCCGCATCCTGAGTTCGGATGGCCGCGAGGTTTACTTTCATCGCAACAGTGTCGTCGACGGGGATTTCGATTTGCTCGAGGAGGGCGACGAGGTCTGGTTCGCCGAAGAGACGGGCGAGGAAGGCCCCCAGGCGAGCACGGTGCATATCGTGGGTAAGCATCATCCCGTCGGCTAACCGATCGGGGCAGGGGTGCGGTTGAGATCTCGACTCTTCCGCGGCATGAGCGATTGTCGCGGTTTCAGCCTTTGACGCAAACCAGCGGCCGCAGCCGCGCCACTTTGCGCGCGAGGCCCGCGTGATCCGCCGCATCGACCACGGCGGTGACATCCTTGTAGGCCGCCGGTGCTTCCTCGGCCACGCCGCGCAGCGAAGGGCTGCGCACGATAATTCCCTGCCGTTTCAGGTCATCCACGACCTGCCGTCCCTGCCACTGCCGCTTCGCCCGGCGCCGGCTCATCGCGCGCCCGGCGCCGTGACAGGCCGAACTGAAGGCGCGCCGTTCGCTCTCCGAGGTACCGGCCAGAATATAGGAGCAGGTCCCCATCGAGCCGCCGATGAGCACCGGTTGGCCGGCTTCGCGCAGCGCCGCCGGCAGTTCCGCGTGGCCCGGGCCGAATGCGCGGGTGGCGCCCTTGCGATGCACGAATAAGCGGCGCCGGCTGCCGTCGATTTCGTGCACCTCCGGTTTGCAGGTATTGTGCGAAACGTCGTACAGCAGGTGCAGGCGTGCATGCGGCAAAACTGCCGCGAAGGCCTGCCGGGTCAAATGGGTGATGATCTGGCGATTGGCGAGGGCACAATTGATCGCGGCGCGCATCGCGCCGAGGTAGGATTGCCCCAGATCCGATTCGATCGGCGCGCAGGCGAGCTCGCGATCCGGCAGGGAGATCCCGTGGCGGCCGGCTTCGGTGGCCATCGAGCGCAGATATTCCGTGCCGATCTGGTGACCCAGCCCGCGCGAGCCGCAATGGATGCTGACCATGACATCACCCGAATGCAGGCCGAAAGCGGCGGCGATCTTTTCGTCGTATATTCTGTCGACGTGCTGCACTTCGAGGTAATGATTGCCCGAGCCCAGCGTGCCCATTTCGTTGCGCTGCCGGTGACGGGCCTTTTCCGATACCTGCGCGGGATCGGCGCCGCGCATGCATCCCCGCTCCTCGATTCGCTCGAGATCTTCGCTCGAGCCATAACCCTGGCTCACGGCCCACCGCGCGCCGCCGCTTAACATCGCGTCCATTTGCCGCGAATCGAGATGGATGCGCCCGGTGCTGCCGACGCCCGCGGGTACCCGCCGGTAGAGTTCGTCCGCGAGCGCCTCGCGGGCAAGCGCGGCCTCGTCCGCGCCGAGCCCGGTGTGCAGGCAGCGCACGCCGCAGGAGATATCGAAACCGACCCCGCCGGCGGAAACGACGCCACCCGCCTCGGGGTCGAAAGCCGCGACCCCGCCGATCGGAAAACCGTATCCCCAGTGCGCATCGGGCATCGCGTACGCGTGCCCGACGATACCGGGAAGGGTGGCGACGTTGGTTACCTGCTGGTAGACCTTGTCATCCATGGCTTCGATCAGGGCCCGGTCGGCGTAGATGATGGCGGAAACCCGCATTCTGCCCGTGGCCGGAATTTCCCAGGTGTTTTCGTCGCGCTGCCTGAACCGATCGAGTTTCATTGCAAAGCCCGCTGCCGCTCTAGACGTCGATGACGCATTGCGCAACCCATTCGTTTTCCGCCTTCTGGTACACCTTCAGCTCGGTAAAGGTCGCGCCCTTGATTTCCACCGCCGGCTGGTGCTTCGCGGGATCCGCGGCTTCGCCGTACAGCCGCGCCCGCAGGCGGTGGCCGGTTATCCTTACCTCGAAACGGCCGAACAGCATGCTGCGGACCGCCATCTGGTAAACGATTTCGTTAAGCCAGTCCAGCAGCAAAATCTCGACGTCCGGGGCCTCGCATTCGACCTCGACGCATTCGACGGGGTCTATATTGTCGAGATCGGTGACGACGCCGGTCATCGCAAGCGCTGCCTGGACGAAGGCGTCCGCCAGGCCGGCGCCGTATCCCTTGACGCCGATGTCGGCGCCGTGCTCGAGATGTTCCCATCGGTTCGCGTTCATCGCTGGTCTTGTTACCACCCGTGCCAGGTATCCGTCAGGCTAGCCGGCGATCGCCCCGGGCTTTCTGATTTGAATCAGCTCGGCGCGAAATATCCTGGGGCCCGGCCCCGAATTTCGCGCCTTTCTGAACGCTCCCGGGGCGTCGATTTGAAACCGGTTACGGATTGTGCCTTCCATAGTGCTTGTAGAGGGCATCCTCGTAATCGTCGTCGATTAACATCGATTTGTCGTAGCCGGGTGCGGATTCGATTGCGCTGCGCCCCAGGTTGACGCTTACCTCCCGCTCGTGCCAGTCGATCGCGTGAATCCAGATCGGTGCGAGCAGAACGTGCTTGCCGGGCAGCCAGTTGCCGGTGTCGACCTCGAGGTATCGAATACTCCAGTCCTGCTCGTCGATGATGAAATCCTCGACGTGGCCAACCTCGCCATCCTCGGCGTGGATACGATACCCGGTTACCGCCTCGCTGCTGCGCAGATTCGGCTGATCGGCTTCGCGCGGCTGCGCCGCGGCCGGCGCCGGCGGTATGTCGGCAGAGTCGCCCGCCAGCGGATCGTCCATCCAGTACGGGTTAATCCCGTAGTAGCCGAAAAAATCGTCCTCGGCATGCCGCGAGATCGGCAGGGACGTTTTCACATCGGGACAGTTGCTAATCTGCTCCCGGGTCAGGTCGATGTGCAGGCCCAGGTCTTCCTCGTCTACTTCCCGCACCATCGAAGGCAGAATCAGGACCTCTTTTCCCAGCCAGATACCCGTTCGCGCGACGAAGTAACGCAGCTTCCAGTACCTGTCGTCGAAAAACACCTGTTGCAGGCGACCGATCTCGCCGTCGCGCGCATGCAGGCTATAGCCGCTCAGAGCGGATAATTTTCTATATAAACCCGGCATCGTCGATAACCTCCCGTCTGTCACTGGTATTGACCCGAGTATCGATCTTACCGCGGACCCCCGTCAGTCAGTTGCCGGGTGTCAAGTAACGGATCATTTCGATGGGGCAGTCATTAACGCCGGGTATTCCGTCCCGCTGACGGAATCTCCGGATAATCTCCGCGATCTCCGCGCTCCCGCGCCGGACTAACCCGATTAATCAGGGGAGGGACCCGAGTATCCGAATCCGCCCGGACTGGAATTCGAGGTACTTGTCGAGAATGGTGTTCAGGTAATCCCGGTCGACTTGCGAACGCGTATCCCCCGACCGAACAGGCCGGCCGGACGCCAGGCATATCACTCAGGAATCGGGTTTGACGTCGGAAATATGCAGCTTGCCGTTTTCGTCGGTCCAGGTGTAGATCTTTTTTTTCTTTTTGACCGGTTCCGCGGCGATGGTCTGTTGCCGCGCTTGCGGCGCCGCCGCGGGCGACGTCAACTGCTCGAGCGGTGAGCCGCCATCCGTCTCGTCGCCGAACACGATCTGGGCCAGCTCGAGCAGCCGGTCGTCGGACAGCAGCTCGAGCGTGTTGCCCGATTGCAGCTTTTGCTGAAAATCGGCGTCGCGCAGAATCGCCTGCAGTCTCGGATCGTTTTTTACTCGTTGCGTGCGCCCCCATACGCTGGTGAGCTGCGTTGCCAGCGCCTGCTCGGGATTTTGATTGTTATCCGCGGCATATTCCTCGAGACCGCTGGAACGCATGAAGGCCTGCATATCCGGGGTCCGGGCGAGTCTTTTGAAATCGGGCAGCCGGCTTACCGCGGCAGGATCGCCGCTGTCGAGGACGAGGCGGTTGCGCGGGTTTGTCAGCAAATGCTGTAACTCGGCGCTTTGCGACAGGCGCTGGGCCTGCTGTACAACTTCTCCCGGCGCCTTGAACAGTGCGGCACCGAGCGTCTTGACCTCGGGTTCCACCGAACCCATCGCCAGCGCGGTATCGACCGCGCCGCTGGCTGCCCGGTTGGCCAGTTTCTCGATCGCCGCGGGCTCCTGCCTGCTCGCGAATTCGAAGGTTTCGCCGCCGGGCATGACATCGCGCACGAAGGCGAATGCCCAGACGATTATGACCGCAACCAGCACGCCGGTGAGCGTGCCCACCGCGGCGCCGCCAACCGAGGATGCGGTACTGATCCGCTCCTGGCGCAGCAGGACGCGCTCGATCAACCAGAACAGGATGCCGACCGCCAAACTGGCGGCGATAAACAGGATCAGCGATGCGGCGATGAGCGCAGCGATGCCCTCGAGCCCCGAATTGGCCGAGACCATGCCGGAAAAAGATCCGGTGAACAGGATGGCGCAGAGATAACCGGCGGCGATGCTGAAGATGCGGCCGATGGACTTGAGCAGGCCGTTACGGTATCCGCGGTAGGCGAAAAGCGCTACCACCGCGATAAATATCAGTAACGATTTATCCATGTTGCCGGTTCTCTCAGTTTCGGGTCTTTGCCATGCCGTTAAGGCGGATTTGGTTTCGGCTCATTTTCGATTCGCCTGTTCGCGTTTCGTTGTGCTGCTCCGTTAAGTTTAGACCGTAATTCGGCGGGCATCGGCTTACTGTGCTTTCGGCCGGCGGTGGCCGGTTTTACCGGCGAGCAGCCACTTGCGCAGGGTGATGGCGCAGCCGGACGCGGCGATCGCGATCCCGAGCGCCGGTGCGATCAGGTAAAGGCTGGCCGCCGAGCGATTGGCGGCGTGCAGGTGACCGCTGGTCAACAGGTATACCACGGTGCCGATGAAACCCGTAACGGTAACTACAATGCCGACGCCGAGCGACAGCACCAGGCCGATAATCAAATCCCGCGTACGCTGCTGCTGTTGCTGATCTGGCGGCTGCATGCCGACATCAGAACACAGTTATCCGGTGATTGGAACCGGGCTCTATTTCAATACGACCCGAGACCGGGGCGAGTCCGTCATTGCGAGCACAGCGAAGCAATCTTGTCGATGTGGCGGAAAACATAAAGATTGCTGCGGCGCTGGCGCGCCTCGCAATGACGCTAGTTTTTGCACTGGGGATTGCGGATAACGGGGCATGCCCGCGCAGGGGGAACTTACCTCAATCAGGGTTTCACCGCTTGCAGCTCATCGGCTTTTCGGCTGAACGTCACTCCGGCAGGTTGGCGGCGAGCACGCGGCGCAGGTTGCCGCCCATGATTTTGGCGACCGCGTCAGGTGAAAATCCGCCGCCGATCAGCGCCGCGGTCAATCGCGGCAGCCCGGAAGCGTCGAATGGCGTCGTCACCGCGCCGTCGAAATCGGAACCGAGACCGACGTGATCGATTCCGGCGACATCGGCCGCGTGGCGAATCGCCCTGACGATCCCGGCAAGACTCGGATCGCAAACTGCGGTCTTCCAGGATCCGATGCCGGCGACGCCGCCATTGGCGGCCAGCGCGCGCAGCTGCGCGTCGCTCAGGTTGCGCGGCCCCGGACAGGTGGCGCTGACGCCGCCGTGCGAAACCACCAGCGGGCGCGTCGCGAGTTCCAGCGTTTGCTCGAACGCCGCCGCAGACGCGTGCGCGAGGTCGATGGTAATGCCCATATTTTCGAGACGCGGCACCAGCTCGCGCCCGAATTCGGTCAGGCCGTAGGCTTCCGCGCCGAACGATGAGCCGGCCACGGCATTGTCGAAAAAATGGGTCAGCCCCATCATGCGGTAACCTGCCGCATGGAATGAAGCCAGCGCCGCGGCGTCGGCCTCGAGCGCGTGCATGCCCTCGAGCGCGAGCAGCCCCTTGAGGCCCGCGCGCTCGAGATCGCCACGCCGCAGCACCAGGGTCAGATCGCTCCGCCGGGCGAGCCGTTCGAGTTCGCGCGCCTGCGCCAGCGCACGCTGCCGCGGTGAAAACCAGGTCGCCGGGGAGCGCCCCGATGCGGCGAACAGCAGCGGCAGCCTGTCCGACCCCGCGCCGTAGCGGCCGCCGGCGCCAGCATGCGGCATTTGCGTGACCACGCCGAAAACCTGCAGATCGACGCCGCCGGCGGCGAGCCGCGGCAGATCGACCTGGCCGCGGTCGTAACGGCGGCGAAGATCGCGCCCCCACAGCAGGGCGTCGGCGTGCATGTCGGCGACGAACAGGCCTTCGTGCAAATCCCGGATCGAGGCATCGACCGTGTAGGGTCCGGGGTCGATAACCGCGTTCAATCGAGCGTCGACCCGAGGCAGTACGATCCAGCGCAGGGCCGCGGCCGCGAGCAGTAGCAGCGCCAGCAGCGCGGCGCCGAAGCGGAACCATCGCGATCCCGCCATTAGCCGGGCGGGCGCGATCCGGAAGTGGTGGCGGGTGCGCGCCGAATCCGCCAGGCCAGTACCAGCTGCAGCATGAATAATATGCCGAGACCGGCGCCGACCAGCATGAAATTGAGCTGCGCCGAGCGCTGGTAGCCGATATCGTCGAGCAGAAATTCCCGGTTACGCTCGAAGTACTCGAGCATCGAATCGCGGCCGGGTTTCAGCTCGCCCGCGCGGACCTGCTGCGACAGCTGTTCGATTTTTTCGATTCTGACCGCGCCCTGCGTCGACAGCGTCGACAGCGCATCGCTCAGGTAAAAGCACCAGCCGGCGATTGCGAGCAGCAGCAGCGAACTCAGACCGAGTAACCACGCGGGTAAATGGCTGGTCTCGGCCTCGGCGCGGATATCCGCGGCCGGCGCCTGGTAGGGGTCTGGATGCACCGGGACGGCCTCGAAGGCTAGCGCCGAAAACCGTATTCGAGGATGAAAAACTGTGGATTCAAATCCGCCAGCGGAGCGCGCAGCTTATCCACTTCGGCCGCAGGTCCATGTACCTCTAGGCGGGTAATATCGGCGATCTTGAGGGCTTCGCCAAGGATTGCGCCGACATTGTCGAGGTGCGCCAGCACGCCGTCGGCATCCTGGTAACCCTCGCGGCAGTGGGCCGCGTCACCGTCGAAACTGAAGCCGTAGAACATGACCTTGTCCTCCTGGTCGGTCTGCTCGACGAATCGTTCGCACAGGGCCTTGAATGCGTCCACCTGGCCTTGATGAATCTTGAAATAGGGCACCAGCGTGCAGCAGCTATCGGGACTGGACATGATGTTCTCCTCTATTGTCGTATCGTTTGAATCCGGAACGCAGTTTGACTCGATTTGGTCGATTCTTCAATCCTGCGCCCTGGCGATACCTTCGCGCGAGGTCACGCCGCTCAGTGCAAATGCTCGTTGAGGCCGAACGCCTGGTCGATTTCCCGATCGGACGGCAGGTCGCCGCTTTCCAGCACCTGGTCGCAGATCGGAATGCAGACTTCGGCGACGAAAGCCACCTGCTCCATGACTTCGAGCACGTCCGCGGGGACCAGCTGCCGGGGGTAAAGTATCGTGCCGATGGAAAGATAACCGGCGCGGTCGTAGGAAAAGTGGCAGCCGAGATTGCGGTCCTGCAGCTCCAGCAGCAGGCGGTCGAGCGCCGCGGTGTGATCGGAATGATCGAGATCCTCAGGCGCCATGAAGGTCGTGCCCAGATAAAGCCAGGTCCCCATTTGCTCGAACACGAACTCGGCGTATTCGTCGGGCAGGGTGACGTAGTTGCCGCCATCGGCCCTTTCGACCCGGCATCCCAGTGATTTCAGCCCGTCGAGCAATTTGTCCAGTTCCTGCATTTCGTTTGAGCCCACTCGATTTACCCGCCACGGATAGCGGGATTATAGCCGTTTACGGCCCCGCCGGAATCGGGTGCGCGCTAGAGCTGCTCGACGGCGCTGCGCAGGTTTTCCAGCGCCTGTAGCAGCCGGCTGCGGGGACAGGCGATATTGATGCGCGCAAAACCGGCGCCCTCGCGTCCGAACCAGTGGCCGGGGTTGCCTGCGATTCGAGCTTTTTGCACGAGAAAGGTTTCGAGCTGCCTGGCGTCGAGGCCTAGTTCCCGGAAGTCGAGCCAGAGCAGGTAGGTACCCTCGGGCTCGACCAGCCGGACCGACGGAATGTTTTCCCGCAGGAAGATCCCGAGCGTGTCAACGTTGCCCTGCAGATACCCGGTAACCCGGTCGAGCCAGGCTGCGCCCTCGGTATAGGCAGCCAGCATCGCTGCGGTGCTGAAGATATTATTCTTGTTGATTTCGCGGTGGCTGAACCAGTCTTTTACCCGCGATCTTTTTTCCGCGTCGGCGAGCACGAGCATCGAATTGGCCACCCCGGCGAGGTTGAAAGACTTGACCGGTGATATGCAGCTGGCGCAATTGTCCGCGGCCCGCGGCGAAAGACTCGCCAGCGGCGTGAACCCGACGCCGTAGGTGATGTCGCCGTGAATCTCGTCGGCGATGACGAAAACGTCGTTGGCGCGGCAGATGTCGGCCAGGCGCGTCAGATCCGCACGCGACCAGACGCGCCCGATCGGGTTATGCGGATTGCACAGAATCAGCAGGCTGTTGCGCGGATCGGCGGTTACCGCCTCGAGATTTTCGAAGTCCATCCGGTAGCGGCCGTTGTCGAATCTGAGCGGATTCTTGATCAATCGCCGCCCGTTCGCGTTGATGATCATTTTGAAATCGTAAAAAACCGGCGGCTGGGTGATGACGCCGTCGCCCGGTTCGGAAAACAGGCGGATCAGCGCCGCGATCGAGGTCAGCGTGCGCGGCGAGAACAAAAGCTGCTGCGGATCGAATTGCCAGCCGTGTCGGTCGCGATACCAGGCCGCGACCGCCGCGGGCAGGGCCTCGCCGCTGCTTTCGTAACCGTAAACGCCGTGCCTGACTCGACGGGCGAGGGCGTCCTGAATTTTCTCGGATGCGGCGAAGTCCATGTCCGCGACCCAGGACGGCCACAGGTCCCGGTCACCGAAAATGGATTCCATCATGTCGCCGTCGAACTTGAGCGTGGGAACCTCGCTGCGATCGATGACGCGATCAAAGTTGGCGCTTTCGTTCGGCAAGATCGATCCTCCGCATCGTTTATCCGGCCCGGTTGGGTAGCGCAGCATACTACAGCTTCGGATACGGCGGCGAGCGCGGCAGGCGGCGCGTTCGAATGCCGGCGCCCGGGTCGAACTGGATCCGGGGCTGTGAGCAGGCGGAAGCGCTCAGTCCGGCGATTGATCGAAAATGGGTTGCAGCCGGCAGATCAATTATCGTGAGGTCCGCAGGCCCCGGTCTATTGTTCCTCGGTTTTGCGGATTTCGTCGATGACGCCATGCGCGGCGTAGAATAAATTCGAGAGGTCGTCGGCACCGATGCCAAGCTTTTGCTCGGGAGCCTCGTAGGCCGATATACCCTCGAAGCCGAGAAAATAAAAAATGACCTTGCCGGAGACCGGCCTGGGGGTGTCATCGACAGGACTGGCCTTGTCGAAAAAGTACTGGGCCCCGCTGAGATAATGGCCGACCGCATCCCTGACGGCCTGATGCTGGCCGGCGCCGATAACGCCGTTCCCGGTGCTGAAGTATAAACTCGTGGTGCCGTCGGCCAGGGTTACGAGGGTAAACGAACCGTCGTCGAAACCGGTTTCCATAACCATGCCCCAGACGGGGTGCCCGAAAGTGTCTGGTGAAAGTCCGAGGTCGCCGGGGTCGAGTTCGAAGACTTTCTGGCGCAGCTCGTCGACCGCGTCGCCGGTATCCGAGGCCAGGCCCGCGGATGTCAGCAGCATACATGCGATAAGCGTAAAGATTTTAAGCATTGCGGTTTGCACCATCGGTAAGGTCGAAGCGGCTGGAAGATGCGCGCTGGCTTACCGGGAAAACCGGGCCGCCGTTTTCGATAGCCCGGCACCCGGCAGAGCCAAAACAGGCGTCACGCGTTTGCATGACGCCTGCCGGGCCCGGCCAGTCCGCGGCGCAGGCCGCGGAGCCCGGAGCGCGTCAGGCGCTCTCGTAAAGCCGGGTCAGGACGAATTCCCGGTGTCCGAGCGCCTCGGCCGCGGTCAGACGCCCGTTGGCGGTTCTGAACATCGAGTCGAGCAGCGCGTCGCCGGCTTCGCCCGGTGACATTTCCTTGCGCAGCAGGCCGGAAACATCGACGTCGACATGCTCGCTCATCGTGCGCACCGTGCGCGGATTGGCGCAGATCTTGATCACCGGAATAATCGGGTTGCCGATGATGTTGCCCTGGCCGGTGGGGAAGAAGTGCAGGACGTAACCGCCGGCCGCAGCCAGGGTCACCATCTCGGCCGCCGCCGACGAGGAATCCATGAACCACAGGCCCGGCCCGGTCGGCGTTTCGGCCTTGTCGAGCACGCCGTCGACCATGCATTCCTTACCGATTTTCTGAATATTGCCCAGCGCTTTTTCCTCGATCGTGGTCAGGCCGCCCTCGATATTGCCCTTGGTCGGCTGCGAATCGGAAAGATCGGAGGTTTTGAAACGCTCGATCAGGTCCTGGTAGCGATTGAACATGAACATGAAACGTTCGCGCACTTCGTCGTTGCGGCAGCGCTCGAGCACCAGGTGCTCGCCGCCGGTGATTTCGGAGGTTTCGCCGAACAGCAGGGTGCTGCCGTGCGGGTACAGCTTGTCGAAAGCGTTACCGACGGTCGGGTTGGCGCCGCAGCCAGACGTGGTATCCGACTCGCCGCACTTGGTCGAGACCCAGAGCTCGCTCAGCGATGCATCCTCGCGCTTCAGCTCGGAGGCCCACTGCACGTATTCCTTGGCGACCTTGGAGGCGTTCATGATGGTTTCGTGGTCGCCGTGCTGCTCGATACCGAACCCGGTAACCGGCTTGCCGGTGGCCGCGATGCCGTCGACGATCTTCTGGGTCCAGCCGTTCTCGATGCCGATCACGACGACGGCGGCGACGTTGGGATTGGCGCCGGTGCCGATCAGGGTGCGGAAGTGCAGTTCGAGATCTTCGCCGAACTGAAGCCTGCCGTAGGGGTGGGGCAGGGCCATGGCGCCTTGAATATTGTTGGCGACCGCTTCGCAGGCGGCATTCGAGAGGTCGTCGACCGGCAGGATAATTACGTGGTTACGCACGCCGACGCGGCCGTTTTCGCGGCGGTAGCCCGAAAACGTTGCATTGCTTAAATCTTGAGACATGTTTTCATTCTCCAAAAGGAATCTGGGGTTACGAGTTGCGCCTGCCGGTTACCAGCGCTTGGTTTTGATATTGTGGACATGCGCGTGTTCGCCGACGCCGATGTCCGCGACCACCTTGCCGATATCGGTGCTGTACTTGATCACGGTGTCGCCGGATTTCATCGGCTTGATCGCAAGCTTGTGCCCGATCGGAATGTCGCTGGCCGCCTTGAACCTGATTTCGGCGTCCTGGTCCATCACCCAGCCGGTCAGTTCGTCGCCGGCTTTTACACCCTCGACCACGACAACGCCGACACTATCCCCTTCGTCATGCACTACGAAATCAATCATCTGTTTCTCTCGACCTGGTTAAAATTGATAGAAAAATTGCAGGCGGGGATGGTAACGCTATTCCCCCATTTAATCAAGTAGTCTTATATAAGACTATAACTATTTCTGCAGTTTTGCTACAGTAGCCGACATGACGGGTTATTGACCGTGACGGGTTAGTTCGTGAAAGCCGAGGTCTGAAATTAAATGCTTACAACCGAAAAGGGTTCGATTTCGCTCTACATGCAGGTGAAAAACCTGCTGGAGGCGAAAATCGGAACAGGTGAATGGCTGCCCGGCAGCGTGATTCCCAGCGAAATCAATCTCGCCCAGGAGCTGGGGGTCAGCCAGGGTACGGTACGCAAGGCGATTACCGAGCTGGTCGAAAACAACCTGCTGAAACGCAAGCAGGGCCTCGGCACCTTTGTCGCGACACACGATCCCCAGCGCGCGCTGTTTCACTTTTTCCACATTACCGACAACCGGGGGCACAAGGTGTTGCCGGACAGCAGGGTTTTGCACTGCCGCCGCAGGCAGGCATCGCGCAAGGAGGCCGCGAAACTGGGACTGCTGGCCGGAACCGAGGTGATCAGAATAGAAAGGGTGCGCGACTTTTCCGCAAAGCCGACCCTGGTGGAAACCATTACCCTGCCCGCGGCGACCTTCGGTGATCTGGGCAGGGACGGCAATCTCGAATTGCCCAATACCCTTTACGAGCTCTACGAGAAGCAATACGGGATCACGATCCACAGCGCCGAGGAGCAGTTGCGGGCGGTTGCTGCGTCGAAACACGACGCTTCGATACTGCGGCTGGAAGCGGGGTCGCCGCTGCTCGAAATCGAGCGTGTCGCACTGACCCTGGACAAAATCCCGGTCGAGCTGCGTATCAGTCGATGCAGCACTGCCGGTCACTACTACCACAACGCGATTTTCTGACGACCCGGTTGTCGATAAATGCGTCTGTTCTGCCTGCCCGCAACAGGGTAGACTTGCGCGTTGAATAATAGTGATAACCCTGGTCTCAGGTATTCCCGCAACCCATGCCTAAGAAGATTTTCAGCGCTTCGGATGCGCGCAAGTACGCGCGCCGCCGCCTGCCGCGGATCATCTTCGATTTCATCGACGGCAGCGCCGGTGAGGAAACCGCGCACGCGCTCAACGTCGAAATGATCGAGTCGCTGCGCCTGCTGCCGAGGGTGCTGGTCAACGTGGACCGCCGTAATCATGCAAAAGTCCTGTTCGGGCAAACCTGGAATCTGCCCTTCGGTATTGCCCCGATGGGGATGTGCAACCTGACCTGGCCCGGCGCCGACGCGATGCTCGCGCGGGCCGCCAGGCAGTACGGTATCCCGCTGGTGCTGTCGACCATGGCGTCGAGCAGTATCGAAACCACCGCCGAGCGCGCGGGCGAACACGCCTGGTTCCAGCTGTATGTCGGCGAGTCCGAGGAAGTGGCGTTCCACCTGATCGAACGCGCCGAAACCGTGGGCTACACCAACCTGATCCTGACCGTCGACGTTCCCGGAATCGGGGCGCGGCCGCGCGAACAGCGCCATGGCTTCCGCTCGCCGTTTCGCATCAGGCCAAAGCAGTTTTTCGATTTTGCGCTGCATCCGCGGTGGTCGCTGTCGACCCTGAAGACCGGGGTGCCCAGACTGGCCAACGTTAACGTACCCGGCGGCGCGCAGTTCAAGCGCGACGAGGCGCGCGGCGGCATGGACTGGGGTTTTCTCGCCCGTTTACGCGAG